>Ga0153918_1000009_pt1 | contig 301423 bp, 250 predicted proteins | sample TSFL002MetaG_FD_104687 | JGI IMG/M metagenome (GOLD analysis project Ga0153918, IMG submission 104687) | Attine ant fungus gardens microbial communities from Florida, USA - TSFL002 MetaG | ecosystem: Host-associated > Fungi > Mycelium > Unclassified | place: USA: Florida, Paynes Creek Historic... | reverse complement strand
CACTCCGCAACCAGGCACACCACCCACGGGCCACCCCTCCACCCCGTGTCACCGATCCCCGCGCGTACACCACAGCACCCGTTTCCCGGACACAACTGGATCAACACCCCAAAGGGAAGGGAAGGGAAGGGAAGGGAAGAGGAGAGCCGAGACGGGCGGCACACGATCAGCCCACCGCGGACACCGGCCCTCGACCCGACGGCACATGGGTAGGCTCGGGCACGGCGAGCCCCGCCTCTCCGGTGCGGATTCCTTCTATCGTGGATCCATGGATGGATTCTGGGCCTTCGCGGGGCAGTTCTGGTGGCTTGTGTTTCCACTGGGTGGGATGATCGGCGGCGCCGTCCATCGCTGGGGTGCCTGGGCGGAGAAGAACTCCGAGCGCCGGCACGAGCGCCGCGTGGAGGAGCTCAAACTGCGAGGTGCGTCGCACCAGGGAGGACCCACGGGAGCGGCTCCCGGCGCGGGCGACGCGCCGGACCTTGGCGGGCACGCGCCGTCGGGCGGGGAAGGGACGCCAGACCACGGCCTGGCGCGGGCGACACCGGCGGAGGTCTCTCGCGTCATGGCGGAGCACGATGCCGTCAACGCCCGTTGGTTGGACTACGAGTTGGACGTCACCAAGCTGATCACCTATCCGCTCATGACGGACGTCCGCGAGCCGCTTATGGTGGCGTACCTGCGGGCCAAGCGCCATGCGGACGCCCTGCGGCCTCAGAACATCGAGGAGACGTCGGACCGGGCGGCCCTTGCCGAGTATCGTCAGGCGGTGACCGACTTCCGGGTGGCGTTCGACGTCGCTGAGGCGGAGGCGCTGCGGGTCAGGGACCGGGACTTCTCCGACGCGGAACGGACCCGGCTGGCCACGGCGCGGCAACTCATCACCCTGTCGGTGGACAGGGCGGCATCGCCGGCGGAACGGCGCACCGCCTACGAGCGCGCCCGCAAGGAATTGGACGGGCTGCTCTCCCTCTCCGCCGATTCGCTCGAGGCCATGCGGGAGCAGGCGGCGCGGGCCCTACCGGCCGCCGTCCCGCCACCGCGGGACCTACCATGAAGTCATGGACGAACTCTTCTCCCACGCACCGCAAGCGACGCCGGCGCACGGTACGGCCGAGGTCGTCGATGATGTGCGTGCGCACGTGCCGCAGCTGCCCGAGCAGGCCGCGGAGGGCTTCACCGACTACCTGCACCTGTGGTGGCCGGTGGGCATCTTCTCGCTGGCTGGTCCCGGCTCCCACGTGTGGTGGGACGAACGCGGGTGCGGCGAGGAAGCGGAAACGGGCGAGGTCCACGTCTGGGGCCGGACGCTTCGCTGGGACTGGCCCCGTGGCGCCGAGGCGGAACTGACGCTGGCGAACGAGCAACGCCTCTCGCTGAGCGTGATGATCGAAGCCTCCGGGCAGGGATCCACCGTGTTGCTGCGCGCCACCCGCCCGGAAGAGATCCCGGCGCATCCCGGTCGTGAGGGTGGCGAGGCTCCGCGCGATGTCTGGGAGCAGGTGCTTGGTTTCTACGCGCGTTTCATGGGCGGTAGCGTGCTCGACGACGCCTGAGGCCGCAGCGAGGGGGCTCTACGGACGAGCGGCGCGCGGGCGCGGCGAGGGCGCTCGTGACGGGCACCCTCGATTTGGGGATCGTTGTGCTCCCCGGTAGACTAGGTGAGCATGGTTCACCGGGGTGTGGCGCAGCTTGGTAGCGCGCGTCGTTCGGGACGACGAGGCCGCAGGTTCAAATCCTGTCACCCCGACCAGTGTGAAAGACCGGAGAGATATCTCCGGTCTTTCGTCTTTTCCGGGCACGGTGATGCCCTTCGTGTGCCGGGCAAAAGGGACAGAGCGACCCGGTACGCGGCGGGGAGAAAGCCCCTTTCCCGATACCGCTCTTGCGGTGTCCGAGCGCCCCCTTTAGGTTTCTGGGAGTGGGTCGCCACGCGGCCCGTCCGACGGTCGGTCGCGAGCGAGGGGTACTCACATGGATGCGGATGTCCTGGTCATCGGAGCGGGGCTGGCGGGCCTCGTGGCCGCGAAGGAGGCCACCGACGCCGGGCGGCGCGTCATGGTGCTGGACCAGGAGAACCGGAACAACGTGGGTGGCCAGGCGTGGTGGTCCTTCGGCGGCCTGTTCCTCGTGGACACCCAGCAGCAGCGCCGCCTGGGCGTCAAGGACTCGGCGGAGCTCGCCTGGAGCGATTGGGAGGCGACGGCCGGTTTCGACCGCGACGGCGATGAGTGGGCCCGGCGCTGGGCCAGGGACTACGTCGAGTTCGCCGCGGGAGAGAAGGCCGCTTATCTTGCCGCCAACGGCATCAAGCTCACACCGGTCGTGGGGTGGGCGGAGCGCGGCGGATCCCTGGCTGACGGTCACGGCAATTCCGTGCCGCGCTTCCACATCGCCTGGGGGACGGGTACCGGGGTGGTGCGACCCTTCGCCGAGTCACTCCTGGCCGCGGAGAACGCCGGAAAGGCCGAATACCGGACGCGCCATCGCGTCGAGGGGCTCATCCTCGAGGAGGGCCGGGTGGTGGGCGCCCGCGGGGCGATCCTGGCTCCCGATTCCTCGGCCCGCGCCGTGGCCAGCGGTCGCGACGCCGTCGGCTCCTTCGAGATCCGGGCAGGGGCCGTGATTCTCGCCAGCGGTGGCGTGGGCGGGAATCACGCTCTGGTGCGCAGGCTGTGGCCCGCCACCATGGGCACGCCGCCGCGGGCTATGCTCACGGGCGTGCCCGCGCACGTGGACGGCTCAGGACTCCTCCTCGCCGAGGAGGCGGGGGCGGCGTGGATCAACAAGGACCGCATGTGGCATTACACGGAGGGCATCGCCAACCACTCGCCGGTCTGGCCGGGGCACGGCATCCGCATCCTGCCCGGCCCTTCGCCCCTCTGGTTCGACGCCCTGGGGCGACGACTCCCCGCCCCTCACTTCCCCGGTTACGACACCCTGGCCACGCTGCGGCACCTGCGCACGGACCCGGAGGCCTCGCGCCACGAGCACTCGTGGTTCCTGCTCACGCAGCGGATGATCAACAAGGAGTTCGCGCTCTCCGGCTCGGAGCAGAACCCGGACATCACGAGCGGCAACGCTTTCTCCGTGTTGCGCTCTCGCGTGGTGGGCAGGGGCGCCCCGGGCCCCGTCGCGGCGTTCCAGGAACGCGGGGAGGACTTTCTTGCCGCTGACACCCTCGAGGACCTGGTGCCGCGGATGAATGCGCTGGTCGGCGAGGAGCTGCTCGACGTCGCCCACTTGCGCCGGCAAATCGAGGCGCGCGACCTGCAGATCGCCAACGAATTCTCCAAGGACGCGCAGATCCAGGGCATCCACAACTCGCGTAGCTACCTGGGCGATCGTCTCACCCGCACCACCGCGCCGCACCGCCTCCTGGATCCGGCGGCCGGCCCGCTGCTCGCCGTGCGCCTGCGGGTGCTCACCCGCAAGTCGCTCGGCGGACTGCTCACCGACGAGCACTCCCGCGTCCTGCGTCCCGACGGTGCGGTGTTCCCGGGGCTGTGGGCGGCGGGGGAGGCCGCCGGTTTCGGGGGAGGCGGCGTCCACGGCTACCGTTCCTTGGAAGGCACCTTCCTTGGCGGCTGCCTCTATTCCGGGATGAGGGCGGGACGCTCGGCGGCCGCCGAGACGGCCTGACCCATCCCGCACCCGGGGGAGACTCATCCACGGCGCGCCGTCCTTGCGCTTCTACGCGTGGTGAGGCCTGAAATGGGGCGCGAAACGCCCTTCGGCGGGCCTCACCACGCGTAGAAGCGGGAGGGGCCGGGTGGGCCTCCTGGCGGAGGACCACCCGGCCCCTCGGTGCGCGGGTTCGGCGAGCGAGGCCCGCCGCGAATCAGGCGCGGTGCGTGTCGGGCAGGCGCAGGCCGGACTCCGTGTCGAAGAGGTGCACGCGGGACAGATCAGGCGCCACGCGGATGGTGCTGCCGGGCTGCAGGCCGGCGCGGCCGCCGGAGCGGACCACGATCTGCTTGGACTCACCGTTGATCTTGGCGGTGGAGTAGATGTACGCGTCGGCGCCCAGCTCCTCGACCACGTCGAGGGTGACCTCGAGGCCGCCCTCGGAGACGATCTGCAGGTCCTCCGGGCGCACGCCGAAGGTGACCTTGCCGCCCGTGACGGCGGCGGTCTGCTCGGGGGAGAGCGTCAGGGTGCTGGAACCGAAGGCGACGGCGCCGTTCTGGACCGGGATCTCGACGAGGTTCATGGCGGGCGAGCCCATGAAGCCGGCGACGAACACGTTCTTGGGCGTGTCGTACAGGGCGGCCGGGGTGTCGACCTGCTGCAGGTGGCCGTCCGAGAGCACCGCGACGCGGTCGCCCATGGTCATGGCCTCGACCTGGTCGTGGGTCACGTACACCGTGGTGACGCCCAGGCGACGGGTCAGCGAGGCGATCTGGGTGCGGGTCTGCACACGCAGCTTGGCGTCCAGATTGGAGAGCGGCTCATCCATGAGGAAGACCTTGGGGGAGCGCACGATCGCGCGACCCATGGCCACGCGCTGACGCTGACCACCGGAGAGGGCCTTGGGCTTGCGCTTGAGGTACTTCTCGAGGTCGAGGAGCTTGGCCGCCTCGAGGACGCGCTTCTCGCGCTCCTCCTTGGAAACGCCGGCGATCTTCAGGGCGAAGCCCATGTTGTCGGCGACGGTCATGTGCGGGTAGAGCGCGTAGTTCTGGAAGACCATGGCGATGTCGCGGTCCTTGGGGGCCACGTCGGTGACGTCCTGGTCGCCGATGACGATGCGGCCGCCGTCGACGGGTTCGAGGCCTGCCAGCATGCGCAGGGTGGTGGACTTGCCGCAGCCCGAGGGACCGACGAGGACGAGGAATTCGCCGTCCGCGATGTCCAGGTCGATCGCGTCGACGGAGGGGACGAGCGCCCCGGGGTACTGGCGCGTGGCGCCATCAAAAGTCACAGAAGCCATGGGGCATCAACCTTCCACGGGCAGGTACGTGCCCGACGATCCGTAGTGAACAGGTGTGATCAGCCTCTCACATCGAGGAGCAATTGGAGAAATTCGGCGACGTCGCCGGGACCGTCGACGCGAAATTCCGCGCGCGTGGGACCGGGCCCCACCTTGACCCCGATGTCCCGCGGGCCCAGGACGGCGAACGCGTCCTCGTCCGTGCGGTCGTCGCCGGCGAACACCACCACGGAGGAATCCGTGACGTCGCGCAGCCACCTCAGCCCCTGGCCCTTGTCCGCGGGAAGGACCCCCGCCTCGACCATGTCCTTGCCCTGCGTCACGCAGACGCCATCGAGCCGGTCAAGGGCGGCGACGGCCGCCCGCGTGGCTGGGGCGGCGTCGTCGCCCGCCACCCGGGTGTGCAGCACGGCACCGGCGGCCTTGTCCTCCACCCAGGCCCCCGGAAACTGCCCGACGACGCCGGCCAGGGCCCCGCGAACCGCCTCCAGCGAGTGCCACTGGGCCGACGTGAGGGTGGCGTCAGACGGGTCCGCCTCGAACTCCGCCGGCGCGTAGCGCTCCGCCCCGTGGCTCGCCACGAGCAGTGTCCGCGCGCCGGGTGCGGCGACGCGCCGCAGCGAGGCGAGGTCGCGCCCAGAGATGAGCGCCACATCGGTCTCCTCCAGCGAGGCGAGACCGGCGAGCGCCCTCGCGGAGGCGGGAAGCGCCCGCGCGTCGTCGGGCCGGTCGACGAAGGGCGCCAGCGTTCCGTCGAAGTCCATGGCCACGAGCACGTGGCCGGCACGGGAAAGCGCCTCGACCCTGTCCCGCAGTTCGGCCCCGAGGCCCGTCATCGCTCCTCCGCGGCGTCGGTCGTCCCGGCTTGGGTCCTCGTCGCGGCGAGGGCGGAGAGGAAGAGCTCGGACCAGCGCGTCACGTCGTGGCGCGCCACGTTGCGGCGCATCGAGGCCATGCGCCGGGCGGCGTCGAAGCGCGGCATCGTGACGGCCTGCAGGATGGCGGCCTTGAGACCGTCGATGTCATGCGGGTTCACGACCACGGCGTTGACCAGCTGATCGGCCGCGCCGGCGAATTCGGAGAGTACCAGGCGGCCGCCGCCGTCGGACCTGGCCTGCACGTACTCCTTCGCCACGAGGTTCATGCCGTCGCGCAGGGGCGTCACGAGCGCGACGTCCGCGGCGAGGTACAGCGCCACCATCTCCTCGACGGGGTAGGCGTGATGGAGGTAGCGCACGGCCGAGTGCGCCATCGTGTCGAACTCGCCGTTGATGCGCCCCACGGTCCCCTCGACCTCCTCGCGCAGCTGCTGGTAGCTGTCGACGTGCTCCCGCGAGGGGCTCGCGATCTGCAGGAGGCACACCTCGTCGACGTTGAGGGCCCCGTCCTCGAGGAGTTCGCCATAGGCCTTGAGGCGGTGGCGGATGCCCTTCGTGTAGTCGAGGCGGTCGACGCCGAGCAGGATGGTCTGCGGGTCGCCGAGTTCCTCGCGGATCTGCCGCGCGCGGGCCCGGACGGCGGGATCGGCCACGAGCTCGTCGATCTTGGAGGTGTCGATCGAGATGGGATGCGTCTGGGCCCGGGCGACGTGGGAGGCACCGGGCGCGTGGATCTCGCCCTTGCGCGAGGATATCCCCAGGAAGCGCTTCACACCGGTGAGGAAATTCGCGGTGTCGGAGGCACGCTGGAAGCCGATGAGGTCGGCGCCGAGCAGACCCTCGAGGATGCGGGCCCTCCATGGCAGCTGCGCGAAGAGCTCCGCGGGTGGGAAGGGGATGTGGTCGAAGAAGCCGATCGTGAGGTCCGGCCGCAGGTCCCGCAGCATCCGCGGGACCAGCTGGAGCTGGTAGTCGTGCACCCAGACGGTGGCACCCTGCGCGGCGACGTCGGCCGCGGCGCGGGCGAAGCGGGCGTTGATCTCGCGGTAGGCCACCCACCAGGTGCGGTGGAACTCGGGCGGCACGATGACGTCGTGATAGAGCGGCCAGAGCGTGGAGTTCGAGAAGCCCTCGTAATACAGGCGGTGCTCCGCGCCGCTCAGGGGCACGGGGATGAGCTGGATGCCGCCTTCGTCGAAGGGCTCCAAGGTCTCGTCCGCCGCCCCGTGCCAGCCCACCCAGGCGCCCGTTGTGTTTTCCATGACGGGCGCCAGCGCGGAGACGAGCCCGCCGGGTGCGCGCCGCCAGGCCGCCTCGCCGTCGTCGGTCACGATTCGATCCACCGGCAGGCGATTGGCCACCACCACGAATTCGTAGCTCTCGCTGCGTGTGGTTTGCATGTCGTTCCTCCTTGGAAGTCTGCTTCGAGCCTACGCAAGGGCGCCTGGGAGCGAATGGGGAAATGACACAGGGGACTGACGTATCCTGGCTGGTTGAAGAAACAACCTTGAGCGACGCGGGCGGATCGCCCGGCGGGAACGGACCCAGCTTCATGGCAAACAGCGGCCCCAAGCCCAGCAAGAACGAACGCATGGAGGCGGCCCGAGCACAGGCCCGTGCCAAGCGGGAGGCGGCCGAGGCCGCGCGACGTAAGAAGTCCCTCTGGACCAAGATCGGCGTCATCGTGGGCGTCGTGGTCCTCGTGGCCGGTGGTTTCGCCTGGTGGTTCTTCGGCTCCTACAAGCCCAACAACACCTTCGCCGATCAGGGGCCGATTCCCAGCTACGGCACCCAGTACGGCGGCGTCGTGCTGGACTCTCCGACCACCATGGTCAAGGGCGACGGCGGCACCGTGGACGTCACCTCGGTCAAGGACGCGCAGGCCGACCCCAACGGCACCAAGGCGCCCCAGGGCGCCGAGAAGGATGCCAAGCCCGCCCAGATCATCATCTACGCGGACGTGCTGTGCCCCCACTGCGCCGAGTTCGAGGACACGTACTCCGGCCAGATCGAGACCTGGCTCAAGGACAAGAAGGCCACGGTCGAGTACCGCATGGTCAACGTCATCCCCTCCGCCACGAACTACCCGGCTCGCGGCGCCAACGCCCTGTACTGCGTCTCCGACGCGGCCCCGCAGGCCTTCCTGCCCATGATCACCGAGATGTACTCGGACCAGAAGGAGCGCACCAACGCCGAGCTGGCCAAGCTGGCCAAGGACAAGGGCGCCCCGGACGTCTCCTCCTGCATCAAGAACGGCACCTACCGCCCGTTCCAGGCCTTCGGCGAGGGCATGATGGCCAAGGCCAACGTGACCGGCACCCCCTCCGTCTTCGTCAACGGCGAGTACTGGGACGGCACGGAGGACTTCACGCAGTGGGCCCAGCCCAAGATCGACGCCGCCGACAAGTGATCGGGTAGTCTTTTCTGGTTGCCTCCTTAGCTCAGCTGGCCAGAGCACCTGTTTTGTAACCAGGGGGTCACCGGTTCGAATCCGGTAGGAGGCTCCACACGAAAACCCCGTGAATCCGCGGGGTTTTCGGCGTTTGAGGGGGCGTGCCCGCACCGGCCGAGGGCCGGGAACAAGTGACGGCCGCGCATGGTTGACGCCCTTGACGGGTCGTGGAGAGTACCGCCCGACGAGCCCGGACGCGAGGAGCAAGCAGTGAACAACCAGGTCGCCGTCGTGCGTCCGCTTTCCGTCGCCGTCCTCGGGGCCGGCCACGTTGGCACCGTCCTGGCCCGGCTCTCGGTCGCCGCCGGGCACGACGTCCGCCTCGTCACGACACGCAGCGCGCGTGAGCTGGCGCTCATCGCCGACTTCCTGGTTCCGGGCGCCCGCGCCACGAGCATCCCCGAGGCGATCGAGGGCGCAGACCTCGTGGTCGCCGCCGTCCCGCTGCACCGCTACGCCACGCTGGACCGCGAGGCGCTGGCTGGCAAGGTGGTCATCGACGTCATGAACTATTGGGCTGGCACCGACGGGCGGATCGACGAGTTCGAGGCGGCCACCACCTCGGCCGAGGTCATCGCGGGCTTCCTCTCCGCCTCCACGACGGTCAAGACGCTCAACCACATCGGCTACCACGAGATGGACTCCGACCACCGCCCCGCCGGAGACCCGGAGCGCCGCGCCGTGGCGCTCGCCGGGGACGACGCCGCCGCCAAGGCCACGGTGTCGCGCTTCCTGGACGAGATCGGCTTCGACCCCGTGGACGCCGGACCGCTCGCCGCGAGCGCGGCCTTCCAGCCCGGCACCGCCGTCTTCAACGGCTCCTTCGACGCGTCGGCCCTGCGGGACGCGTTGCGCCCAAGCTCCGGCGAGGCACTCGCGCGAGCGGCCGCCGTCGGGCACTAGGCGGGGACGCACGGGGAGCCGCCCCGCGTCGCGAGCCGACTCATTTTGCCGCTTTGCCGAGAGGCGACGGGAGCCTGTCGGGGCCAGCCTGTAGCGTGAAGGAATGATCGACTTCCACCACGTCGGCAAGGACTATCCGGACGGGACGCGGGCCGTCGGCGACGTCGACCTCCACCTGGAGGAGGGTAGCTGCACCGTCCTCGTCGGCTCCAGCGGTTGCGGCAAGACGACCCTGCTGCGCATGGTGAACCGGATGGTGGATCCCAGCCGCGGTCGCGTCGAGGTGGGTGGCCGCGACGTCTCCGGGGTGGATCCCGTGCGGCTGCGCAGGGACATCGGCTACGTCATGCAGGGCTCCGGCCTGCTGCCGCACCGCACCGTCCTGGAGAACGTGGAGACCGTGCCGCGCTTGCGCGGTGAGTCGCGCACGGAGAGCCGCCGGCGGGCGCTGCTCCAGCTGGAGCGCGTGGGACTCGACGAGGCCATGGCCCGCCGCTATCCGGCCCAGCTCTCCGGCGGTCAGCAGCAGCGCGTCGGCGTGGCCAGGGCGCTCGCCGCCGACCCCGACGTCCTGTTGATGGACGAGCCCTTCGGTGCCGTGGATCCCCTGGTGCGTGCCGAGCTCCAGGCCGAGCTGGCGCGCCTGCAACGCGAGCTGCGCAAGACCATCCTCTTCGTCACGCACGACATGGACGAGGCGCTGGCGTTGGGGGACCGGGTCATCGTCATGCGTCCGGGCGGGGAGATCGTGCAGGACGCGGCACCCGGCGAGCTCGTCGCGGCTCCGGCGGACGACTTCGTGCGGGGGTTCCTCGGCCTGGACGGCGCTCGCGAGCTCAGCGTCCAGGACGGGCCGGACGGCGGCGTCGTCGTGGATCGCTACGGCCGGCCGCTCGGGGTCCTCAGGCCCGGCGGCGTCGCGGCACCGTCGCCTTCCGGATCCGGCGGGGCCCCGGCGTGACCTGGATCCTCGAGAACCTGCCGCTGCTGGGCCAGAGGACCCTCCAACACCTGGCTCTCACGGTCCCCGCCATCCTGCTCACGCTCATCGTCTCCCTGCCGATCGGCTGGGTGGCGCGCCGCTACCGCGCCTCGCGCTGGATCCTCGTGACGCTGACGTCCCTCCTCTACGCCATCCCGTCCCTGCCGCTCTTCGTCATGCTCCCGGCCCTGCTCGGGACGGGGCTGCGCAGCGGTGCGAACGTCATCGTCGCCCTGACGCTCTACGGTGCAGCGCTCATGGTGCGTTCGTCCTCGGACGCCTTCGGAGCCGTGCCGACCGGCGTGCTCGACGCCGCCGAGGCCCAGGGGATGGGTGGGTGGCGCCGTGCCCTGGGCGTGCAGCTGCCGCTCGCGATCCCCGCCCTCGCCGCCGGGTGGCGCGTGGTCGCGGTGTCCACCGTCTCTCTCGTCACCGTGTCCGGGCTCCTGGGGCTTCCCTCGCTCGGCCTCCTCTTCGTCGACGGCTTCCAGCGCGACATCCCCGAGGAGATCCTCGCAGGGCTCGTGCTGACCGTGCTGCTGGCCGTGGTGCTGGACCAGGTGATCGCCTTCACGGGCCGCATCCTGACCCCCTGGACCCGGGCGGGGGCGCGCTCATGACGCTCATCGGCCAGGCCTTGGCCTGGCTCGGCGACCCGCTCACGTGGACCGGCCCCGACGCGCTCGCGACCCGGCTGCTGGAACACCTGGGCTACACGGCGCTCATCGTGGCCATCGCGGCCGCCGTCGGGATCCCCCTCGGCTACCTCGTGGGACACACGGGACGCGGCCGCAATCTCGTGGTGCTGCTCTCCGGCGCGGCCCGCGCCCTGCCCTCGCTTGGCCTCGTGACGCTGCTGGCCCTCTGGCTCGGCCTGGGATTGCCCGCGCCCGTCATCGCCCTCGTGGTCCTGGCGCTGCCGCCCATCCTGGCCGGCGCCTACGCTGGCGTCGACGCGGTGCCGCGCGCCGTGACTGACGCCGCAACGGCCCAGGGCATGAGCGGCTGGCAGGTGCTGCGCAAGGTTGAGGCGCCGCTGGGGCTCGGCCTGCTCATGGGCGGCGTGCGCTCGGCCGTCCTGCAGGTCGTCGCCACCGTCATGCTCGCGGCCTACGTCGGGGCGGGCGGCCTGGGCCGCCCGCTGTTCCTCGGACTGAAGACCCAGGACTACGCCATGATGCTGGGCGTCTCGCTCCTCACCATCGCGCTCGCCCTGGTGCTCGACGTCGCCCTGGCCGGCCTCCAGCGTTGGGTGGGCCGGGCGCCCGGCCGCCGCTGACGGCAGCAAGCCGGGAGAAGGCTGGGAGTCCCCGCCGCGGCGTCGGGCACCACGGGCTAGGGTGGAACCCGGCCCGGCGTCCGCCGGGGACGCACCAACAAGGAGGCAGGCCATGCGCCGCATTACACCCGACCGCGCCCGCTCCCACCGGAGGCCCACCCGTCGGCGGCTACTGGGGACCGGCTTGGCCGCCACCGCGGCCCTCGCGCTGGCCGCGTGCGGCAGCTCCGACCCGCTCTCCTCCTCGGACCCGACCGGGTCGCAGCCGCCGACGTCGGCCGGGACGCTCGTGGTGGGCTCGCAGCAGTATTACTCCAACGAGATCGTGGCCGAGCTCTACGCGCAGGCCCTGGAGCACGCCGGTTACACCGTGCAGCGCCAGTACCAGATCGGCCAGCGCGAGGTCTACATGGATCAGGTCAGCTCTGGCAAGATCGACGTGTTCCCCGAGTACACGGGCAACCTGCTGCAGTTCCTCGACAAGAAGGCGGACGCCACCGACCCGGCGGACGTCCTCAGCGCGTTGCGCGCGGCCCTTCCCAAGGGGCTGACCGCGCTGGAACCGGCCGCCGCGACGGACCAGGACAGCTACAACGTCACCAAGGAGACGGCCGCGAAGTACGGGCTGAAGACCATCGCGGACCTCTCCAAGCTGCCGCAGCCCGTCAAGGTGGCGGGCAACTCCGAGCTGGCCAAGCGTCCGTACGGTCCGGACGGGCTCAAGTCGCTCTACGGGGTGGACGCCCAGGTCTCCCCGGTGGAGGACTCCGGAGGGCCGCTGACGGTCAAAGCGCTTAAGGACGGCGACGTGCCGGTCGCGGACCTGTACTCCGCGGCTCCGGCGATCGCCTCTGAGGGCTTCGTGACGCTCGAGGACCCCAAGCACCTGGTGCTGCCGCAGAACGTGGTGCCGCTCGTCTCCGGCAAGGTGGACCAGGCGGCGCAGGACGTCATCGACTCCGTGGACGCCAAGCTGGACACCGCGGCGCTGGTGGAACTCAACCGCAAGAGCGTGGACGAGAAGGCCTCGAGCGAGAAGATCGCCGAGGACTGGCTCGGTGACGAGGGCATCGTCGTCGGTTGAGCAGGGCGCGGCCGGGCCGCGGGCGTCCCCGGGCGCCCAGGGGTTCCCCGATTTGGAACCGTGCCCCGTCTCCGATAAACTAGGTGGGTACGCCGGAGCGATCCGGTTCGTGGATCTTTAGCTCAGTTGGTTAGAGCGTTCGCTTCACACGCGAGAGGTCGCTGGTTCGAGTCCAGTAAGATCCACCACGCACCCTGAAGAGAGCCCCGGGACCCTTGTGGTCCCGGGGTTTTCTGCATCCTGGCGCGGAATGTCGGGGTTCCGGCCTACTCTCTGTATTGCCCTCACATGCCCACGTTTTACCCGTGGGACTGTCCCCCTACTGTCCCAGGACAGAAACGGGGACAGTCCCGGGGACAGACCGAGGTGGGGGCCGCGACAAGAGAGGACCCCACCCCGTGCCACTGCCCAACAAGATCGCCCCCGGCATCGACCGCAAGCCCGGCGGCAAGTACCGCGTCCGCGTGACCTTCGAGAGGCGCACCATCACGCTCGGTCAGTTCGGCACGCTGTCCGCCGCCAAGAGCGCCCGGACCATCGCCCTCGGTCAGATCGCCTCCGGCCAGTTCGTCCCGCCCTCCGTCCGCAAGGAGCAGCAGGAGGAAGCCGAGAAGATCGCCGCCGCCGAGCAAGAGGCCGCCGCGTACACCGTCGACGATCTCGCCGCCGCGTGGATCGCGTGGCAGGAGCATAGGGGGCTGGCGCACAACACCGTGTACAGCCGCCGCAAGCGCTACGCCCACGACGTGAAGCCCACGTTTGGCACCACGCCCGTGCAGGAGGTCACCCCGGAGGCCGTGGCGGCGTGGCACAAGGACGTCGCTGTTCGGGCTCCGGGCACCGCGTATGAAGTCCTCGTAGACCTGCGGGCGATGTTCAAGTTCGGCATGGGCCGCGTCGCCAACCTCCCCGCCGGGTTCACCCCCGTCATGCTGTCCAACCCCGCCGAGATCGCCACGCCCAAGTACGTGAAGGCCAAGCGCCCCGACGTCACCGCCACGCCCGCCGAGGTGGCCGCGCTGGCCTCCGGGATGCCAGAGGGGGAGGCCCTGGCCGTCCTCCTGGCCGCATGGGCGGGCCTGCGCATCGGCGAGGTGCTGGGCCTGCGTCGCGGCGACTTCTGGACCGCCCCAGCCCTGCGCGACGGCGAGACCGCCCACGGATTCGTGAAGGTGCAGCGACAAGTGCAGTCCCGGGGTAGCGGCGGGGTCTATGAGACGGCCCCGAAGAGCGCCGCCGGGTTCCGTGACGTCCCGGTCCCTGCGGTCCTGGCCGAGACCATCGCCGACCACCTGCGCGACCATGCCGGGCTCGGTGAGGCCGGACTCGTCTTTCCCCGTGAGATCCGGGGGACCCAGTTCAAGGCCCCGAACACGTTCCGCAACCACTACGTGACGGCGAGGGACGGCCTCCTGGCCGAACTCCCGGAGGAGCGCGCCAAGTTGCTGGCCGGGTTCCGGTTCCACGACCTGCGCGGCACGGCGCTGACCGCTGCGGGCCAGGCCGGGGCCACGCTGGCCGAACTCATGCGCCTGGGAGGACACTCGACCCCGGAGACCGTCCTGATCTACCAGCGCGCCACCCTGGACCGCCTGGCCGGACTCTCGGACGTCATGAACTCCACCGTCGTGGTGCCCGGCGCGCCCGCGCCTGTCGTGGATCTCGCCGCCGCCCGCGCTCGCCGCGCTACTGCCTGAACACCCATCCGAACATCCGACCGAGAAGGAACCCGTCATGACCACCATGCTCAACACCGCCGCCCTGACCGCCGCTGTCTCCGAACACCCCTCGTGGTGCGACCCCGCCGAGTGCGCCGCCACTGTCCACGGTGACGGTTCCGTGGAGACGCTGCACAGCACGCGGGGGATCGTACTGCCGGGCACGGACGACTACACCGTGCGCGCAACCTACTTCACCGCCTCCGACCAGGAGACCGACGACGGCGTGCGGATCTACTCCGACGACTACCCGCACGACGACATGACCCCCGCTGAAGCCCGCGCCCTGGCCGCCGCACTCGTGGCCGTGGCGGATCTCGTGGACCCCGAGGGTGCCCGGTGACGGGGGATATGACGCCCGGCCTCAACGGGGTCCGGCTGGAGGACTTCAACCGCATGATGCAGTTCTGGCAGGAGGGCCACCCGGAGACCGCCCCGGAGGACGTAGAGCGCGAGGTACGCGAGTGGTTCGTCTCCGCCCGCCGCACCGAGGATGAGAAGCGCGCCGACCAAGTCAAGATCCTTGGGCGGCTCCGAAGGACGTTCCCGAACTTCGACTGGGAGCAGCCCGCAACACTGGAGCGCACTATCAACCGCATGACCGAAGACGGCGTAGACCCGGCGGATCTCTACTGGGCCGATGAAGGGATGGACGTGGGGGAGGTGCGGTGCACGGCTTGCCGTCGGCTCGTCGCCATCCTTGTGGTCCCCGGCGGCGTTGACGTCGGCACCAAGACCGCGTTCCGGCGTTATGCGTACTGGGACATTCCCCGGCGTGTGGCACTCAAACGCGGGCGGCAGTACGTGAGCCCCGACGGCGGCAAGACAGTGGAGCAGATAGAGCAGCGGAGTCACAGGGTTTGCAAGCACCGGCACCGGCTGGAGGACCCGGAGACGATGGACGCGGCCCTGATCGCCAAGCAGCGGCGGCATCGTAAGTACCGGCTCGTGCTGAAGGACGGGTTCGTGCCGGTGCTACATCCGTCCACCTGGGCGGGCGGTTTGTACCGCTACACCAGCACCCCGACACTCTGAAGGTGTTAGGGTCCTAGGCGTGGCACCACAAGGTGTGGAGGCCACCGCCAGGTAACAGTCCCATGCAGTTCGAGGGATGCCCCAGATTCGCGTCTGACGCGGGTCACTCGACATTGGCAAGCGAGAGAACCCTAGAAAGGGGTCCTCTCGCTATGCGCGAAAACCTGCAAGTAATACCTGCCACGTCGACCGCACGGGGCCTTCTGGGATCGGCTATCGCCCGCCGTGACCGCGCCGCTGAAGCCTCCGCCCGCTCGTCGCTGGCCGCTGCGAACATCGCCGCCACCGTCCGCCGCGAGATCGCCAAGGGCCACCCCATCACCCGGGACCACGCCGCCGCGCTCGCCGCCCTCCTCGTGGAGGTTGCAGCGTGACCCGCCGCAACGCCTCCGTGCCGTCCGTGCTGGCGTTCCCCGGCTCCGATGGAGGGATGCTCACCATCGGGCAGACCGCCGCCGTGATCGGGGTAGAGCACAAGACCATCCGCCGTCTCGTCGACCGTGGCGAACTGCGTGCGTACCGCCTGGGCAATACCCGCGTGATTCGCATCGACCCCGCCGACGTCGCGGCGCTCATGGGCGAGGTCAACCCTGCCGGGCGCGCCCTCCTGGGAGGCGACGCCGCGTGAACCCGAACATGGAGGAGGGCCGTCCCACCCCTGGAACGGTCCCCGCGACACCCACCACGCTACCCGTTCCCAGCGCCCCCGGCGAGCCTCCCAGCCGCCTGGATCGCCTCCAGCGCCTTGACCCCGCCACGGCCATGCCTGGAGCCCCTGACGGCCTACAGGCCGCCGCCGCGTACGCCCCGGAGGACTGGGCCCTGACCGCCCCCCGCGAGGCCGTGGCGCTCGCCGCCAGCAGGAGACCCTTCACCGTGGACACCCTGCGCCGTCGCGGCGTCCCGGAGCCGGACACCTTCGTCCGGTGGGGCGCGCTGTTCTCCCTCCTCCAACGGCGCGGCATCATCACGGCCACCGGCTGGGCCAGCCGCCACGGCAACGACGGCGAGCGGGCCGTGCGCGTCTGGACCGGCACCGAGGAGCTGGACCCCGAGGACGGGGGCCGGGGTGACTAGCGTCGCTACGTCTTGGATGTCTGACTGGGGCCAGGAGTCCGCCACGCCTCCCGCCGACGGAGCCGCGCCGACGCGGCGGATGTCGACTTGGGAAGAGTTGTCCCCGAGCGCCCCGGACGGGCACGTCCGCGTGGCCCGGAGCCAGTGGGAGACCACCGTGCGCAACATCGTGTTCTCTAACAAGATCACCATCACCGTGGCGCTCCTCCTGGCCACCTACGCCGACAACGACGGCGGCGAGGTCCGTCCGTCCCAGGAGACCTTGGCGCGTTCACTGACCTACGGCACCGTGGCGGCGTCGACACGCTCCGTACGCACGGGGGTGAAAGAGCTGCGCGAAACCGGCTTCCTCCGCGAGGTGGAGCGCGGCTCCAACACGGGCACCCGCGCCGCATCATCCCGGTACGTGCTGACCGTCCCGGTCTGGGTCTGGGAGAAGCGCTCCAGAAGCGAGTGGGACGACAGGACCGAAGAGGAACGCCGCGGCGTCGGCTACCGTCCGGCACCCTTGTGGACCGCCACCGGGGAGCGCTGGACCGAGCCCGCTCCACAGTCCCGGAAGTCCCGCAAGCCGAAGACCACAGGAAACGTGGAACCTCACCCCACCACAGGAAGTGTGGAACCGGTGGTTGGGGACCACCGGAAGCACAGCGCAGACCACCGGAAGCACAGTGCACTCACCCCGGGAACCACCGGAAGCACAGAGCAGGACGACCGGAAGCCCACTTCCACCTACCCTCTCCTAAACCCTCCCCGGAAAAGCGTGGACCCTCTCCCCGACCATCCCGCCGGGGCCGGGTCCGCGACTGACGGCGAGACCGCGCCCGCGTACGCGAGCGACGCGGATGGGGGAGAAGAAGAGCAGCAGGAGGAGCCCGACCCCGCCCCAGAGGCCGACGTGCCGCCCGGCGCCATCGAGGCCATGGAAGACGACGGCATGACCGACCCGGGGAACCAGCGCGCCGTCTGGGCGAAACTCCTGCGCGAGTGTGGGACGCCTAGCGCGGCGCTCGCACGGCTTCGGGTCCCTCCGCCGTCCGGGCCTGACCCCGAGCCTGACCAGGAGCCCGTCTCCGACCCCGACCAGCAACCCCAGCATCCCGACGCCGACCCACCCTTCTGAAAGGACCCCACACCATGACCACCACCAGTGACACCAGCGTCCGGCTCTCCACCCTCGACGCGCTCCCCCACGGCCTCCTCGTCACGCGGGAGATCCCGGAGCACTCCTCCGCCGTCCCGTGGTTCTCCGTCGCGCTGGAGCACGGCGCGGTCGATGTTGACGGCCTGGCCGCCCTGCACAGCCTCCTGGGCGAGATCCTGGAGACCGAGCGCACCGACGCCGGACCTACGGCCCCCAGCCTCGTGGTCCTGCCCCAGCGCGGCGAGCAGCAGCAGGAGCGCCTGCGGTGACCGCCCCGACGCCGAGCATCGCCAGCAGGACCACGGGCGGCGTCCGCGTGGATCTCGTGGCGCTGAACGCCCGGTCGGGCCAGACTGTGACCGCCGAGGAGGCGCGGGCCTACGCCGACGCCCTCCGAGATCTTGCCGCTCTCGTTTCTGCTATGCGATGACCGCGGGGGTTTGGCTTGGTCGGATTTGAAATCCGAGTTCGACCCCATGTACCCCACGCTCTGCGGCCCGACCCCATGGAGGCCCCCTCCGCCTGGGTCGACGCGCCATCGCGGACCCGGCCCTGACGGCGAGCGCGTCCGGTGCCACGGCCACGGCATCCGGCCCCGAGGTGCTGCGCAGGCGCGAGGTCGCGTTTGAAACGCGACCTGACTACAACAACTCCGCCCGCTCGCGTGCGCGGGCGCGAGGTCCTTCGGGACGGTCGCATTTGAAATGCGACCTCCGCCCCCTCGCGTGCGCGGGCGCGAGACGTTCGGAGGGGTCGCGTTTGAAACGCGGCCCTTCGTCTCCGCCATGCGATGACCGCGGGGGTGGAGGCTACTTCCACCCACGGCCCCGGCCTGCCTCCCCAGCGAGGTGGACCGGGGCCGTCCCCGTCTCCCGGCACCCATCGCGCTCGCCGACCGCACGCGCTTCGTCAGCGCGCCAGCCGCTCGCCGTGGGCGGCCCCCTGCGCCTGCGCCGGACCATTGGCCCGCCCTGGATCTCCGAAGCCTCACAGCGCCGCGTGCGCCTCGACCCCGTGCACTGCGCGTGCGCGGCCCCCACCCCATGCGGTGAGACGCCTCGACGCCGCTAGACCCCATGTACCCCACGCTCTGCGACCCGACCCCATGGAGGCCCCCTCCGTCCGGGGTGACGATGTGGCGGGATACCCCGCCCGTGGAGCAGGAGGCGGCCCTGACGGCGAGCGCGACCAGTGCCACGGGCCACGGTGCCCGACCTCCTCCGAGGTGCTGCGCGGCGGGGCCAGGACACGCCCGGTTGCGTGCCCGTCCTGAGATTTTCTGTCCCCCTACTGTCCCATCGAAGCGTGACGGTGTGAGATCCCTGTCATTTAGGGCCATTGGGGATACTCCAGTAAGATCCACCACGCACCCTGAAAGTCGGCCCCGGAACCCTTGTGGTTCCGGGGCCTTCTGCGTTTCCCGGTGCGCACTGCCCTCGCCACCCTCTGGCAAAGAATCGAGTCGCTGGGGACAAATCGAGCTACTGGTAACTCGATTTGTCCCCAGCGACTCGATGCGATCTTTTCGAGTCGTGGGCAACGCGAAAGACCGGGTCGGCTTGCTGCTCGCTGTGGGGCACGGTCCGCCGCCGAAGCTCGAACGGGGATACCCCCTTGTGACCTTCCTTACACCGGTGTATGTTCCTCAATTACACCGGTGTACTCGATGGTCGTGAGAGATCGTCTGCACGAGCCCGGCCGGTGACCGAGGCGCAGCCGAGCTGCGCTCCCCACAGAGAGGGTTTCAACGATGATCGACCTTCGTGAACGGCGCACCCGCGCCGTTCGGACCAAGGCCGCCGCCGGCCTCGCACTCTCGGCAGCGATCGCCGTCGCCGCCGCAGTGCCGGCCGTCGCCGCCCCCGCCGCGTCGTCGAACGGGCAGGACCCGTGGCATTCGCAGAGTGGCATCTACCAGCAATTCACCGTCCCCAAGGCCTCCACCCCGTCGAAGGCCTGCGGCAACTCCACCGGTGCCGGCTCGGAGATCGAGGGAAACTTCGGCCCCTCCAAGACCTGGAGTGCCATGGGCCTCGACGCGAGCGGCAGCAATTGCCAGGCCAACATCGGCCCGCTCGACCCTGGGCTGTATTACTACCAGTACGTCTCCACCATGGCGGACCGTTCCAAGGTGACGTTCCGCAACCCGGACGCAGCCACGTCCGTCACCTCCCACCCCGACTGGAACACGCTCTTCGTACCGGGGGCCGGCGTGGAGTGGATGGACGATGTCGAGTCCGGCGCGGGAAGCGTCTCCGAACTCAGCTACCCCGCAGCTGCGGGCGGCGAGCATTCGGCCATGGTGTGGACCCCGGCGGGCTACACCACCAAGAAGGCCAAGGCCTATCCCGTTCTCTATCTCCTTGCGGATGAGGGGCAGTCCGCCCGCGAGTGGATGGAGCTGGGCCGCACGCCGCAGGTGTTGGACAACCTCGCGGCGGACGGTTCTCTGTCCTCCATGGTGGTCGTCATGGCTGACGCCAGCGGCTCCGATGCGCAGCGGGAGGTCATGGACGGCCTCGTTCCCGCCGTCCACGACGCCTACAACGTCTCGAGCAAGGTCAAGGAGACCGCGATCGCCGGCATCGGTCGCGGCGCCGCGCAGGCTCTCGACCTGGCCGCGGAGACCCCCGGCGTCTTCGGCTCGGTGGGGTCCTTCTCCGGTTACCTGTCCGACGACGCCTCCGTCACCGCCGCGCAGGCCCGCAAGATCAACGCCAAGACCGATCTGCTGCGCTTCTACGTCGGCAACACTCAGGACCCCCGCTACAACGGGAGCTACGAGGCCATGACGTCGCTCAAACAGGCCGGCGTGAACCTCGAGTTCGACGGTGTCCTTCCCTCCAGCGGCGGCGTTTGGGACACCTGGCGCCAGGATTTGCGTGACTTCGCGAGTCGCGCTTTCAAGCCCAGCGTCCGCGACCACGGGCCCAGTGCCGGGCACCTGGCCCAGACCAAGCCCTACGTCGCGCCCGCGACCGGGAGCATCACCACCCCGCACATCGACGCGGACGGCATGGTCACCTTCGAGACCGGTACCCAGTGGGCCAACGCCAAGGACGTGGTGCTGTGGGGCGACTGGGCCCCGAACGGTCAGTGGTTCCGCATCCCCCTGAAGAAGGTCGGCGATCGCTGGCGCACCACTATCGGTCCCGTGGACGGCTACTACTATTGGCGCTACGAGGTGGATGGGGTGGCCTACCACGACCCGCAGGATACCAAGAACGTCGAGAACATGGAGAGCCAGCTCTACGTGCCCGGCGGTCACCGCACCCCGCTGCTCGCTGACGTCCCCGCCGAGAAGGCCGGCCAACTCAGCACGCTGAGCTACGGCGCCAACGGCGCATCCAAGCTGAAGGTCTGGACCCCGGTGGATTACGATCCGAACCGTGCCTCCGCGTACCCGGTCCTGTACCTGTACCACGGCATGGGGCAGAACTACGCGAGCTGGACCGAGGTCGGGCGGGCCGCCCAGATCATGGACAATCTGTACGCGCAGGGCAAGATGAAGCCCATGGTCGTGGTCATGCCCGGCTACGCGGGAACGCCTGGCGATATCTGGGGCGACTTGTCCGGACAGGTCATGCCGCTCGTGGAGTCCACGTACAACGTCTCGACCGATCCGGCGCAGCGGGCCCTGGCCGGCCTGTCCTGGGGCGGGCGCCTGACGCAGGGGACCATGGTGAGCCACCCCGGTAACTTCGCCTACTACGGCATGTTCTCCCCGCCGTTCGCCTCCGGCACCATCAACCCGGCGACCCCCTCCGGTCAGACCGCCATCGCCACCACCAAGTCGGTCACGCTCTTCGCGGGCGACGTCGACTCGGGTGCCGTCTCCGCCATCAACGGCATGGAGGCGAACCTGAACGCGAGCGGCATCCCCGTCTCGAAGTCGATCATCCCCGGCCCGCACGGCTTCGACGTGTGGTGGCAGGCGCTCTCCGCCTTCCTCCCCGGCATCTTCTGAGATCGGCCCCTGAGCGAAGGCGGGGCGGACGTCACGTCCGTCCCGCCTTCGCGCGCGTTCCGGCATGGGGCTCCCGCATCGGATTTCCGCGGCGGGTCCCGGTCGCTGGGGGAGGGGCTCCGGGAGAAGATTGGGTAAGGTCTAGGCGATCCGAGGGAAAAGGTGACAACGAGTCGTGGCACGCAAGGGGAACGGATCTCCCACCATCAGGGACGTGGCCCACTTGGCCGAGGTCTCCATCAAGACGGTCTCCAACGTCATCAACGGCCACCCGCCCGTGCGGCCCGCTACCCGAGAGCGCGTCGAGGACGCCATCGCGCGGCTGAACTACCACGTCAACGTCTCGGCCCGGAACCTCAGCCGGGGCCGCACCGGTGCCATCGCGCTGGTGTTGCCCTCCGTCAGGGGCGTGTACTTCGCCGAGCTGGCGGACGCGGTGACGCGGGAGGCGGCCAAGGCCGGCCTGACGGTCTTCATCCAGCTCACCGATGACCAGCGGGACCGCGAACGCAGGGTGTTGGACGGCAGCTACCGTTCCGTGGTGGATGGTGCCATCTTCTCGCCGCTGGCGCTGACGCAGGACGACGTCGCGTTGTTCGACACGGATTTTCCGCTCGTGCTGCTGGGCGAGCGCATCTTCGACGCCGGCGTCGACCACGTCACCATGCCGAACGTGGAGAGCGTCCGGGCGGCGACGGAGCACGTCATCGCCCTGGGGGCCACGACGGTGGTGCCGCTCGGGGCCAAGGAGGATCCCTCCAGCAGCAGCGGAACGCTGCGCATGGAGGGTTTCCGCCAGGCGCTGGAGGCGCACGGGCTCTCGCTGGATCCCCGTGCGGTGATCGACGTCAGGGACTACTACCACTCCACCGGTGCGGCGGTGATGGCGGAAATTCTCGACCGGGGCGTCACGCCGGATGCCGTGGTGGCCTTCTCCGACACCCTGGCCCTCGGCGCCCTTGCGACGCTGGCCGACCGGGGCCTGCGCGTGCCAGAGGACGTGCGGCTCGTGGGCTTCGACAACATCGAGGAGACGCGGTATTCGCGCCCGCCCCTGAGCACCATCGACCCGGGGCGGGAGAAGATCGCGGCCCGTGCCGTGCAGATGCTGGAGGAGCGCATCCAGTGGCGGCTCGACGGCCTCACCCGAGAGCAACAACCCGAGCCACGCAAGGTGGTCGTCGACTTCGAGCTGATCGCGCGGGCCTCGACGCGGGCCTCAGGCTCCTGACGTGCCGGAGCTGCCGCCCGTCGTCGGCCCCCGTTCGGGCCGTCGTTCGGGCCGCCGGCGCCCGCTAGCCGAGCGCCGGCGCCGCCGTGGATCCGCGGACCACGAGCTCCGCTGGCATGCGCACGCTCGCGGGCTCGGCGCCGTCGACGATGCCGAGCAGGATCCGGGCCGCCGTGGCTCCCATCTCCTCGATGGGCTGGCGCACGGTCGTGAGCTGGGGCGTGCTCGCGGCGGCGTCGGGGATGTCGTCGAAGCCCACCACGGAGAGATCCTCGGGGACGCGCAGACCGCGCCGGGCGGCCACCCGCATGACCTCCAAGGCGGAGACATCGTTCGCGGCGAAGATGGCCGTCGGTGGGGAGGGAAGGTCCAGGAGTCTGGTGGCTCCGATGGTCGAGTCCACGGCGCGGTAGCCGCCGTCTGCCACGAGGGAGGGGTCGAAGCCGACGCCGGCTTCCTCGAGGGCGGTACGGTAGCCGAGCTCGCGTTGGCGCGCCGATTCCAGGTCGGTGCGGCCGCGCAGGTGGGCGATGCGCCGGTGGCCAAGGCCGATCAGGTGTTCCGTCGCGGCGCGCGCGCCGTCCACGCTGATGACGCTCACCGTCGCGGGCCCGTCCGGGCCCGTGTGGGGGTCCACCGCCACGAGCGGGACGGAGGCGTGGGTCGGTGTTGTCGTGGGCGTGACCAGGATGGCGCCGTCGATGAGCGTCCCGCCCAGGCGCGAGAGCGAGCGCCGCTCCCAGCCGGTGTGGTCGCCGGCGGACACGCTGCCGGCGTAGGCCAGCACGTCGTAGTCGGTGCCGTCGAGGGCGGAGGAGACGCCGCGCAGCAGCTGCAGCGCGAAGGGCTCGAACTCGGCGACCAGCACGCCGATCACGTTGGTGGTGCTGCGGCGCAGCGATGTCGCCACGAGGGAACTCTCGTAGCCGAGCTCCTCGACGACCCTGAGCACCTTGGCGTGGGTGGCCGGGGCCACACCGTAACGACCGTTGATGGTCTTGGACACCGTGGCCACGGACACGCCGGCGGCCTGGGCGACGTCGTGAATGGTGGCGCGGCGGTTCATGCGCTCACTCTAGCCGCATGCATCGGCCAACTTGGAAAACGTTGTCGATAACGATTGACACGATCGCCCGCGGGGTGTCAGAGTGATCGACGACACATTTGGTGTGACCGGCAACGAACCCCCCTCGTGCCCCGCCGGTACCCCTCGAAGAGGAGAAGATCAGCATGACCATGCGCAAGGCATTCACCGCCGCGGCAGCCGTCGCTGCGCTCGCCGCCGTTGGCCTGACCGGTTGTTCCGGCGGTTCCGACAAGCCGTCCGCCGACGGCAAGGTCACCCTGAGCCTGTGGCAGAACTCCACGACGGGCGACGGCAAGCAGTTCTGGGTCGACGCCGCGGACGCCTTCCACAAGGCCAACCCCAACGTCACCGTCGAGATCACCAACATCCAGAACGAGGACATGGACGGCAAGCTGCAGACCGCCGTGAACTCGGGCGACATGCCGGACATCTTCATGGCCCGCGGCGGCCAGAAGCTGGCCGACGTCGTGAAGGCCGGCAAGGTCCGCCCCCTGGACGACAAGATCGACCCGGCCGTCAAGAAAGCCATGGGCGACGCCGCGTTCGCGGCCTTCACCGTCGACGGCAAGATCTACGGCATGCCGAGCGCCGTGCTCCCCGGCGGCGTCTTCTACAGCAAGGACCTGTTCAAGAAGGCCGGCATCACCTCAGAGCCGCAGACCATGGACGAGCTCAACGCGGCCGTGGACAAGCTGAAGTCCGCCGGCGTCCAGCCGATCGCCCTCGGCGGCAAGGACGCCTGGCCCGCCGCCCACTGGTACTACTTCTTCGCCACGCGCGAGTGCGGCAAGGACCTCGTCACGAACCTCGCCACCAAGGCCGACTTCGGCGACCCGTGCTGGCTCAAGGCGGCCGAGGACCTCAAGAACTTCGCCGGAACCGATCCCTTCAACAAGGGCTTCCTGACCACCTCCGCGCAGGAGGGGGCCAACTCCTCCGCCGGCCTCGTGGCCAACCACAAGGCGGCCATGGAGCTCATGGGCGCCTGGGACGTGGGCGTGATCGCCAGCCTGACGCCGGACCAGAAGCCCCTCAAGGACCTGGGCTGGTTCCCCTTCCCGGCCGTCGACGGCGGCGCGGGCGAGCCCGGCGCCATGATGGGCGGCGAGGACGGCTTCTCCTGCTCCAAGGACGCCCCGGCCGCGTGCGAGGACTTCCTGAACTTCGTGGGTGGCAAGGAGCAGCAGGAGAACTACGCCAAGATGTACCAGACCATCCCCGCCAACCAGGACGCCCTCGGCGCCGTGACGGATCCCTCCCTGGCGCCCCTCATGGACGCCTACAAGAAGGCTCCCTACGTGTCGCTGTGGATGGATTCCGCGCTGGGCCAGAACGTCGGCAACGCGCTGAACACCGGCGTCGTCGAGATGCTGGCCGGCAAGGGTGACCCGCAGAAGCTGGTCGACACCATCAAGTCCGCGGCTTCGCGAGGCTGAACATCACCATGAACACTCAGGCATCGACGGACCCCGCCGTGCTTGTGAAGACCGTTCGCACCGGGGCGGGCCTTGTGCCCGTCCCGGTGGGGCGTCCTCGCCGGAGCGGTGGCTGGCGCAAGCGCGGCGAGATCGCGCTGCTCACCGGCCCCGCCCTGATCGTCTTCCTCGCCTTCGTCATCTTCCCGGTCCTCATGGCGGCCTTCTACGGCTTCTTCAAATGGAACGGCTACGGCTGGCCAACGGAGTTCGTCGGCCTGCAGAACTACAAGGGGATGTGGCAGGACGAGACCTTCCGCGCGGCGGTGGGTCACAACTTCTCCATCGTCGTCCTCTCCCTGATTATGCAGGGCCCCCTGGCCCTCATCTTCGCCCTTCTGCTGAACCAGAAGATCAAGGGACGTTCGCTCATCCGCGTGCTGATCTTCGTCCCCTACGTCATCTCCGAGGTCGTCGTGGGCACGGGCTGGAGCCTCATGCTCCAGGACGCCGGAGCCGTGAACTCCCTGTTGGAGAAGATCGGACTCGGCTCGCTGCAGAACTCGTGGATCGCGGATCCCAAGTTCGCGCTCGGCTCGCTCATGGTGATCATCACCTGGAAGTACCTCGGTTTTGCCGTGATCCTCTTCCTGGCCGGCATGCAGTCCATCCCTGACGAGCTCTTTGAGGCCGCGGCCATCGACGGTGCGGGCTTCTGGCGCACGCAGTTCAGCATCACCATTCCGTTGCTCGGCCCCACCATCCGCATTTGGGCGTTCCTGTCCATCATCGGATCCCTGCAGCTTTTCGACCTCGTCAACATCATTTGGGGTCAGTACATCGCCTCCACGGCGGGCACCTCCACGATGGCGAGCTACATGTACCAGAACGGCCACCTGGCCGGTAACTACGGTTTCGGCAACGCCGTGGCCGTCATGCTCTTCCTCATCTCGCTCGTCGTCGCGCTCGTCTACCAGCGCTTCGTGCTCCGCCGCGACACCGAGGGCGCGCTCACCGGGGACAGCGGAAGAAAGGGTCGCAAGAAATGACCGCTCTGAAGAGCCCCGTCCCGGGCCGCACGGCCACGGAGCTGCGGCAGAAGCGCAAGGCCCCCAAGCCCGCTGCAGGGGAGAAGCTGAAGTGGGGCAGCCCCTGGGTGTACCTGCTGGCCATCATCCTCATCACGATCTGCATCACCCCGGTGCTGTACATCATCATCGGTGGCTTCCGCACCAACTCGCAGATCACGAACGACCCCTCCGGCTGGCCCTCGCCGTGGAAGCTCACCAACTACACGGAGGTCCTTGGCAGCGCCGAGTTCTGGACCGCCATGGGCAACTCCGCGATCTCTGCGCTCGGTACCACCATCGGTGCCGTGGTCCTGGGCGTCATGGCGAGCTACGTCCTGGCACGCTACAACTTCGCGGGCAAGGGAGTCATGTACTCCCTGTTCGCGGCCGGCCTGATGTTCCCCATCACGGTGGCCATCACTCCGTTGTACCTGCTGATCCGCAACCTCGGCCTCGTCAACAGCCTGGGTGGCATCATCCTGCCGCAGATCGCGTTCGCGCTGCCGACCACGATCATCATCCTGGTGCCGTTCCTGAAGGCCATCCCGAACGAGCTGGAGGAGGCCGCCTCGATCGACGGCACCTCGCGCCTGGGCTTCTTCTGGCGCATGGTCATCCCGCTGAGCCTGCCCGGCGTGATCACCACCGGCATCCTGGCGTTCATCGGGGCCTGGAACGGGTACATGCTCCCGCTGTTCATCCTGAACGACTCGAGCCTGTTCACCCTTCCGCTCGGCGTGCAGAACTTCGCCTCGCAGTATTCCGTGGACACGGCGAAGGTGCTCGCCTACACCTCGCTGTCGATGATCCCGGCGCTGATCTTCTTCAGCCTCTTCGAGCGCCGCATCGTCGGCGGTCTCACCGGCGCGGTCAAGGGCTGAGTGCCCGACGGCGCGTGGTCACCTTCCGCCCGCCGTCCCCGTCCGCCCCACCGTTTTTTCGAAGGAATCCCATGACGCAGACCCCCCTGGGCGCCGCCGTGCCCGCATACCCGCACGCCAGCGAGCGCGTCGTCGCCCTCCTGGAAAGCATGACGCTCGAGGAGAAGTCGGCCCAGCTGGTGGGCTACTGGCTGGACCAGGGCGGCGAGGTCGTGGCCCCGATGCAGAACGAGATGGGCTCGGCGAACGCCGGCGAGGCGCTCTCGGAGATCACGCGCCACGGTCTTGGCCACTACACCCGGGTGTACGGCACCCGCCCGGTGGAGCCGGCCGAGCGTGCCGCCTGGTTGTGGAACGAGCAGCGACGCCTCAAGCGCGAGACCCGCCTGGGGATCCCCGCCCTGGTGCACGAGGAGTGCCTCACCGGCCTGGCCGCCTGGCAGGCGGCCACGTTCCCCACCCCGCTGGCCTGGGGGGCCTCCTTCGACCCGGAGCTCGTCGAGGAGATGGGCGCCCTCATCGGCTCCTCCATGCGCGAGCTGGGCGTCCACCAGGGGCTGGCGCCCGTGCTCGACGTCATCCGCGACCCCCGCTGGGGACGCGTCGACGAGTGCATCGGCGAGGACCCCTACCTCGTGGGCACCGTGGGCACGGCCTACGTGAAGGGCCTGCAGGGGGCCGGCGTGCACGCCACGCTCAAGCATTTCCTCGGCTACTCCGGTTCCCGCGCCGGCCGCAACCACGCCCCCGTGTCCGCGGGACCCCGCGAGGTGGCCGACGTCTTCCTCCCACCCTTCGAGATGGCGATCCGCGACGGCGGGGTCCGCTCGGTCATGAACTCCTACGCGGAGATCGACGGCGTGCCGGTGGCCTCCGACCCGGAGCTGCTCACCACGCTCCTGCGTGAGAAGCTCGGCTTCGACGGCGTCGTGGTGGCCGACTACTTCGCCGTGGCCTTCCTGGAGGTCATGCACGCGGTGGCCGCCGACCGCGGCGAGGCCGCGGGGCTGGCCCTCACGGCCGGCATCGACGTAGAGCTCCCCTCCGGCGATGCCTACCTCGAACCCCTCATCCGCCGGGTGCGCTCGGGCGAGCTCGACGAGGCTTACGTGGACCGCGCCGTGCTGCGCCTGCTCTCCCAGAAGGAGGAGCTGGGCCTGCTCGACCCGGCCGCCTACGAGGACGAGCCGCCTGCCGTCGTCGACCTGGACACACCCGAGCACCGCAGGGTGGCCAGGGCCCTCGCCGCGGAATCCATCGTCCTGCTCTCCAACGACGGGGTCCTGCCGCTCGCGGCCGCGCCGAGCAGCGTCGCCGTCATCGGCCCCAACGCCGACCGCTCGGCCGCTCTGCAGGGGTGCTACTCCTTCGCCAATCACGTGCTGGCCCACCACCCGGACGTCCCGCTCGGCCTGGAGATCCCCACCGTCCGCGAGGCGCTCGCCTCCGCGTTCCCAGAGGCGGAGCTGCGCTTCGCCACCGGCTGCGACGTCGAGGGCACCGATCGCTCCGGCTTCGCCGAGGCCATCGCCGCGGTGAGCGGCGCCGACGTCGCCGTCGTGGTGCTCGGCGACCAGGCCGGTCTCTTCGGCCGCGGCACCGTGGGGGAGGGCAACGACGTCGAGTCGCTGGCCCTGCCCGGCGTGCAGCGCGAACTCGTGGAGGAGCTCGTGGCCACCGGGACGCCCGTGGTCATGGCGGTCCTCTCCGGGCGCCCGTACGCGATCGACTGGGCCCTCGAGGGCGAGGGCGCCCCGTCCGCCGTGCTCCAGGCCTTCTTCCCCGGCGAGGAGGGTGCCACGGCCCTGGCCGAGCTCCTCACGGGCGCGCAGTCGCCGTCCGGGCGCCTGCCCGTCAGCCTGCCCCGATCGGCCGGCGCGCAGCCCTACAGCTACCTGCATCCCACCCTCGGCGGGCCCAGCGAGGTGACCTCGACCGATCCCACCCCGCTTCGCCCCTTCGGCTTCGGCCTCGGCTACACGGAGTTCGCCTACGGCGAGCTTCAGACCGCGGACAGCGCGACGACGGACGGCCGCCTCAGCGTCGCCGTCACGGTGACGAACACGGGCGAACGCGACGGCGTCGACGTCGTGCAGCTCTACGGGCGCGACGTCGCCGCGAGCGTGACGCGACCCGTGACGCAGCTGATCGGCTACGCCCGCGTCGAGGTGGCGGCGGGGGAGTCCCGCCGCGTCACCTTCGACGTGCCCGCCTCACGCTTCGCGTTCAGCGACCGCAGCCTGATGCGCGTCGTCGAGCCGGGTGGGGTGCAGCTCTGGGTGGCCTCGCACGCGGAGGCGACGGCGGCGTCGGGCACGGAAGCGCCCCAGGACGCGACCGGCGGGGCCATCTCCAATGAACGCAAGGTGGCCGTGCGAACCCTGCCGGGCACCGCGACCGCGCGGGCCACGGTGGAACTGACCGGAGCCACGCACGCCGTCACCGCGCAGGACGCCCGCACGGTGGGGGTCCGCATCTCATGAGCACGCCGAAGGAGACGAACACGATGGCCGCCACCCCAACGGTCGCCAACCCGGTCCTGCCCGGATGCCACCCGGACCCGTCGATCTGCCGGGTGGGGGAGGACTACTACCTCGTCACCTCGACGTTCGAATACCTGCCCGGACTCCCGGTCATGCGCTCGCGCGACCTGGTGAGCTGGGAGACCATCGGCCATGTCATCGATCGCGAGGGCATGCTGGACTACACCGGGATCCCCTCCTCCGGGGGGCTGTACGCACCCACGATCCGCCACGACGGGGAGCGCTTCTGGCTCGTGTGCACGCACGTCGATCCTGCCGAGGAGTCGCGCTTCGGCAACTTCTTGGTGACGGCCACCGATCCGGCCGGGCCGTGGAGCGACCCCGTGTGGCTCGATGCGGACGGGATCGACCCCTCCGTCGTGTTCGACGACGACGGCCGCGTCTGGATGCACGGCACGCGCCTGGCGCGCCAGCAGGAGTGGCACGACCAGACCGAGGTGTGGGTGCGGGAGTTCTCCCGCGAGAGCATGTCCCTCGTGGGCGAGGAACACCTCGTCTGGCGCGGCGCGCTGCACGGAGCGGTGTGGGCGGAGGGCCCGCACCTCTACGCGATCGACGGCCGCTGGTACCTCGTCGCCGCCGAGGCAGGGACGGCGTTCCACCACGCGGTGTGCGTGGCGAGGGCGGAGGCCGTGACGGGCCCCTACGAGGGCTCGCGCGGCAACCCGGTCATCACCCACCGCCACCTGGGAACGCGCAGCGACGTCATCGGGGTGGGGCACGCGGACCTGGTCACGGCGCCGGACGGCTCGTGGCTCGCCGTGCTCCTGGCCATGCGCACCTCCGACGGCGAGCACTATCCGCTGGGGCGCGAGACTTTCCTCTGCCCGGTCGAGTTCGAGGACGGGTGGCCCATCTTCGCGCCGGGCATGGGGCGCTTGCCCCGGGAGGTGGAGGTGCCATGGGTCGACGAGCTTCCGGCGGACGGATCCTGGCAGCCCGACTCCCGCGCGGGCGGATCGGTGCCCGCGAGCGATCCGCGGTGGACCGGGATCCGTGCGCTGCCGTCCACGGTGGCGACCGTGCGCGACGACGCGTGGGTCCTTCCCGTGCGGCGCGCCTCGCTCAGAGAGCTGGAGCCGGTGTCCTTCCTGGGGTTGCGCCAGCAGCACGCCGACGTGGACGCCGAGGTCGAGCTGGACGTCAGCGCGCTCGCCGAGGGCGAGAGTGCCGGCTTCGTGCTGCGGCAGTCCGAGCGTGATCACGCCGTGGTGAGCGTGACGCGGTCGGCGGCCGGTCTCGAGGTGTCGGCGGTCCACGTGCGCGGGGGCGAGGAACGCGTCCTGGCCTCGGCCCGGGCCGTGGAGGGCGACGTCGTGCGCCTGGGCGTGAGGGCCCGCGGCGACGACTACGACCTCGTGGCCGACGACGCCGTCGTGGCTCGGGTGGACGCCCGCGAGCTGGATTCGGCCTCCACCGGTGGATTCCTGGGCGTCTGGTTCGGCGTGGTGGCGACGAGCCACGGGGCCGCCGCGAGCGGCGAGGTTCGCGTGCTGGACAGCAGCTACGTCCCGGCCTGAGGGTGATGCCCAACAAGAATCGAGTCGCTGGGGACATTTCGAGTTACCGGTAGCTCGATTTGTCCCCGGCGGCTCGAATCGTTCTTCTTACCCCTGGAGCAGCTCCAGGAGGCGGGGCTTCACCTCGGTACCGAGCAGCTCGATGCTGCGCAGCTTCGCCTCGCTCGGCAGGGTTCCCGCCGAGTACTTCACGTCCAGGCGCGAGAGCCCCAGACCGCCGGCGATGCGAGCCAGCTTGGCGGCCACGGTCTCGGGGGAGCCGACGGCCAGGTTGCCGTCCTCGTCCGCCGCGGCCATGAACTGGCCCTTCGTGTAGGGCGGCCAGCCGCGGTCGGCCCCCACGCGATCCATGCTCGCAGCGTAGTGCGGCCAGAGCTGCGCGAGCGCCTCCTCGTCGCTTTCGGCCACGAAGCCGTGCACGTGCGCGCCGATCGGCTGATCCGCCTGCCCCATCTCCGCGAGAGCCCTCCGGTACAAGCCGGCGAAGGGCTTGAAGGCCAGCGGGTTGCCGCCGATGATCGCGAGGAAGAGGGGAAGGCCGTGGCGCGCCGCGCGGATCACCGACTGCGGCGAGCCGCCCACGCCCACCCAGGTGAACAGCCGCCCGTCGTCCTCGCCGCCGCGCTCGATCTCTGGGTAGGCCCTCGCCTCGCTCAGGGCCGGGCGCAGCCTGCCCTCCCAGGTCACCGGCTCGTTGCCGAGCAGCCGCGTGAGCAGGTCCAGCTTCTCCTCGAAGAGCTCCTCGTAGTCGTGCAGATCCAGCCCGAACAGCGGGAAGGACTCGATGAAGGAGCCGCGCCCCGCGATGATTTCCGCGCGACGGTTGGACAGGGCGTCCACCGTCGCGAAGCGCTCCATGACGCGGACGGGGTCGTCGGAGCTGAGCACGGTCACGGCGGAGCCGAGGCGGATGCGTGAGGTCGCCTGGGCGATGGCCCCCAGCACCACCTCGGGCGCCGTCACGGCGAAGTCGGGGCGGTGGTGCTCCCCGACGCCGAAGAAGTCCAGCCCGGCGCGTTCTGCGGCCACGGCCTCCGCGACCACGTCCCGCACCACCTGCGCGTGGGACGACGGCGTGCCATCGGCCCGCTGGGAGACGTCGCCGAAGGTCTCGACGCCCAATTGGAACGCGCTGGTCAGGGAAACGGGCGGCACGATGCCGGGGGTGGGAGTGCTCATCGCTTGTCCTTCCAGGTCGTCGCCGCTCGACGACTCTTGACGCGTCAACTATAACCTGTGGCGGCCTATTCCGAGCCACCGGGCCAGGTTCCCACGCGCCACGCAGGCGTGACCTTCTCCGGCCCCAGCGGCGGCTCGTAGGGTGGACGATGTCGAGTTCCTTGACGTCCGAAAGGCAGGCATGAGCGGCGATTCCTTCTCGAACCCTCCCCGGGAGGGTGAGCCCTCGGAGACGGGGCCGGATCCGCACGACGTCGCCCCGCTGCCCGCGGTCCCGCCGCCGTCGCTCGGGGCCGACGCCGTCGCCTGGGTCCAGGACGGGGCCCGCCCCGCGGGCTCCCCGGACCCGGAGCCCGACGACGCCCAGCACGTCGTGTGGCCGACGGCCACCGAGCCGATGCCGAGGGTGTCCCTCCTGCGGCAGGTCACCGCGGCGCAGCTTTCGATCGTTCCGGAGGCGGCCCCGGGGGCCGCACCCAGCTCTTCCAGCGAAGCCCAACCGGGAGCCGCCGGGCCGGACACCGGAACGGCCGCGACGCCTCCGCTCCCCGGACCGGTGTCGGCGCTGACCGCCCGGCCGGACGCGGCCGGAAAAATGGCCTCGACTTCCCCCTACGTCTTCAGCCCCGGGACCGCCGCCGTTCCGCAGCAGGCCCATCCCCAGGCCGGGCGGCTGCTGCGCCGGCTCCTCGAACGCGAGGACCCCCCGACGGTCACCTTCAACATCGTGGACCGCCTGGTCGGGTCCCCCTACGCCAACCCCACGGTGGCGCACGAGCCGGAGTCGGCCGACGAGCTGGCCCGCCCCGTGTTGCTCTTCGCCCTGGACCTCGCCGAGACCATGATTCGCTGGGGTGCCGGCGCCCTCGAGGTGGAGACGAGCGTCATCGCCGTGACGGCCTCGCTCGGGCTGCGTCACGTCGACGTGGACATCACCAACCAGTCGGCGCACCTGAACTACGCGCCGCCCGAGGGCATGCCGGTCTCGATCCTGCGCGTGGTGCGCTCCTCGAGCGACAACTACGCCGGCCTTACTCTGGTGCACCAGATGGTCGCCGACATCACGGCAGGCAGGGTGCAGCTCGACGCCGCCCGCGTGCGCCTGCGCTCCATCCGTCGCCGCCCCAAGCCCTACCCCAAGTGGGCCGTGCTCCTGGCCGGAGCCGCGTTCGCTGGCCTCTTCGTCCTCATCATCGGCGGCACCCCCAACGGCGCCGTGGCGGCCCTGGGCTCCTCGCTGCTCGTCACGGCGGTGGGCCGTGTGCTCGACCGCTGGAACGTCCCCCGCTTCTTCTCCGTGGCCGCCGGCATGGTCGTGGCGACGGTGGCCGCCATGCTCCTCTTCCAGGTGGGGTGGTTGAACTCGCCGGAGCTCGTCGTGGCCGGCGGCATGATGCTGCTGCTGCCGAGCGGGCGCTTCGTCTCCGCGGCGCAGGACGGCATCTACGGCTTCCCCGTGACGGCGCTCGGGCGCCTCTTCTCCGCGCTCATCACCTACGCGGCCATCATCGCCGGCGTCCTCATCGGCGCAGAGGCGGCGGTGAGTCTCGGCATGCGCCCCCTCGACCTCGCGAAGGCGACGTCGCCGCCCACCCTTCCGCTCGTGGTGCTCTGCGCACTCGTGGTCCTCGCCGTGAGTTGCGGCGCAGTGGTGCAGCAGGTGGCGCCGGCCCACGTCGCCGTGACGGCCGGCGTCTCGCTGGTCGGCTACCTGGTCCTGACCGGTTTCTCCGCGATCTGGGGCCACAGCCCCCGCCTGGCCCCGGCGGTCTCGGCCGTGGTCATGGGCCTGCTGGCGCGCTGGATCGGCCTGCGCATCGGCACCACGGCCCTGGTCCTTGCGGTACCGGCGATCGTCATCCTGCTGCCCGGCCTGGCGATCTTCCGGGCCATCTACGCCATGGCGGACACCTCGAACATCACCGGGGGCCTGGTGCAGATGTTCAACGCCTTCACGATCGTGCTCGGTATCGCCGCCGGAGTCGCCCTTGGCGACACCCTGGCCCGCCCCTTCACACGGGATTGGAACGCCCGCGAACGCCGCAGGATCCGGCGCCGCTGACGGCCCCACGACGCGGGGCCCCACGCGCCGAGGGTGCCCGACGGCGTTCGGTCGCCGGACGCCGTCGGGCACGGAGCGGGGCGGTGCCCCGTTCAGCCCGGCAGGGACCAGTCCACCGGCTCCAGCCCCAGCGCCTCGAGGGCCGCGTTGGCGCGGCTGAAGGGGCGGGAGCCGAAGAACCCCCTGCGGGCCGAGAGCGGCGAGGGGTGGGCCGAGGCGATGATCGGATGCCCGGCCAGCAACGGCTCCAGCGCCTGGGCGTGCCTGCCCCAGAGGATCGCGACGGGCGCCCCCTCGCGTCCGCCGAGGTGGCGCACCACGGCGTCCGTGACGGCCGCCCACCCGAGCTTGGCGTGGGCCCCTGCCTCGCCGGCCGCCACCGTCAGGGAACGGTTGAGGAGCATGACGCCGCGTTCCTGCCAGGCCGAGAGGTCTCCGTGCCCGGGCAGGGCCACGCCGGTGTCGTCGTGCAACTCGGTGCGGATGTTGACGAGGCTGCGCGGCAACGGCCTCACGTGGCGTTCGGCCGCGAAGCTCAGGCCCACGGCGTGGCCCGGCGTGGGATAGGGGTCCTGCCCCACGATCAGCACCCGCACCCGGCCGGGCGCCAGGCTCAGGGCGCGGAGCACCCGCGGCGCGGGCGGCAGGATCAGCTCCCCGGCGGACCCGCGGGAGGCCAGGGTGTCGCCGAGGCGCATCAGGGCGGGCCCGACGGAGGCGAGCACGGGCACCCACTCGGGGTGCACCCCGGCCGCGAGCCAGGCGGCCGAGCAGCGGGCCAGCCAGCCGTCCGGTCCGTCGGCCGGCTCGCCGCTGCGGGGGAGGAGGTCGGAGTGTGTGAGGCTCATGCCCCCATCGTCGCAGGCGGGGCACGGAATCCGGCGTGGCGCGGGCCGGCCCGTAGGATGGTCGCGTCAGCGACATGCTTGAGGAGGCCTGCGTGGAACACCGGCGTGGCGACGCGTCCCCCGGCAGGGGGGCGGACGCCCTCAGTGCCAGCGAACGCGCCATGCTGGACCTGGAGGCCCTGCCGTACAAGTACGCGGGTGCCAAACAGGAGGCCATCCGTGAGCGCCTGCACCTGAGCAGCGCCGCGTACTACCAACGCCTGAACCGTCTCATCGATTCAGACGCCGCCCTGGCGTACGACCCCATGTTGGTGCGGCGGCTGCGCGGCAGCCGTTCCCGCGGGGCCGACGCCGTGCGCGCCTCAGGTCGAGGCGGTGCGGGGCGCGGCGCGGGTGGCACGGTCGCTGAGCACGAGCAAAGGGACGGCCGCGCGCCGGAGCAGAGCCCATCGGCCCAAGAACGCGAGGAACCACACGCATGAACGAGTACCCCCGGGACGAATTCGACGACGTCTCCGAGCGCACGCGGCGTGAGGGAACGCATCGTTCGTTCATGTCGGTGCGCGATCCCCGCCGGCTGCTCTGGCCCCTCTTGATCTGCGGCGTGCTGGCCCTCGTGGTCGGGCTCGTGATGTTCACGGTGGTGCGCCCGTGGGCCGCCACCCAGGCCCCGGCGGCCTCGCAGAGCCCGGCGGCGTCCGACAGCGTCGCCCCCACGGGGACGGCCGCGGCGTCCGGCACCCCGGCAGCGTCGCCGGACGCAGCCTCCGAGGACGCGGGCGCCCCGGCGTCGCAGACCTCCGCGTACACGGAGCCCGCCGCGAGCGAGAGCGCCTCGGAGACCCCGGCCACGAGCGAGAGCACGACGGCAGGCGGCGGGGCGGACCTTTCCGTCTCCGTGGGCGTCTACAACGGGACCAAGGCCGGCGGGCTGGCCTCCGCGGCCGCCTCGAGCCTGCGCGCCCAGGGCTTCACCTCGGTGACGACCTCCAACTGGACCAAGGCGGCGAGCACCTCCACGGTGTACTACAAGGACGCGGCGGACGAGGCCACGGCCCGGGCCGTCGCGTCCGAGCTGGGCATCTCCCAGGTGTACCGGACGAGCAACATCCCGCGGGCGGTCTCCGTGGTGGTCGGCGCCGACCGGCTGTGAGCCGACGGCGTACACGGCGCCCTCGTCTTGCACTCGCCCGGGTCGAGTGCCAACATGGTCTTAGCACTCCGGGGGTGAGACTGCCAGGGCCATCGCCCCGGCACAACGCCCCGGGGGATCACCGGAACCGGTGAGGTGAGGCCAGACCGTGCGACGCCCACGCGTCGCACGCGAAGGTCGTCCGTCGCGGGCACCTGCCGCCGTTCCGAGAACCGCATGTCAGTTCCGGAAAGGACAAGTCAGCTATGGCGAAGACCATTGCATTCGATGAGGAAGCCCGCCGCGGCCTGGAGAAGGGTCTGAACACCCTGGCCGACGCCGTCAAGGTCACCCTTGGCCCCCGCGGCCGCAACGTCGTCCTCGAGAAGAAGTGGGGCGCCCCCACGATCACCAACGACGGCGTCTCCATCGCCAAGGAGATCGAGCTCGAGGATCCTTACGAGAAGATCGGCGCGGAGCTCGTCAAGGAGGTCGCCAAGAAGACCGACGACGTCGCGGGCGACGGCACCACCACCGCCACCGTCCTGGCCCAGGCCCTCGTCAAGGAAGGCCTGCGCAACGTCGCGGCCGGCGCCGACCCGATCTCGCTCAAGCGCGGCATCGAGAAGGCCGTCGAGGCCGTCACCAAGGAGCTCCTCTCCGCCGCCAAGGAGATCGAGACCAAGGAGGAGATCGCCGCCACCGCGTCCATCTCCGCCGGCGACACCCAGGTCGGCGGCCTCATCGCCGAGGCCCTGGACAAGGTCGGCAAGGAGGGCGTGATCACGGTCGAGGAGTCCAACACCTTCGGCCTGGACCTCGAGCTCACCGAGGGCATGCGCTTCGACAAGGGCTACATCTCCGCCTACTTCGTCTCCGACGGGGAGCGCCAGGAGACGGTGCTCGAGGATCCCTACATCCTCATCGTCAACTCCAAGATCTCCGCTGTGAAGGACCTGGTCCCGGTGCTGGAGAAGGTCATGCAGACGGGCAAGCCGCTGCTGATCATCGCCGAGGACGTCGAGTCCGAGCCGCTGGCCACCCTGGTTCTGAACAAGATTCGCGGCACCTTCAAGTCCGTGGCCGTCAAGGCCCCGGGCTTCGGCGACCGCCGCAAGGCCATGCTGGCCGACATCGCCATCCTCACCGGTGGACAGGTCATCTCCGAGGAGATCGGTCTCAAGCTGGACACCGCCACGCTGGAGCTGCTGGGCTCTGCCCGCAAGGTCGTCGTGACCAAGGACGAGACCACTATCGTCGAGGGCTCCGGCTCCGCCGAGGAGATCGCGGGCCGCGTGCAGCAGATCCGCGCCGAGATCGACGCCACCGACTCCGACTACGACCGCGAGAAGCTCCAGGAGCGCCTCGCCAAGCTGGCCGGCGGTGTGGCCGTCATCAAGGTCGGCGCCGCGACCGAGGTCGAGGTCAAGGAGCGCAAGCACCGCATCGAGGACGCCGTGCGCAACGCCAAGGCCGCCGTCGAGGAGGGCATCGTCGCCGGTGGCGGCGTGGCCCTCATCCAGGCCGGCAACCTGGCCTTCGAGAAGCTCTCCCTGGAGGGCGACGAGGCCACGGGCGCCAACATCGTCAAGGTCGCCATCGAGGCCCCGCTGAAGCAGATCGCCTTCAACGCCGGCATGGAGCCGGGCGTCGTGGCCGATAAGGTCAAGTCCCTGCCCGCCGGCTCCGGCCTCAACGCCGCCACCGGCGTGTACGAGGACCTGCTGGCCGCCGGTGTCAACGACCCGGTCAAGGTCACGCGCTCCGCGCTGCAGAACGCCGCGTCGATCGCCGGTCTGTTCCTCACCACCGAGGCCGTCGTGGCCGACAAGCCGGAGAAGAACGCTCCGGCCCCGGGTGGCGACGAGATGGGTGGCATGGGCGGCTTCTGATCGCCCGCGGGGCCGTTCCCGCCGCAGTTCGCTGCACCACGGACGAGGGTCCCTCCGCATCGCGCGGAGGGACCCTCGTCCCGTCTTCCCACCGCGTTCCCCGTGTCCCATGCACTTCTACGCGTCGTGAGGCGCGTCAGGCGGCCTCGCGACTCCTCGGTGCCTCAGGCGGCGCGCAGGCCCTCCAGCTCTGTCTCGAGGTTGCGCCTGGCCGGCGACTCCCAGGCGGCATGGCCCGTCCGCGTGACGAAGAGCCGGTCCTTGGCCAGGAGCGACTCCAACACGGCGGCACGGCCCTGCCGGAAGTCGGGCTCGGACACGTGGGCGTAGTCCCGGCGGACGTCGGCGACGTAGCGCCGGTAGGAGGCGGCCGGACGCGCCAGCACGCGCAGATCGGCGTCGCTGAGCAGGCCGGCGTCTGGAGCGGCGGCCTCGTGCTCGCTCGTCATGAGGATCAGCTCGGCCACACGGGTCACCGCGGCCGCCGGGAGCAGCGGCGAGAGCGTGGCGCGCGCGAGCTCCGCGGAGGCCCGTTCGTCCTCGCCGGCCACGCCCTCGTACACCGCGTCGTGCCACCACGCCGCGAGGCGCACCACGCGGGCGGCCTCGCCACCCGGCTCGACGGCGGCCTCCGCGACCGCGCGGGGGTCGGATCCGAACTCCCGCGGCAGCAGCCAGTCGAGGGCCCTGAGCACCTGCGCCAGATGCCGGCGGTCATGGTAGTGACGCCCCGGCTCCGACCACCGCCCCAGCAGCTCCTCTCGCAGCGTTTCACGGTTCGGCAGCATGCTGTCGAAGTCGCGGCGCAGCCACGCGTCCTGTCGCTCGGGGCGCTCGCGCGCGGGGATCCGCAGGCCACCGGCGATGAGCCGGCGCGTCAGCTCGGCCGCGCCGACCGGCTCTGCCCCCGCGGCGACGAGCGCGGCGTGCCTGGCCGCGGGGACGTCATAGTGGTCCCGGTCGAAGGCCCGCTCCGGGATCCCCGCCGCCGCGGCGAAGGCGTGCAGCTCTTCGAGCGAGCTGTCGGAGACCAGGTGCGAGAAGGCCGTGCCGTGGGCGGGCCACAGGGGCGGATCGATCAGGACACTCATGGCTCCCAGGGTAGGCCCGCCACCGCGGGGCTCCGGGCCGCCGGCCCCGCCGCGGCGTCTGGAGCAGCCCTCAGGACGAGAACAGACCCAGGTTGGCGCGCTCGACCTCGTCGTACTGGCTGGACGCAGTGGAAAGCGCTCGGCTGATCTGCGTCAGGGACTCCTCCACACGGGCCTGGACCTGGCGCCACTGCGCCACAAGGGCGTGGAACTGGTTGCTCGCGGCGCCGCTCCACGTGCCCTGCAGCTCCTGCAGCGAGGAGTGCATCGTGGCCACGTCGCCGCGCAGCCGCTCTGCGGTGGAGAGGACCTGCGCGCTCTTGGCCCGCATGAGTTGGGTGTCGGTGGTGAAGGTGGACATTGATGGGCCTCCGTGTTCGGGGTGCGCCGGCCGGGCGGCCACCGCTCACACCAGCCTGCCCGCATCGCGACCCCCTCCGCAGGGCGGGACGGCTCGCCTGTGGATGGCCGGGCCGGTGACCCCGGCTGTGGGGGACGCGCCCGACCCGGGCGGTTCACTCCTGAGGCGGCGCGCCGCGCCGGCGTCCGTCCGGCCCGCCGCGGCGTCCCTCGCCACTCTGCCCCCGGCGCGTGAAGGTGTGGCGCAGGGCCTGCAACTGCCTGGTCACGGTGCCCGGTTCCCGCGGCGGCGTGGGCAGGGAGGTGCCCCGCTCCGGCGCGGCATCCTCTTCCGCGGCCTCCACGTGGGGCACGTGGAGCGCCATGGTGGCCCCGCCGCCCGGGGTCTCGCTGAGGCGGATGCCGCCGTCGTGCTGCTTGGCGATGGCGGCCACGATCGCGAGGCCAAGGCCCGTGCCTCCCGTCTCTCGCTGACGCGAGGAATCCCCGCGGTAGAAGCGCTCGAAGATCCGGGCGGCGTCGGCCGGCGGGATGCCGGGGCCGTGGTCCACGATCGCGATGACGGCGTCGGAGTGCCCCGCCATGACCGGCCGCACGCCCACCGCGACCTCCAGCGGCGTTCCCGGCGGGGTGTAGCGCAGGGCGTTGGTCATGAGGTTCACGACCACCTGGCGCAGCTTCGACTCGTCTCCCACCGTCGTGGCCGAGCGGGGAGGCGCACCGTCCAGGCCCACGAGCCGCACCGTGCGGTCCGGCGCGTTCACGGTGGCGTCGGCCACGGCGTCGCCGGCCAGGACCAGCAGGTCGACGGAGTCCGTCTCGAGGGGGCGCTCCTCGTCGAGACGGGCCAGCATGAGCAGGTCCTCGACGAGCTGCGACATGCGCTTGGCCTCGTTCTCGATGCGGCCCATGGCCGAGTCCAGGTGTTCACCCGCGGGGATGCCACCGTGACGGTAGAGCTCGGAGTACCCGCGGATCGTCACGAGCGGCGTGCGCAGCTCGTGCGAGGCGTCCTGGACGAAGCGGCGCATCTTTTCCTCGGAGGCCGCCTGCGCGCGGAACGCCGCCTCGTTGCGCGCCAACATGGCGTTCAGCGAGGCGGAGAGCCTCCCCACCTCGGTCTCGATGGGGTACTCCTCGATGCGGCTGCCCAGGTCGCCACCGGCGATCGCGGACGCCGTGCGCTCCACCCGCAACAAGGGCTTGAACGCGCGCGTCGTCACGGCGTAGGCGATGAGGGACATGACCATCGTGGCCAGCGTGCCCATGAGCAGGATCGAGGCCACGGCGCGCTCGGTCGTGTTGACGATGTCCGCCAGCGGCGCCGCGATGATGGCGGAACCCTTGCCGCTCAGGTCGGGGACGGCCAAGAGCCTCCACCCGCGCGAGCCGACGGCGGTGCCGGGCACGGTGTAGGGCGCGCGTTCGTGGTCGGTCACCGCGGCCGGGGCGAGCGATTCCAGGGCGGGCGAATCACCGCCCGGCCCGGGGTTCACGAAGATCCGCTGCCCGTCGGAGTCGAACACGGCGCCGTAGTAGTCGCCCACGCGCGAGTAGCCGGGGGCGATCTGCTCGTCGCCCGTCGTCACGGCCAGGTCCATGGCGGTCATGAGCTCGCGGTAGTTGGCCCGCAGATCGGAGTCCATCCTGGCCACGAGCGCCGAGCGGGTGGCCTGCGCCGTCCCCCAGGCCGTCACCGCGATCCCGGCCATCATGAGGGCGGCCATGAGCGCCACGAGCTTGGTGCGCAGGGAGACGTGGCGCAGCAGGCGGGAGAGCGAGTTCACCGGTGGCGGCGCCTCAGCGGCGTTCGGCGCTGCGCAGGAGGTAGCCCACGCCGCGCTTGGTCTGGATCATGGGCTCCCAGTCCTCGCGGGAATCGATCTTGCGGCGCAGGTAGGAGATGTAGGACTCCACGATGGACGCGTCGCCGTTGAAGTCGTACTCCCACACGTGATCCAGGATCTGGGCCTTCGAGAGCACGCGGTTGGGGTTCATCATGAGATAGCGCAGGAGCTTGAACTCAGTGGGGGAGAGGTCGATGATCTCCCCGCCCCGGCGCACCTCGTGCGCGTCGTCGTCCAGCTCCAGGTCGTCCACCGTGATGACCGCGTTGTCCTCGTCTGGGCGCGTGCGGCGCAGCACGGCGCGGATGCGGGCCACCACCTCGTCCAGGCTGAAGGGCTTGGTGACGTAGTCGTCGCCGCCCACGGTGAGTCCCTGGACCTTGTCCTGCGTGTCGTCGCGGGCCGTGAGGAAGACCACGGGGAAGTGGCGCCCCATGGCGCGCAGGCGCCGCGTGATGGTGAAACCGTCCATGTCGGGGAGCATGACGTCGAGGACGGCCAGGTCCGGTTCGTCGCGTTCCACGGCGGCCAGGGCGTCCCGGCCGTTGGCCGCGGCCGTCACGTCGAAGCCGGCGAAGCGCAGGGAGGTGGAGAGGAGTTCTCGGATGTTCGGCTCGTCATCGACGACGAGCAACTTGGCCTCAGGCTGTTGGGCGTTCATGGAGCCCATCCTTGACACGCGAACTGGGAGTTCGCTGGATGCTCACTGTATGACGATGTGATCGGCGGGGAGAGGGCAACGCGTCGGGAGGCGGCGCTCAGCCCCGGTCGGCGCGGCGGCGGTCCCGTACCGCGAGCAGGATCAGGGCCACGAGACCCACGAATGCCAGCGGGAGACCCCACAGGCCCAACGCCATGAGCGGGGGCCACACGGCCACGTGGGAGAAGTATTCGACGAAGAGCGCGATCATCGCGATCACGGTGATGAGCATCGCCGCGACCGTCAGCACCAAGACGCAGGTGCGCAGGGCGCCGGAGGGGGAGGGTGTTTCGCTCTTGTGGTCCACCCGTCCATGGTACCGAGGACCGCACTGGCCTCGAGCGTGGCGGGCGGTACCCTTGGAGACAGACTCGCGGTCGCTTCCGGCCGCTTCCCGGCGCCCCGGGCGGACCCCGGCGCGGCGCCACCGACGCAGACCGAAAAGGAGTGGCCACGTGCCCAACGACTCCCGCGAACGGGTCGCCTGAGATGGCGCGCGCAGTGAAGCTGGACGCCCAGCTCGCCGACGCCGTCGACGCGGCCCGCGAGGCCTTGACCCCGCTGGTGCCAGCCGGGCAGGTGGGCGCCCACCTGGGCGTGACCCCGGACGCCGACCGCCTGGTCACCCACCGCTTCGAGGCTCACGTGCCCGGTTACCGCGGATGGGAGTGGTACGTCAGCCTGGGGCGGGCCTCCCGATCCAAGGTCGTCACGGTCTGCGAGTCGGGGATCGTTCCCGGCGGGGACGCGCTCCTGGCCCCGGCCTGGGTTCCGTGGTCCGAGCGCATGAGCGCCGACGAGCTGGCGGCCGCCGCGGGCGGCGAGGGCCAGGAGTCCGTCCCCGTGCCCGACGACGCCGCCCCGGCCTCCGCCGGAAGCGACACCGACGCCGTCGGGCAGGACGGGGACGACGACGCCGTCGGGGACGGCACGGACACGGCCGACGCTGCGTCGCCGGACACCGCCGCCGCGCCTGACGGCGCCGAGGGAGCGGACGATTCCGAGGACGACGCCGAGGCGGAGACCGGCGAGAACCGTACCCCCCGGCGTCGTCGCCGGCGACGCTGAGCGGGCACCCACGCGAAGAGCGAGGCCGGTCCCCCTTGGGAAGGGGAACCGGCCTCGCTCGTGATCGGGTGGGATCAGGCGATCTCGCCGAGAACGTGGTCGATGCAACGCGTGAGCTGCGTGACGTCGTCCGGCTCGATGCTCACGAAGGTCGCCACCCGCAGCTGGTTGCGCCCCAGCTTCCGGTACGGTTCGGTGTCCACCACGCCGTTGGCGCGCAGGGCCTTGGCGATGCGGTCGGCGTCCACCGAGTCGTCGAAGTCGATGGTGCAGATGACCTGGGAGCGGTCCTCCGCACGCTGCACGAAGGGCCGGGCGAGCTCGTGGCCCTCGGCCCAGGAGTACAGGCGCGAGGAGGAATCGGCCGTCCGCGCCGTGGCCCAGTCCAGGCCGCCGTTCTCGTTCATCCAGCGCACCTGCTCCTGCAGGCTCACGAGCGTGGTGAGGGAGGGCGTGTTGTAGGTCTGCTCCTTGAGCGAGTTGTCCACGGCCGTCTTGAGGTCCAGGAAGTCGGGGATCCAGCGACCGGAGGCGGCGATCTCCTCGACGCGCTCCAGGGCACGGGGGGAGAACAGGCCGATCCACAGGCCACCGTCGGAGGCGAAGTTCTTCTGCGGGGCGAAGTAGTAGACGTCGGATTCGGCGACATCCACGGGCAGCCCGCCGGCCCCCGAGGTGGCGTCCACGAGGACGAGCGCGTCCTCGTCGGCGCCCGCGATGCGCCTGACCGGGGCGGCGACGCCGGTGGAGGTCTCGTTGTGCGGCCACGCGTAGACGTCCACGCCGCCGGTGGCGTGGGGCTCCGGGCGCGTGCCCGGCTCGGCCTTGACGATCTCGGAGTCGGAGAGGAAGGGTGCCTTGTTCGTGGCGGAGGCGAACTTGGAGCCGAACTCGCCGAAGGAAAGGTGCTGCGCCTTCTGGCGCACCAGCCCGAAGGTCGCTGCGTCCCAGAAAGCGGTCGAGCCGCCCACGCCCATGATCACCTCGTAGCCCTCCGGCACGGAGAACAGCTCCGCCAGGCCCTCGCGCGTGGCCCTGACGAGGTCCTTCACGGGGGCCTGCCGGTGGGAGGTGCCGAGGATGGTGCCCTGCGCCGCGGCGATGGCCTTGATCTGCTCGTCGCGGACCTTGGACGGGCCCGCGCCGAAGCGGCCGTCGCCAGGGAGCAATTCGGAGGGGATGATCGGATGCTCGGGCACGGATGCTCCTTCAAGTGCGGTGGGGGTGGCGGTCCGTCGTCTTCGACTGAACCATCGTGGCGCACGCCGAGGGCCGCTGTCGCATCGGGGTGGCGAATGTGACCGTGGGCCCGGGAGGGCCCCTGCCGGGGACGGCACGGGGGCCACGGCTAAGCTGGGACGGACGCGCGGCGTTGCCGCGTCTCGCCGAAGCAGAAGGAGTCGCCAGCGTGTCCGATCTCATCGACACCACCGAGATGTACCTGCGCACCGTTCTGGAGCTGGAGGAAGAGGGCATCGTGGCCCTGCGTGCCCGCATCGCGGAGCGCCTGGGCCATTCCGGCCCCACGGTGTCGCAGACGGTCGCGCGGATGGAACGCGACGGCCTGCTCGTGGTGAGCGAGGACCGGCACCTGGAGCTCACGACGCTGGGTCGCCGGCGCGCCACCGAGGTGATGCGCAAGCACCGGCTGGCCGAGCGCCTGCTCTCCGACGTCATCCGGCTGGACTGGGAGTACGTGCACGACGAGGCGTGCCGGTGGGAGCACGTCATGAGCGAACGTGTGGAGCGGCGCCTGTACGAGTTGCTCGGACGGCCGGACGAGTCCCCGTACGGCAACCCGATCCCCGGCCTCGAGGCCTTCGGCGCCCAGCCGGTGCAGGAACAGGGCGCTCCCCTTCTCTCGCTCGAGGCCGAACTCGCGGGTGGACGGGGCGGCGCCTTCACCGTGTTGCGCCTGGCTGAGACGATCCAGGTGGATCCCGTGCTGCTCTCCCAGCTGAGCGAGGGCGGCATCCGCCCCGGGGCGGACGTCACCGCGGAGAAGCAGGGGGACTACGCCGTGGTCCGTGTCCGGGGGTTCGAAGGGGCGCTGGAGCTGCCGCCCGAGGTCAGCGCCCACCTTTTCGTCTCGCGCCGCTGAGGAGCGCCGTGCCGGACGGAGCGAACGGTGTCACCTTTACCGTTTTGTGACCAAAGGGCTCCGCTTGGTAGGCTCCGGCATGGTGGCCTCCATCTTTTCGTGATCACGGGGGGCCGCGAAACCCGTCGGAAGGAACCCCGTGCCCGAGAGCAGGACCCCCGGCCGTCGCCGCGCGTCGGTGCCGGCGCCGCGGGCTCAGCTGCGTCGAGACGGAGCCCACCGCTTCGCCGGGCGGGGCCGTCATGCGCCTCGGCCCACCCAGGACGAATTGGCCGCCCGCCTGGCCTCCCTCGAGGAGGCCCGTGCCCTCGGGCGTGCCGCCGCCGCTCAGAACCCGGGCCTGCCCGTCCTCCGCGAAGCCGCCGCTGCCGCGCAGGGCGTCCGGCGCGCGGCGCTGGCCGCCGAGCGTGCCGTCCCCGCCCGTAGTCGCGGCCGCCGCTTCGTGGCTTCCCTGCCCCACCAGGCCGTCGCGGCCGTCGCCGCAGGTGGTCTCATCGCGGCCGCTGTGGTGCCGCAGGGTCAGGACGCGCACGCCGACGCTGACCTGGACGCCGAGCGCGCCGCCAGTACCGCCGTCGTCGCCAAGGACGTGGTAGCCCCGGTCGGGCAGAGCGCGCCCCAGCTGGCGAGGGTCACGGGCGTAGTGGGCGGTGACGCCGAGTTGCACCTGCTCGCCGACGAGACCTCCGGCGACTACTCGAAGCTCCCGAAGGCCGAGCGCAAGGGTCTGCTCTCGCAGCCCTTCTCCACGGTGCGCATCACCTCGCCGTTCGGCGCTCGTCCCGATCCGTGGGGCGGGAGCGGGACCGTGGGGCACATCGGTCAGGACTACGGCATCCAGTGCGGAACCCCAGTGCACGTGGCCGCGGCCGGGACCGTGGTCCAGGCGGAGTCGGCCGGGCACTCCGGGCTGCGAGTCCTCGTCGATCACGGCAACGGGCTGCAGACCAGCTACAACCACAACTCCGTCCTCAAGGTGAAGGTGGGGGACAAGGTGGAGCGCGGCGACGTGGTCTCCCTGTCCGGGACCACCGGCAATTCCACGGGGTGCCACATGCACCTCGAGGTGCTCCTCGACGGCGAATTCGTGGATCCGGCCGACTGGCTGTGACCGTTCGAGATCTTGTCGTGATCTGAACGTGACAATCGGGCCGCCGATACGTTACTGTTATCAAGTGCCAGCCCCCACCGGGGCGGGCACCCGCGACCGGCAAGCCGAACACTGCCACCGGGAGCGGTCACCGAAAACATCGCTGGCAGTGGCGGGGGACCCACTTTCGGTTCCGGGACACCGGGACCTTGGGGTTAAGCGGTACACGCCGCCGGGAGACTCCCTCTCGAACCCGACAGCTCACCTCGCAGGCACAGGGAGAGGTATTCACATCGTGACCAAGCGTCAAGAGAACGCGCGCCACCGCGCCGCTCAGAACACGGGCTCGCTCGAGGTTCTGTCCAAGGCCGTGGCGTCCAACGCCGGGACCGTCGGTCGCCAGGCAGCCGTCATCGCGGCCGCCGGTGGGCTCGTCGTCACCCTGGGCGTCTCCGGCTCCGCCGTCGCGCAGCAGCCGGCCCAGGCCGCCAAGGCCGACAACAACACCACGTCGCTGGACATCCAGCGCGTCTCGGCCACCCAGGTGGTCTCGGCCAAGGTCAGCACCAAGGACCTCGCCGCCTCCGTGTCCCTCGTGAAGGTCGTCGCCGCTCCTGCGGTGGAGCCCGTCGCGGCCACCACGGCCACGCTGGAGAGCACCACGCCGGCCGCCGTCGCCTCCACGCGCAGCGCCGCCGTCGCGACCGCCAAGATCAGCTCGACCGAGGACGCCACCGCGAGCGCCGCCCCGGCCGCCGCCGGCGAATCCTCCTCCGCCGCTGACGAGACCCCGGCCACGAGCGCCAACGTCTCCGGCATCGCCGCCACCGCTCTCTCCTACAAGGGCGCCCCCTACGTCCTGGGTGGTAACACTCCGTCCGGTTGGGACTGCTCCGGTTTTGTGCGCTGGGTCTACAAGCAGCACGGCCTGAACATCTCGGCCCGCACCGCCCGCGGCATCTGGACCGGTGGCCAGTTCAAGAAGACCAACAGCCCCAAGCCGGGTGACATCATCATCCAGCGCAACGGTGGCCACATCGCCATCTACATCGGCAACGGCATGTACATCGGCGCCCAGAACCCCAGCGCCGGAACCACCACCCGCGTGCTCGCCCAGTCGTACGACACCTTCAACGGCTATTACACCTGGGTCGGCTGACCACGGTCCGCGTGCCGAGCGTGAGGACCCGCCCCGTCAGGGGCGGGTCCTTCGTCGTCTCTGGGGTCATCGTCCCGGCGGGCAGCGGCGCGGCCGGCCGAGGCAGATGACCGGCGCGGGCGCTTCCGATGGAGAGACGGTGAACCGGTGGCGAGGCTTCGGGAGCGCGGGGCGTGTCCCGGGCCCGTGATCTCCCCAGCGTCCGCCCGGGGCCTTACGCTGGTCCTGGTCGGGAGGCCCGGCCGGCGTGCCAAGAGGAACCCCGGGGAACGCGATGCGCACACTCGTCCTGAATGCCGGATTCGAACCGCTCGCGGTGGTCAGCGATCGCCGCGCCGTGGTTCTGGTGATGCGCGCCCGCGCCACGGTCCTCGAGGTCGCGGTGGATCCCATCCACCGGCCGGAGGGTGATCTCGAACGTCCCACGGTCATCCTGCTCGATCGCTACGTCCGCCCGCGTCGCCGAAGGCCCGGCCCCGTCTCTCGACGGGGAATCCTGCGCAGGGACGGGCACCGCTGCGCCTACTGCGGCGCGTTCGCCGATACCATCGACCACGTCCATCCGCGTTCCCGAGGGGGCGGCACCACGTGGTCCAACCTCGTGGCGTGCTGCCGGCGCTGCAATCATCTCAAGGCGGATCGGCTCCTCGAGGAGATCGGCTGGATCCTGCACAGGGCACCCAGGGAACCGGCCTGGAACGCGCCGGGAACCTGGGACACCGCCACCGTGCCCGACGACGCGTGGCTGGCCTACCTGGGCGGCGTCGCCGCCTGAATCGCGGCGACGTGCGGCAGCACGCGATCGCTCAGCAACGGGGCCAGGTCGTCGCGGCGTAGGGCGACGAGCGGATCCATCCACTCGCCCTCGGCGAGTTCGGCACCCACGCGCGCCACGCCGTCGTGCACGGGGTCCCAGGCCGCGTCGAAGAGGTGGGCCGTCACGGTGGTGCCCGCCTCATTGGCGGCCGCTCCGTGCCACGTTCCCGCGGCGCACAGGCGTTCCGGGCCCCAGCTCACGCCCAACTCCTCGGCGACCTCGCGCAGGGCGGCCGCCAGGGGCGCCTCGCCCGCCTCGAGCTTGCCTCCCGGTTGCATCCAGCGGGTGGTGCCGCGCTTGCGGACAAGAAAGATCTGGCCCTTCACATTTGTGATGGCCACGGCGGCGACGTTGAGGTGATCTGGCACCCTCGGCACGCTAGCATCGGGAAGAGGGGCACGAGCGTCCCGGAACCCCGCCGGCGCTGAGTCTTTCGCGTCGATGGACGCGGATGAGGGAGTACACACATGCAGCGAGGCACCAATCTGGGTCGTCTGGGTGGATACAACCAGGCGGTTGTGCTGGAGTCCATCCGCCGAGCCCCGGAGGGCGTCTCACGGGTGGAGCTCGCGGTCTCGACCGGACTCTCCCCGCAGACCATCTCCAACGTGGTGCGGCGCCTGCTGGACGGGGGCTGGGTCAAAGAGACCGGCACCGTCATCTCCGGCCCCGGTAAGCCGCGCACCACGCTTGAGCTGGTCTCCGACCGGCTCGTGAGCGTGGGCATCCACCTCGACCCCGCCTCCCTGACCTACGTCCTGGTGGACCTGCGCGGGAACATCCTGCTGCGCCGCCGTTCGTCCCTGCCGCTGGCGGGGACGCCGGCCGAGACCGTGGAGGTCATGGCACAGGAGGTCAACGCCCTCATCGCGGAGAGCGGGTACCCGCGCGAGAACGTCGTGGGCGTCGGCATCGCCTCGCCTGGGCCCGTGGACCTGGAACGCGGGGCGGTCATCGCGCCACCCCTGCTCACCGGCTGGGGCGACGCCCAACTCGTGGCGCCACTACACGAGGCGCTCGGCATCGAGGTGCTGCTGGCGAAGGACACCGTCGCCGCCGCGACGGCCGAGCTCTGGGTCGGCGCAGGGCGGATCGTGTCCGACTTCGTGAGCGTGTACGTGGGCACGGGCGTCGGCGCAGGGTTCGTCGTGGACGGCCAGGTCATGCCCGGCCAGACCGGCAACGCGGGCGAGCTGGGGCACGTGCTCACCGGCGCTGTCCGTCCGGTGAATTGTGCGGTGTGCCAGCGTAACGACTGCCTGGCCATCAACCTGAACTTCGACACCATCGTGGCGCGCGGGCGCGAGCTGGGGCTGGAGCTGCCCGACGTCGAGGGGAAGCCGGCCACGGAACACATCGAGGCCGCGGCCGCCGTCATGCAAGCCGCGGAAGAGGGGCACCAGGGCGCCGCGGAACTCGCCGGGGAACTGGCGCTCTACGTGGCGCGGGCCGTGGGGCACGTCGTGAGCCTGCTGGACATCGACCAGGTGATCGTGGGCGGGCCCGTGTGGCAGTCCCTGAAGGAACTGGCTGCGGACCGCGTCGCCGAGGAGATCAACGCCTCGTTCCGCGGCAGCCTGCACCGCGAGATCTCCGTGACGAGCTCGTCGCTGGGCGGATGGATCGGTGCCGTGGGCGGCGCGTGCGTGGTCCTGGAGGATCTCCTGGCGCCCAAGACCTCCGGGCTGCTGTTGCGCTGACGCGTTCCGCCCCCCCGTGCCGCGCGCTCGGGTAGGTACAGGAATCCCCGGGAATCCTGTACCCGGCTGAGCATACGGGAGCGAAGAATGGCCCCGTTCTCCGTGAGATGCCGCGGGGAACGGGGCCCTTCCGGGTCCTGGTGCCCCTGGCCGGAATCGAACCGACGACCTGCCCTTTAGGAGAGGGCCGCTCTATCCTACTGAGCTACAGAGGCGCTGGTGCCTCGGCACCGGCATCCATCCTAACCGCACTCGGAAGGCGACGCCGCCGGCGCGCGGCGGGCACGCGGCGTCGGGCACGGACGGTGACCGGTCAGGACCGGGGTCACGGGCGGCACTCAGCGCCGCGTGGGCTCCTGCAGCGAGGGGTCGCGCCAGCGGCGCAGGAACTCGCGCACGAAGGCGCTCGCGAGCACCACGACCGTCACGAGCAGGCAGCCCAGCAGCAGGATCCAGCCGGCCACGGTGAGGGCGGCGGTGGCCGGCAGTAGCCCGTCGTCGGCGCGGCCCAGGAGCTCGTCCACCATGACGTTCTGCGCGATCTCGACCGGAATCAGCGCCGCGGGGAATGCGTAGAGCACCCGGCGCCACGCGGTGCGCGGACCGTGTAGACCCACGGCGAGGGCCGTGGCGCCGGCGGCGAAGAGTGTGAAGAGGGTGCCGGCCGTCTTGTGCACCCACGAGAGCTGTCCCCTCGCGGCGGGATCCATGGCGTGGCGCAGCGCGTCCACCTCTGCGGAGTCGTAGCCGAATGGGCGGTGATCCAGCATGGGCAGGCCCACGAGGTCCTTCATCTGGCCCAGGGCCAACAGGTGGTAGTACCAGGCCAGGAAGAGCGCCACCGCGATGACGACGCCCAGGACGAGATTCGGGTTGCCCTGCGATTCCTCCCGGGGCGCGGCGGGCGGCGGCGTGGGCCGCGCGGGGCGGACCGTGGGGCGGGGAACCGCCCGGCCAGAGGCCGCCACGGGGCGCGGCTTGTTGCGGGAGCGCTTGGAGGACATGCCCTCCATTATCGTTGACGCCCCCCGCGCCTAGAATGGACGGGCCATGGATGCCCTCTTCGCCGATGCCCCAGCACCCCGCCCGCAGCCCACCCCCGAGGAGCTCGTGCGGGGCCTGAACCCCCAGCAGAAGGACGCGGTGGAACATGCAGGCTCGCCGCTGCTCATCGTGGCCGGAGCCGGCTCGGGCAAGACGCGCGTGCTCACGCACCGCATCGCCTACAAGCTCGCCACGGGCCAGGCGCGGCCCGGGGAGATCCTGGCCATCACCTTCACCAACAAGGCCGCGGCGGAGATGCGAGAGCGCATCCACGGGCTCATCGGCGACGCCGCGGATCGCATGTGGATCTCCACGTTCCACTCCTCCGCCGTGCGCATCCTGCGCCGCGAGGCCTCCACCGTCGGCTTGAAGTCCTCCTTCTCCATCTACGACTCGGCGGACTCGCTGCGCCTCGTGACGCTCGTGGCCAAGGGGCTGGAGCTGGACCCCAAACGCTTCGCCCCCAAGGCGCTGCTGAACAAGATCTCCGCCCTGAAGAACGAGCTTGTGGACGCCGAGGACTTCGCCTCGACGGCCTCCGCGAACGACCCCTTCGAGCGAGCCGTGGCCCAGGTCTACACGGGCTACACGCAGCGCTTGCGCCAGGCCAACGCCATGGACTTCGACGACCTCATCGCCCAGGTCGTCTACCTCTTCCGCGCCTTCCCCGCCGTCGCGGACGACTACCGCCGCCGTTTCCGCCACGTCCTCGTGGACGAGTACCAGGACACCAACCACGCGCAGTACGCCCTGGTGCGAGAGCTCACGGGGCCGGACGGGCACACGAAACCGGGCGAGCTGACCGTGGTGGGCGACTCGGACCAGTCCATCTACGCCTTCCGAGGCGCGGACATCCGCAACATCGTGGAGTTCGAGAAGGACTACCCGGAGGCCACGACCATCAAGCTGGAGCAGAACTACCGCTCCACCCAGACCATCCTCTCCGCCGCCAACGCGGTCATCTCCAACAATCCCGATCGCCCGGCCAAGCGCCTGTGGACGGCGGAGGGCGGCGGCGAGCGGATCGTGGGTTACGCCGCGGAGTCGGAGCAGGCCGAGGCCAAATGGATCGCCGACGAGATCCTGCGCCTCGAGGACGACGAGGGCATTCGACCGGGTGACGTCGCGATCTTCTATCGCACCAACGCACAGTCCCGTTCCCTCGAGGAACAGCTCATGCGGGTGGGCCTGCGCTACAAGGTCGTGGGTGGCACGCGCTTCTACGACCGCAAGGAGATCAAGGACGTCGTGGCCTACCTACGGGTCCTGGCCAACCCGGACGACGACATCTCCGTGCGCCGTATCCTCAACGAGCCCAAACGCGGCATCGGTGACCGGGCGGAGGGCTCCGTTGCGGCGCTCGCCGAGCGCGAACGCCTTCCCTTCATGGACGCCCTGCGTCGTGCCAAGCAGGCGCCGGCCATGGCCACCCGCTCCCTGAACTCGGTGGCCGGCTTCGTCAAGCTCATCGACGACCTCGCGACCGTCGCCGAGGGATCGGGCCCGGTCGCGGCCGTCGAAGCGGTCCTGGAGCAGACCGGCTATCTGCAGACGCTGCGTCTGTCCTCCGACCCGCAGGACGAGTCCCGCGTGGAGAACCTGGCCGAGCTCGTGGCCGTCGTGCGCGACTTCGCCAAGGAGAACCCGGAGGCCGGCCTGGCGGAGTTCCTGGAGCAGGTCTCGCTCGTGGCGGACGCCGACCAGATCCCCGAGGCTCCCGATGACGCCGAGGGCGCCAAGCTCGCCGCGCGCGAGGGGCAGGTCACGCTCATGACCCTGCACACCGCCAAGGGCCTCGAGTTCCCCGTGGTCTTCCTCACCGGAATGGAGCATGGCATCTTCCCGCACCAGCGCTCCATGACGGACCCCTCCGAGCTCGCGGAGGAGCGGCGGCTGGCCTACGTGGGCCTGACCCGTGCCCGACGCCGCCTCTACCTTTCGCGGGCGGAGTACCGCTCGCTCTGGGGCCAGTCCCAGTACAATCCCGCGAGCCAGTTCCTCGAGGAGATCCCCGCCGAGCTGGTCCGCTGGGAGCGCGAGGGCAGCGCCCGCACACCCGTGGGCTTCCGGGGCGAGGGCAACGGAGGCTGGTCCTCCAGCCGCTACGACCGCGGTTCCTCGTGGGGTGCCGGCTCCTCCTGGGCCGTCCCCGGGGTGGGCAGTCGGCGCAGCGGCGATCCCGAGCCGCACCGGCTCATCACCTCCCCGAGCGAAAGGGCCGCGGCCCGCTCGGCCGGCCGGGCGGCGTCGGGCGCCTCGCCTCAGGGCGACGGGGAAATCCTGCTCCTGGCGGCGGGGGACAGGGTCAACCACACGACCTTCGGGGCGGGCACCGTGATCAGCACGGAGGGGAGTGGCCCCAAGACCGTGGCGAAGGTGGTCTTCGAGACGGTGGGGGAGAAGCGGTTGCTCCTGCGTTACGCGCCGCTGTCCAAGGCGTGAGCGCGGCCGCGTGATCGCCGTCACTTCGGCTTGGTGGCGCGGTTTTCTACCCCTTGTCGAACTGGGTAGTTCGGAAAAGTCGCGCTAGTCTGGCCAATGGCGCCGTGCGCGCCAGGGGCCTCTCACGGCCCCTCCCGACCCCATCGGGAAGCCACGCAGCCGTGGCGACGGGTGAGGCCGGAGTATCCATGACTTCTGTAGGAAGAGGGCTCCCCGTGGACCTGTATGAGTACCAGGCACGCGACCTGTTCGAGAAGCACGGTGTCCCCGTGCTGGCGGGCATCGTGGCCACCACCCCGGACGAGGCCCAGGCGGCCGCCGAGAAGATCGGCGGCGTCGTGGTCGTCAAGGCCCAGGTGAAGGTGGGCGGTCGCGGCAAGGCCGGCGGCGTCAAGGTCGCCAAGACCGCCGAAGAGGCCCGCGCGCACGCCGAGGCCATCCTGGGTATGGACATCAAGGGCCACACGGTCAACAAGGTCATGATCGCCCAGGGCGCCGACATCGCCGAGGAGTTCTACTTCTCCGTGCTGCTGGACCGCACCAACCGCAACTACCTCGCCATGTGCTCCGTCGAGGGCGGCATGGAGATCGAGCAGCTCGCTGTCGAGCGCCCCGAGGCCCTGGCCCGCGTGGCCGTGGACCCGACCGTGGGCATCGACGCCGCCAAGGCCGACGAGATCGTCGCCACCGCCGGCTTCGCCGAGGACAAGGCCGCCAAGGTCGCCGCCGTCATCGTCAAGCTCTGGGACGTCTTCAAGAACGAGGACGCCACCCTGGTGGAGGTCAACCCGCTCGTCGCCACCGGCGCCGGCGACATCGTCGCCCTGGACGGCAAGGTCTCCCTGGACGACAACGCCTCCGAGTTCCGCCACGCGGATCACGAGGCTCTCGAGGACAAGGCCACCGAGAACCCGCTCGAGGCCAAGGCCAAGGCCAACGGCCTCAACTACGTGAAGCTGGACGGCCAGGTCGGCATCATCGGCAACGGCGCGGGCCTCGTCATGTCCACGCTGGACGTCGTCGCCTACGCCGGCGAGAACCACGGCAACGTGAAGCCCGCCAACTTCCTGGACATCGGCGGCGGCGCCTCCGCCGAGGTCATGGCCAACGGCCTCGACGTCATCCTGGGTGACGAGCAGGTCAAGTCCGTGTTCGTCAACGTCTTCGGCGGCATCACGGCGTGCGACGCCGTCGCCACCGGCATCGTGCAGGCCCTGCAGATCCTGGGCGAGAAGGCCACCAAGCCGCTCGTCGTGCGCCTGGACGGCAACAACGTCGTCGAGGGCCGCGCCATCCTGGCCGAGGCCAACCACCCGCTCGTGCACATGGCCGACACCATGGACGAGGGCGCCGACAAGGCCGCCGAGCTGGCGAACGCCTGAAAGGACTGAAGGAACACCATGTCTATCTTCATCAACAAGGACTCCAAGGTCATCGTCCAGGGCATTACCGGCTCTGAGGGTGCCAAGCACACCGCCCGCATGCTGGCGGCCGGCACCAACATCGTGGGCGGCGTGAACGCCCGCAAGGCCGGCCAGACCGTCACGCACGGCGACAAGGAGATCACGGTCTTCGGCACCGTCAAGGAGGCCATGGCGGCCACCGGCGCCGACGTCTCGATCGCCTTCGTTCCCCCGGCCTTCACCAAGGACGCCGCGGTCGAGGCCATCGAGGCCGAGATCGGCCTGCTCGTGGTCATCACCGAGGGCGTGCCGGTGCAGGACTCCGCCGAGTTCTACAACCTCTCCCTGAAGAACGTGGGCGAGGACGGCAAGCCGAAGACCCGCATCATCGGCCCCAACTGCCCCGGCATCATCACCCCGGGCGAGTCCCTCGTGGGCATCACCCCCGCCAACATCACCGGCAAGGGCGGCGTGGGCCTCGTGTCCAAGTCCGGCACCCTGACCTACCAGATGATGTACGAGCTGCGCGACCTGGGCTTCTCCACCGCCATCGGCATCGGCGGCGACCCGGTCATCGGCACCACGCACATCGACGCGCTGGAGGCCTTCGAGAACGACCCGGAGACCAAGGCCATCGTCATGATCGGCGAGATCGGCGGCGACGCCGAGGAGCGCGCCGCGGCCTACATCGCCGAGCACGTCACCAAGCCGGTCGTCGGCTACGTGGCCGGCTTCACCGCCCCGGAGGGCAAGACCATGGGCCACGCCGGCGCCATCGTCTCCGGCTCCTCCGGCACCGCCCAGGCCAAGAAGGAGGCCCTCGAGGCCGCCGGCGTCAAGGTCGGCAAGACGCCGTCCGAGACCGCCCGCCTGCTCCGCGAGGTCTACCCCGCCTGATCCGCCTCCGAGCGCTTCGCCGTGCGGCCCCGTCGTTCCCCCTGAGTGGGGGAGCGGCGGGGCCGTCCGCGTTGGGGGCTCGCGTGCCGCGCGTCGCGAAGGCGGCTCCGCGCGTCGTCGTCGGTAGCCTGGGCCCATGAGCTCAGCCGAAGGAAATCTCACCTGGATCCCCGCCGCGGACGCCCCCGAACTGCTGGCGCCTCCCGTCGCCGCCGCCATCGAGGCCGGCCACGTCCCCGGGGCGCGCGCCGCCCGCATCGATGCCGCCCTCGCCGACACCGCAGCGTTCTGCGAGCGCTACGAGGTCTCGCCGGAGGCTAGCGCCAATTGCGTGGTGGTCAAGGGACGGCGCGGCGAGAGCGAGGTGGACGCTGCCGTGATGGTGCTCGCGACGGACCGGGCGGACGTCAACAAGGTGGTGCGCAAGCACCTGGGCGTGCGCAAGGTCAGCTTCGCGGACCAGGCCGAGACGGAGGCCCTCACGGGCATGACCTCGGGCGGCATCACGCCCGTGGGCCTGCCCCGGGGATGGGCGCTGCTGGTGGACAGGGCCGTCGCGGAGGCCGGGCCCGTCGTCATCGGCGCGGGGGAGCGCGGCGCCAAGCTGCTCGTGGACGGCGCCGCCCTGGCGCAGCTGCCTGGGGCCGAGGTCCTGGACCTGCGGGTCCGGCCCTCCTGATGCGCTTCTACGCGTGGTGAGGCCCCAAACGGGGCGCGAAACACCGTCCGGTGCGCCTCACCACGCGTAGAAGCGGGGGAGCACCGGACGGGTGCCTGCGCGGGACCGCCCGCCCTACGCCGCCAGCAGGTCCCGGATGTCGTCCGCCGTGAGCGCCGAACCGAAGCCGTCGCCGCCGTCCATGACGGAGGAGATGAGCTCGCGCTTGGCGTCCTGCAGGGCCACGACCTTTTCCTCGATGGTCCCCTCGGAGACCAGGCGGTAGACCATGACGTTGCGGGTCTGGCCGATGCGGTGCGCGCGGTCGACGGCCTGCGCCTCCGCGGCCGGGTTCCACCAGGGATCCAGCAGGAAGCAGTAGTCCGCCTCGGTGAGGTTCAGGCCGAAGCCGCCCGCCTTGAGCGAGATGAGGAAGACCGGGGCGTCGCCCTCCTTGAACTCGTTGATGGCGTCCTCGCGGCGGCGCGTGGAGCCATCCAGGTAGGCGTACTTGATGCCGGAGGCGTCGAGGCGCTCGGCCGCCTTGCGCAGGAACGAGGTGAACTGCGAGAACACCAGCGCCCGGTGTCCCTCCGGCAGCAGCGCCTCGAGGTGCTCCTGCAGCACGTCGAGCTTGGCGGAACCCACCTTGGCGTACTCGTCGTCCACGAGGGCGGCGTCGAGGGCAAGCAGGCGCAGCAACGTGAGCGACTGGAAGATCGTGAAGCGGTTGCGGTCCATGTCCTCCACGAGGCGCAGCACCTTCTGGCGCTCGTGCTGCAGGTGCGTGTCGTAGATCTTGCGGTGGCGCTCGGAGAGCTCCACCTTGAGCACCTGCTCCTGCTTGCTCGGCAGGTCGGTGACGACGGCGTCCTTGGTGCGGCGCAGCATGAACGGCCGCACGCGCTTGCGCAGGCGCTCCAGCTGGTCGGTGGCTTCGCCGCGCTCGATGGGCCGCGCGAACTGCTCGGCGTAGCGCGTGGAGGAGGGGAACAGTCCGGGGGAGGTGATGGCCAGCAGGGCCCACAGCTCCATGAGGTTGTTCTCCATGGGGGTACCCGTGATGGCCAGCTTCACGCGGGCGCGCAGGTCGCGGGCCGTGTGGTGCGCCTTGGTGGCCTTGTTCTTCACGAACTGCGCCTCGTCCAGGACCAGGGCGGCCCAGTCGCCGGCCTGGTAGGCCTCTGCGTCCAGGCGGAAGAGCGTGTAGGAGGTCACGACGACGTCCACGCCGTCCAGCGAGGAGGCCAGGGGCTGCTTGGCCTTGGCCTGCGTGTCGCGCACGGCCACCGCGTTGATGTGCGGCGCGAATCGCTTGAGCTCGGTGAGCCAGTTGGGCACCACGGAGGTCGGCGCCACGACGAGCACCGGACCGGGACCGCCCGCGCCCACGGGGAGGCCGTGCTTCTCCGGCGTCTCCCACTCGCGCTTCATGTGGGCGAGCAGGCCGATCATCTGCAGGGTCTTGCCCAGGCCCATGTCGTCGGCGAGGATGCCTCCGAGCCCCTGCTCCCAGAGCGAGGTGAGCCAGCGGAAGCCCTCCTCCTGGTACGGGCGCAGGATCGCGTTGACCGTCTCAGGCAGCGTCGCGGCGACGCCCTGGCCCAGCTGCGCCAGGCCGGAGATCGCGGTGTGCCACGAGTCGGGCCCCTCCACGGTCGTGGCCAGGGCCTCCAGCTCCTCCCAGAGGGAGACCTGGTAGCGCGTCAGGCGCAGCGGATCCTTCTTGTTGTCGGTGAGCTGGCTGGCCTCGGTGACGAGGGCACGCAGCTTCTCGAAGAGCGGCTGCTCCAGGGAGACGTACGTCTTGTCCCCCATGAGCAGGCGCGTCTGTCCCTGGGACAGGGCGCGCAGGATGTCGGCGTAGGGGATCTGGCGCCCGCCCACCGTGATGATCAGGCCCAGGTCGAACCAGTCGTGCTTGTCGGACTCGACCGTGGTGACGGTCAGCTCCGGGGCCTCGGTGAGCTCGCGGTAGGCGGGGCGCGTGCCCACCTCGGAGAGGCGCACGTCCGCCATGGACTCCAGCTTGGGCAGGGTGCGCCGCACGAAGTCCACGGTGTCCAGGCCCTGCAGCACGCGCGGGGCCAGCTCGCGCCCGGCCAGGGCGGGGGCCTCGGCGAGCACCTTGAGGACGGCCTCCTCGACGGCCTTCTCCGCCGCCGTGTCCCGCGCGTCGGGGTCGATGCCCGCCGGCCCGTAGTCGATGTCGAAGCTCAGGGCTGCGACGTCGTCCGGCCGGAACTGCACCGTGACTTTCATGGCGGGCGGCTGGATCTGCGGCAGCTCGACGGATCCGTCCGGGCTGCTCAACTGCACGCGGCGGGCCAGGCGGCCGTAGAGAGAGGAGAAGAACTCCTTGCCCTCCGCCTCGGGGACGCGGATGACGCCGGGGCGCACCACGAGGTGGCGCGTCGGCTCGTCGATGCGGCCCACCGTGGGGGCCAGCTCCATGGTGCGCCCGTCGGTGGCCATGGCGTAGGCGCCGTGGCGTCCCACGGTGCCCACCGGTTCGTCGTCGTTCACCACGAGGCGGCGCCCGCCCAGGTGCAGCACGGGTTCCAGGACCAGGTCCTGGTTCTCGCCGCGGTGCGCCTCGAGGGAGATGCCGGCCTGCTCGAGCACGCGCACGGAGGCGATCTCACCCGTGCCGATGAGGGAGATGCCCAGCTTGTCGGCCTCGCGCAGCAACGGCCAGATGAGGGAGGAGGAGAAGTCGTCCAGCAGCAGCCAGTCGTTGTCCTCGCCGAAGTAGAGCTCGCCGTTGGCGCGGTAAAGCGGCACGAACTGACAGAACCAGCGGTGCTGCTCCGGGTCCAGCGCCAGGCCGTAGGTCTTGAAGGAGATGGTGTTCCAGCGCAGGTTGCCGCGCACCCAGCGCTCCTCGGCGTTGAGCACCATGGGGCGCACGGCCAGCTGCCAGCGCCCGCGCACGCCGCGCGCGTGGGTGGCGCCCTGGCCGGGCACGTACTGGCGGCGCGAGCCGTCGCGCGTGTCCTGCAGCTCGAACTGCAGCGCCATGGGCTGGTACTGCGGCGGGGCCTCGGCGCCGCGCGGCCCGCGGCCGGCCTCGATGATGCGCTCCAGCGACTGCTTCCAGCCGGTGTCCTTGACGGGGGCGTTGGCGGCGGTGGCCTCCGCCTCGTCCTTGGCCGCCCTGGCGCGCTTGCCCGAGGCGATCAGGATCGCGGCGCAGTGGCGGCAGCCGCCCTCCTCGTCCGTGGCACACGAGGTGGAGGCCACGACCCAGGCGCCCTTCTCCTCGACGAGCTCGGCCGAGCACGAGTGCTCCACGCCGTCGTCGTCCGCCACCCGCCCCGTCAGCCGGCCGCCCTCCCAGTCCAGCTCGAGGACCTTGTCGGCGCTCGCCAGAGCCTGGCCGCGCGTGAAGGAGGCGCCGCCCACCTTTTTCAGGAGTTCGCGGGCGTCGATCTGGGGAAACACAGTCAAGGTAGGCATCGGACCTATTTTTCCACCACCCGGCCCGGATAGAAAAACCGGGGTGGGCGCAAGCCGAGCCCTAGGGTGGTGGGCATGATCACACGCCTGGGGCGTTCTGCGCCGCGCATCCTCGACCTGGATTCCCTGGAGGATTTCGACCGCCGTGCCCGCCGCGCCACCGTCATGCGCGGATGGCACCTCTACGGCCTCGATCTCAGCGAGCGCGCCGCGGAGCTGGCCCGCCTGGACCCCGGCGGCGCCGTGCTCGTGGACTGCCTCCTGCCCGCCGGCGCGCTCGCCTCGCTGCGCTCGCGGGGGGCCTACGTCGTCGAGGACGGCGTGGGCGTCGCGGGCGCACCCGACCCGGTGCCCGACGCCGCGGGGCCGGCCCCCGTGCCTCCCCTCACGGGGGAGGGTGGACGCCGCCCCGCCCGGAAGCGGCACTTCATCGAGGCCGAGCGTTCCTCGCTCTACACCCCGGCCGAACTCTACGAGGGGCTCGGCGCGGAGGGAGGGGCGTACGAGGAGGTCCCGGACGCCAGGGTCTACGCGTGGGCCAGGCAGCACCTGGGCGTCTCGGGCGAGGACGCCGCACTCGCCGACGACTCCCGCAAGGCCACACGCCTCGCGGCGCTGCACGACCACTCGATCGCGGCCGCCCTGCACGCCGCGGTGCAGTCCGGCCCCCTGAGCGGTCGCCCCCTCGTGGGCGTCATGGGCGGGCACGGCGCCGACCGCGGCACCCCCGATTACGCCGAGGCCGCCCACCTGGGCAGGGCCCTGTACCTGGCAGGGGCGAGGGTGGCGACGGGAGGAGGGCCGGGGGCCATGGAGGCCGCCAATCTGGGCGCCTACCTCGCCGGAGCCCCGGGGGCGGATCTCGACGAGGAGCTGGCGGCGCTCGCCGCCGTCCCCTCGCCCAGCCCCGACCCGGCGGCGTGGGCCATGGCGGGCTTCGGGGTGCTGGAACGCCACCCCGCCGGGGGAGAGGGCCTGGGCGTTCCCACCTGGTTCTACGGCCACGAGCCGCCCAATGTGTTCGCGACCCGCATCGCCAAGTACTTCTCCAATGCCCAGCGCGAGGCCGTCCTGCTCGTGGTGGCATCCGGCGGCACGGTGGTCATGCCCGGCGCGGCCGGGACGGTGCAGGAGATCTTCCAGGAGGCCTGCGAGGGCTACTACGGTGCCAAGGAGAAGGCGGCGCCCCTGGTCCTCTGGGGTTCGCGGTACTGGACCGAGACGCTCCCGGCGTGGCCCCTGCTCCTGGCGCTCTCGCGGGACAGCCCGCTGGAGGGGAAGGTGCACCTCGTGGACTCCGTCCCGGAGGCCCTCGCCGCGCTGGGCCTTTGCCCCTACGCGGCCCCGGTGCCGAAGAGCAGCCCGAGTGCGTAGGTGACGGCGGCGGCGCCGAGACCGATGCCCAGCTGGCGCAGGCCGCGCCGCAGCGGCGAAGCGCCGGAGAGTAGGCCGACGATGCTTCCGGTCAGCAGCAGCGCCAGGCCCACCAGCACGGCGGCGGTGAGGATGGCCGTGAGCCCGGAGAGGCCGAAGAGGTAGGGCAGGATCGCCACGATCGCCCCCGTGGAGAAGCACAGGAACGAGGAGAAGGCGGCACCGACGGCGGATCCCATGGTGTCGGGCTCGTCGTCGTCCGGCAGGGGATCGCCCTCCGTGTGGCCGACGGGCAGCGAGGTCGAGGGATCGCAATCGCAGGCCAGGCGGCCCATGCGCTCGGCCGCGCGGTGTTCGGCGGCCTCCTCGCTCATGCCGCGGGCCAGGTAGACGAGCTTGAGCTCGTTCTCGTCCAGGTTCAGGTCGGGGGCGGCGCGCAGCGTGGCGTGCGTGGGGTGCGAGGCGTCGACCAGCTCGCGCTGGGAGCGCACCGAGACGAACTCCCCCGCGCCCATCGACAGGGCGCCGGCCAGCAGGCCGGCGAAACCGGAGAAGAGGACGAAGGAGCTGGAGACGCCCGTGGCACCGATGCCGAGCACCAGGGCCAGATTGGAGACGAGGCCGTCGTTGGCACCGAACACGGCGGCCCGGAAGTTGCCGGAGAGGCGCAGCCGGCCCTCCGTGGCGAGTCCGCGCACCACCTCCTCGTGGACCACCTCGTCCGCGGCCATGGCGCGCGTGGCGTCGTGGTCGTGCGCGTAGGGGGAGTTGCCCTCCGCGCGCTGGGCCAGGGCCAGGATGAAGACGGAGCCGAAGCGCCTGGCCAGGAGACGCAGCAGCGCGCGCCGCGGCGACGGGCGCACGGTCCTGGCCTGCTCGCCCAGGAGGGCGTTCCAGTGTTCGGCGTGCCTGGCCTCCGCCGCGGCGAGCCCGGAGAGAATGCGGGTCTCCTCGGGGTCCTTGCTGCGCTCGGCCAGCGCCTCGTAGATGGCGCCCTCGGCCCGTTCGTCGGCGAGGTAGCGACGCCAGCGGCGGATCTGTGCCGGGGTGGGCCGTCCCGGTGCCCGCCCGGTGTCGCCCTGTGCGCTCGCGTTCACGCGTCCTCCTGCTGTGGCTCGGTGCCGGCCGTGGCCGGGCGCGGCGGTTCCGGGGTGCCGCGACGCCCCCGGGCGCGCCCCTGCGCCGGGAATCCAGGGTAGGCCGGGGACCGGCGGGGTGCGCAGGGGATTCTTCGGGCGGGTTAAGACCCGGTGCCCGACGCCGGGTGGCGACCACCCGCCGTCGGGCATCGGGTGGTGGCACCACCGGTGCCGCTCAGCTCACGTGCACCCAGGGGCGCCTGGTCACGTCCGGCTCCGCCTCGCGGAGCACCTCGCGGGTCAGGGGCGCGATTTCGCCCTGGCCAAGGAAGATGAAGCGCAGGAAGTTCTTGACGGGGGAGCCCTCCGTCCAGCGGAAGTAGATGTGGGGCATGGCGCCGATCTGGTCCCGGACGCCCAGGAGGACGGCCGCGACGGCGGTGGGGACCGAGCTCGCGGTCACCTCGAGGATGGGGTAGCCGTGGCGAGCGGTGCAGCGCACCATGAGGTCCTGGGTGAAGTCGGAGGAGTCGTCCACCTTGACCTCGAGGAAGAGCGGCTTGTGGTCGCTCGGGAGAGAGCTGGAGGCGCATGCGTACTGCCACTTGTGGCGGTAGCGCGCCGCGCTGAGCCGGTCGGGGTCGTGGGCGATGACGTCGATGCGGCGGTCCAGCTGGGCCGCGCGGAGCAGGGCGTGGGCCTCCTCTGTGAAGGTCACGCTCGCGGCGCGGACCTCGGTGGAGCGGCGGAAGCGCGAGGCCAGGGAGACCACGATGATGCCCAGGATGAAGAGGGCGGCGATCTTCAGGCCCTCCGGCCGTTCGATCGAGTTGGTCACGAGCGTGTAGGTGAACACGAGCGTGATGGCGCCGAAGCCCAGCACGGAGCGGCGGCGGCCGGCGCGGTGCACGGCGAGCGTCACGGCGAAGGCCGCCGAGGTGAGCAGCACCAGCACACCCGTGGCGTACGCGCCGCCCTGGGCCGCGACGTCGGCCCGGAAGGCCACGGTGATGACGGCGGCGACGGCGCCGAGCACCAGCACCAGGGGGCGCGTCGCGGCGGCCCATTGCGGGGCCATGCCGTAGCGCGGGAGGTAGCGCGGGATGAGGTTGAGCAGCCCCGCGATGGCGGACGCGCCGGCGAACCACAGGACGGCGATGGTCGCGACGTCGTACACCGTGCCGAAGCCCTCTCCGAGCAGGCCGTGGGCCAGGTAGGCCAGGGCGCGGCCGTCCGCGGCGCCCCCCGGCCGGAACGCGGAGGCGGGGATGAGGACCGTGGTCGCGAGGGAGGAGGTGAGCAGGAAGGCGCTCATGATGACCGCCGCCGTCGTGAGCAGGCGCCGGGTCCCCGCGATGCGCACGGTCGGGTCGGCGTCGGTGTCGTGGGGGCCGCGCCGGATCTGCGGCATGACGGCCACGCCGGTCTCGAAGCCGGACAGGCCCAGGGCCAGCTTGGGGAAGACCACGAGGGCGATGAGCGCGATGGCCGCCGGGTTGGGGTGCGCCGTGGTGAGGGCGTCCCACCAATTCCCCACCACGGCGGGGTGGGCGCCGATGTGGGCGAACGCGACCGCGATGACGACGGCGTTGAGGGCCAGGAAGACACCCACCAGGAGGACCGCGAGCTTGATGACCTCGTTGAAGCCGCCCAGGAAGAGCAGCACCAGGCCGCCGATGAGGACCAGGGTGATGAGGACCCGGTGATCGCCGAGGGCGGCCGGGACCAGGGGGTTCTCCACGATGTGGGCAGTGGCGTCCGCCGCGGAGAGCGTGGTGGTGATCATGAAGTCGGTGGCGGCGAAGCCCAGCAGGACGAGCACCAGGAGTTTGCCCCACCAGGCCGGGAGGAGGCGCTCGAGCATGGCGATGGATCCCATGCCGCGCGGGGAGGCCTTGGCGACCTTGCGGTAGACGGGCAGGGCGCCGAACACCGTGACGAGGATGAGCACCACCGTCGCCACGGGGGCCACCGTGCCGGCGGCGAGGGCGGCGATCGCGGGCTGGTAGCCGAGGGTGGAGAAGTAGTCAAGGCCGGAGAGGCACATGACCTGCCACCACGGGTGGCCGGCCCCGTGTGGCTCCGCCGGGTCCTCGTGCTGGCCCTGGATGCGGGCGGGGGGTGCGTACGTCACCCGGTGACGGTACGCATGCGAGTCTGACAAATCGCCACGCCGTCCGTCAGGAAACCGTGAGGATGTGTGCAGGCGTGGTGACCTCCCCCACCCCCTGCGCTTCTACGCGTGGTGAGGCTCCCGAAGGGGGCCGGAACGGGGGTCCAAGCGCCTCACCACGCGTAGAAGCGCAGGACGGGGACCTCTCGCGAGGTCCTGGCGGACCGCCGGCCCTACCCACCGGAGAGTTCCCCACAGGCGGCGCGTCGTCCACAGATCGCCCGGGCGACCCCGCCCCGGACGTCGCCGAGCCCGTAGACCGGTGTCATGGAGAAAATCTCTGTGGTCAGGGAGATGGAGCTGGCGCCCACGCACGTCGTGGAATGCCGGGAAACGGCAAGGAGCCAGGGGCGCAGGGCGGCGAAGGCCTTCGAAGCCGGAGACCTGGTCCGGCTGCGGAGGGGCTTCTACGTCCCGACGGCGGAGTGGATCGACGCCCAGCAGATCGTTCGCTTTCTCTGGGCGGCCTACGCGGCCCAACGGGCGGTCCCTGGACTGGTGTTCGCCGGCGAAACCGCGTTGGTGCTCCAGGGCTTCGACACCGTCGTGGCGCCGCGGACTCTGGACGTGGTCGATGGCCTGGCCGGGCACGTGGGACGCAGGGACTCCACGTTCGCCGTCCCGGAGGCCTGCCGGCCGCTCGCCGACCGGCTCCGGCCGCCGCCACCGGTGCGGGGGCGGGCCGTGGCGTGTCCCGCCGGGGGGATCGAGGTCCATCACGGCTTCCGGACCCTCCCCACGGAGCCGGCGCTCGTGGGAGCGCTCGGTGACGCACGATTCGCCAGGGCACTCACCCTGGCGGACTCCGTGCAAAGGAGCAGGCCCTCCACGCCGTTGTTCCGGGACGACGTCCTGGCGGCTCTGATCGAGGCACTTCCCTACCCGATCCGTCAGCGCAGGGCCGTGACCGTGCTCTCCGCGGCCAGCGCCGCATCGGAGAGCCCGGGCGAGTCGATCAGCCGGGCCATCATGTTGGCGGCGGGTTTTCCCGTTCCGGAGCTGCAGGTCGAGTTCGCCTACGGCCCCCACCGGGTGGACCGGGTCGACTTCTACTGGCCGGAGCTGGGGCTCGTGGGCGAGTTCGACGGGATGGGCAAGTACACGGATCCGGGGATGCTGCGCGGGCGCAGCGTCGAGGAGGTCCTGCGCGAGGAGCGGGAGAGGACGCGCCGTCTTGAAGCTCGCGGCTTGCGCGTCATCCGGTGGGATTGGCCCGTGATCATGGACCCGTCGGAGTTCATCGGCCTCCTGATGGCCGCGGGTCTGCGCCCCGGCGATCCCCTGCCCGACGTCGTGTTGTAGCCCGGGCGGGGGCCCTCGCGCTGGGGACGTGCCGGGTTCCGTCCGGGCCGGCGGGTGGTGAACGCCGGGCGTCCGCACCCTCCGCCCCGTGCGCTTCTACGCGTGGTGAGGCATCAAACGGGGCCCAAAACACCGCCTGAGACGCCTCACCACGCGTAGAAGCGTGAGGGTCAGTGGGGGAGGGGGCGACGGTATCCCGCCGCGTCGCGGCGGTCGACGATCCGTTCCAGGACGCGGTTCGCCGGGCCCGGATCGGCGTTCGCCGCCGCGGCGACGTAGCAGGGACGGAACACGGCGGTGGCACCGGGTGCGTCGCTCGCGTAGCCCAGGGCATCGTAGCGACCTCCCGTCGCGGTCACGAGGAGCGCGCCGGCGGCCACGTCCCACGGCTTGACGTCCACGCCGAGCACCACGTCGTGCCGAGCGGCGGCGACCCCGGCCAGGGACAGCGAGGCACAGACCGGGCGGCGCACGGTCGCGTACGCGGTGACGAGCTCACCCAGGTCCCGCAGCGCGGCGTCGCCCTCCGCGGCGACCGCCTCTCCGCCCGGGTGATCCGTGGCGAGCGCGTTGCGCCGCGCAGGCCCCCGCCCGGACGGTTCCAGCCGTACTCCGCCCAACCACGCGGCGTCGGGCACTGCGGCGAAGACCTCCCCGGTCACGGGGGCGTGGACCACCCCGGCCACGGGGACGCCGTCCACGCAGGCCGCGACGGAGACGGCGAAGGTCTCCAAGCCGTGGACGAAGTTGCTGGTGCCGTCGATGGGGTCGATGACCCAGCTCAGGGCGCCGGCGCCGCGGCGGCCGTGCTCCTCGCCGAGGAAGGCCGCCTCCGGCCCGTGCTCGCCGAGGAAGTCCACGAGCTCCGCCTCGACGCGGCGGTCCAGCTCCGTGACCAGGTCGTGGGGCGAGGTCTTCGTGACGGCCCCCGCCGCCGCCCGCCCTTCCTCGAAGGCCGCGACGATGCCGGGGGCCACCCCGGCCGTGGCCAGCAGCGCCAGCTCGAGGAGGGATTCCGGGGCGGGGGGTGCGGAGGCGGAGCGCATGCCGTGAGCCTACGGGGCCTGGCGCGCCGCGCCAGGCGCGGAGGGCGCTCCCGCCGCCGCGACGTGCAAGACTGACCACCGTGTCTGTGCCGAACCGCGCCGCCCCGCTGAGCGGACTCGCCGTCGCCCTCGAGGACCGCTGGCACGCGTGGCGGCTCGAACAGGCCAAGCGTCGCAACTGGTCCCCGACCGTCCTCCCCTTCCGTGGCTACGGCCTCTCCGGGGCCGACGGTTGGGTGCGCGTCATCGCCCGCGTCGTCATGGCTCCCCCCGGCTTCTTCGAGGGGGGGCGCCACCTGCCGGCCATGGTCGAGGACGGCGTGCGCGGCTGGCGCAACTTCGTCTCCCCCACGGTCAACGCCGCCGAGGTCACCGTGACGGTCGCCGGCCGGGACTACACGGTGTGGGCCGACCGCGGCGGCGTCGTCGACGCCCGCGTGGCCGTGGACCTCGCCCCGGGCTGGCACCGCGTCTCCCTCTCCGTGGAAGGCAGCGAGGTCACGAGCGCCGCGGCCTTCGTCGTGGACAGCGAGGAGGGCTTCGGCGTGATCTGCGACGTGGACGACACGGTCGTGGTCACCGCCCTTCCCCGCCCCCTGCTGGCCGCCTGGAACTCCTTCGTCCTGGACGAGCACGCCCGTAACCCCACGCCGGGCATGGCCGTGCTCCTCGACCGGATCACGCGTCAGCACCCGGCCGCGCCCACCCTGTACCTCTCCACGGGTGCGTGGAACGTCAACCAGACGCTCACCCGCTTCCTCGGCCGCAACCTCTACCCGGACGGCGCCCTGCTGCTCACCGATTGGGGCCCCACCCCCGGGCGTCTCTTCCGCTCCGGCACCCAGCACAAGGTGGACCAGCTGCGCCGGCTCGCGGGGGAGTTCCCGCACATCTCGTGGCTCCTGGTGGGCGACGACGGCCAGCACGACCCGGAGATCTACGCCGAGTTCGCGCGCCGTCATCCCCGCAACGTGCGCGCCATCGTCATCCGCCAGCTCTCCCCGAGCCAGGCGGTGCTGGCGGGCGGCCGCTCCGCAGGGATCATGAGCTCCACCCCCGGCATCCCGTGGGTGTACGCATCGGACGGCGGGCGGATCGCCGCGCGGCTGGAGGCCCTCGGCCTGCTGGACGCGCCGCCGCAGCCGGACGCGGACAAGGAGGAGTACCTGTGAGCCGTGTGAGCGTGGACATCGCCCTGCGATGGGCCGACATGGACGCCTACGGGCACGTCAACAACGTCAATCAGGTGCGCCTCATGGAGGAGGCCAGGGTGGCGGCCTTCGGCGTGCCGGGAGGCACCGGATCACCCGTGGACCGCCCCGGCAAGGTCGACGTCTTCGAGAACGTGGGCGAGGACGTGTTGATCCTGGTCGTGGACCACTCCATCACCTATCTGGCGCAGCTGCCCTACCGCGACGTCCCCGTGCGCGTCGAGGTGTGGATCGACAGGGTCAAGGGTGGTTCCTTTCGCGTGAACTACGAGTTCCGCGACGGCCACGACGGCACGCTGACCTCCCGGGCCACGACCACGCTGGCCCTCTTCGACGCCGTGAGCGAGCGCCTGGTGCGCCTGCCCGCCGAGGTGCGCCAGGCCTTCGCGGCCTTCGCCGACGACGCGGCCTGAGGCCGCCTCGTCGGGGGCCGGGCCGCTCCCTGCGGCGGGGGGGCAGCGGTGCCCGACGACGCGCGGTGGGCCCGGTGCCTGGCCTCACGCCGCCCGGGCGGGCCGCAGCGGCCCCACGCGAAGCCGCCCACCGACGTCGAGCACCTCCACCGCCGTCCCGTAGACCGCGCTGAGCACCTCGGGGCGGCAGACCTCGGCCACGCTCCCGTGGGCCCGTACCCGCCCGCGCTCCAGCAGCAGGAGGGCGTCCGCGTAGGCGGCCGCGGCGTCGAGGTCGTGGAGCGCCACGCCCACGGCGGCACCGCGGGCGGCGAGCTCGCGGGCCAGGCCCAGCGTGGATTCGGCGTGGGCCACGTCCATGGCGGAGGTGGGTTCGTCCAGCAGGAGCACCGATCCGTCCCGGACCGGGGTGGCCTGGGCGATCACCCTGGCCAGGGCCACGCGCTGGCGCTCGCCGCCGGAGAGGGTCGTGATGTCGCGTTCGGCCAGGCCGAGCAGGCCAGTGATCCCGAGGGCGGAGCGCACGGCGTCGTCGTCGTCCGCGTGGAGCCTCCGCCAGGGCGTCCTGCCCATGGCCACGACCTCCCGTGCAGTGAAGGCGAAGGCCACGGAGGACTCCTGCGTCATGACGGCCCGGCGCCTGGCGGCCTCCGCGGCGGGGATCCGGTGCGCGTCCCGCCCGCCGAGCAGCACCCGGCCCGTGTCCGGGCGTAGCTGTCCCCCGGCGACCGAGAGCAGGGTGGATTTGCCGGCGCCGTTGGGTCCGATGACGGCCGTCACGGTGCCGGCGGGCAGGACGAAGTCGATCCCGTGCAGCAGGGAGTGCCCGTCGATGTGCACGCCGACATCGTGCAGTTCCAGGGGATGGTTCACGCCGTGCCTCCCGAGCGCCTCAGGGTGCGCCGCAGCAGCACCAGGAAGAGGGGGCCGCCCACGAGCGCGGTGAAGATGCCGACGGGGAGATCGCCGAACGGGATGACGGTGCGCGCCGCGATGTCGGCCAGGCCCAGCAGCAACGCGCCGCCCAGCGCGGAGAGAGGGACCAGGTAACGGTGCGAGGGACCCACGACGAGCCGCAAAGTGTGGGGCACGATCAACCCCACGAAGGAGATGACGCCGGAGAAGGCCACGGCCGTGCCGGTCATGAGACACACCACGAGGATCGCCACGACCCTCAGGCGCTCAACGTCGACACCGGAGGCGGCGGCGGAGCGATCCCCGAGAGCCAGCACGTCCAGGCGCCCGCGCAGGCCAAGGCAGGCCGCCAGGCCGGCCAGGAGGATCGCGGCCATGACGCCCGCGCCGCCCCACGAGGCGTTGGAGAGGGTGCCCATTTGCCAGAAGACGATCTGCTCGCGGGAGCCGGTGTCCCCCAGGAAGACGAGGAAGCTCGTGGCCGCACCGGCCACGGCGTTGATGGCGATGCCCGTCAGGACGAGGGTGAGGACCACGGCCCGGCCCCCGGCGCGGGCCAGCGCCCAGACGAGCGCCGTCACCAGCAGAGCGCCAAGGAAGGCGCCGGCCGGGAGCAGCCACGGGGCACTCGCGGAGAGGCCGAGCACGATCACGAGGCACGCGCCCACCGAGGCCCCGGAACTGACGCCGATGATGCTCGGCTCCGCGAGCGGGTTGGCGAAGACGCCCTGCATGACGGTCCCGGCCACGGCGAGGGCCGCCCCCACCAGCAACGCCAGTGCCGTGCGGGGGAAGCGGATGCTCCACAGGGTGGCGTCCACCCGGGTGGATGCGGTGTCCGCGCCGTGGAACAGGACCCGGCCGAGCGAGCCGAGCACGTCCCCCGGAGAGGTGCGGAACTGGCCAATCGAGGAGGAGAGCAGCACCACGGCGAAGAGGGAGACGAGCAGGACCGCGCCGGCCGCGAGCGCTCGCGGCCGGCGGGGGGACCGGGGCCGGGTGGGGAAGCGGGAAAGCGGGGAGTCCGCCCGCCCGACGGCGGTGGGCCGGCCCGGCCCGCCCTCCGGGCCGGGGCCCCCGACGGGCGCGGTTCCTTCGCGTTGCGCCGTCACGACGCGTCGCCGTCGGTGTAGACGGCCCGCGCCAGCGCCACGAGGTTGGCGGGCGTGCGCGGCCCGTAGGCGAGGAGCTGTCCGTCGGCGGCCGTGACGACGCGACGCATGCTCCCGGCGGAGGTCGCGGCCATGCCAGGGCGCTTCAACAGGCCATCCACACCGCCCGTGGACCTCACACCGTCCCTCATGGCGAGCACGATCTGCGGGTCGAGGCGCACGAGCGCCTCTGCGTTGGCCGGCTTGAGTTGGGTGATGCCGTTTTCCGCGGCGGTGTCCTCCAGGCCGAGGGCGTCGATGATGTCGGAGGCGCCGTAGTCCTTCCCCAGGACGAAGAACACCCCGGCCGTGCCACGCACGTAGAGCACCACGGCACGCGGCGCCACCGGGGTGGCGGAGCGCAGGGCGGCCACGGATTCCTTGGCCAGGTGCATCTCGTCGTCGGTGCGCTTGGCGAGGGCCTCGGCGGCGCGGGGCAGTCCCACGGCGCGTCCCACGGCGTCGATGGTGTCGTCGATGCCCTCCAGCGAGGGAGTCTGATCGAAGCGCACCACGGTGACGCCGGCCGCCTCGAGCTGGGCGTACTTCTCCTCGGAGCCGATGGTGGCGTTCGTGAGGACGAGCGTGGGTTCCAGGCTCAGGACGGCCTCGGTGTTGAGGTCGTGGCCGGATTGCGTGACGACCGGGAGGTCCTTCAGCACGGTCTGGGTGTCAGCATTGGAGCGGCCCACCAGGCGATCGGCGAGTCCCAGGCCGATGACGGTGTCGGTCAGTGTCCCGTACAGGTCCAGGGCCAGGATCCTGTCGGCCGAGCTCACCGTGACCGAAGCGCCGGCGGCGTCCTTCACCGTGGTCGGCAGCGATGGCTTCGGGTCCTTCGTCGCGGCCGTGACATCGGGCACGGTGGCGGCCTCGGCCGGCCCGCTCAGCGAAAGCGCGTCCCGGGCGTCGGCGTCGGACGCCTCGGGGGTCGCGGCGCCCGGGGTCCGGGAACTCGTCGACCCGGACGCGGCCACGCCACTTCGCGGGGCGGGGGCGTGCGTGCAGGCGGCCAGCAGGAGGGCGGCCGCCGTTGCGACGGCGAAGGCCAGGGCGGGGCGGCGCCGCGCGGGCGCTACCGGCCGACGTCTGCCGGCGGGGCGGGCGGCGGGGTGAGGCGACGGGAGGGGCTGGGAAGGAGACACGGGAGACGTCGATTCCTGGGAGGGGCGGGAGAGGAACGGGCCCGACGGCGCCCGCTCGGGTGAGCGGTCGCCGTCGGGCATCGGGGGGCTCCGGCGTCAGTGCCGGCGGGCGGGGCCGCGGCGGCGGGCGGCCACCACGATGGCGGTTCCGAGCAGGGCGAGCAGGCCGGCGGTGCCGACGACTGCCTCGGTCCCCGCGGCGCCGGTGGATGCCAGCGTCGCGGCGTCACCGCAGACCGTCCTGCTCGTGGCGGAGGTGGACGCGCCGACCGTCACGGTCAGCGGGTCCATGAGCTGGCCGGCGGCGTAGAAGCCGGCGAAGGATCTGGCCCCGGCCGCCGTCAGGGTGACCTTCGCGTCGACGAAGCCGGAGGCGGAGCCACCGGAGAAGCTCAGCGTGGCGAAGCGGATGCTGCCGGAGAGGTCCTTGCCTTCCATGTCCTGGCTCTTCACCGTGGCCAGGAGGACGCCCGTTCCCGGGCCCGTGAGCTGCACGCGCAGGCCGGACAGCGTGGTGTCGAGCAGGCCGTCGTGGCCCGTGAAGCGCACGCTGCCGGGGAAGGAGAGCGTGCCGGTGCCGGCGGAGGAGAGGGAGCCGCTGCCGGCACCCCACGTGAAGCCGGAGGCGGAGACCGCCGCGCCGCTGGAGGCGCCGACGGTGCCCCTGGCGATGCCGCCCTTGACGTAGGAGACGAACGAGGACTTGACGCCCCAGCTCAGGTTCACGCCGCCGGCGGTTCCCGGCACGGTGACCGTGCGGCACTGGGCGGACGCGGACGTGGGGGTGCCTCCAGGGACCGGGGTCGTGGCGTCGTCGTTCCCGGGGCCGGCCGCGGCGTCCCGTGTGGCGTTCCGGGAGGGGGTGACGGTGGCCCTCTCGTCGTCGTTCGGGGTCGTGGCCGGCCGGGGCGCGGAGGCCTTCGCGTTGATGCTGACGGCGTCCAGTTCCGTGCCTGCCTCGTAGAAACCGCCCAGGGCCGGGGCGCCGGCCGCGGTCAGGCTCGCCCCGGCGTCCCTGAGCTGCAGGAGCCGCGTCGAGGAGACCGTGGCCTTGTCGCCCGGGGCGGCCTCGCTCAGGGTGAGCCGCCCGGCGTCGAAGCCGAGCTCGGCGAGAACCACATTCTTCAGATCGATGGCCTGCGACAGGGAGCTCCGGGGAGCCGAGGCGTCCACGATGAGCTGCGCCGTGGTCCCCGAGGTGATCTTCACGCGGAAGCCGGACAAGGTCAGGTCCATCTGGCCGTCGTGACCCGTGGCGTTGACGGACCCCGCGAACGTCAGGGTGCCCTTGCCGTCCTTCAGCTCGCCGCCGCCCTGGGTGAAGGTGAACACGCCGGAGTCACCGGCCTGGGTGATGTTGCCGGTGGTCCTCCAGGCGCCGTGGGCGACGGGGCCCACCACGTAGCGGCGGAATGATTCCTTGATGCCCCAGGTCATGGTGGCGCCGGAGATCGTGGCGTCGTCGGCGGGCGGGGTCCCCGGCGTGCTCCCGTCCTGCGTGGCGGTTTCGCTGGGGCCGGGTGCCTGCGTGGTTTCGCCGGGCTCGGGGAAGAGCGCGTCGCGCTGGGCGTCGTCGATCCGCAGGTCCTTGCGGTAGATCACGGTGTCGTCGGTGGCGTCTCCGTGGGCGGACCAGATCAGGACGTCGTACTGGCCGTCCTTGGCGAGCTTGTCGGTGGTGACCTCGATGGTGGTGGAGAAGGCGCCGGCGGCGCCCGCGGGCAGGTAGACGAAGGCGACGCCGCTGGCGTTGTCCGCCGTGACGGAGGTGGAGGGCATGCCGCGTTCGATCACGGCGGCGTAGACGCCCACGGCGGGCTTCCCGGTGCTGGCGTGGGGCAGCTCGACGTAGTCGGTGCCCGTGACGTCGACGGCCAGGCCGCTGGCCGCGTCGGCGGAGGAGACCTTTACGGCGGTGCTTGGCGTGTTCGGCGTGGTGGTCTCGCCGGGCTCGGGTGCCGGCGCGGTCTCGGTCGGAGCGGGCGCTTCGCTGGGCTCGGGCTCGGGCTCGGGCTCGGGCTCGCCGGGGCCGGTGAGGTTCACGGTGGTGGAGGCGCCGAGGCGGACGCGGGAGATGAGGTTGGCATCGGTGGCGTTGCCGTGGGCGGGCCAGGCGACGGCCTCGAGGTCGTCGTCGGCGCGGGCGCCGGGGATCGTGATGGTGGTGCCGAAGGCGCCGTCGACGATGTCCGCCGCCTTGATGAAGGCGGCCCCGCCGACGGCGTTGCCCGCGCTCATGTCCGCGGGCCGGGTACCGGCGGGGTAGAGGCCAACGTAGACGCCCGCCGCGTAGCCGGTCGTGGACGCCGGGAGATTCACGAAGTCCGTGCCCTTGATCGTCACGGAGCGGTCCTGCGCGGGGAAGAGGGCGGTGCGCTGGGCGTCGGAGAGCCGGATCGCCTCGCGGGCGATGAGGTTTTCGTCGGTGGCGTTGCCGTGCGCCGGCCAGACGGCGACCTCGTAGTCCGTTTCCGCGTCCAGCTCGGACGCGGGGAGGGAAAGGGAGGCGGAGAGCCGACCGTCGACGATCTGCTTGCCCTGGATGAACTGTGCGCCGCCGATCGTGTTGCCGGTGCCCATGTCCGCCGGTGCCGTCCCGGCCGGGTAGGCGGCCACGTAGACGCCGGCCGCGTAGCCGGTCGTGGAGGCGGGAAGGCCCACGTAGTCGGTTCCGGCGACGGCGACGCCCAGTCCGTCCTCGGCGCTGGCGGAGGTGACCGTGACGGTGGTGGTCGGTGGGGTTGCGGCCCGGGCGGGCAGCGCCGTGCCGGCCAGGCCGAAGAACGCGACCGTCGCGGCCGTCAGCGTGGCGGCCGTGCGGCGCCAGCGTCGGCGGGGTGGGGTGGATGACATGCGGTGCTCCCAATCAAAGATCACAATGCAGTGTTGCAACGTTTTGAGCACACCCTATGATGATGACGAGAGATAGCGCAAAGTTCTCATGACGTAATGCCCGTCAAGGGGTCCGGCCCGCCTGGCCCGCCAAGGAAATGGACATCTGATGCAGACCGAAGTCGAAGCCTTCTCGTCCCGCTTGCGGGCGGCTACCAGTCGCGACCACCGCGAGGCGGAGTCGGAGGGGTTCATCACCGAATTGATGAAGGGGGAGCGCACCGCGGCCGACTACCTCCTCCTGCTGACGCAGTATCGGCCCCTCTATGCCGCGCTGGAGGCGGCGACGGCGCGGTGGCGCCACGACGGGCGGGTCGCGGCCCTGTTCGATCCCGCGCTGGACCGGCTGGGCGCGATCGACGCCGACCTCGCCCGCCTGCGGGAGGAGGAGGGGGTCGAGGCGCTCCCGGACGTGACGCCGGCCACCCTGGCCTACGTCGCGAGGGTCGAGGACGCGGGGCGCGAGCGGGAACCGTGGCGGCTCGTGGCGCATCATTACCTGCGCTACTTGGGCGACCTCTCCGGAGGGCAGGCGATCGGCGCCCTCGTGGCCAGGCACTACGGGATCCCGGCCGAGGCGCTGTCGATGTGGTCCTTCGCCTCCGTGCCCAAACCCAAGGTCTACAAGGACGGCTACCGGGCGCGGCTGGACCGCATCGAGGATCCCGTCGCCCGGCGGACGGTGATCGACGAGGCCGCCGCTGGCTTCGGCCTGAACCGCCGGGTCTTCGCGGAGCTGGGTCGGGTGGCGCCCCGCCCGCTGACCCTCTCGGCCTGAACGGGCCGCTTCGCCGGGCGAGCCCGAAGGCACGGATGGTGCGGGCCCCTCGGACGACCGAGGGACCCGCACCATCCGTGAACGGGCGGGTGCGGTCACCGGCCCGGCCGAATCCTCGCGGGCTACTCGGCCTTCGCGGACGCCTTGGCCGCGCGCTTGGCGTCCTGCTTGGCGCGCGACTTCTTCGAGCCGCCCAGCACCAGGGACAGCAGGGAGGTGGCGCCCGTGACGACGCCGACGGACTCCCAGGCCCCGATCTTCTTGGAGAGCGGGTGCGAGGCCCCGAACGCGCCGACGTACGCGGCGGTCAGGGCCAGGGCGCGCCCGGCGCCGACGTTGCGCTTCCAGAGGGCGAAGGCCGCCACGCCCGCGGCGCCGAGCACCGCGCCCCCCAGCTGACGGTTGCCGGTCTTGCGGGCGGTGGCGTAGCCGCCGGTGAGGCCGGCGGCGGTGAGAACTGCTGTGGACGGCGAGGCCATGTCCAACTCCTCCGATGATTCGACGCGGGCCCGCGGACCGGACCCGTCTTTCACCCTAACTCCGCTCCCGGCGGCGCCTCGCCACGAGCCAGGTGCCCAGGGCCGTCGACCCGAGCAGCCACGGCCAGAGCCTGTGCCTGGGCACGTCTTCAGGCGTGATCGGCTTGGCGAGCGCGCGCAGCTGGCGGCCGGTCCGGACGTCCTCCTCGAGCTGTTTGGCCCGCTTGCGGCTCGTCTTCGTGGAACGCGGCGGCAGCTGCAGCTCCCGCTCGGCCTTGAGCCCGGACTGCAGCTGCTTGGCGCGCTCCGTCTCCGCGTCGATCTCCGCGCCGAAGAGCAGCACGGCGTTGGCGATCCAGATCCACAGCAGCAGCGCCACGAGGCCGCCGATGACCCCGTAGGTCTTGTTGTAGTGCGCAAAGTTGGCCAGGTACACGGCGAATCCCGCCGTCGCGAGCGCCAGCACCGCGAGGGCCACGGCCGCGCCGGGGGAGAGCCAGGGGAAACGGTCGCGGCGCACATTGGGTGTGAAGTAGTACAGGCTCGCGATCATGAGCACCACGAGGACGACGAGGACGGGCCACTTGGCCACGTTCCAGATGTCAAGGGTCTCCTCGCCGAGGCCCACCAGATCGCCCAGGGTCCGCGCCACCGAGCCGGAGATCACGAGGAGCGAGATGCTCGCGAGCGCCCCGATCAGCAGCCCCACGGTGAGCAGGTACATGTTGACGCGCAGCACCAGGAAGGATCTGCCTTCCTCGACGTCGAACACCTGGTTGAGCGCACGCCCGAAGGCGAGGACGTATCCGGAGGTGGTCCAGATGGCGCCCAGGATGCCGACGGCCAGGAAGAGCCCGGCGCCGCCGCCCGTGGTGAGTTGCTTGATGGGGCTCCCGAGGAGCGTTGCGAGCTCCTGCGAGCCGTACTTCTGGACGACGTGCAGGAGCCAATCGGCCGTCGTCGTGCCGGCTCGCCCCTGCCCCACGAGTCCCAGGACGGAGAACATGGCCAGGAGCCCGGGGAAGATCGCGAAGACCGCACGGTACGTCAGCGCGGCGGCGAGGTCCTGGCACTGGTCCCGGCCGAACTCGCGTAGGGCCCGGGCGAAGAGGTAGCGCCAGGCCGTCCCCGGCAGGGCGCTGACGGGTTCGGTCACATCGGCGTCGGTGGCGACGGTCGGCTTGGCCACGGGGGACCTCTCAGGTGGTGCGGGGCGCTGGCGGTGCCCCGCCGTCGTGGCCGGGGCCTAGGGGCAGGTTAGTGCACGACGACGCGTGGCCGCCCGGGTGCTCCCGGGCCGGTTCCGGCCGGCTTAGGGCCGTGGGGCCGCGGAGCGCAGCCCGGCGCGCGGCCACGGCGTGAGGGCGGCGCCGCGGGGGGAGAGGCCCCTGGCCGAGCGGTCGAAGAGGAGGAAGAGGCCGGAGCACAACACCCAGGCGGTGGCCGCGCCGTCGCCCCACCCCGCGGCGGGCAGCGGGCCCGTGCCGAGCATCGTCAGGATCGTGTAGCCGCCGCCACCCGCGAGGCAGCGCAGCAACGCCTGCCAGAGCGAGGCGCGCGAACCGTCGGCCCGCGTGATATCCAGCCACACGCAGCGCTGACCCCAGGAGGATCGCCGCGGGCCCAGCACGGGCAGCACGGTGACGAGCAAAGGGAACGCCCACGCGGCGTCGCCCAGCGCCCGCACCGCCGGCGCCAGGCGCCCCGCGAGGCCGAGGAGCTGCTCGTCGCCGGAGAGGGAGGTCAGCGCGGAGGCCACCACGCCGGCCGCCCCCACGAAGGCCAGGTCGAACGTCATGCCCCACAGTCGCCGGCCCCGCGTGAGCGGGCGCAGGCCGGAACCGGCCAGCAGCTGACGCGGCGTCCTGATCCAGGCGAAGAGCGGGGTGAGGGCCAGCAGGGCTCCGACGAGGGCGCCGAGGGTGTTGGTCTCGAGGTCGCCGACGTCCGCCACGCGGTAGCGGCAGAAGAGGCCGAAGATGCCCGTGTACTGGGTGATCTCGATGGCGGCGGAGGCGAACAGGCCGAGCACCACGGCGGCCGCCGGGTGCAGCCCGAGCAGGCGTACCCCCAGGACCCCGAAGGGGACGAAGAGCAGCACGTTGAGGAGCAGCTGCCTAAGCTCCGCGGACTGCGCCGCTGCGGAGAGGCCAAGCGCCGCGGCGTCGCGCAGCTCGCGGGCCGGGCCGAGCACATCGAGGCTGACCCCGCCCGTGCCCGCCGCGCAGGAGGCCGCCTTGGAGAGCGGCAACGGGAGCAGGGTGTAGCCGCCCACCGCGATGAGGTACACCACCGTGGCCGCGCCGGCCACGGAGCGGCCGGGGCTGAGCCTCCCGAAGCGGCGGTACTGCAGGGCCAGCAGGAAGAGACCGCCGGAGACGAGGGTCAGCACGCCGGCGAGGACGGCGAACCAGGCGGTGTCGAGGGCCGAGGCGAAGGTGAACATCGCTCCTCAGTGTAGGAACCCGGCTCGTTCGCTCCGGCCGACACGGAGTGCGGCACGTCACAGGGGCGCGGTTAGGGTGTTCGGGTGTCCGTCTCCGTCATGCTGCCCGTCGTGCTGCTCATGGTGATCGCGGCCATGGCCCAGCGGATCGCCGGACTCGGCTTCGCGATGCTGGTCTCGCCGTTCATCGTCCTGCTCCTGGGGCCCCACCACGGGATCGTCCTGGTCAACCTCTGCGGCGTCTTCTCCTCCGCCATGATCCTGCGGCACGTCTGGCGCAACATCGCGTGGCGCCGCTACTGGTGGCTCATTGTCCCGGCGCTCGTGGGATCGGTTCCCGGCTCCCTGCTCGCCAACGGCTTGCCGACCGGCCCGCTCAACGTGGTGGTGGGCGGCGTGGTGCTGGCCGCCCTCGCGACCACGGGCGTGCTCTCCCGGCGCGGTCACGTCATGGCGCATTCCGGCCCGAGGAGCGGGATCTTCGGCTTCTTCTCCGGCTTCAGCAATGCCCTCTCCGGGGTGGGCGGCCCCATGCTGACGGCCTACGCGGAGCTGACGCGGTGGAAGCAGAAGGAATTCGCGGCCACGCTGCAGCCCTTCTTCATGGTCGCCGGCGCGTTCTCGGCGACGACCAAGGTCCTCGCCGATCACAGCACCCTGCCGACCTTCGCCTGGTGGCAGTGGATCGTGCTGGCGGTCGGCATCCTGGCCGGGGTCCAGCTCGGAAACCGCCTGGCCCCCAGGATCCACGACGTCGCGGCGCGCCGCTTCGTGCTCGGCCTGGCCGTGCTCGGGGCCGTCATCGCCATCGCCAAGGGCATCGCGGACACGGTGGGCGGCTGAGCCGGGGAGGCAGCGGACGGTGGCACCATGGAGCTGACCGGCGCGCCGCGTCGGCGCGGCGAGGCACCCTTAGCTGGCACCCGCCGTCGGGCCCCATGGGCCCCCACGCCAGCCACGACGAGAGCACCACCCCATGACCCCGCCGCACCCCCGTCCCGACGCCCCCCAGGCCGAGGCCGTGGCGGCCCCCGTCGACGAGCGCGCCTCCCTCACCACGCGCACCCGTGAGCGCCTGGCCCGCTTCCGCCAGGACCTGCAGGACGGGCTGCCGTTCCCGTTGTGGTGCCAGGGTGCCCTGGAGGCCCTGCAGGCCTTCGTTCTCGTGACGCTCGTGGTCCTGGTTCCCGCCGTCGTGGCCTGGGTCGCCGGGGCCTGGCAGGACAAGTCCCTGCCCGACGCCGCGGTGATCGGCGGACAGTGGTGGCTCAGCGCGCACGGGGTTCCCTTGCTGCGGTCCGCCGCCGCGGCAGGCGGACCGGGAACGCTGTGGTTCGTTCCGCTGGGGCTCACCCTGGTGCCGCTCGCCCTGGCCGCCAGGGCCGGGCGGCGCCTCGCCCGGGCCTCGTGGTCGGACCAGCTGTGGCAGGGCATCGCCGGCGCAGCCATCGTCTACGCCGTGTGCGGCGCCGGGGTGGGGTTGCTCTCCCGCTCCGCCGACACCGCCGCCGCGTGGTGGGCCGCGGCGCTGGTGCCGCTCGTCCCCGTGCTCATCGGCCTCGTCGTGGGTGCCAGGCGCGAGGCGGGAGGCTTCGGCCGCCTCATCGGCGTCGACGCCGCCGAGCGCGTACGCCGGGCCAGCCAGTACTCGCGGTGGGCCGGTTCCTATGTGTGGGCCGTGCTGCGGGCGGGCTTCCTGGGCTGGGTGGCCGCCTACGCCATCGCGTCCGTCCTGCTGGTGGTGCGCCTCGTGGCCCGCTGGCCCGACGTCGTCTCGGTGGCGCTGAAGCTCTCGCCCGGCCCCGTGGGCGGAGCGGTCCTCGCCGGTGGCCAGGGCGCCTATCTGCCCAACCTCGGCGCGTGGGCCCTCGCGTGGATGAGCGGAGGCGGCTTCTCCGTGGGGACCGACTCCTCGTTCTCGCCGCTGGAGGCGCACGCCGGGCCCATGCCCTCCTTCCCGCTCGTGGCGCTGCTTCCGGCCGACCTCGTGGGCGCGTGGTGGGTCATGGCGCTTCCCGTCGCGGCGGGTCTCGCGGCCGGCTGGTGGTTCCTGCGCGAGGGGGAGAACCACCTGGAGGAATCCCTGCAGCTGCGCTTCGGACCGCGCTGGCTGGCGCTCGCCGTCTCCACGCTCCTGCTCGGCCTCTTCGTCGGCGCCGTCGCCGGGCTGGTCTCGGTGCTGCCGTCCGTGCTCTCGTCAGGTTCCCTGGGTCTCGGCGTCTTCACGCAGCTGGGGCCGCACGTGTGGATGAGCGCCCTGTGGCTGGGGCTGGAGGTGGGCGTCGGGACCATGCTCGGCTATCTCGTGGCACCGCTCTTCGAGCGCGACCCCGTCCTGGATTCCTGAGCAGGTGCGGGGCGGGCGCCGTCGCCGACCGTCGGCGACGGCCGCCGCGCCGATAGACTGGCCGGCATGCGTGTCGTAGCCCTCGTCTCCGGTGGTGGAACCAATCTCCAGGCCGTCCTCGACGCCGTCGCGGACGGCTCCCTGACGGGGGTCGAGGTGGTGGCCGTGGGGGCGGACGTGCCCGGGACGGGCGGTGTGGCGCGGGGGCAGGCGGCCGGTGCCGCCGGATTCGTCGTGGACCCGCGCGAGTACGCCACGCGCGCCGCGTGGGACGCCGCGCTCGCCGAGACCGTGGCAGGCTTCGCCCCCGATCTGGTGCTCTCCAGCGGGTTCATGCGCATCCTGGGCGCGCCGTTCCTGGAGCGCTTCGCTTCCCGCACCGTCAACACCCACCCGGCGCTGCTCCCGGCTTTCCCCGGTGCCCATGGCGTGCGTGACGCGCTGGCCTACGGCGTGAAGGTCACGGGCTGCACCGTGCACTGGGTGGACGCCGGCGTCGACACCGGCCCCATCATCGCCCAGCGCGCCGTGGAGGTCCTCGACGGCGAGGACGAGGCCGCGCTGCACGAGCGCATCAAGGTCGCCGAGCGCGAGTTGCTCGTCGCGACGCTGGCCCGCCTGGCCGCGGGTGAGGTGTCCTTCCCGGCCTGATCGGGCGCCGGACGCTCAGTGCAGCGCGTCGCCCGTGGTCTCCGGTGCCCAGATCAGCATGGCGAGAACGGCCAGCACCACGAGCACCAGGGCCACGGTGAAGCAGGCGGTGAGGCCGAAGAGCGGCCAGGCCCAGGCGAAGACGAGCGGTCCCACGCCGGCCCCCACGCGGGACATCGTCGAGGCCCATCCGAAGCCGGAGGCGCGCAGCGGCGTGGGGTAGAGCTCGGAGACGTAGGCGTAGAGCACCGGGATCGAGACCTGGATGAGCGCGCCGAAGACCAGCAGCCACACGACGGCGGTGCGCGGGTTCTCCAGCGTGGCCGCCACGATCACGAGCAGGACGGCGGAGAGCGGGGCCGAGATCGCCAGCAGCAGCTTGCGGCCGCTCGCCTCCACGAGGACGGCGGCGACCACCACGCCGAGGAGACCGGCCGCGGCCATGCCGGCTCCGGAGATGAGGGCGGCCGTCTGCGCCAGCCCGGCGTCCTTGAGGATGGTCGGCATCCAGTTCAGGGCCAGGTAGTAGACCAGCAGCACGCTCAGGAAGAGCGCCCACGTGATGGCCGTGACGAGCGGCGCCTCGCGCCACAGGCGCTGGATCTGCTCCACCCAGCCGGGCAGCCGCCCGGCCCCGCGCGCGGGGGTCGCTGCCACGACGTCGTACTCGAGGGGTTCCGCGCCCGTGCGGGCCACGAGCGCGTCCACGACGTCCCTGGCCTCCGCCTCGCGCCCGCGCGAGGCCAGGTAGAGCGGCGACTCTGGGATGTCCCTGCGCACCCAGAAGACCAGCAGGGCGGGCAGGATCATGACGGCCAGGCTCCACCGCCAGGACCCCGTGGCGGCCAGCAGCCAGGCCGAGACGAAGAAGGAAGCGGCGGCGCCGAGCGGCCACCAACCGTCCATGGCCGTGAGGATGCGGCCCCGATGGCTGCGGGGACTGAACTCGCCGACGAGTGCGTAGTCCACGGGGATGCATCCCCCGAGCCCCACGCCGGCCAGGAAGCGGAAGAACGCGAAGAGGGCGAAGCTCGGGGCCAGCGCGCCGAGGGCCGTGAAGACGGCGAAGACCAGCAGCGTCCACGTGAAGGCCCTGCGCCTTCCCGCGCGGTCCGCGATGGTGCCCCACAGCACTGCGCCCACGGCCATGCCGATGAGGTTGGCGGTGCTCAGGAGCGCGGCCGTGGGCCGGTCGAGCCCCCACTCGGCCGCCACGGCCGGGATGAGGGCGCCGTTGAGGCTCACGTCCCAGGCGTCGAAGGCGAAGCCGAGGCCGCCGATGAGGAAGATGCGTCCCTGCACGCCCCAGCGGAAGGGCAGGGATTGCACGACGGCGTCCGAGCTGGGACGCGTGACGGTGTGGGGCACGGGGAGCCTTTCGCAGGGCCGAGCGCTCGGTGAGACGCCGGGAGCGGCCGCGCTTCGTCACGATCTTGGCAGAGACGGGGCGGCGGAATCGAGTGTGTCGCGGGTCCCGGCGGCCGGGAGGCTTCACGCGGCGGGCGCGCTGTCGTAGTGTCTGGTCATGGGACTGGATTGGACCGCCCTCGAACAGGGCATACACCGCGTGGCCTTGCAGAAGGCCGCGACGATCATGACGGAACACCCCGGCCACACCTTCTATGGCCTGGCCCTGCACGGTGTCCCGACCGAGGAGGGGGCCGCGCTGGTCCTCCCCGTGCTCGCGCTCAATTCCACGCAGGCGGAGGCCAGGGACCTGGCCGACGACGCGGACGAGGACCCCGGCGCGGAGGAGGACGAGTGGGTCGAGGAGGTCGAGGGCGGCGACTACACGCCGCCGCCGCTGGACGGTTCCGACCCGCCCGAGTCCGCCGATGACGAGGACGTGGACGCCGACGACGACGTGGCGGTGCCCGAGGACGAGCTCGCCGAGGACGACTCAGTCGGCTTCTACTCCAGGCACTGGGACCCGACGGAATGGCATTGGGATGCCGTGGAGCTCGTCGAGGACGCCGCCGCCGGTGTCTGGGAGCGCGCCTTTGCCGCCGAGGCGAGGGCCACGGGCTGGGCGGAGACGGCAGAGCGCTACGACGAGTTGCTGATCCGCGTGGTCAAGGAGCTGCGGCAGGAGGTGCTGGCCTCCCGCGGCGTCGATCTCGTGTGCTTCGTGGCGGACGACGATCACGCGGAGCGCCTGCTCCGGGCCTGCCTGACGCAGTCCCAGCTGCGGGAGTACTTCCCCGAGCTGGTGCAGGCGCCCAGGGAACTCACCCCGCGCGGCGCGGAGGAGGGAGACGGGGCCGTCATCGGCGCGGGGGTCTGAGCGACTCCCCCGTAGACTGGGCGCGTCCCCCTGACCCGCCGCACAGGAGCGAAGATCCCGTGAGCCAGACCGCGCTCGACCGCGTGCCGCTGAAGCGAGCACTCATTTCCGTCTACGACAAGACCGGCCTGGAGGAGCTCGCGCTCGGCCTGCACGCGGCGGGGGTGTCCATCGTGTCCACGGGCTCCACCGCGTCCCGCATCGCCGCGGCCGGCGTCCCGGTGACCGAGGTCGCCGAGCTGACCGGTTTCCCCGAGTGCCTCGAGGGCCGCGTCAAGACGCTGCACCCGCGCGTGCATGCCGGCATCCTGGCCGATCGCCGCAAGGAAGACCACGTGGCGCAGCTGGCCGAGCTGGGCGTCGAGCCCTTCGACCTGGTGGTCGTGAACCTCTACCCCTTCGTGGAGACCGTCCGCTCCGGCGCCGAGCAGGACGCCGTCGTGGAACAGATCGACATCGGCGGGCCCTCCATGGTTCGCGCGGCGGCCAAGAACCATCCCTCCGTGGCCATCGTGGTGGACCCGGCCAAGTACGGCGAGGTCGTCGAGGCGGCCAAGGAGGGCGGCTTCGACCTGAAGACCCGCCGGCGCCTGGCCTCCCTCGCCTTCGCCCACACCGCCGCCTACGACACGGCCGTGGCCAAGTGGACGGCCGCCCAGTTCGGCGACGAGCCGGACGAGGAGCTTCCGGCCTTCCCGCCGTACGCGGGTCTTGCCCTGGAACGCAGCGAGTCCCTGCGCTACGGCGAGAACCCCCACCAGGCCGCGGCCCTGTACGTCGAGGTCGGTGCTTCCCCTGGCATCGCCCAGGCCGAGCAGCTGCACGGCAAGGCCATGAGCTACAACAACTACCAGGACGCCGACGCCGCCGTGCGCGCGGCCTTCGACTTCGCCGAGCCCGCCGTGGCGGTCATCAAGCACGCCAACCCGTGCGGCGTCGCCGTGGCCACGCCCGGTGCCGAGGATCCCATCGCGGACGCACACCGCAAGGCACACGCGACCGATCCGGTCTCCGCCTTCGGCGGTGTCATCGCAGCCAACCGCACCGTCACCGCCGGCATGGCTCGCACCGTCAAGGACATCTTCACGGAGGTCGTCGTGGCGCCGGGCTTCGAGCCCGAGGCCGTCGAGATCCTCTCCGCCAAGAAGAACATCCGTCTGATCCGGCTCCCCGAGGGCTTCACTCGCAACACGGTGGACATCAAGCAGATCTCCGGCGGCGCGCTGCTGCAGGCCTCCGACGCGATCGACGCCGCGGGCGACGACCCGGCCAGCTGGACGCTCGCGGCCGGTGAAGCCGCCGACGAGTCCACGCTCGCAGACCTGGTCTTCGCCTGGCGCGCCGTGCGCGCCGCCAAGTCCAACGCGATCCTGCTGGCCAAGGACGGCGCCGCGGTGGGCATCGGCATGGGCCAGGTCAACCGCGTCGATTCCTGCCGCCTCGCGGTGGAACGCGCCAACACGCTGGGCGTGCAGGTGGTCTCCGACGTGGACGCGGCCGGCGGCGCCGAGGCGTCCGCGGACGTCGTGTCGGAGGAGCGCGCCCGCGGCGCGGTCGCCGCCTCCGACGCGTTCTTCCCCTTCTCCGACGGGCCCGGCGTGCTCATCGAGGCCGGCGTGACGGCGATCGTGCAGCCCGGTGGTTCCGTGCGGGACCAGGAGACCATCGACGCCGCGAACGCCGCGGGCGTGACGATGTACTTCACGGGCGAGCGTCACTTCTTCCACTGACGCCGGGCCGTCCCGCGGCCTCCTCCCGCTCCCCGAGCCGCTGATCCCCCCTCCCCCCAGGTCGCTGATCCCTCCTCCTCACCCGAGCCGCTGGTCTCTCCTCCCCCCAGGTCGCTGATCCCTCCTCCTCACCCGAGTTGCTGATCCAGTTCGGTGCGAATTTCGCGAGAATTCGGTACCGAACTGGATCAGCAACTGTTTTTTGGGGGAGAGGGGCGGAGGGGAGAGGACGGGGGAGAGGGGTGGGCCTCGCTCCCGTCCCCCCCGTCTCAGGAGGCGGAGACGTCCTTCAGGACCGCGGATCCCCGGGCCAGGAACGGCAGGAGGGCGGCGCCGTCGAGCCCCGTTCCGCCCGGCTCGGTGAGCACGGACCCCGGCAGCACCTCCGCGAGGCGCGCTCGGAAGGCTCCGTCCACCGTGGCATCGCTCAGGACGCGCCCCAGGCGCGAGACCTTGGTGCCCTCGGCCAGGCCTACGCGGCGCGCCGCAGCGGCGACCGAGTCCGCCAGCTCGACGCCGGCCCATTGCGCGATCCCGCGCGCCACCTCGTCGGTGGCGGCGTGCGCCGTCACGCGGCGGGAGTAGGAGGCCACGCGGCGCACGCGATCGGGATCGGCCTGGATGCTCACGTACGCGCCCTCCAGGTCGGGGAACTCCGCGCGGAAATCCTCCACCAGGGCCGTGGCCGGGCCGCGGCCGTCGTGGGCGCGCATCACGGCGCGCCAGCCGCGCGCGCCGATGGAGAAGCCGGAGCCGTCGTCTCCCATGAGGTAGCCCCAGCCGTCCACGCGGGCCGTGGAGGTGGCGCCCACGCCGAAGATGATGGAACCCGTCCCGGCGGCGACGACCACGCCACGCTCGTCGCCCAGCGCGCCCAGGTAGGAGGAGACCGAGTCGTGGGCCACGAGGATGCGCTCGGGGGAGTGGTTCCTCGCCGTGAACGCCTCGCGCAGGGCCGCGGCGAGAGCGGGGACGTCGGCGACGCCGGAGGTGCCGATGGCCACGGTGACGGCGGCGGCGTCCACCGCCGCAGCGTCCAGAACCCGCGAGGCGCAGGCCGCGAGTTGCGGGGCCAGGGGTTCGGCCGTGCGCACGCCGGGGTACTCGGTGATCTCGCCGTCGTGTCCTGGCCCGTCCAGGCGGAGGCGGACGCCTGTCTGGCCGGCGTCGATCGCGAGGACGAAGAGGGATGCGGCGGGCATGCGCTGCCTTTCTGCTGCGGCCCGCGACGGGCCGGGACATGGACGTCCCATCCTCTCACCCCTGTCCCGGCCGTGCCGCTGTGACAGGCTGGGCGCGGATCCGCCCGGCTCCTCGTCCGAGTCCAGCCTAGGAGGCCGCCATGGAGTGGTTGATCGTTCTCGCCGTGGTCGTGGTCGGCATGGTGGTCCTCGGAACCGTTCTGGCGCGGCGGGGCCGCGCGGCCAGCCACATCGCCCCGGGCGAACGCTCCGCCGAGGGCGAGATCATCGGCTCGTTGCACACCCCCGCACCGGGCCCGCTCGGCGCCCCGGAGCGCCCCATGGGCGCCGGCTCGAACTTCTGAGCCCTCAGGCGAAGCCCGCGAGCAGCTCCAGCGCCAGCTTGAGCGCCAGCACGAACATGACGAGGGCGATGGCGGCGTCAAGGACGCGCCAGGTCCATTCCTTGGCGAAGAGCGGTCGCAGCGCCCTGGCCCCGAAGCCGATGAGGAAGAACCAGAGCCAGCTGGCCAGGCACGCCCCCAACGCGAAGAACCAGCGCAGCTCGCCGTGGCTGTTGCCGAGCGATCCGAGGAACAGCACGGTGTCCAGGTACACGTGGGGGTTGAGCCAGGTGAAGGCCAGGACCGTGGCGAGCGCCGCCCCGAGGCCGGGGGACGCAGCCGCCTGGGCCTCGAGCCCGCCGCTCTCGTGCAGGGCGCGGCGCACGGAGAGGATGCCGTAGACCACCAGGAATCCCAGCGCCGCGATCCGCAAGAGCGTGAGCACCCACGGCGCCACTTGCGTCAGGAAGCCGATCCCGCCCACCCCGGCCAGGATGAGCACGGTGTCGGAGAGCGAACAGACCAGGCAGACGGCCAGCACCACGGAGTGCCTGGCGCTCAGCCCCGTGCGGAGCACGTAGGCGTTCTGCGCACCGATGGCGACGATGAGGGCGAGCCCGGAGAGGAGCCCGGTGAGGGCGACGGGAAGCATGCCTCCCACGCTAGGAGAAGCCGGACCGCATCTTGATGGAAACTTCGGATAAATCATCCCTGATAAGCAAAGCTTATAGTGGCCACGTGAACGATCCCTTGCCGCTGCACCACCTCGCCACCTTCGTGGCGATCCTCGACGAGGGCGGCTTCGAGGCCGCCGCCGCTCGCCTCCACGTGAGCGGCCCGGCCGTGTCCCAGCGCATGCGTGCGCTGGAGGCCCGCGTGGGGCGTGGCCTGCTGCAACGCACCGTGCCCCCGAGCCCCACGGCCGCCGGCGAGCGCTTGCTCCCGCATGCCAGGCGGCTCGTCGCCATGGCGCACGACGCCGCCCTGGCCGTCGGCCTGCCCGGCGGGGACGGGGCGCGTCCCCGGCTCTCCCTCGCCGTCAACGCCGACAGCCTGGAGACGTGGTTCCTCGATGCCCTCGCCGGGGCCCCCGCCTCCTCCGGGACGGACGTCTTGCTCGAGCGCGCGGACCAGGACCACACGGAGCTGCTGCTACGCTCGGGCGCCGTCTCCGCCGCCGTCACCACGGCGCCTGATCCCGTCCCTGGCTGCCGCTGCGACGTCCTCGGCGTCATGCGCTACCTGCCCGTCGCCTCGCCGCGGTTGCTGGCCGCGCACGGCCTGGACGCGGCGTCCGCCCCGGATGTGCTCGCGTCGCTGCCGCTCGTGGACTTCGACGACACTGACGATCTGCAGCGCTCGGCGCTGGCCGCCTGGCTCGGGCACGAGGCCTCGCCGCCACGGCACCGCGTGCCGTCCTCCAGCGCGTTCGTCCGCGCCGTGCAGCTCGGCTTCGGCTGGGGCATGGTGCCGGAGGAACAGGCGCGCCCGGCGTTGGCGAGCGGCGCCTTGGTACCGCTGCCGCACGGGCGGGCGCACGACGTCGTGCTGTTCTGGCAGCGTTGGGACCCGGCGCCCACCGCCCTCGAGGCTCTCAGTGTCCACCTGCTCGGCTTCGCGGCGGCGCGGCTGCGCCCCGCGTAGGGCCGGTGCCCGACGCCGTGCGGCCGGTTCCAGCACCGTGCGGCCGGCCCCGGTGCGCCGCGTCAGCGCAGGGGCTTGACCATCTGCAGCTCCCACTCGCCCTCGGCAAGCGGATAAGGCACGCGCACGCCGTCGGCCACGAAACCGTGCCGTCGGTAGAAGGCGATCGCGCGCGGGTTGTCCTCGTGGACGTGGAGGGTGAGGGCGTCTCCGCGCCCGGAGGCCCAGTCCTCGACTGCGGAGAGGAGCGCGTCGGCCACGCCGGCGGCGCGACCCCTGGCCGCCGGGTCGACGAACACGCCCACCAGCAGCGGACCCAGCGCGGGATCCGGGACGAAGCACCCCATGGTCCCGATCCAGCGCCCGTGTCCGTCCTCGGCCACGAGGGCCGTGCCGTGCTCGGCGTTCCCGCGGGCTCCCCTGGCCATCCATTCCTCGTCGGGCAGGGCGTAGGCCTCCTCGAGGGTCTCGAGGTAGGCCTTGGGGGTGTCGGCGATCATCCTGAGCCGGATCTCGCGGACCCGTTCGAAGTCGTCGGGCGTGGTGGCGCGGATGGTGAAGGCGGGCATCGCCCCAGGCTAGCCGGGGCATCCGGCGGGCCGGGCGGCGTCGGGCAGGCAGGAGGCCGCCCGAGCGACCCCGATGATGCCACTGGCGCGCTGGACAGTAGAATCGCGACGATGGGTCGTGCGCGCCGCGGCCCCACGCCGACTCGAGTGAGGGAGACCCCTTTTCATGGCCAAGATCGTCTACACGCACACCGACGAAGCTCCGATGCTCGCCACGCACTCCTTCCTGCCGCTGGTCGAGGCCTTCGCCTCCCAGGCCGGCGTGGAGTTCGAGACCCGCGACATCTCGCTCGCCGGTCGCATCATCTCCCAGTTCCCGGAGTACCTGGACGAGGACCAGCGCCTCGCCGACGCGCTCTCCGAGCTGGGCGAGCTGGCCAACGACCCGGCCGCGAACATCATCAAGCTGCCCAACATCTCCGCCTCGATCCCGCAGCTCAAGGCCGCCATCGCCGAGCTGCAGGCCAAGGGCTACGCCATCCCGAACCTCCCGGAGGACCCCTCCACGGACGAGGAGAAGGACATCGCGGCCCGCTACGACAAGGTGAAGGGTTCCGCCGTGAACCCGGTCCTGCGCCAGGGCAACTCCGACCGCCGCGCCCCGGGCGCCGTGAAGGCCTACGCCAAGGCCCACCCGCACCGCATGGGGGACTGGGCGGCCGACTCCAGGACCCGCGTGGCCACGATGGGCAAGGATGACTTCTTCTCCAACGAGTTGTCCTGGGTCTCGCCGGAGGATGACACCCTGCGCATCGAGCACGTCGCCGCGGACGGCACCGTGAGCGTCCTCAAGGAGAAGCTCCCCGTGCTGGCCGGCGAGGTCATCGACGCGACCTTTATGAGCGCCAAGGCCCTCGACGCGTTCCTCGCCGAGCAGCTCGCCGCCGCCAAGGCCGAGGGCGTGCTCTTCTCGGCGCACCTGAAGGCCACCATGATGAAGGTCTCCGACCCCATCATCTTCGGCCACGTCGTCAAGGCGTTCTTCGCCCCCGTCTTCGAGCGCTTCGGCGCCGATCTGGACGCCGCGGGCCTTTCCGCCAACAACGGCCTCGGCGGCATCCTGGCCGGCCTGGAGCAGCTGGAGAACGGCGCAGAGATCCGCGCCGCGTTCGACGCCGCGCTCGCCGAGGGCCCGGCCGTCGCCATGGTGAACTCCGACAAGGGCATCACCAACCTGCACGTCCCCTCCGACGTCATCATCGATGCCTCCATGCCCGCCATGATCCGCGGCGGCGGCAAGATGTGGAACGCCGCGGGCCAGGAGCAGGACACCCTGGCCGTCATCCCGGATTCCTCCTACGCCGTGGTCTACGCCGCCGCCGTCGAGGACTGCAAGAAGAACGGCAAGCTGGACCCGGCCACGATGGGCACCGTCCCCAACGTGGGCCTCATGGCGCAGAAGGCCGAGGAGTACGGCTCCCACGACAAGACCTTCGAGATCGCCTCCGAGGGCACCGTGCGCGTCGTCACCGGCGCGGGCGAGACCGTCCTGGAGCACTCCGTCGAGGCCGGCGACATCTGGCGCGCCTGCCAGACCAAGGACGCCCCCATCCGCGACTGGGTCAAGCTGGCCGTCACCCGCGCCCGCCTCTCCGGCACGCCGGCCGTGTTCTGGCTGGACGAGAACCGCGCCCACGACGCGAACCTCATCGCGAAGGTCAACGAGTACCTGGGCGAGCACGACACCGAGGGCCTGGACCTGCGCATCCTGGCGCCGGCGGAGGCCACGCGCCTGTCCTTCGAGCGCATCCGCCAGGGCCTGGACACCATCTCGGTGACCGGCAACGTGCTGCGCGACTACAACACGGACCTGTTCCCGATCCTCGAGGTCGGCACCTCGGCCAAGATGCTCTCCATCGTCCCGCTCATGGCGGGGGGCGGCCTCTTCGAGACCGGCGCGGGCGGCTCCGCCCCCAAGCACGTGCAGCAGCTCGTGGAGGAGAACTACCTGCGCTGGGACTCGCTCGGCGAGTTCTTCGCGCTGGCCGCCTCGTTCGAGCACCTGGCCCAGACCACGGACAACGCCAAGGCGCAGGTCCTGGCCACGACCCTGGACAAGGCGACCGCCACGTTCCTGGAGCTGGACCGCTCGCCGGGCCGCAAGCTGGGCACCATCGACAACCGCGGCTCGCACTTCTACCTGGGCCTGTACTGGGCGCAGGAGCTGGCCGCGTCCGACGATGCCGAGCTGGCCGCCGCGTTCGCCCCGGTCGCCGAGGCGCTCGCCGCCGGCGAGGAGACCATCGTCGCCGAGCTGAACGGGGTCCAGGGCACCCCCGCCGAGCTGGACGGCTACTACCGCCCGGACGAGGCCAAGGTCTTCGCCGTGATGCGTCCCTCCGCGACGCTCAACGCGGTCGTCGACGCCCTGGCGAAGTAGTCTCCCCGCCCGGGCCGACGACCCGTCCCGCCCGACGGCGCGGCACCCCACCGGGGTGCCGCGCCGTCGGCGTCAGTGCCCGCCACCGCGGCGACGGGCGCGCGTCACCCGGCCCGGCGGCGTCGGGCACCGCCGGTAGGGTGACACGGTGAGCATTCCCGAGCCGAACACCAGGCCCTTCCAGGTCCACCTGCGCGGGGTGGTAGAGCTGCTGGGGCGCAGCATCTACTCCTCGCCCGGCGTGTACCTGCGCGAGCTGCTGCAGAACGCCCATGACGCCATCGCGGCGCGGCGGGAGGAGTTCGCGGACTTCGCGGCGGGGCACGGCGGCCGGATCGAGGTCATCCCGCCGGCTCCGGGGGAGAAGCGCCTACGCGTGATCGACGACGGCATCGGCCTGGACGCGCGCGAGGTCGGGGAGCTGCTGGCCACCGTGGGCCGCAGCTCCAAGCGGGACCTGCTTGACATGCCGCGCGGGGACCGGCTAGGCCAGTTCGGCATCGGGCTGCTCTCCTGCTTCATGATCGCCGACGAGATCACGGTGCGTTCGCGCTCCGCCCGCGGCGGGGAGCCCGTCGAATGGCTCGGACGTGCGGACGGCACCTTCTCGGTGCGCATCCTGGAGGGAGAGGAGGCGGGCGCCGTGGACGTGGGTACGTGCGTGGAGTTCACGCCCCGCGCCGACGACGCCGCGCTGGCTTCGGCGGACACCGTCCTGACGCTGGCTCGCCGCCACGCCGAGTACCTCCCCGTCGCGATCGACGTGCGCCGCGACGGCGGGAGCGTGCGCATCAATCGGGAGCCGCTGTTCGCGCACCCCTTGAAGGTCGAGCCCGAGGCGTTGCTGGAGCTGGGCGAGGAGCTGCTGGGTGTGCGCCCCTCCGAGGCCATCCCGCTCTCGGTCCCCTCCACCGGCACCACGGGTGTGGCCTACGTGCTGCCGTTCGCGCCTCCGCCCGGCGCGCGCCAGGGAAGCCGCGCCTACCTGAGCGGCATGCTTCTGGGCGAGTCCGTGCCGGAACTGCTGCCGGAGTGGGGTTTCTTCGTGCGCTGCATCGTCACGACCACCGGCCTGCACCCCACCGCCTCCCGCGAGGGGCTCATCGAGGACTCGGCCCTCGAGGAGACCAGGGTGGCGATCGGCGAGACGCTGCGCCGCTGGGTCCTCACGATGGCCGCGACCCGTCCCGGGGCGCTGGCGCACTTCCTGGACGTCCATCACCTGGGCCTGCGCGCGGTCGCCGTGCACGACGACGAGCTGGCCGCCCTGGTCCTGCCCCACCTGCGCTTCGAGACGAGCATCGGCACGGCGCCGCTGCGGGAGCTGGTGGCGGTCCACCCGCGGCTGCGGTACGCGGCGAGCGTGGACGAGTTCCGCCAGCTGGCGCCGCTCGCGGGGACGGGGGAGCCGCTCGTCAACGCCGGGCACGTGTACGAGGAGCCGCTGTTGCGGAGGGCGGCCGAGCTCATGCCCGGCGTCGTGGTGGAGCGGGCCGAGGCCGCGGAGCTGTTGGACGCCCTGGCGGAGCCGCCGCTGGAGGCGCGTGACCTCGCCGACGGCCTGGAATCCCGCGCGGGCCGAGCCCTCGAGGGCCTGGACTGTGTCGTGGCCGTGCGGTCTTTCTCCCCGGGGGACGTGCCTGCCGTGTACGTGACGGACCGCAGGGCGCTGCGGGCCGCGCGCCGCCGCGACGTCGCGGCGGAGGCCGGGGGCCTGTGGGGTGCCATGCTCGGCAAGCTGGACGCGGGGGCGGCGCGGGAACCGGCGGGGCGCCTGTGCCTGAACTGGGCCAATCCTCTGGTGCGCACGCTCGCGGAGGAAGCCGTGCCGGGCGGGTCCTTCGACTCCGTGGTGCGCGTGCTCTACGCGCAGGCCCTGCTGGCCGGCCACCATCCACTGCGCCGTCAGGACCGTGCCGTCCTCACGGATTCGCTGGGGGCCATCGTGCGGCTGGGCGTGGGGCTGGCGCCGGAGGCCTGAGCGCGCCGGACGTGACATGATCGATGGACGGGCCGGCGTCGCGCAGGCTCGGACAAGAGGAGTGGGTGCATGAGCCGGGACGACGCGGACATCCGGGAGTTGTTGGAGCGGGCGGACGGGACGCCGTACGGCCCCGAAAGCCGCGCGCTATTGGACGAGGCGCTGCGGCTGGCGCTGGAGTCCGGCGACCCCGAGGCCGAGTACGCCGTGCGCATGCGCCTCGTTGCTGAGGCCGAGATGTCCGGCGATACCGACAGCGTGCTGTCAAACTTCGCCTGGTGCGCTGCGCACAACGACTCCGACCCGGCGCGCTTCCCCACGCAGGTGGGCGGCAACGACCTGCTGTGGTTCTACAAGTGGATCCCGGCCACGCTGGCCTCCAACCCCGGCTTTGCCCGCACCGACGTGCTTGCGGCGATCGACGCCATGGAGAAGCGCTACCGCGAGGCGGGCGTCGGCCTCCACGGCGTCCTGCAGGCCCGCTTCAGCGAGGCCGTCAATTCGGGGCATCTGGACGAGGCGGAGCGCTTCCGCGGCGAACTGTTGAGCACCCCCCAGGACGACTACAGCCACTGCGAGGCGTGCTCGCGCGCCGAGCAGGTGGACTACCTGTTCACGCTGGGCCGCGACGAGGAGGCGCTGGCCCTCTTCGACGAGATCATGGACCAGGGCCTGAGCTGCGGGGAGGAACCCGAGTCCGTCATGGCCACGGTGCTCCTGGCCCTGCTGCGCGCGGACCGCGACGAGGATGCCGAGCGTGCCCACCGCCTGGGCTACCGCATGGTGAAGCAGAACCCGGCGCTCATGCCGGCCATCGCCCGCCACGTGGAGTTCTGCGCCGTCACGGGCAACCATGCCAGGGCGCTGCGCCTGCTGGAGCGACACCTCGCGTGGCTGGCCCACGACGAACTCGACGCGCAGGCACACTTCACCACGCTGCTGCGCGTCGCCGTGGCCACCCAGGTCATCACGGCCGGCGGCCACGGCGCGCTGGCGGTGCGTGGCAGCGACGACCGCTCGCTCGCCTCCGTCCTCGGCGAGCACGCCGGCACCTACACCGTGGAGCAGTTCTCCGACGCCGCGTGGGCCGCGGCCCAGGAGCTGGGGGGCGCGTTCGACCGCCGCGACGGCAGCGACGCCCACGCCAAGCGCCTGAGCGAGGCACGCGGCGTCGTGCTCCTGAACCATCCCTTGCCGCTGGGCGGGGGAGACCCTGTGCGCGCCGTGGCGGTCTCCGGGGATCCGGAGCCGGCCGACGTCGACGGCTGGATCGATGCGGCGGCCTGGGCCGGCGTGGCCGACGACGCGGAGGAGACCGCGCGGGCCATCGCCGCCGGCCTCGCGGCGGACCCCACCCCGCGCCAGCGCCTGGCCCTATGGGGGTTGCGTGCCACGCTGCTGGACGGACCGGCCAGGGAGCAGGCCATCGCCGAGCGGGTGGCCGCGTACCGCGAGCTGGGGCTCGCCGAGGAGGCCCGGTTCGAGGCCGCCCACGGTGCGCTCATGGCCACCGTCATCGGTGAGGAGGGCGCGGCCCTGTTGCAGGAGCTGCTGCCTGGCCTCGCCTCCGCGGAACTCCGGGCGCGCGTGCACCTGGAGTTGGGCATGCACCACCTGGCCTCCGGCCGGCCGCAGGTGGCCATGCACCACTACCTCGAGGGCTCCGAGGCGGCCGACGCCGCAGGCGAGGCCGACGTCTTCCGGCGCTGCGTGCTGGGGGCGGCCTGGGCCGTGCCGCTCGAGGAGGAGAACGGTGCGCTGCAGTCCCGCCTGCTGAGCATGGTGGAGGAGTCGGGCCCGCGGGCCAACCAGGCCTACGACGTGCTCTACCTGCGGGCGGTCGAGGCGGTGGCCGTCGAGGGGCAGCCAGAGCGGGCGCTGCGCTTGTCCGGGCAGGCGCTCGAGCTGGTTCTGAGGCACAGGGCCTCCGCCCCGCTGCGGCAGATCTCGCGCTTCCGCTCCGAGCTCCTCACGGAGCTGGGGCGGCACGCGGAGGCCGCCGCCTCGATGGAGATGCTCAACTCGGTGCTCGTGGAGCAGAACCGGGGGGCGGACCCCTCCGTGCTCGTGGAGCAGGGGCGTTCGCTCTTGCGCGCGGGGCGCGCGCAGGAGGCACTCGAGGTGCTCGGCGACGCCGGGATCCTGGCGCGGGACGCGGAAGAGGCCGAGCCGGCGCTGCTGGCCGCCGTGGAGCACTGGTATGGCGAGGCCGCGGAGGCGGAGGAGTACTTCGGCACCGCCATGGAGTCGTGGGCCAGGTCGCTCGCCACGGGCGAGGAGGCCCTGAGGAACGCGCCGGAGGACTATCGCTCCCTTGCGGCGGCCGCCGAGGCCTCGCAGGCGGCGCGCTCCATCGTGATGCTGGCCGGCCGGGCCGGGCACGAGGAGGAAGTGCACGAATTCGCTGATCGTGCCGTCGCGATCGCCCGCGCCGTCGCCGATCACGAACCGGGCGCCTTGCCCCTGACGCTGCAGGCCACGGGCCGCGCCCTGGCACAGGTGGGCGACGAGGCAGGGCTTGAGCTGCTCGCGGAGGCGGAACAGATCGGGAGGGCGGACGGCGCGGCTTGGTTCGCCGCCGATGTCCTGGACACCCGGGGCCGCGCGCTGCTCGGCCTGGGGCGCGCCGAGGAGGGCATCCCCGCCCTGCTGCGCGCCGCGGACGAGTACGCGGGGGAGGGCGACGCACAGAACGCCGCGCTCGGGGAGTACGCCGTGGGGCGGGTACTGGCCGAGCTGGACCGGGCCGAGGAGGCGCTTCCGGTCCTCGCCGGGGCGCTGGAACGCGTCAAGGAGACGCCGGGCGAGATCCGTTCCGCCGTGGCGGCGGCCTACGGCGACCTCCTGGAGGCCGTGGGGCGCAGGGACGAGGCGGAGGCCGTGCGCGCCCTCATCTCCTGAGCGCTTCTACGCGTGGTGAGGCGCCCAGGAGGGGACGAAACGCCCCCGGAGGCGCCTCACCACGCGTAGAAGCGCGAGGTCAGGCGAGGGGCCAGGTGTGGACAGGTGTGCCCTCGTTCATGAGGCGGGCGTAGTCCCGCACCATGGCGCGCAGCGCCTCGGGGCGCGCCAGGCCCGCCTCCTCCAGCATCGCCAGGCGCTTGATCTGCCAGGAGGCGCCGTTCTGCTCGGTGACGCAGCGAGCCTTGAGGATGCCGAGGTAGCGCTGGATCTCGTCCTCGGCCACGCCCAGGTCCCGCAGCCCCGTGGCCGCGAGCGGGAGCAGGTGACGCTCGATCAGCTCCACGACCGGCAGCTCGCCCAGCCCGGGCCAGTACACCGTGGCCTCGAGCCCGTGCCGGGCGCACTCGAGGAAGTTCTCCGAGGCCGTGGAGAAGGCCATCCGGGACCACAGCGGCCGGTCGGCCGTGCGCAGCGCCCGCACCAACCCGAAGAAGAACGCTCCGTTCGCCACGGTGTCCACCACGGTGGGCCCGGCCGGGAGCAGCCGGTTCTCCAGCCGAAGATGCGGGCGCTCCCCCGAGGGGTCGTAGATGGGCCGGTTCCAGCGGTAGACCGTGCCGTTGTGCAGGCGCAGCTCGTCCAGCGCGGGGACCCCCGTCTCCGTCAGCCGCCCCGCGTCCTCGGAGAGCTCCGGCAGCAGCGCCGGAAAGTACCGCACGTTCTCCTCGAAGAGGTCCATGATGGAGGTGATCCAGCGCTCGCCGAACCACACGCGCGGGCGCACGCCCTGCGTCTTCAGCTCCGGCGCCCGCGTGTCGATGGCCTGCTTGAAGACCTCGATGCGGGACTCCTGCCAGAGCACCTTCTCCATGAAGATGGGAGAGTTCGCAGCGAGCGCCACCTGCGGGGCGGCGATGACCTGGGCCGCGTTCCACGTCGCCGCGAAGTTCTCCGGAGCCACCTGCACGTGCAGCTGGACCGAGGTGCACGCCGCCTCCGGGGCGATGTTCTCCGCGTGGAATCGCAGCCGTTCCGGCCCCGCGATGTCGATGAGCACGTCCTCTCCCCGGGCCTGCAGCACCTGGGAATTGAGGGCCGCGTACCGCGCCCCGGGAGAGATCCAGTCCTCCGTGGTCCCGAAGGAACGCCCCAACGTTGGCAGGATGCCTACGGCCACGATCTCCGTGTCGGCGGCACCCGCCCGTTCCTGGGCACGGTTGAGCTCGGCGCGCAGGGACTCCTCCAACTCCACGAGCCCCAGGTCGTCGATCTTGAGGGCCGGGTGGTTGAACTCGATGTTGAACGCGCCGATCTCCGTCTGGAAGGAGGGATCGGCGATCGAGTCGAGCACCTCGAGGTTGCGCAGGGCCGGCTCCATGCTCTTGTCCACGAGGTTGAGCTCCAGCTCCAGCCCGATCGTGGTGCTCCGGTCGAAGTTGCCGCGGCGCAGCAGGGCTCCCAACGTCTCCAGGTGTTCCACGAGCCGCTCGCGGTACTGCCTGCGCTCTTCCCTGGTGAAGGACCTGGTCCTCAGCTCGGTACCCATGCGGGGACCGTACACGGGCCCGGCCCCGCGCGGGAGTGCGCGGTGAGATATTTCCCGGCCAGGCGGCGTCGGGCCGCGCCGTGCGGAAGAGGGAGTGCACGCCCCACTCCGCAAGGCGGCACAGCCCACTCCGCAAGCCAAGAGGGGTTGTGGAGTGCGCCGTGCCAGGTTTCGGAGTGTCGCATGCCCGACGCCGCCCTCCCGCCGGGTGCCTCGCCCCGCCTCCCCGGGGGGCAAAGGGCAGCGGCCCCCTCTCCGGAGGGAGAGGGGGCCGCTGCGTCGATTCCACCCGGCGGTGCCGGGACGGGATCAGGGGTTGACGATCTTGTCCAGCGACGGATCGTTCTTGTAGGCGTCCTTGATGTTCGCCTTGGTGACGGAGACGGGCTCCAGGTAGTTGGTCGGGACGTCGACCGAGCCGTTGTTCTCCTTGGCGTTGGTCTCCGGGGCCTTGCCGGCCTGGAGGTCCTTGACGGCCTGGACGTTGGCCTCGACGAGGGCCGTGGTGTCCTTGTTGATGGTGGAGTACTGCTCACCGGCGAGGATGGACTTCAGCGACTCGACCTCGGAGTCCTGGCCCGTGAGGACCGGGGTGTCCTGGCCGGCGTCCTTGGCGGAGCGCATGGCGGCGCGGGCCAGGGTGTCGTTCGGGGAGAGGACGCCGTCCAGCTTGGCGGACTTGTAGTTCGCGGCCAGGATCGAGTCCATACGGGTCTGGACGTTCTTGGGGTCCCAGCCCTGCGTGGCGACCTTGTCCTGCGTGGTCTGGCCGGAGAGGACCTTCAGCGTGCCGTCGTCGATCTTGGGCTGCAGGATCTTCATGGCGCCCTCGAAGAAGGGCTTCGAGTTGGCGTCGTCGTTGGAACCGGCGATCAGCTCGATGTTGTAGGGGCCGTCTCCCTTGCGCTCCTTGAGGCCGTCCAGCAGGGCCTGGCCCTGCAGCTCGCCGACCTTCTCGTTGTTGTACGCGATGTAGTAGTCCACGTCCTTGGTGTTCTGCAGGAGGCGGTCGTACGCGATGACGGTGATGCCGGCGGCCTTGGCGGAGGCCAGCTGCGTGTTGAGCTGCTTGCCGTCCACGGCGCCGATGATCAGGACCTTGACGCCCGAGTTGATCATGGCGTCGATCTGGTTCTGCTGGGTCGGGGCGCCACCGTCGCCGGCGAACTGGACGGTCGGCTGGAAACCGGCCTGCTTCAAGTCGTCGTTGAAGAGGTTCTCCGCGAGGACCCAGTTCTCCGAGGTCTTGGCCGGCAGGGAGATGCCGATCTTGGCGTTGGCGTCGAAGCCGGACGCGGCGGCCGAGCCGGACGGGTTGGCGTCGCCGCTCTCGCTGGCGGAGCGGCCGCAGCCGGTCAGGGCGAGGGCCGTGACGGCCGACAGGGCCGCCGTGGCGGTCAGAAGCTTGCGCATGCGCATGGGTTCTCCTTGGTTGAGACGGCTCGGACGAGCCGACGTCGGGCTGGGGGTGAGGGTCAGTTGGTCTCGTCGACCTTGGCGGCCGGGTTGGTCACGCCGGGGGTGCTGGACTCGACCGGCGGGACGGTGACGCCCGCGGCCGCCGCCTCGGCGGAGGGCTTGGCCGGGCGGTTCCCGCCGGCCAGCGCCTTCTGCATGCCTCCGATGAGCGAGGGCTTGCCCTGGCGCTTGCTCCAGACGTCGAAGGCGACGGCGAGGAGCAGGACCAGGCCCTTCACGACGTAGGTCGTGGAGGTCGGGGCGGACATGAGCTGCAGGCCGTTGTTCAGGACGGCCATGACGAGCGCACCGATGATGGAGCCCATCACGGTGCCGACGCCGCCGGAGACGGCCGCACCGCCGATGAAGACGGCCGCGATGGCGTCCAGCTCCCAGCTGGTGCCGTCCAACGGGCCGGAGCCCTGCGAGCGGGCCACGAACATCATGCCGGCCACGGCCGCCAGGATGGACATGTTCATCATGACGAAGAAGTCGACCTTCTTGTCGTTGACGCCGGACAGACGCGCGGCCTGGCGGTTGCCACCCACGGCGTAGATGGCGCGACCGGCCACCGTCTTGGAGGTGACGAACTGGTAGATGGCCACGAGGACCACCACGATGATGCCGGCCACGGGGAAGGAGGTGCCGGCGCGGCCCGTCGCGAAGAGGTAGGTGGCGCCCAGCAGGACCAGGACCATGAGGCCGGTGCGCAGGACCTCGACCCAGGCCGGGACCACGGAGGCGCCCACGCGCTGATCGCGACGGCGGCGACGAATGGCCGAGTAGATGATGTACGCGGCGGCGAGCAGGCCCAGGATCAGGGTCAGGTTGTTGTAGCCCGTGTTGGGGCCGACCTCCGGCAGGTAACCGTTACCGATGAAGGTGTAGTCGTCCGGGACCGGGATGGTGTTCTGCTTGCCGAAGACCTGGTTCAGGCCGCGGAAGATCATCATGCCGGCCAGGGTGGTGATGAACGCCGGGATGCCCACGATGGCGACCCAGAAGCCCTGCCACGCGCCGGCCAGGGCGCCGACGACCAGGCCGAAGACGATGCCGGCCCACCAGGGCAACCCCCAGTTCTGCATGGCCAGGGCCACGGCGATGCCCACGAAGGCGGCGACGGAGCCGACGGAGAGGTCGATGTGACCCATGATGATGACCATGACCATGCCGATGGCCAGGACCAGCACGTAGGCGTAGCCGTTGACCAGGTTCTGCATGTTGGCGGAGGTGAGGACGTTGCCGTCCACCCAGAAGTCGCCGCCGCCCTTCAGGGACGTGGAGATCTGGAAGAAGATGATGAGCGCCGCGAGCGCGAACACCATCCCGAATTGGCGGATGTTGCCGCCGAACAGCTGCTTCAGCGAGTTCACGTGAGGTTTCTCCTCGGGAAAGTCTTCGAAGGGTGTGAGTCAGGCGGCGGTGGCCGACTTGGACTTGTTGGAGGTCATGAGGCGCATGAGGTTCTCCTGGGTGGCGTCCTCGCGGGCGACTTCGCCGGTGATGGCACCCTCGAAGATCGTGTAGACGCGATCTGAGAGGCCGAGGAGCTCGGGGAGCTCCGAGGAGACCACGATGACGGCCTTGCCCTGGTCGGCCAGGGACTGGATCACACCGTAGATCTCATACTTGGCACCCACGTCGATGCCGCGCGTTGGCTCGTCGAGGATGAGGACGTCCGGGTCGGTGAAGAGCCACTTCGCCAGGACGACCTTCTGCTGGTTGCCGCCGGAGAGCTTGGAGACGCCCTCCTCGACGGAGGGGGTCTTGGTGCGCAGGCGGGCGCGGAACTCCTCGGCGACGCTGCGCTCCTGGTTCTCGTCCACGACGCCGCGCTTGGAGATCTTGCCGAGGGCGGCGGAGACCGTGGTGCGCTTGATCGAGTCGAGCAGGTTCAGGCCCAGGACCTTGCGGTCCTCGGAGACGTAGCCGAGGCCGGCCTTGATGGCCTTGCGGACGGTGGAGAGGTCCACCTTCTTGCCGCGGATGAAGGCTTCGCCGGAGAGCTTGCGGCCGTAGGTCTCGCCGAAGAGGGAGCGCATGAGCTCGGTGCGGCCGGCGCCCATGAGGCCCGCAAAGCCGACGATCTCGCCGGCCCGGACCGTGAAGCTCGCGTCCTTCGTGGAGAGCCGGTCCGCGATGCGGGGGTGCTGCACGCTCCAGTTCTTGACCTCGAGGAGGACCTCGCCGATCTTGGGCTCGTGGTCGGGGAAGCGCGACTCGAGCGAGCGGCCAACCATGGCCTTGATGATGGAGTCCTCGTTGAAGCCCGTGCCATGGTCCATCGTGGTGATGGTCTTGCCGTCGCGGATCACGGTCAGCGAATCGGAGATCTGCTCGATCTCGGAGAGCTTGTGGCTGATCATGATGCAGGTGATCCCGCGCGAGCGCAGGCCGTCCATGAGACTGAGCAGCTCCTGGGAGTCGTTCTCGTTCAGGGCGGCGGTGGGCTCGTCCAGGATGAGCAGCTGCACGTTCTTGGAGAGCGCCTTGGCGATCTCGACGAGCTGCTGCTTGCCGACGCCCAGGTCCTTGATCTTGGTGTCGGGGTCCTCGACGAGGCCCACCTTCTCCATGAGCAGCTTGGCGTCGCGGCGGGTGTCGTCCCAGCTGACCACGCCGCCCTTGGCACGCTCGTTGCCGATGAAAATGTTCTCGGCGATGGAGAGCTCGGGGATGAGCGCGAGTTCCTGGTGCACGATCACGATGCCGGCGTCCTCGGAGGACTTGATGCCGGAAAAGCGCGATTCATTGCCGTTGAAGACGATGTCGCCCTCGTAGTCGCCGTGCGGGTAGACGCCGGAGAGCACCTTCATGAGGGTGGACTTGCCCGCGCCGTTCTCTCCGCAGATGGCGTGGATCTCGCCGCGCTGGACCGTCAGGTTGACGTCATCCAGCGCCACGACGCCCGGGAAGCGCTTGGTGATGTGCCGCATCTCGAGGATCGGATCCTGGGTCGGCATGTGTGCCTTCCTCTCGTGAGTGTCCCGGGTCACGCCGGGGAGTGTTTGAAAAGTACATCGCTTGACCGGCTTGTCGTCAAGTCTTGAAAACAATGAGTGCCCGACGGCGCCGGGTCAGGCTCCGTACAGATCGATGGTGTCGGCGCGGTTGAGGACCGAAACGGCGCCACCCAGGGCTTCCGCGCGGTCCCTGAGCGCGGAAATGCGCAGCGTTGTGGCGTGTGCCACATCGGGAACTGTATGCCGTTGGAGGCTGCGCCACACCGGTTCGAGCAACAAGTCGCCCAGGTCGCTCAACGGGCCGCCGAGCAGGATGGTCTCCGGGTTGAGCAGGCTGGCCAGCTGGCCAAGGACCTTGCCGATGGACAGGCCGGCGTCCTCCACGACGCGGCGCGTGACGATGTCGCCGTCCAGGGCGGCCGCAACCAGTTCGTCCGTGGTCGTGGGCGGGTGGGGGGCGGCGGAGAGGGCCCGCAGCATCGAGGAGGTGGAGGCCACGGTCTCGAGGCAGCCGCGGTTGCCGCAGCGGCATACGAGGCCCTGTTCCTCGACGATGGAGTGGCCGATCTCGCCGGCCAGGCCGCGGTGCCCCGCGTAGAGCTCGCCGTCGATGACCACGCCCGTGCCGATGCCAGTGCCGATCTTGACGAAGACGAAGTTCTGCCCCGGGGGCGTCTCGCTCCAGCTCAGGTGTGCCAGGGCGCCCAGGTTCGCGTCGTTGTTGACGATGACGGGCACACCCAGGGCGTCCTTGAGGCGCGTGGAGATCTCGATGCCCACCCATTCGGGCAGGATGGCGCCGGAACCGATGCGCCCCGTGGTGGGATCGAACGGGCCGGGGATGCCCACGCCGGCACCCAGGATGTTGCAGCGGTCACGGCCGGCGGCGGCGAGCGCGTCGTCCATGGCGCGCAGGGCGGCGGCCATGCCGGTCGCCGCGTCGTGGCCAAGGGGGAGCGAGCGCTGCACGTCCGCCAGGATGCGGCGGGAGGGCGTGGTGACGATGGCCCGCACGTGGCGGCGTCCGATGTCCAGGCCCACCGCGACGTGGCCGGTGTCCACGAGGTGGATGGCCAGGGCGCGGCGGCCGGAGGAGGTCGTGGGTTCCAGGCGGACCCGGCCGGAGGCCTCGAGGTCCTTGACGATGCTGGCGACGGTTCCGGCGGAGAGCCCCGTGGTGCGGGAGATCTGGGCCTGAGTCGAGGGGCCTCCCGTGGCGAGCCCCTCCAGGACCCGGTGCACGTTGCCGCGGCGAAGGGATGACTGCGAACCCGGTCCGGCGCTGGACGGGCCCCCCTTGACTTCAGAAGACATGGTCACATCGTGTGGCATATGCCACTTGAAGTCAAGAATTGAAGACAAAGGCGGCGTGGATCAGCCGGCGGTGGCCTCCCGGTGCCGGCGCGCCAGCTCAACGTAGTGCGAGGAGTTGCGACCGAGCGAGGCCACCTCCTCCTCGCTCAGGGTGCGGCGCACCTTGGCGGGAACCCCGGCCACGAGGGAGCGCGGCGGCACCTGCGTGCCTTCCAGCACCAGGGCACCCGCGGCCACGAGGGACTGCTCGCCGATCACGGCGCCGTTCATGATGGTCGCCGACATCCCCACGAGCGAACCTGCGCCGACGGTGCAGCCATGGACCACGGCCGAATGCCCCACGGAGACGTCGTCGCCCACCGTGCAAGGGAAGCCGGCATCGGCGTGGAGCACCACGTTGTCCTGGAGGTTGGAGCGCGCGCCCACCCGGATGGGCGCGCTGTCCCCGCGCACCGACACGCCGTAGAAGGCGCTGGAGTCCTGGCCCATCTCCACGTCGCCGGAGAGCACGGCGGTGGGGGCGAGGAAGGCGGACGGATGGGCCTGCGGGGCGGCGTCGCCCAGGGTGATGAGATGAGCCATGCGGCGAGCGTAGCCCCCTCGGCCCGGCTCCGCTCCGCCCTGGGCCTAGCGGGGTCGCCTGGCTCAGGCGTCCGCCGGGATCCGCGCCTCGAGGAGGAACCCGCCCTCCGGCGTGGGGCCGGCCTGGGCGGAGCCACCTAGCGCGGCGGCGCGGTCGCCGACCCCCTTGAGCCCCAGGCCCGCCCCCGGGGCGGACGGCAGCGCAGAACCCGCCGGCGCGGGAGGGTTGCTCACCCGCACCAGGATCCAGCCGTCGTCGGGCAGGGGGTGGACCTCCACGGCGGGGCTCCCGCCGGCCCCGCGCCCGGCCCCCGGCAACGTCACGGCCACGTCGATGGGCGCGCCGGGGGCGTGCCGAACGGCGTTGCTGAGCCCCTCCTGCACCATGCGGAAGACCGCCAAGCCGGCGGCGGGGGAGACCTCGAGGTTCCCCTCGACGCTCAGGCCGATCTCCGCCCCGGCGGCCCTGGTCTCCTCCACGACGCGGTCCAGCTCGGAGAGCCCCGGCTGCGGCGCCAACGGCGTGTCGTCGGAGTTGCGCAGCAGCGCGAGCAGCCCGCGCATCTCCCCGAGGGCGCGGCGCGCGGCGTCGGCGATGCCGCGGAACTCCTGGGCCACGGGTTCGCCCACGCCCTCCAGGCGGTACTCGGCCGTCATGGCCTGCACGCTGATGACGGAGAGTCCGTGCGCCACCACGTCGTGCAGCTCCTGGGCGATCCGCGTGCGCTCCTCCAGCTCGGCCCGGCGCAGCACGTGCTCGCGGCTGCGCCCGCGCTCTGCCGCCAGCTCGTTCCGGCCGGCGGCCAGGGCGCGGATACCGGTGCCGAGCACGATCGCGGCCGCGCCGAGCGAGGCCGCGACGATGCCGTTGGCGAGGCTTCCCCAGTCCAGGAAGAGCGTGGCCCCGAGGGAGAGAACGCTCGCGAGGGCCCACGCGAGGACCGGCGGACGCCACGGCGTGCGCAGAGCCAGCAGGAGCAACAGCAGCGCGAACGCGATCATGAGCGTGACGGGCCAGGGGGACGGCGCCCCCGAGCCGTTGGAACAGGCCAGCACCGTGGCGAGCACCGAGACCACGCCGAGCGCCGCTCCCCAGCGTGGCAGCGGCACCGCGAGCAGCAGGGCGGCGGAGGGCCCGAGGGCCAGCACCATCGCCACGGCGGGGTGGAGGCCGTGGACGGCGGCCAACACGGGCCACGCGACGGAGAGTAGCACCACGGCGGAGAACGCCGAGGTCAGCCAGGCCCAGCCCCGCACCGGGTCGTCCCCGGCGCCGGCGTCCAGGGGGCTGACCCCCAGGGAACCGGTCAGGCCACGGGCCCGGGCGGCCATGCCTTGCGAGGCGTGATCGACCGGAAGCCCCGCATCGCCGCCCCGGCGGGAGGCGTCCCGCGCGCCGACGCCCCCCGGGGCGGCGGGCGTCCCGCCGGCCGCTTCGCGGAAGCCGCCGGGAGCGGAGGGCGAGGACGGGGCACCCGGCCGCGCGGGCGCCGTCGGGCGCTGTCCGCCGGAACCGGCGATGACCATCGCCGCGTCCAGCAGGGCAAGGCCCCGTAGGACCCACGGCAGGGTCAGGAGCGCGACGAGGCCGAGGACCAGGTAGCCGATCGCGTCGACGGCGAAGCCGTCCGCACCGGCGGGCAGGGCACCGGGCAGGACGTGATCGATGAGCCACACGACCTCGTCCACGTCGTCGCGCGGGAGGAACCGACCCCAGAACCAGTAGCTCAGGCCGTTGGCGATGACGCCGATCCAGACGATCGCCACCGTGAAGGTGAAGAGCCTGACGGGGAAGGCGAGCACCATTTCCAGGAGCAGGTCCAGCCAGCGCCGCGGGTCCTTCGAGGTCTGGACCCAGCCGAGGAAGCCGGGCCGCCCGGCGCGGTAGCGGGGCTCGGGAACCTCACCGCCCCAGGCCCGCACGCGGGCCCGGCTCAGGCGGGCGAACATCGTCGCGATGGTGAGTGTCAGGGGCAGGAGCAGGACGCCGAGCCACACCACGAGGGTCGCAACGGAGCTCACGAAGAGGCTCAGCAAGAGGGAGAAGGAGAAGACGGCCAGCGGGAATCCGGGCAGGATCAGGCCCAGATCGGCGCCGAGCCGGCGCAGCGGCCCGGGACGGACGGCGGGGGCGGAGAGGGTGTCGCTCATGTCCCGTTCATTCTCGCGCTCAGGGGCCGCCCCGGGGACGGGCGTGACGCGGAGGCCGCCTGCGGGCGTCGGAGGATGCGTGGGCCGCGGCGGGATGTCGCCGTCCCGCGGCATGGGATGCGGTGCGGGGGTCGGGGGTGCCTCGTTCATGCCGTGGACGCTACGCAGCGGGTGGAGCGGCGGACATCACCCGGCCGGGGGAATCCGACCCCCACCCCGCGGGGGAGGCGGATTCCCCCGCGGGAGGGGGCCGGGGCCGGGCCCGGATACGATCGGCCCATGCAACCCAGCCAGAACACCGGTGGTCCCGGCGTACCCCTGCGTGTGGCGATCGTCGACGACCAGGCCATGATCCGCGAGGGTTTCGGCGCACTCCTCGGCGCCCAGCCCGAACTCACGGTGGTGGGGTCCGCGGGCGACGGCGCGGAGGCCGTCGACCTGGTCCGCCGCACCCGACCGGACGTGCTGCTCATGGACATCCGCATGCCGCGCGTCAACGGGATCGACGCCACGCGGGCCGTCCTCGCCATGCCGGGTGACGAGCACCCGCGCATCGTCATCCTCACCACCTTCGACGCGGACGAGTACGTGTTTTCCGCCCTGCGCGCCGGGGCCAGCGGGTTCCTGCTCAAGGACGCCACGGCGGCGGAGCTCGTCGAGGCCGTGCGCGTGGTCGGCGCGGGGGACGGCCTCCTCTCGCCCTCGGTGACGCGTCGGCTCATCGCCGACTACGCCGAGCGACCGGGCCGTCGGCTGGACGATTCCGCGCTCGCCGAGCTGACCGACCGCGAGCGCGAGGTGATGCGCTGCGTGGCGAGGGGGCTTTCCAACGCGGAGATCGCCGAGGAGCTCTTCGTGGGGGAGCAGACCGTGAAGTCGCACGTGTCCAGGCTGCTCTCCAAGCTGGGGGTCAGGGACCGGACCCAGCTGGTGGTGAGCGCCTACGAGACGGGGCTCGTCGCGCCGGGACAGGACGCCGACTAGACTTGATCGGTCATGGATTGCGCCTACTTCGATGCCGGCCGTTGCCGCTCCTGCACGCTCATGGGGATGCCGCACGCCCGGCAGGTGCGGGGCAAGGACGAGTTGGCCCGCCAGCTGCTCGGCGAGGTGCCCGGCCTGGTCTGGGAGGCGCCCTTCGCGGGGGCGGAAGCCGGCTTCCGCAACAAGGCGAAGATGGTGGTGGGCGGCACCTCCAAGAAGCCCACGCTGGGCATCCTGGACGCCGAGGGACACGGGGTCGACCTGCGCCGCTGCGGCGTGGTCGACCCCGCGATCACCGCGATCCTGCCCGCGATCGCCGCGTTCATCCGCGTGGCGCGGCTGCAGCCGTACCACGTTCCCACGCGGCGCGGGGAACTCAAGCACGTCCTGGTCACCGCTAATCCGTTCGGTGAACTCATGCTGCGCTTCGTGGTCCGCAGCGAGGAGGCGGTCCGGGCGCTGCGCGACTCGCTGCCCGGCCTGCTCGAGCGCCTGCCGCAGCTGCGCGTCGTGACCGCCAACCTGCTCCCCGCGCACGTCGCCGCGCTGGAGGGAGAGCGAGAGGTGCACCTGTACGGCGACGCGACGCTCGCCATGCCCATCGGCGACGTCGAGCTGCGCCTGCGCCCGCAGGGCTTCTTCCAGACCAACACCGAGGTGGCCGCCGCGCTCTACGCGCAGGCCGCCGACTGGATCGACGAACTGGACCCGGCCACCGTGTGGGACCTGTACTGCGGCGTGGGCGGCTTCGCCCTGCACGCCGCCGGCCCGGGCCGCGACGTCACCGGGATCGAGATCTCCGAGGAGGCCATCGAGGGCGCCCGCGCGGCCGCGCGGGCCGCGGGCATCACCGGGGTGCGTTTCGAGGCGGGGGATGCCACGGCGTTCGCCGTGGCCGCCGAGCACTCCGCGGAGCTGATCCTCGTCAATCCGCCGCGGCGCGGGATCGGCGCGGAGCTGGCGGCGTGGCTCGAATCCTGCGGCGCCCGGCACGTCATCTACTCGTCCTGCAACCCGCACACGCTGGCCACGGACCTCAAGGCCATGCCCTCGTGGCGGCCGGTGCGGGCCCGCGTCATGGATATGTTCCCCCAAACCGACCACTTTGAGGTCATCACGCTGCTGGAGCGGGTGTGAGCCCCTGTCTCCTGCCCGCTTTCCTCCCCGTGGGGTGATGGAGTGCTCAGTCGAAGACGACGGTGCGGTGCCCGTCCAGCAGGATGCGGCGCTCGGCGTGCCAGCGCACCGCGCGGGCCAGGGTTTGCGCCTCGACGACGCGGCCGCGCTCCACGAGCTGCGTCGCGGTGCGGTCGTGCCGCACGCGCACCACGTCCTGGTCGATGATGGGGCCCTCGTCCAGGTCCGCCGTGACGTAATGGGCCGTGGCACCGATGAGCTTCACGCCGCGCTCGTGCGCCTGGTGGTACGGCTTGGCCCCCTTGAAGGAGGGCAGGAACGAGTGGTGGATGTTGATGGCGCGGCCGGCCAGGGCACGGCAGAGATCGTCGGAGAGGATCTGCATGTAGCGGGCCAGGACCACGAGTTCGACGTCGTGCTCCTCGACGAGCTCCAGCAGGCGGGCCTCGGCGGCCTCCTTGCTCGCGGCGCTGCCCTGGGTCACGGGGACGTGCTCGAAGGGCACGCCGTGGAAGTCGGCGAGCGGACGCAGGGCCTCGTGGTTGGAGACGATGACCGGCACGTCGATGGGCAGCGTCCCGGTCCGGCGCTGGAAGAGCAACTCGTTGAGCGCGTGCTCCGCCGTGGAACAGAGGATGAGCGTGCGCAGCGGGGCGTTGGCCGGGTGCAGTTCGAGCCGCATGTCGAAGGCGTCCCGCACGGGGAGCAGCCGCTCCTCCAGCGCGGCGTACCCCGCCTCGGTCTCGGCCTCGATGCGTAGGAAGAAGGTGCCGGTCTCCGGGCTGCCGAATTGTTGCGACTCCACGATGTTGCCGCCGGCCGCGAGGAGGGCGCCGGTGACGGCGTGGACGATCCCGGGACGGTCCGGGCAGGCCAGCGTGATGACGTAGCGGGGGAGGGTGCTCACGCGCCAGAGCCTAGCCCCGCCCGCCGCGGGCGGTGCAGTCCGGGTGCCAGCGTGACGTGGCGCCGGCTCGCCCGATCAGTGCTTGCCGACGTAGTCGAAGTGCCAGTACTCGGCGTACGGGTTGAGCTTGCCGGAGGCCGTGTACTTGTTCAGGCGTGCGGGGTGCACCCAGCCGTAGCGCGGGCCGTTCTTGATCATCCAGGCGTAGCGCGCGGAGTTCCAGGAGTACGCGGAGGTCTCGGGGAGGTCGATCGAGAGGGCGTGCTCATGCACGGACGTGCCCGGCTTGGCCGCGACCTTGGAGCCGAGCACCTTGTAGTAGTACTGCTGCTGACTCTTGGTGCGGTAACCCAGGTCCACGTACAGATCGGAACCGAAGCGCTTCTTGAAGGCCTTGTTCAGCGCGTTGAGATCGGCGACGGCCGGCGCGCCGATGAGGCTGCCCGTGCTGAAGCCGATACGCGCCAGGTACTTCTCGGGGATGGCGCCGGTCGGCAGCTTCTTGAAGGCGGAGAGGCTGATCTTGGTCCTGTTGGTAGTGGCGGCAGGGCTGGTCCGCGCCAGGTCGGTGGAACGCATGAGCACCTTCGTCACGCCGCCGACGTTGACCTTCCAGCGCCCCTTCGTGGAGTTCGCGACCTTCCACACCGGCGTGCCCGCGGGCACCGTGAAGGTGCCGCAGCCGACGTCCACGCCGGCCGTGCGCTTGGTGTAGTAGCGCTGCGCGTTGCTCACGCCGTTGCTCGTGCTCGTGTAGGTGCCCGTGTGGCCCTCGTAGCGGCACGTGGAGAACGGAGCGGGCTTGGGCTTGGCCGGCGCCTTGGAGCTCAGGTACGCGCCGGAGACCCAGCCGGTCTTCTTGGCGTAGCTGACCTTGTACCAGCCGCTCGCGGTGTGCTGCGGGGAGAGAACCTTGGTGCCCTTGGGCAGCGTGGCCAGGCGGGCGGAGGACGCGGAGGCGCTCTTGCGCAGGTTCAGCGCGGTCGTCGTGTAGCGCGTGAGGGTTTTGGCCGCCGCGGGTTTCTTCGCCGGCGCCTTCTTCGCCGCGGGCTTGGGCTTGGGTTTCGGCTTGGCCGGCGCCTTGGCGCTGAGGTACGCGCCGGAGACCCAGCCCGTCTTCTTGGCGTAGCTGACCCTGTACCAGCCGCCCGTGGTGCGCTGCGTGGAGGTGATCTTGGTGCCCTTGGGCAGCGTCGCGAGCCGGGTGGAGGTGGCCGTGGCGCTCTTGCGAAGGTTCAACCCTGTGGTCGTGTAGCGCGTGACCTTCGCGATGGTGACGGTCTTGGCCGGAGCCGCCACCGAATGCCCGACGGCGGCCGGTTGCGTGGGTGCCGCCATGGCCGCCGGGAGCGGGGCCAGGACCAGGGCCGTCGCGGCGCCGAGGGCCGGGAGCGCGGCCAGAGTGCGCCGCAGCGTTCGGCAGGGTGAGGGGGTGCTTCGCGAGGTCATGTGAGGTCCTGCCGCCGGGGTGCGTGAGGACTCCAGCCTAGAGCGAGGAGGGGACGCTTCGCTCGGGCGCGACGGCGGTGCTCTCCGCGAGGTGCCGGAGGACTGCACGTGCCGCGCGGCGGCCCGCCCGGGTGGCGCCGAGCGTCGAGGCACTGGGGCCGTAGCCCACCAGGGCGAGGCCGGGCACGTCGGCGACGGACACGTCGTCGGGCAGCATGGCGATGCCGCCGCCGGGCGTGCGCAGATGCAGCGGGGCCAGGTGGCCAAGGGAGGCCCGAAATCCCGTGGCCCAGAGGATCGCGTCCACGTCTTCACGGGTGCCGTCGGCAAAGTCGACGCCGGTGGGAGTCAGCCGAGCGAGCGGGCCGCGGGAGCGCAGGACGCCGCGCTCGATGCCGGCCACGTAGCGCGGGATGAGCGGCAGCCCGGTCGCGGCGACGACGCTGAGCGGCGGCAGGCCGGCGCGGGTGCGGGAGGCGACGTCGCGCTCCACCGTCCTGCCCCAGTTCTCGTCGAAGGGGATCTCGGTCCAGCGCGGCGGGGTCCTCGTGGACCAGAGCGTGTCGATGCCGCGGGATTCGAGGAGCAGGACGAATTGCACGGCCGAGGTCCCGCCGCCCACCACCAGGACGCGGCGTCCGGCGAAGTCCTCGGGGGCCAGGAAGTCGCGCGTGGTGAGTTGCTCGCCGCCGAAGCGGCCGGGCGTGGAGGGGATGAAGGGGCGGTCCCAGGTGCCCGTCCCGGAGACGACGGCGCGGGCGCGGTAGCGGCGCACGGTGCCGCCCGGGTTCTGCGCGTCGACGAGGAAGTCGGCGCCGTCCCGCGAGACGGCGGTGACGCGCCAGGGGCGCTGGACGTCGAGGCCCTGCGCCGTTTCGTAGGCGCCGTAGTAGCGCTTGACGACCTCGCGGGCGGGCTCGGTGGGGTCGGTCTCGCCGAGGTGGGAGCCGGGGAGGTCGTGGATGCCGTGGGCGTCGTCGAAGGTGAGGGCGTCCCAGCGGTGGCTCCAGGCGCCGCCCGGGGTGGGGTTCGCGTCCAGCACCTCGAGCGTGTTTCCGGGTTCCAGGCTGGCGGTCTTGAGGAAGTGGGCTGCGGAGAGTCCGGCCTGTCCGGCCCCGATGACGACGACGTCGCGCCGGAACTCCTCGGCCGGCGTCGACTTCCGCGCGGGAGTTGCGGGGGAGATGAGCGGGGTGGACGTGACGGTCATGGACGCGTCAACAAAAAGTGGGCGGTGTCGATTCCCAGTGCACCGGGGGTCAGGCCGCGGGGTGGCGGGCGAGGTACTCGCGGAGGGCTTCCCTGGCCAGATCGGACTTGCTCTCACCCCTGGCAGCCGCCGTCGATTCGAGCTGAGAGTAGAGCCCATCCGGTACGCGAAAGGCGAGCTGACGGCTCCTCCCCTCGCCCGAGAGAGACGGGCGCCCGCCGGTGCGCCTGACGTCGCTGTAGGCGGCGGTCGTCTCATCGGTCAGGAGGGTTCTGTCGGCGAAGCGATAGTCGTGCGAGGCGAGATCCGCCCGCCCGAAGACGGTGTCGCTCGTGACGACGTAGTTCTGGGGATGGATGCGGTCTCGATGGCTCATCGTGGACTCCTGACGAGGTTGCGCCTTGTCCGAAGACGGTAGGCCGGCTCGCATGTTTTGTCCAACAAAACATGCGAGCCGGCCTACCGCCTTGGTGGGCGTTATTCGGCCCGTGTGTCAGGGCGCAGGCGACGCAGGGCCACGAACATGCCGAGCCCAAGACCCACGAGGACGCCCAGGACCAACACCCCCAGGAAGGGCCACGGGACGATCCAGACGAAGCCGACCGTGGAGATGCTGGCGACCGCATAGGTTGCGGCGAGCCCCACGACCAGTCCGACGGCGGCGCCGACCCCCACGGAGAGACCCAGCTGGTATCCCAGGGGGCGCATGAGCCAGCGCCGACCCAGGCCCAACGCCCAGAGAGACCCGACGGTGGGCCGGAGGGACTTGCTCAGGCTGGTGCCGAGAAGGGCGCAGACGGCGATGCTGAGCAGCGCGACGCTGCCGCCCGCGATCCAGAACTGCCGTGGGGAGATGCTCTGGTCCTGTTCCTCGTAGGTTCCCAGCCATTGTTCGTTGAAGTGGAGGTCTTGCGGAGCGCGGCGCATGGTTTCCAGCTGGTGGTTGTTCAGGTTTGCGTAATAGAAGCCAGCTGAGGCTGGAGTCATGTGCAGTGCGCTAGCCGTTGAATCTAGAAGTAGCCCGCCAAAATTATGGGAGAGTGAAGGATCGCTAGTTTCTATTTGAAGCGATTTCAATTTCTTCCCCGGACCTTTAGATTCTTCCATGAGTAGTCCTTCGGGTGGCGTTGTCTGCGTTCGAAGCACCCAGCCGTCTTCAAGGCTTATTTTTTGAGAATCTGTCAATTTGCGACTTATGATTGCTTCGATGTCGCCGATGTGTGGAACGCTAATGAGCGGGCCATCGGCAGTGTTCGTATATACCGATAGATACTTGAAGGGCTTGCCTTGAAGGCCACTGTATGCATCAATCTCTTTTCTGAGCGATGTCACTCGGTCCTTGGTATCCCAGTCGCCAAAACTCAGCCAGGCCTGATGCTCGGGGTAGAGCGAGACGGCGTCCCGATTCGCCGTTGCATCGCTGATGAGCGTCATGGTGGGGAAGACGGTCCCTCCCATGACAAGGAAGGCCAGGATCGTGGCCGTGACTCCGGTGCCGCGGTGGCTCCTCAGCTGGCGCCGGCCGAGTTCCTCCGGTTGTGCCGTGAGCGGTCTTCTGGTGGCGAGGCGAAGTACGCCTGGGAGGCATACGATGACCGCCAGGCCCAGGAGCAGGGCGGCGCTGAAGAAAGCGGTAATGGAGTTGATGGCTTGTGCGACGCCGTACCCGGCCCCCAGCAGCAGGCAGGCCGCGCACAGCGTGAGGATGGTTCGCCAGCTAAACCCGTTCCGGGTGCGCCGGTCACGTGTGGCGTGGCCATTGCATCTCTGCGCGCGCGGTGCCCGCACCTTGACTCGCCGCAGTCTGATCCGGCGCTGCAGTTTTCCGGTGGCCACGCCCATCACGGCACCGGCGGCCGCCGCCGCGGCCACCACGAGCACTGTGCTGAGAATTCCGACCACGGGGCCCACCACGAGTCCCGTCGAGGCCTGATACCAGATTCTCCAGCCGCAGCCCAGGACCATGCCGACGGCGGAGCCAGCGCAGGCCGCGACCACGGTGGCGATGACGCTGGAGAGGGCGATGGCCGCACCGCTCGCGCCTTCGGGAACCCCCAGCGTCCAGAGGACGCGCCGGGCACGGCGCCAGGTGCGCTGGGCGATGACGGTGGTCAGGAGGCCGCCCAGGCCTGGGAGAAGCCAGCGGGGGATGGCGAAGAGAAGGGGACTGGCCAGCCCATCCCGGACCGAGCGGTGGCCGGCGGTGAGGGAACTGCGCGTGAGGACGAGTGAGCCAAATGTCTCGAAGTTGTCCGGAGGCGCCGCGGCGAACAGCGCCTCGGCGACGGCTTGCGGGTCCGCTGTGTCGAAGAAGAGCGAGGAACTGATAGAGGTGTCCCAGCGCCACGCCGTCTTGGCAGCACTCGGTGTTTGGGCTGCTTCAAGCGTTCCCGGCGCCACGTAGAGCGTCTTCGGTGAAGAGTCGTAGGCACTGCGCAACTCGCAGGTGATTCTTATCTTCAGAATGCCGCCGAAGAGGGTCTCCGTCGAACCCACCGGCGTGGTGGGAGCGATGTCATCTGATGCGCAGGCCTCTTCCGGGCGCCGGGGCAGAGTTCCGCTGACGAGTGTGAAGTTTCCGGGGTACGGGTCCGCGGCCCAATCGGTTTGCTGGAGTTTCCAGCGGTAGTGCTTGCCGACGCCGTCTTCGACGAATGCGAGCCTTTCGAGGCGGGCGTGTGTGGCCCCCGCCTGGTGGGCCGTCGCCAGGAGCTCCTGGTCGCTCTGCGCTGGGGCAACGCCGAGCCGGCTTTCTGGTAGCCAGCCGTAGCTGGCCTCGGCGGAGCCCAAGAGCTTGTTTGCCCTTTGTTCGCCGCTCAGCGTGATGGTTTGGGCCACGAGTAGCAGGGCCAGGATGGCGGCGGAGGCCAGCGCGGTGATGAGGGTGGCCCAGCGCAGGGTGCGGGCCCGGAGCATGAGCCGCGTGAGCCCCCACGCGCCGTGATGCGTCGAGTTAGGCATGGGGAACCTCGGGCTTCAGCTGCACCCGGCCGTCGGAGATCCGCACGGTGCGGTCCGCGTAGGAGCTCACCGAGTCGTCGTGCGTCACCACGACCACGCAGGTGCCCGCGTCGGCTACTTCGCGGAAGAGGGAAAAGAGCGAGCGGGTGTTGGCCGAATCCAGGGCGCCCGTGGGCTCGTCGGCGAGGAGGACTCGGCGTTCGCCGGCGAGGGCGCGGGCGATGCCGATGCGTTGTTGCTGCCCACCGGAGAGCTGGCGGGGGAGGCGTGAGGCCATGTCGGGGAGCCCCACGGTCTCGAGGCAACGCTGGATCTCCGGACGGGCATGCTCGGCGGAAAAGCCGCGGGCACGAAGGGGGAGCAGGAGGTTTTCCTCCACCGTGAACTCGGCGATGAGGTTGTGGTCCTGGAAGACCACGCCCACCTCGTTGAGACGGACGGACGCCCGGGCGGCATCGTCCATCGAATCCAGTCGGTGTCCGGCGGCGAAGACCTCGCCGCCGGACACCGACTGCAGGCCCGCCACCACGTTCAGGAGCGTGCTCTTGCCGGAGCCGCTGGCCCCCATGACGGCCACGAACTCGCCGTAGTCGGCATGGAAGCTGGCGTGATCCAGCGCGGAGACTTTTGTCGGTCCTTCGCCGAACTCGACGGAGGCGTCGGTGACGCTGATGGCTGTGGTGGTGGGCATGGTTCAGCAGCCCCCGTTGGTCTTCCAGGAGGTCAGTTTGTCGTTATCGGCACTACCGACGTTCACGAGGCCGCCCCCAATCCGCCGATCATCATGGTGCCGGCCAGGGCCAGCAACGACATCGTCTTCTTCATGACCATTCCTCGTTTCGAGTGAGATGGATGTGCTTGATGAAGCCGCCCATTTCCGAGGAAAGGGGCAGGAGGCTACCTAGAGTGTGAACTCATCGATTCATGCGGCGGTCTCACGGGGTGTTGCTTCCCTGGAGTGACCGGGTTCACGGCCTGGGTGATCTTTTTTGAGATTCTTTTGTTCGCCTCGGAATCATTAAGAAGCCCCTGCGGCGTGTGCTTAGCACACGCCGCAGGGGCTTCACCGGAGGGGTCTTCTACTTCGTGAGTACCTGTTCCTGCGTCGGCGCCGAATTTGCGACCGAAACCGTCACTGAGGATGACTCGGTCACCTCGTTCGGGGCGAATCCTTCCCCACCTACCTCGCGCTCGCCGATGTATTGGCCGGTGGAGGGATCGAAGACGATCTGCCATACACCCTGACCTGCGGCGCCCGGCGCCTGCACGGCGGTACCCGTCTGGCCTCCCAAGGTGACCGGCTGCTCCAGGACGGAGCTCCCCGGAATGAGGGCCATGGTCCGGAAGAAGAGCGAGCGGGTCTGGGCGTCCACTGTTCCCAGCCTGAGCCGATCCGCCATCCATACGAAGGCCTCGCGCCGAGGGTTGGCTCCTTGGCCGACCGTGATTGCATAGATGTGTCGGAGCAGGCCTTTGGGATCTTGTGGCAGGTCCGCAAGATCCTCGGTGAGGGGGGTGTCCATCGAACCATAGAAACGCCCGCCTCGTCCCGTCACGTATTCGGTTTCCCCCGGCTTGCTGGCCGGATCGGCCTTGAACGCTGCGAACTCCTGAGCCGTGGTGGAACCGGCAGGTGCGAGCGGTCCCGTGGGCTGACGGACCCACACCCAGGTGCTTGCGCGGTCCGCAGGCACGTACATGGTGAAGTCCTCGCCTTGCATGAAGTCGACGGACTGGGCTGCCCGGTGGCCGGTCGCGGGATCGGAGTAATCACCGAAGGCGACGTTGCGATCGCGGGTGGTGACTTTCAGGTATTGCCCCGGTTTGAGAACCGGATCAGAGAAACGGACGGCATTGTCGGCGGCCTGGGTCAGTGCCGCGGCCGCGGCCGGATCTACTGAGCCGAAGGTTCCGTAGGGGAGCACCACTTGCGTCACGAGCAGTGTTCCCGCCGCCACGGCAGCGGCTCCTCCCAACATCCCCCAGCGCCATGCCTTGGTCCTGCGCGTGGCGTGAGGCTTACGCGCATCGGAGCGAAGTGGCACGGCTCCCGATCGCTCCTTGTCGATCGCACTCATGAGGGTTGCGCGAGCGGAAATGAGGGCGTCTGCGCTCGGAGCCTGTGGCTCCGGGCGATGATCATGCAAGAGTTTCAGCGAATCCATGGCCGGCCTCCTTGGGGTCGGAAAACTGAGGGTCGAGCGCGGCGCCGAGCTTGCGGCGGGCTCTGTTGAGACGGGAGCGGACGGTGCCCACGGGAATGCCCAGGGCTTGCGAGATGTCCTCGTAGCTCAGCTGCTCCCAGGCGTACAGGAGCACTACGTCGCGGTCACCTTGGCTGAGCTTGGGCAGACGTTCGGTCACGCTGCGAAGGGCCGCCACCGCGTCGAGACGGGCGTCGGTCTCCTCGAAGGCATCGTTCACGAGGATGCGGCGAGCGTGATCGGCGGCAAGGCCGAGGTAGGCGCGAGCTTCCACCCTGGAATGTTTGCGCAACAGAGTGGTGGCGATGCCGAGGAGCCAGGGGCGTACCTGGCCGCGCTCGGGGTCGAAGTTCGCCCGCCTCTCGAAGGCGACGAGGAACGTCTCGGAGAGGATCTCGTCAGCCGTTTGCCGGTCCGAGCGGCTGGCGGCATAACGATGCACGGTGGCGGCATGGCGTTCGAAGAGTCCGGCGAAGAGCGCCGGCTCTCGAACGGAGTCCGCGATGAGTTGCGTGTCGATGTCCATCACCGTGTATTGCGCTCCGCGGCGTCGAGGGTTCACGGCTATTTTGCTCCGGTGCCGCTTGCGTTCCCAGTGCACGGGCGGAATGGTCACCTGCCCAGATCGCAGCGCCGGTGGGCGCCCCGCCCCACCTCGTGGGCTTCGCCCAGCCAGCCCACGAACTCGTCGTCCAGGTCGGCCACGCTGGTCAGGGTGAAGTGGTGGACGAAGAGGCCGCTTTGATACGGGTACACGGCCCGGATGCGCGGATCGTCCGTCCCCAGGTCCCGCATCAGGTCCATGTAGCCGCGCACCCCGCTCTTGGCCGGATGGGCGCCGGCGAAGCCGCGGCGCGGGCCCTTGAACGTGATGGTGGACTTGGAGACGGAGAGCGTCACGTCGCCGAAGCCGCGCACCAGTTCCTCCACCCGCAGGTACAGCGCGACGGACTCGTCCGGCTCGCCCCGGAGATGATCCTCGACGGTCCACTCGAAGTCGCCCATCGATCCAGCCTAGCCGTGGTCTACCCGGCCCCCAGGGGAGTGTGGTGCCAACCCGACTGCGCATCGTCGTGCACATAACGCACAATGTGCGTTATGTGCACATTTGTCGCATTCTGCACCCCGCGCGCACCCGATAGAGTGATCAGGTCGCGACTGGCGTGAGGTGGATAACCACCGGGGAGCGGCACCTGTGTCACACGGACCGCACGCCTGGGTCCGGCGCAACAGGGGCCAGCAGGTCCCGCCAGCACCGTTTCGTCCACACAGGAGAAGCCCGTGTCCCAGAGCACGAACGTCACCAATCTGCCGCTGTCCGAGGTCGACCCGGACATCGCCAAGCTGATCAACGACGAGCTTGGTCGCCAACGCGACACGCTCGAGATGATCGCCTCGGAGAACTTCGCCCCGCGCGCCGTCCTCGAGGCCCAGGGTTCTGTCCTCACCAACAAGTACGCCGAGGGTTACCCGGGCCGCCGCTACTACGGCGGCTGCGAGTTCGTCGACCAGATCGAGGACATCGCCCGCGACCGTGTCAAGGCCGTCTTCGGCGCCAAGTACGCCAACGTCCAGCCGCACTCCGGCGCCTCGGCCAACGCCGCCGCGCTCGCCGCCATGATCAACCCCGGCGACACCATGCTTGGCCTCTCGCTGGCCCACGGCGGTCACCTGACGCACGGCATGAAGCTGAACTTCTCCGGCAAGCTCTACAACGTGGCCGCCTACGAGGTGGAGCCCGACACCTTCCGCGTGGACATGGACAAGCTGCGCCAGCAGGCCCTCGAGGTCCGCCCGCAGGTCATCGTGGCCGGCTGGTCCGCCTACCCGCGCCAGCTGGACTTCGCCGCCTTCCGTTCCATCGCGGACGAGGTCGGCGCCCTCCTGTGGGTCGACATGGCGCACTTCGCCGGCCTGGTGGCCGCCGGCCTGCACCCGAACCCGGTGCCCTTCGCCGACGTCGTCACCTCCACGGTCCACAAGACCCTGGCCGGCCCGCGTTCCGGCGTGATCATGACCAACGACCTGGAGATGTCCAAGAAGATCAACTCCAACGTCTTCCCCGGCCAGCAGGGCGGCCCGCTCATGCACGCCATCGCGGGCAAGGCCGTGGCGTTCAAGATCGCCGGCTCCGAGGAGTTCAAGGAGCGCCAGCAGCGCACCCTCTCCGGCTCCAAGATCCTGGCCGATCGCCTCACCTCCGCCGACGTCACCAAGGCCGGCGTCTCCGTCCTCACGGGCGGCACCGACGTGCACCTGGTCCTCGTGGACCTGCGCAACTCGCAGCTGGACGGCAAGCAGGCCGAGGACCTTCTGCACCAGGTGGGCATCACCGTCAACCGCAACTCGGTGCCGTTCGACCCTCGCCCGCCGATGACCACCTCCGGCCTGCGCATCGGCACCCCGGCCCTGGCCACGCGCGGCTTCGGTGACACCGAGTTCACCGAGGTCGCGGACATCATCGCGACCGCGCTGAAGGACGGTGCCTCCGCCGACGTCGACGCCCTCCGCGCCCGCGTCGACCAGCTGGCGGCGGACTTCCCGCTGTACCCCGGCCTCGAGGAGTGGTGAACCGCGTGAGCGCTCAGAAGCTGGACGGTCGCGCGGCCTCCGCCGCCATCAAGGCCGAGCTCACGGAGCGCGTCGCCGCGCTCAAGGCCAAGGGAGTCACGCCGGGCATCGCCACCGTTCTGGTGGGCGCCGATCCGGCGTCGCAGCTCTACGTGGGCATGAAGCACAAGCAGTCGGAGGCGATCGGGATGAACTCGATCCAGCGCGAGCTGCCGGCGGACGCCACGCAGGAGCAGGTCGAGGCCCTCATCGACGAGCTCAACGCGGACCCCGCGTGCCACGGGTACATCGTGCAGCTGCCGCTGCCCAAGCACCTGGACACGGACGCGATCCTGGAGCGGATCGACCCGGCCAAGGACGCGGACGGCCTGCACCCCACCAACCTGGGGCGCCTGGTGCTGAACGTGAACTCGAAGATCGAGACGCCGCTGCCCTGCACGCCCCGCGGTGTGATCGAGCTGCTGTTGCGCAACGACTACGACCTGAAGGGCAAGCACGTCGTGGTCGTGGGCCGCGGCGTGACGATCGGCCGCCCCATGGGCCTGCTGCTGACCCGCCGCGACATCAACGCGACGGTCACGCAGGTGCACACGGGCACGCCGGACATGTCCCCGTACCTGCGCCAGGCCGACGTGATCGTGGCCGGCGCGGGCGTCAAGCACCTCATCAAGGCGGAGGACGTCAAGCCGGGCGCCGCCGTGCTGGACGTGGGCGTGACCCGCGAGACGGACCCGGAGACGGGCAAGTCCAAGGTCTACGGCGACGTGGACCCGGCCGTGGCCGAGGTGGCCGGTTACCTCTCCCCGAACCCGGGGGGCGTGGGCCCCATGACCGTGGCCCTGCTGATGACGAACGTGGTGGAGGCCGCCGAGCGCGCCGCCGCTGCCGCCTGATTCCCCCGCACGGATTCCTTCCCTGCACGACGACGGCCGCTCGCCTCTGTGAGGCGGGCGGCCGTCGCGCTGTGTCCGGGCAGCGGACGGTCGGGTCAGTAGCCGTAGCCGCCGTGGTATTCGGAGACCGAGTCGAAGGCGAAGAGGCCCGTGTAGGCCCAGAGCATGATGAGGATCGCGATCCCGTTGAGGATGACGCCCGCGATAGCCATGCCCTTGCCGGCCGGCTCGCGCCGCAGGCCCAGGATTGAGAAGACCAGGCCGGCGATCGGCACCACGACGAGCGCCCACAGGAAGAGCACCACCGAGGCGATCCCGACCACCATGCCGGCGATGCTGAAACCCCGGGTGGCGGGGCGCTGGTACGGCGCGCCCGGGTACGGCGCCAACGGGTAGCCCGGCTGGTCGTAGCCACCGGGCGTGCCGGGGCCGGCGCCGTAGCCGTAGCCGCCTTGGGCGTAACCACTCGGCGCGCCGGGCAGCGGCGGATACGCGCCGGGCGCCGGGTAGCCCTGCGGGACCTGGCCGGCGCCGGCGTACGGGGACGCGGGCGGCTGGTAGGCGCCCGCGGGATAGCCCGGCGCCGCGTGCGGCGCACCGGCCTGGGGAGCCGCTCCCGAGGGCGGCGGGTAGTAGGCGCGCGGTGCCTGGTCGCGTGGTGCCTGCCCCTGCTGCGCCCAGCTGGTGTCCCCGGCCTTCCCGCCCTCGGGCGCCGGCCACCGCGCGGGCGTCGGCCCGGCGTCCTTGCCTGGATCCTGCGGTTCGGGTTGCTGCGTGCTCATGTTCTCCCCTGGGGCCGGTGGCGTGCTGCCGGGACGCGTTTCACTCTACCCAGCACCGGCCACGCGCGGCGCGCCGGGCCTATGAGCCCCGGCCCCACCCGGCCCCGTCGCCCACGGCCGGGAACGACGACGCCGCCGTCACCTCGAGGAGGTGACGGCGGCGTCGTCGGGCAGGGACGGGGAACGGGCCCCGATGCGCGGGATCAGCCGCGGACGTTCGCCTCGATGCGCGCGCCGATCGTGGCGTCGACGTTCTTCCAGTACTGGATCGCGTTGGAAAGGACGGGCTCGATCACGCCGCCCAGGCCGCCGGAGACGGTCTCGACGAGGGCATCGCGCTGGGCGTCGTCGAAGACCTCGCGGACCAGCGTGCCGGCCTGACCGAAGTCGTCGTCCTCGGCGTGCAGCGTGTAGGCGCTACGCACCAGCTCGCCGTCGGCCTCGAAGGAGTTGTCCACCGGACCGGTCTGATCCGACCAGGAATCGCCGAACGAGTTGGGCGCGTAGTAGGAGCGCGAGCCGGAGGATTCGACCCACATGTTGCCCTCGAAGTTGTAGCTGTGCACCGGCGACTTGGGCTTGTTGACCGGAAGCTGCTGGAAGTTGGTGCCGATGCGGTAGCGCTGGGCGTCCGCGTAGGCGAAATTACGGCCCAGGAGCATCTTGTCCGGGCTCATGCCCATGCCGGGGACCATGTTGGCGGGCGAGAACGCGGCCTGCTCGATCTCGGCGAAGAAGTTCTCCGGGTTGCGGTTCAGGGTCAGCGTTCCGACCTTGATGCGCGGGTAGTCCTTCTTGGACCAGGTCTTGGTCAGGTCGAAGGGGTTGAAGCGGTAGGTCTTCGCCTCCTCGTACGGCATGACCTGGACGTACAGGTCCCACTTGGGGAAGTTGCCCGCCTTGATGTTCTCGAACAGGTCGCGGCGGTGGTGCTCGGCGTCGGCGCCGGCCAGGGCCTCGGCCTCCTCGTTGCTGAGCGTCTTGACGCCCTGCTGGGAGATGAAGTGGTACTTGACCCAGAACTTCTCGCCGGCCTCGTTGACCCACATGTAGGTGTGGGAGCCGTAGCCGTTCATCTCGCGCCAGGAGGTGGGCAGCCCTCGCTCGCCCATGAGGTAGGTGACCTGGTGGGCTGACTCGGGGTTCTGCGTCCAGAAGTCCCACTGCATGGTGGCGTCCCGCAGGCCGGAGTCGGGGAGGCGCTTCTGCGAGCGGATGAAGTGGGGGAACTTCATGGGGTCGCGCAGGAAGAACACGGGGGTGTTGTTGCCGACCAGGTCGAAGTTGCCCTCGGTGGTGTAGAACTTCAGCGCGAAGCCGCGCACATCGCGCCACGTGTCGGGGGAGCCCAGCTCGCCGGCCACGGTGGAGAATCGCAGCAGCGTCTCGGTGTTGACGCCGGGCTGGAAGAGCGCGGCCTTGGTGTAGCGGGAGACATCCTCGGTGGTCTCGAAGACACCGAACGCCCCGGCGCCCTTGGCGTGCGGGCGACGCTCGGGGACGTTCATGCGGTTGAAGTGCTGCAGGGTCTCGATCAGGTGGTGATCGTGCAGCACGATGGGGCCGTCGGCGCCCACGGTCAGCGAATGGCGATCGCTGACGGCGGGGATGCCGGCCTGGGTCGTGGAACCGGTTGCATGAGCGGAGGTGTTGTCAGCCACTGGCTACGCCTCTTTCTCTCGTGAGGTGGGTGTTGGTTCTGGCTCCGCCGTGGCTGCGCAGTCCTCGCACAGTCCGCGGTAGAGCACCTCGGCCACGAGGATGCGCATCCCGTGGCTGTCGGAAGGCGTCAGGCACGGCGCGTGCCCGACGGCGCACGGGACGTCCTCGAGGCGGCCGCACCGCACGCACTGGGCGTGGTGGTGGTTGTCGCCGAGCTCGGTCTCGTACAGGGAGGGGGCGTGGGGGATGTCGAGCCGGCGCAGCAGGCCGGCCTCGGTCAGGTCGTTGACGACGGCGTGCGCCGTGGGTAGCGCCAGGTTCTCCACGATGCCCGACGCCGCGTGGTGCAGTTCGTCGGCCGTGGCGTGGGGGTGGGCGGTCGCCGCCTCGAGGACGGCGAGGCGCTGCCTGGTGACGCGCTTGCCCGCCGCGCGGAGCGCCACCTCCCACGCGGCGCGCCGCTGCGCGCCCGCCCCGATCGTGTCCATGCCCCCACCCTGCCATATCCTGAATGATTCAGGATAGTCAGGAGTGTCTCGGGCGTGTCGGGAACGACGACGGCGCCGGCACCCCTCGTGCGGAGGGTGTGCCGACGCCGTCGGGCGGGGCGGGCTACAGCTCGCCGTGGGAGGCCAGGACGGCCACCGTAGCCCTGGCGCCTTCGCCCTTGAGCCGCCTGAGCGCGGCGAGGTACGGCTCGGTGAAGCGCGGCTGCGAGGCCAGGTCCCCGAAGAAGTTCTCGTTGCGGATGAACGCGAGCGGATCCTCGTCTTGGGTCTTCGCGAGGGGCACCAGTTCCTCGGCGAAGCGGTCCACGACGTCGATGGGCCCGCCCTCTTCGTCGATGCCCTCGGCGTACCTGGCCCACGAGGCGCAGATCGCCGCGGAGACCTCCACGGCCCCGCCGGAGGCCAGGTTGTCGTTGATGACGGGGACGAGCCACTTGGGGATGCGGTCGGAGGATTCGGCGGCCAGGCGGGCCAGGGTGTCCTTGATCTCCGGGTTGGCGAAGCGCTCGATGAGCGTGTCCTTGTAGGCCGTGAGGTCGATGCCGGGCAGGGCCTGGAGGGTGGGCGTGCCCTCCTCGTCCATGTAGCGGCGCAGGTACGTGGCGATGTCCGCGTCCGCCATGGCCTCGTGGGCGTAGCGGTAGCCGGCCAGGTAGCCGAAGTACGCCAGGCCCTGGTGGCCGGAGTTGAGCAGGCGTAGCTTCATGTGCTCGTAGGGGACCACGTCCGCGACCATCTGGGCGCCGGCTTCCTCGAACGGGGGGCGGCCGTTGTTGAAGTTGTCCTCGATGACCCACTGGAAGAAGGGCTCGGCCACGACGGGCCAGGCGTCCGCGATGCCGGTGGCCTCCGCCAGCTCGGCGATGTCCTCCGGCGTCGTCACGGGCGTGATGCGGTCCACCATCGCGTTGGGGAAGGCGACGTTCGCGTCGATCCACGTGGCCAGCTCGGGGTCAACGAGGCGGGCGAAGGCCCCGAACATCTTCTGCGCGACGTGGCCGTTGCCCGCGATGTTGTCGCAGGACTGCAGCGTGAACGGGGCCGCGCCGGCGTCGCGACGGCGGCGCAGCGCCTCCGTCACGTAACCGAAGACCGTGGTGGGGGCACCACCGGAACGCAAGGCCTCGACGTCGGCCACGATGGAGGGCGTGTCCGTCTCGAACTCACCGGTCACGGGATTGACGTTGTAGCCGCCCTCGGTGACGGTCAGCGAGACGATGCGCGTGGACTCGGCGCTCATGAGCTCCAGCAGACGCTCCGGGTCGTCCGGGGCGAAGACGTAGTCGATGATCGAGCCGATGACGCGGTGCTCGCGGCTGCCGTCGGGGTGCTTGAGGGTGAGCGTGTAGAGGTGGTCCTGGCCGGCGAGGGCGTCCCGCATGCGGGCATCACCAGGCAGCAGGCCCACGCCCACGATGCCGTAGTCCCTGGCCAGGCCATTGCCGTGCAGGGTGTCGAGGGCCACGGCCTGGTGGGCGCGGTGGAAGCCGCCCACACCGAAGTGCACGATGCCCGGCTTGAGCGCGGAGCGGTCGTAGCCGGGAACCGTGACCCCGGCCGCCTGGATCTCTTCCAGGGAGGACTGCTTGAGGGCGAGGGAAGACATGAGGAGCTCCTTCTGCGTGGTCGCAGGGCTGGCAGATGGGGTGGGAGGCCCGGGCGGTCGCAGGGACGGCCGCCCGGGCCGGTCGGGGGAGGGCTACTTCACGGCGCCCATCGAGAGGCCCTGGACCAGCTTGTCCTGGGCCGCGAATCCGGCGACGAGCACCGGAACGGAGATGATCAGCGAGGCCGCGCAGACCTGGGACAGGAACAGGCCCTGGCTGGTGACGAAGCTGGTCAGGAACACCGGTGCCGTGGAGGCGGCGGTGGAGGTCAGGACCGAGGCGAAGAGCAGCTCGTTCCACGAGAAGATGAAGCAGATCAGCGCGGTCGCGGCGATGCCGGGCCCCGTGAGCGGGAAGAGGATCTTGACGAAGATGCGCGGCAGGCGGGCCCCGTCCAGCTCCGCGGCCTCCAACACCTCGACGGGCACCTCGGCGAGGAAGGAACGCATCATCCACACCGCGATCGGCAGGTTCATGGAGGTGTAGATGATGATCATCAACAGCCACGTGTCCAGGATCCCCACGCTCTTGGCGATGAGGTAGACCGGCAGCAGGCCGGCCACCATGGGCAGCATCTTGGTGGAGAGCAGGAAGAACATGACGTCCGACCACTTCTCGATGCGCCGGATCGAGAGCGCGAACGCCGCCGTCATCGACAGCACCAGGACGATCGCGGTGGAGAGAACCGAGGCCACGGCCGAGTTGATGAGGAACGGCCACGGGCTGGCGCCGCCGTTGGAGCCGAAGAAGTTCTTGTAGGAGTCCAGCGTCAGCGGGGCGAAGAAGCTGGGCGGGTTCGTCGCCGCATCCGGCTCGTGGTGCAGGCTCGTGAGCAGCATCCACAGCAGCGGCGTGATGAAGATCAGGCCGATGATCCATGTGAGGATGCCGAGCAGGGCGTTGGCGGCGCGTCCCTTGGAGCGTTTCTTGGGGGCTTGCGACGCGTGGACGGGTCGCTTGCCTTCGCGCCGGGAGGCTGGGGTGGCGATGGTGCTCATCGGTTCTCCTCCTTGAGCAGGGTGGAGGTGGTGCGCAGGGCGAAGGTGGCGATGACCAGCGAGGCGACCACCACGACCACGCCGATGGCAGAGGCCACGCCGTAGTCCTGGGCCACGAAGAACTCGTTGTAGATGGCGTAGGGCAGGTTGGCCGTGCCCAGGCCGCCGGAGGTCATGGTGAACACCGTGTCGAAGTTCTGGACGATGTAGATGGTGCCGAGCAGCGCGGCCAGCTCGATGTAGCGGCGCATGTGGGGCAGGGTGATGAAGCGGAAGCCCTGCCACGGGGAGGCGCCGTCGACCATGGCCGCCTCGTAGACGTCCAGGGGCTTGGACTGCAGACCCGCCAGCATGATCAGCATCATGAACGGCGTCCACTGCCACACGAGGGCGATGCCGATGGCGAGCAGCGGCACGGAACTCATGACGTCGGGCTGCGGGGCGTCGTCGCCGCCGAAGATCGTCAGCAGGCCGTTGAGCAGGCCGTAGGACGGGTTGAAGATGGCGTGCTTGAACACCAGGGCCGCTGCCACGGGGACGATGAGGAAGGGTGCGATCATCATGGTGCGGACGGCGCCACGACCGATGAACTTGCGGTCCAGGAGCATGGCGATGCACAGGCCCAGGACGGCGGAGACGAGGACGACGCCCACCGTCAGGCCCACGGTCACGAACATGGCGTGGAGCAGGTCGGGATCGGTGAAGACCTGCTTGTAGTTCTCCAGCGTCCCGAAGTGGATTTCGGTGGGGCGCTGCGCGTTCCAGTTCATGAACGAGATGCCGATCGTGATGACGAACGGGATCTGCGTGACGATGAAGACGAAGATGAGGGCGGGCAGGAGCGGCAGGCGCCGGGTCCAGCGCTTCTTGGCGCTGAGCTGTTCGCCCAGCACGGCGGGCTGCGACGCGCTGCGCTTGCGCGGCGTCGGCGCCGAGACGGTGGTGCTCATGATGGTCCTTCGGGAATGGCGGGGATCGGGGTGCGGAAGTCTCCGCGGGGAGGGGCGGCGGCCGGGGCCGCCGCCCCCGGGACGGCTACTTCGCGTACTTCGCGCCGACCTTCTCCGCGTCGGCCTGGCCCTTGTCGAGTGCCCCGTCGACGCTGCCCTTGCCGGCGATCGCGGAGGCGATGTCCTCAGAGACACCCGTCGCCAGGTCGGCGAACTCGGGGACCGTCACGAACTGGATGCCGGGGGCCGGACGGGGCTGCACGCCCGGGTCGTTCGGGTCGGCCGAGTTGATGGCGTCCTCGGTCTGCTGGAAGAACGGCGCCGCGGCCTTCTGATACTCGGGGTTTTCGTAGGTCGAGCTGCGCTTGCCGGCGGGCACGCGCTCCCAGCCGTAGGTCTTGGCGACCAGCTCCTCGTACTTCTTCGAGGAGGCCCAGGACACGAACTGCTTGGCGGCGTCCTGGTTCTTGCCCGCCTTCTGGATGCCCCAGGCCCACGTGTAGAGCCACGAGGAGGAGTCGGTCTTGTTCACCGGGGCGGCGGCATAGCCCAGCTTGCCCTTGACCGGGGAATCGGCGGCCTCGAGGGCACCGGCCGCGGCGGTGGAGTCGTACCACATGGCCACGTTGCCCTGCTGCAGGTTGTTGAGGCACTCGGTGTAGCCGGACTGGGCGGCGCCCGCCTCGCCGTGGGCCTTGATGAGGTCCACGTAGAAGTTCACGGCCTCCTTGAACTCGGGGGCGTTGACCTGGGCCTTCCAGTCCTGGTCCCACCACGTGCCGCCGAAGGTGTTGACCACGCTCGTCAGCGGGGCGAACATCTGGCCCCAGCCGGGCTGGCCGCGCAGGCAGATGCCGCGCATCTTGCCGTCGGTCTTGTCCACCTTGGCCGCTAGGTCCGCGACCTGGGCCCAGGTGGGCTTCTCCGGCATCGTCAGCCCGGCCTTCTCGAAGACGTCCTTGCGGTACATCAGGAAGGAACCTTCGCCGTAGAACGGTTCGCCGTAGACCTTGCCGTCCACCGTGAGGGACTCGGTCATGGGCTTGAGGATGTCATCCTGCGCGAAGTCGGCGTTGTCGACGACGCCCGTGCTGAGATCGGAGAGCCAGCCGTTCTTGGCGTAGGTGGGGATCTCGTAGTTGGAGAGCGAGGCGACGTCGTACTGGCCGGCCTGACCGGAGAACTCCTGGGAGATCTTGGCGCGGACGTCGTTCTCGGGGAGCACGGTGAAGTTCACCTTGATGCCCGTGTCCTTGGTGAAGTTGTCCGCGGTGAGCTTCTGCAGGTCGATCATCTGGGGGTTGTTCACCATGATGACGTTGACCTGCTTGCCGTCGCCGGCGCTGGAGCTGCCGCCCGCGCCGCCGCAGGCGCTCAGGGCCAGGGTGCCCGCGGCCGCCACGGCGAGGCCGATGGCGAGGCGTGAGTGCTTCCTCGTGGTCATGGGGCTTTCCTTCCTCGGTGTGCGAGAGCCGACGAGATTTCTCAAATGAGATGCGCCGCTCATGTGAGAAGACTGTGACATGATTCGCTCAGATGTGCAACACCTCACATATGATTTCCCTCGGAAGGGAGGTCCATGTCCGAGCCCTCGAACACCACGCAGAACAATCCGGAGCGCCGCCGCTACCTGGCGGCCCTGGCGCGCGCCTACTACCTGGAGGAGCGCTCCAAGGTGGAGATCGCCAAGGAGTTCGGGATCTCCCGCTTCCAGGTGGCCAAGCACCTGCAGGAGGCCAGGGAGATCGGGGTCGTCACGATCACAATCGAAAGCACGCGCAGCCGCGACGACCAGGGCCTGGCCGCCGCCGTGGGCGAGGCCCTCGGCATCGAGGCCATCGTGGTCCCCGCGCCGCGCGACGACGACCGCCGGGCCGTCATGGGTCGTGCCGCCCTGAGTTACGTCGACCGGCTCGCCCGCCCCGGCATGCGCATCGGCGTCTCCTGGTCCCGCACGCTGGACGCCGCGGCGGAGTTCGTCCCGGCGCTGCCGCGGTGCACCGTGATCCAGCTGGCCGGGGTGCTGCGCATCGACGAGACCATCCGCACCTCTGCGCTCTTCGACCGGCTCGGCCACAACGCGGACGTGACCCTGCGCCCGCTCTACGCGCCGTTCCTCGTGACGGCGGCCGACACGGCGTCGGACCTCAAGGCCCTGCCGGAGATCACGGACACGCTCGACGCCGCCGACCAGCTGGACCTGGCCCTCGTGGCCGTGGGGGCCTGGGGCCCGGGCCAGTCCACGCTCTGGGAGAAGTGCTCGGAACAGGACCGGGACGAGGCGGACGCGGCCGGGGCGGTCGCCGAGGTCTCCGGCCGCCTGTTCGACCGGGGCGGCACCGCCGTGCCCACGCTCGATGACCGCATCATCGCCGTCAGCGCCGAACAGCTGCGCCGCGCCACCTGCACCGTCGCCGTGGCCTACGGCGCCGAGCGGGCCGAGGCCGTGGCCGCGGCGGCCGCCGCCGGCGTCGTGGACGTGGCCATCGTGGACACGGACCTGGCGGAGACCCTGCTCGCCGGGCCCGGTGCCGGCCGGGAGGCGTAGGGGGAGCGGCGGGGCGCCGGTGGGAAGCGGCTGGAGGGAAGTGGCTGGAGGGGGCTTGCCCCGGCCCGCGGAGGGGAGAACACTCGGAAGTTCCCGCATCCCTTTCCTTCTCAGGAGGACAGCATGATCGGCACGTGGCAGGCGCTCGTGATCGACTGCCAGGACCCCGGGGCCCTGGCGTCGTTCTACCAGGAGGTGCTCGGCATGATCCGGGTCCAGGCGGACGACGACGGCGGATGGGTGAGCATCGGCGACGCCGCTGATCGCCCCGCCATCGCGTTCCAGCGGGTCGAGGGGTACACCCCTCCGGATTGGCCGGGCCAGGACCTGCCGCAGCAGGCCCACCTGGACATCAAGGTGGAGGACCTCGACGTGGCGGAGACCGAGGTGCTGGCCTTCGGCGCCACGGCGACGGGCCACGGCACGGAGACCTTCCGCGTGTACCTGGACCCCCAGGGGCATCCCTTCTGCCTGGTCTCCTGGTGACGTGGCGTCGGGGAGCCGGGTGCGGCGCGGCCGGCGCGGCGATTGCGCCGCCCGCTGAACGCGGTCCCTGCCGCGGGAGCCGTTTGAGATAATGGGATCATGCCTGAGATTTCCAGCGGTACCCCCACCCAGAAGAAGCCCACGCCCGGGATCGGCCTGATCGGCCTGAGCCTGCTGGTGCTGGTCCTCCTGGTGGCGGTGATCTTCGCAGCGAACTCCAACGAGGTCATCGGCTGGATCGTGGTCATCGTGGCGGCGCTGTGGCTCGTCTTTGGCGCCACCGTGTTCTTCGTCCTGCGCCGCGGCGCGCGCGCCGTCGGCCGCAAGTGGGATGCCACGAACGCGAACCTCGCGGCGAAGGTCGCGCCGGCCCGGGACGGCGTGCGCCTCATCGACGAGGACGAACGCAACCATGAGCTCAAGCTGGACCACTCCTTCAAGATCGTGCAGGTCCAGCACGGCGTGGTCATGCAGAACCTGGACAAGGACACCCCGGAGGCCGCGGACCAGGTCAGGCGCGCCCTCGAGACCATCAACATCACCGCCACGAACGCCCGCGACATGATCACCGAGCGTCGCAAGGCCCGCCACGCCGGCTCGGTCGAGGGCGAGATCGTCGAGGGCTGAGCCCGGGGCGCCGGAGCGGCGCGGCCGGCCGGGACACCGGAAGACGGCGCCGGGCGACGCGGGAGAGCAACGCACGCCCGCGTCGTCGGGCCCTGCGGATAGAGTGGGGACGTGACTGAAAGCATCACCGCGACCCCCACGTACGAGCCCAAGGGCGAGGCCACGCGCATCGCCACGGTGAACGTCAACGGCATCCGCGCCGCCTACCGCAAGGGCATGGCCGAGTGGCTCTCCGCCCGCGACGTGGACATCCTGTGCCTGCAGGAGGTGCGCGCCCCCGACTCGATCGTCAACGACTTCCTGGCTGAGGAATGGCACGTGCTGCACTCCGAGTCCTCCGCCAAGGGCCGCGCTGGCGTCCTGATCGCCTCGCGCGTCGAGCCCGACGCGACCCGGATCGGGATCGGCGGAAGCTACCCTGCGGAGAACGGGCGCTGGGTGGAGGCGGACTTCACGATCAACGGAACGCCCCTCACGGTGGCGAGCGTGTACGTGCCCTCCGGCGAGGTGGACACCCCCAAGCAGGTGGACAAGTACCACTTCCTCGACCACATGGTCACCAAGCTGCCGGAGCTCGCGGCGGACGGCCGCGACGTGCTGCTGGTCGGTGACATGAACGTGGGCCACACGACCAGGGACATCAAGAACTGGAAGGGCAACGTCAAACGGGCGGGCTTCCTCCCCGAGGAACGTGCCTACTTCGACCGCTTCTTCGGTGAGGAGATCGGGTACCGCGACGTCGCACGGGATCTGGCCGGCGACGTTGACGGGCCCTACACGTGGTGGTCGCAGCGCGGCCAGGCGTTCGACAACGACACGGGCTGGCGCATCGATTACCACATGGCCTCGGCGTCGCTCGCGGCCAAAGCCGTGCGTTCCGTCGTGGACCGCGCCGCCAGCTACGACACCCGCTTCTCCGACCACGCCCCGCTCGTGGTCGACTACCAGTTCTGATCCCCGCCCCGAGGCGCGGACGGTGCCCGCGCGGGTGCCGTCCCCGAAGGGCATGAAAGGCACCTCGATGACCTCCCCGACTGCCGGCACCCGGCCGCGCGTCCTCTCCGGCATGCAGCCCAGCGCCGATTCGCTCCACCTGGGCAACTACCTCGGCGCGCTCGTGAACTACGTCAAACTCCAGGACGCGCACGACGCGTTCTACTTCGTCCCCGACCTGCACTCCATCACCTCGCCGGATGGCGCCACGAACCTGGCCGAACGCACGCGCACCACGGTGGCGCAGTACATCGCGGGCGGCGTGGACGTGGAGCGTTCCACGCTCTTCATCCAGTCCCACGTGCCGCAGCACGCCGAGCTGGCGTGGGTCCTGCAGACCATCACGGGCTTCGGCGAGGCCTCCCGCATGACCCAGTTCAAGGACAAGGCCGGGCGCTACGGGCAGGACTCCACCAACGTCGGCCTGTTCACCTACCCCGTGCTCATGGCCGCGGACATCCTGCTCTACCAGGCCGACGGCGTGCCGGTGGGCGAGGACCAGAAGCAGCACGTGGAGCTCACGCGCACCCTGGCCCAGCGCTTCAACCACCGCTTCGGCGAGGTGTTCACGGTGCCGGAGCCGCTCATTCCCGCCGAGGGCGCGCGCATCTACGACCTGCAGGACCCCACCTCGAAGATGTCCAAGTCTTCGGCCTCGCCGAACGGGCGCATCAACGTGCTGGACGATTCCAAGACGATCGCCAAGCGCATCAAGTCCGCCGTGACCGACGACGGCAGCGTGGTGGCCTTCGACCGCGAGGCCAAGCCCGGGGTCTCCAACCTGCTCTCCATCCTCTCCGTCGTGACGGAGAGGCCGGTGGATGCGCTGGTCGCGGAGTTCGAGGGCAAGATGTACGGCCACCTCAAGGTGGCCACGGCGGACGCCGTTGTGGCCCGCCTGGAGCCCATTCGCACGCGCACGCTCCAGCTGCTGGACGACCCGGCGGAGCTGGACCGCCTGCTCGCGGTCGGCGCCGAGAAGGCGCGCGTCGTCGCGGAGGAGACCCTCGCGAAGGTTTACGACGCCGTGGGCTTCCTGCGCCCGCTCGGGCGCGCCTGAGGCCCACCGCGTGAGCGGCCAGGCCGGGGACCGCCTCCCCTTCCCGTCCCGGGGTGGGGAGGGGGAGGTTCCCCTGCCCGACGCCGCGTCGTCGCCCTCCGCCGGTTGGCGCGCCGGCGTGGTCCTTCCGCTCCCCGAGCCGCACGCCGCGCGGCTGCGCGCGGTCCGTGCCGGGGCGGGCGACCCGCTCGCGTCCGTCCCGGCCCATCTGACGCTCGTGACGGGGGCCGTGGTGAGCGATTGGGACGCCGTGCGCGAGCACGTGCGCGCCGTCGCCGCCGTCACGCCGCCGGCGGAGGTGGGATTCCGCGGCGCCGCCACCTTCCGGCCGCTCACCCCCGTGGTCTACGCGCCGGTCGCGACGGGGGAGCGGTGGTGCCGCTCCCTGCACGCCGCGCTCCAGGCCGGTCCGCTGGACGGGGACCCCGCCTATCCCTTCGTGCCCCACGTGACGCTGGCCCACGGCGTCGACGAGGCGGTGCTGGACGGGCTCATGGAGTCCCAGACCGGGGTGGAGTTCTCCTTCCGGGCCGATCGCCTGGCCCTGTATGCCGACGCGGGCGACGGCCTGTGGCGCCCCCTGGGGGAGCACCCGCTCCTGGGCGCCTGAGGCGCCCACCCGCCGTCGGGCAGGACAAGCCCGCCGCCGTCGGGCAGGACAAGCCCGCCGCCGTCGGGCAGGACAAGCCCGCCGCCGTCGGGCAGGACAAGTCCACCCGCCGAACGCGACCTCACGCGGCACTCCAAAACAAAGCACGCGGCACTCACGAACAGAAGCGAAGGCCCGGCCTCCCCACGAGGGGGAGGCCGGGCCTCGTCGCGTCCGGCCGGTGCATCACCGGCGTCGCATCAGATGGTGCGGGTCAGGATGGCCTGCTTGACCTCGGCGATCGCCTTGGTCACCTGGATGCCGCGCGGGCACGCATCGGTGCAGTTGAAGGTGGTGCGGCAGCGCCACACGCCTTCCTTGTCGTTGAGGATCTCCAGGCGCATGTCGCCGGCCTCGTCGCGGGAATCGAAGATGAAACGGTGGGCGTTCACGATCGCGGCGGGGCCGAAGTACTGGCCGTCGGTCCAGAACACGGGGCAGGAGGACGTGCACGCGGCGCACAGGATGCACTTGGTGGTGTCGTCGAAGCGCTCGCGCTCCTCGGCGGACTGCAGGCGCTCCTTGGAGGGCTGGTGGCCCTTCGTGATGAGGAACGGCATGACCTCGCGATAGGACTGGAAGAAGGGCTCCATGTCCACGATCAGGTCCTTCTCGACCGGCAGGCCCTTGATGGGCTCCACGGTGATCGGCTTGGACGTGTCGAGGTCCTTCAGCAGGGTCTTGCAGGCCAGGCGGTTGCGGCCGTTGATGCGCATGGCATCGGAGCCGCAGACGCCGTGCGCGCAGGAGCGGCGGAAGGACAGCGAGCCGTCCTCCTCCCACTTCACTCGGTGCAGTGCGTCCAGCACGCGATCCGTGCCGTACATCGTCAGCTCGTACTCGTCCCAGTGCGCCTCGTCGGAGATCTCCGGGTTGAAGCGACGCACGCGCAGGGTGATGTCGAAGGACTGGACGGCGTCGCCGGAGCCGGACTTGATCTCGACCTTGGATGCTGGTTCTGCGGTCTGGGTGCTCATCAGTACTTACGCTCCATCGGCTCGTAACGGGTGAAGATGACCGGCTTGGTGTCGAAGCGCATGCCCTTCACGCCCTCGGTCTCCGCGTTCTCGTCCTTGTAGATCATGGTGTGCTTCATGAAGTTCGCGTCGTCGCGGTTCGGGTAGTCCTCGCGGTAGTGACCACCGCGGGATTCGTGCCGGTGCAGGGCGGAGACGGTCATGACCTCGGCGAGGTCCAGCAGGAAGCCCAGCTCGATGGCCTCCAGAAGGTCCAGGTTGAAGCGCTTGCCCTTGTCCTGGATCCCGATGTTCTTGTACCGCTCGCGCAGCGTCTCGATGTCGGAGAGCGCCGTGGCGATCGTGTCGCCGGAACGGAACACCTGCATGTTCGCGTCCATGGTCTCCTGCAGGTCCTTGCGGATGGCGGCGACGCGCTCGGCGCCGTCGTTGTCACGCACGTGGGCCACGAGGGACTCGACGAACTCGGCGGGGTTCTCCGGAAGGTCCACGAACTGGGCCGTCTTGGAGTACTCCGCCGCGGCGATGCCGGAGCGCTTGCCGAACACGTTGATGTCCAGCAGGGAGTTGGTGCCCAGGCGGTTGGAGCCGTGGACGGACACGCAGGCGACCTCGCCGGCGGCGTAGAGGCCGGGGACGACGGTGTCGTTGTCCTGCAGGACCTCGCCCAGGATGTTGGTCGGCACGCCGCCCATGACGTAGTGGGCGGTCGGGAAGACCGGGACCGGCTCGGTGTAGGGCTCCACGCCGAGGTAGGTGCGGGCGAACTCCGTGATGTCCGGGAGCTTGGCGTCGATGTGCGCCGGCTCCAGGTGCGTCAGGTCCAGGAGGACGTAATCCTTGTTCGGGCCGCAGCCGCGACCCTCGCGCACCTCGTTGGCCATGGAACGGGCCACGATGTCGCGCGGGGCCAGGTCCTTGATGGTGGGGGCGTAGCGCTCCATGAAGCGCTCACCCTCGGAGTTGCGCAGCACGGCGCCCTCTCCGCGGGCGGCCTCGGAGAGCAGGATGCCCAGGCCGGCCAGGCCGGTCGGGTGGAACTGCACGAACTCCATGTCCTCCAGCGGGATGCCGCGACGGAAGGCGATGGCCATGCCGTCACCCGTCAGGGTGTGGGCGTTGGAGGTCGTCTTGAAGACCTTGCCGGCGCCGCCCGTGGCGAACACGACCGACTTGGCCTGGAAGACGGAGATCTCTCCGGTGGAGAGGTCGTAGGAGACCACGCCGGCCACGCGCTTCTGCTGGTAGGTGGTGCCGTCCGCGCGGAGGGCCTCCTCCTCGGTCACCAGCAGGTCCAGCACGTAGACCTCGTTGTAGAACTCCACGTTGTGCTTGACGCAGTTCTGGTAGAGCGTCTGCAGGATCATGTGACCCGTGCGGTCCGCGGCGTAGCAGGCGCGGCGGACGGGCGCCTTGCCGTGATCGCGGGTGTGGCCGCCGAAGCGGCGCTGGTCGATCTTGCCCTCGGGGGTGCGGTTGAAGGGAAGACCCATGTGCTCCAGGTCGAGCACCGCGTCGATGGCCTCCTTGGCCATGACCTCGGCCGCGTCCTGGTCAACCAGGTAGTCGCCACCCTTGATGGTGTCGAAGGTGTGCCACTCCCAGTTGTCCTCCTCGACGTTGGCGAGGGCGGCGCACATGCCGCCCTGGGCGGCGCCGGTGTGGGAGCGGGTGGGGTAGAGCTTGGTCAGCACCGCGGTGCGGGCGCGCTGACCGGCCTCGATGGCGGCGCGCATGCCTGCGCCACCGGCGCCGACGATGACGACGTCGTACTGATAAACCTGCATTCGTCTCAGTCCTTCAGTGGTTCGGGTCAGGCGCCGGCGCCGCACTGCAGCGGCAGGCTCTTGGCGACGGTGTCACTCAGGCACGGATCAAAGGTGAAGATCACCAGCGTGCCGAGGATGACCGTGAAGGCGGCGACGACGTACAGCACCGTCTTGAGCCAGAAGCGCGTCCGGTCCTTCTCCGCGTAGTCGTTGATGATGGTGCGCACACCGTTGGTGCCGTGGAGCATGGCGAGCCAGAGCATGGCCAGGTCCCAGACCTGCCAGAGCGGGGAGGCCCACTTGCCGGCCACGAAGCCGAAGTCGATGGCGTGCACGCCCTGACCCACCAGGAGGTTGGAGATCAGGTGGCCGAAGATGAGGACGATGAGCACCACGCCGGAGAGGCGCATGAACAGCCAGGCGAGCATCTCGAAGTTCGTGCGGGACTTGCGGGCACGGTTGTACTTCGGGTCGATCCGCGGGGAGCGGGGGGCGTCGATCTGCGCGGTCATGTCAGTGGCCTCCGGCGGTGAAAGCGAGCGTGAGGTGACGGGCGCCGAAACCGATCACGGTCACGATCCAGATGACCATGACGCCCCAGAAGAGCTGGCGCTGGATCTTGGTGCCCTGCTTGAGGAAGTCCACCAGGATGAGGCGCAGGCCGTTGAAGGCGTGGAAGAGGATCGCGGCGACGAGGCCGAACTCACCGATCGCCATGAGGGGGTTCTTGTACGCCGAGATGACGGCGTCGTAGGCGCCCGGGTCGACCCGGACGAGGGCCGTGTCCAGCACGTGGACCAGCAAGAAGAAGAAGATGACGACACCGGTGACCCGGTGCCCCACCCATGACCACATGCCTTCACGGCCGCGGTACAGGGTGCCTGAAGAAGCCTTCGACACTGAAATACCTCCATGCAACATCGGGCGACGTGGTTTCTCCACGCTCATGAGGGTGCGCGCCGATGCGAGCGTTCCTGGCCGATCCTAGACCACTCAGCTCAGGGCGAAAGCCGGGGGTCTCGCGTGTTGTGACGAGGGTCATAGGGGCGTGTCGTTACCCTCCGGTTTGCGCGGATTTCGCACCGTTTTTGTACCCAATTGCCCCTCGATGGCGGACGCCGTGTGATTTCCTGCACGACGTCGGCCGCTCGCCCGCGTGGCGCGGGCGGCAGGAACGCCGCGGGCGACGTCCGGCCGGTAGCGTGTGCCCAATGAACGACCCCTTGTTGGCACGGTTCTATGGTGTGATCCCCGCCGGCGGAACCGGGACCCGTCTGTGGCCCCTCTCCCGCGCCGCCGCCCCGAAGTTCCTTCACGACCTGACCGGCTCCGGCAGCACGCTCATCCGTGCCACCTACGACCGCCTGGTGCCTCTGGCCCAGGATCGCATCATGGTCGTCACGGGCCAGGCGCACGAGCACGCCGTGACCTCCCAGCTGCCGGAGCTGGGCGACGCCGATCTGGTCCTGGAGTCGGAGCCCAAGGACTCGGCGGCCGCGATCGGCCTCGCCGCCGCGATCCTGCACCGCCGGGATCCCACGACGATCATGGGTTCCTTCGCCGCCGACCAGGTGATCGGCCCCGTCGACGTCTTCCAGGAGGCCGTGCGCGAGGCCGTGCACGCGGCCGCGACGGGGAAGATCGTCACGATCGGCATCAAGCCCACCTATCCCTCCACCGGTTTCGGGTACATCCGCTGCGGGGACGGTTTGGGCGTGGCTGGCGCCTCGCACGCCGCGCACGTCGTCGAGTTCGTGGAGAAACCGGACGAGGCCGTCGCGGAGGCCTACGTGAACTCCGGCGACTACCTCTGGAACGCCGGCATGTTCGTGGCCCCGGTGGACCTCATGCTCTCCCATCTGCGGGCCAACGAGCCCGAGCTGGCCGAGGGGCTTGAGCGCATCGCCGCCGCGTGGGACACGCCTCAGCGGGACGCCGTCATGGCACAGCTCTGGCCCTCCCTGCCCAAGACCGCCATCGACTACGCCGTGGCCGAGCCCGCCGCCGCGGCAGGCGACGTCGCCGTGGTCCCCGGTTCCTTCACGTGGGACGACGTGGGGGACTTCGCCGCGCTGGGACGCCTCAACCCAGCCTCCGCTGCGGGCGGGATGACCGTCATGGGCGACGGCGCGCGCGTGTACGTCGACGAGGCCTCCGGCATCGTCGTCTCCGACACCCGACGCGTCATCGCCCTCATCGGCATCGAGGACGTCGTGGTGGTGGACACCCCGGACGCCCTGTTGGTCACGACGAAGGACCACGCCCAGCAGGTCAAGGGTGCCGTGGAGGCGCTCAAGGCCCACGGCGAGGTCGACGTCCTGTAGGCGCGCCGCGCCCACGTCACGTGACTCGCGTGCGGGGGCGCGCGCCGCCTAGGCTGTCGCCACCCGCACCCCGTCCAGAGGAGAGCAGAGCAGCCGTGAGCGCGTCCAAGACTTCCGTGGCACAGACGCCCATCGCGCCCCTGCTCGCGCCGCACCTCGCCGGGCTGCACGCCTTCCGCCGCGACGTGCACTCGCACCCCGAGCTCTCCTTCCAGGAGGAACGGACCACGGGGCGCATCGTCGCGGCCCTGGAGGCGGCCGGCCTCGCTCCGGTCCGGCTCCTCGGCACCGGCGCCTACGTGGACATCGGCGAGGGTGAGCTGGCGATCGGCCTGCGCGCGGACATCGACGCCCTGCCGCTGCAGGAGCTCACGGGCCTCGAGTTCGCCTCCGCCCACGCGGGCGTGTGCCACGCGTGCGGCCACGACATCCACACCACGGTGATGCTGGGCGTGGCCCTGGTGCTCAAGGAGCTGCACGACGCCGGCTCCTTGGGCGGGCGCGTGCGCGTCATCTTCCAGCCCGCGGAGGAACGCATGCCGGGCGGCGCCAAGGCCGTCATCGACCAGGGTGTCCTGGATGAGGTCCCGCGCGTGCTTGCCCTGCACTGCGAGCCGCGCATCGAGGTGGGGCACATCGGCACCCGCATCGGCGCCATCACCTCCGCCTCCGACACGATCCGCATCAAGCTCGTGGGGCACGGCGGCCATACCTCCCGCCCCCACCTGACGGAGGACCTGGTCTTCGCGCTCTCGCAGATCGCGATCGGCGTCCCCGCCGTGCTCTCCCGTCGCATCGACGTGCGCAGCGCCGTCTCGGTCGTCTGGGGCCAGATCAACGCGGGCAACGCCCCGAACGCGATTCCCTCCGTGGGCACGCTCTCCGGCACCATGCGCTGCCTCGACGGGCAGGCCTGGGAGGCCGCGGGCGAGTTGCTGGACGACGTCGTGGCGCAGGTGGCCGCCCCCTACAACGTGGAGGTGCACCTGGAGCACATCCGCGGTGTGCCGCCCGTCGTCAACGCGCCCCTCGAGACGGCCCTCATCGAGGACGCCGCGCGGGGGGAGATCGGCGCGGACGCCATCGAGCTCACGCCGCAGTCCATGGGCGGCGAGGACTTCGCCTGGATGACCCAGAAGCGCCCGGGCGCCATGTTCCGCCTCGGTACCCGCACCCCGGGCGGGGAGGTCTTCGATCTGCACCAGGGAAACTACGCGCCGGACGAACGCGCCATCGAGACGGGCGTTCGCGTCATGGCGGCGGCGGCCCTGCGGGCCGTCGCGGGCCGGGGCTGACCCGCGCGACGGGAGGCCGGGGCACCCGGGGCGAGCGGGCGACGTCGGGCGGGAACGGGCACGAATGCGGCCGGCATCACATGCGGGCGTGCCGAAGCAAACTCGCGAGTACATCTTGCGTCACACGGGCATGTATCCTGAGGGACGCACGTGCGCGCGGGCCGTTTTCGGTCCGCTGTGCCCCACCGGGCCGCGGGCGTGAACGCATCCTGCAGGAGGACCTTGTGAAGATCTCGACGTCCGGCCGCCGCGTCTCCGCCGCCGCCGCTGTCCTGGGCGCAGCCGCCCTCGCCCTCGCCGCCTGTGGTGCGGCCCCGTCCGAGTCCGGGAGCTCCTCCACGGCTTCCGGCGCCGCCTCGGGGGCCGCGGACTTCACCGCGTGCATCGTCTCCGACTCCGGCGGCTTCGACGACCAGTCGTTCAACCAGTCCTCCTTCGACGCGCTGAAGACCATGGCGGACGCGGGCGACATCAAGATGAAGTCCGCCGAGTCCCAGCAGGACTCCGACTTCGCCACCAACCTCAACGGCATGGTCGCGGCCAAATGCTCCCTGACCTACTCGGTTGGCTTCCTGCTGGCCGACGCCACCAAGGCCGCCGCCACGGCGAACAAGGACATGCACTTCGCGATCATCGACGACAACTCGATCGATCTGCCGAACGTCAAGTCGCTGACCTACGACACGGCGCAGGCCGCCTACCTGGCCGGCTACGTCGCCGCCGCCCAGTCCAAGACCGGGACCGTCGCGACCTTCGGCGGCATGAAGATCCCCACCGTCACGATTTTCATGTCCGGATTCGCCCAGGGCATCGAGAAGTTCAACGAGGACAACGGCAAGTCCGTCAAGCTCCTGGGCTGGGACGAGGCCAAGCAGGACGGCACCTTCACCGGTGACTTCGAGAAGCAGGACAAGGGCAAGCAGATCACCCAGAACTTCCTGGAGCAGGGCGCGGACGTGATCATGCCGGTCGCCGGCCCCGTGGGCAAGGGCGCGGCCACGGCCGTCAAGGAGGCCAAGGCAGCCGGCAAGGACGTGGCCCTCGTGTGGGTCGACTCCGACGGCTACGAGTCCGCCCCGCAGTACAAGGACCTCATGCTGACCTCCGTCATCAAGGCCATGGACGCCTCCGTCGAGGACGTCACCAAGCAGGCCAAGGACGGCAAGTTCACGGGCGAGGCCTATGTGGGCACGCTCGAGAACGGCGGCGTGTCCATCGCCCCGTTCCACGACTTCGACTCCAAGGTCTCCGACGAGACCAAGAAGGCCGTCGAGGACCTGAAGCAGCAGATCATCGATGGGAAGATCAAGGCCGAGGCCAAGAACTGACCCACCCCCAGACGGCGGGCCGCCGGACCGGGAGACCGGTCCGGCGGCCCGCCCGTCCCGTGGGGCGCTCAGCGCCCCGAGACACCGAGACGGGAGCCTCGTGAAACTCGAACTGGACCGCATCTCCAAGGCCTTCGGGGATTTCTACGCCAACCGCGACATCTCCATCACCGTGGAGCCAGGGCAGATCCACTCGCTCCTGGGCGAGAACGGTGCGGGCAAGTCCACCCTCATGAACGTGCTCTACGGGCTGTACCAGCCGACGTCGGGCCGCATTCTCGTGGATGGGAAGCCCGTGAGCTTCTCGGGGCCGGGCGACGCCATGGCCGCCGGCATCGGCATGGTGCACCAGCACTTCATGCTCGTCCCCGTCTTCACGGTCGCGGAGAACGTGGCGCTCGGCTCGGAGGCCACCCACGGCGGCGTCCTCGACCTCAAGGTCACGCGGCGCAGGATCCGCGAGATCTCCGCCAAGTACGGCTTCGACGTGGACCCGGACGCCCTGGTCGAGGACCTCCCGGTCGGTGTGCAGCAGCGCGTCGAGATCATCAAGGCACTGGTGCGTGAGGCCAAGGTGCTCATCCTGGACGAGCCCACGGCCGTGCTCACGCCGCAGGAGACGGACGAGCTGCTGGAGATCATGCGCCAGCTCGCCGCCAACGGCACCTCCGTGGTGTTCATCTCTCACAAGCTGCGTGAGGTCAAGGCGGTCTCCGACGTCATCACCGTGATCCGCCGCGGGCAGGTCGTGGGCGACGCCGACCCGAGCGCCGACCCCACCGAGCTGGCCGCGCTCATGGTGGGCCGCGAGGTCAACCTGACGGTGGACAAGGCCGCGGCCCAGCCGGGCGAGAAGGTCCTGGACATCAAGGACCTGGCCGTCACCGCCGCCAACGGGCAGCGGCTCGTGGACGGGATCGACCTCTCCATCGCCGGGGGCGAGATCCTCGCGATCGCCGGCGTGCAGGGCAACGGCCAGACCGAGCTGGCCGAGGCGATCCTCGGCCTGGCGGAGGGACACGTCACCGGTTCCATCACCCTGGACGGCCAGGAATTGCTGGGCCGCTCCACCCGCGAGGTGCTGCGCTCCGGCGTGGGCTTCGTGCCTGAGGACCGCAATCACGACGGACTCGTGGGCGGTTTCTCGGTCGAGGAGAACCTGATCCTGGACCTGTACGGGACCCCCGAGTTCTCCAGGGGCGGCTCGCTCAACCTCAAGGCGATGGCCGCCAATTCGGCCCACCGCATCGAGGAATTCGACATCCGCACGCCCTCCGCCGCGGCGTTCGCCTCCACGCTTTCCGGCGGCAACCAGCAGAAGGTCGTCATGGCGCGCGAGCTCTCGCGGCCGCTGCGCTTCTTCGTGGCCTCCCAGCCCACGCGCGGCGTGGACGTGGGCTCCATCGAATTCCTGCACGGGCGTATCGTCGCCGAGCGTGATCGCGGCACCGCCGTCATGATCGTCTCCACCGAGCTGGACGAGGTCCTGCAGCTCGCCGACCGCATCGCCGTGCTGTACCAGGGACGCGTCGTCGGCGTGGTGCCGGCGGACACGTCCCGCGACGTCCTCGGCCTCATGATGGCCGGCATGACCGCTTCCCAGGCCGCCGCGGAGGCGGAGGCCAAGGGCCCCACGGAGACCACCGCTGTGGCTGAAGAAGGAGGGATCCTGTGAGCGCGCAGGACCAGACGGTGACGCGTGAGGTGTCGCTGACCCAGAAGATCGCCGGCAGCGGCTGGCTCGTGTCCGTCCTCGCGATCCTGGTGTCCCTCGTGGTGGGCGGCCTGCTGATCGCCTTCACGAACGCCGATTTCCGCGGCGCGCTCGGTTACTTCTTCGCCCGCCCGGGCGACGCGCTGAGCGCCGGGTGGCACGCTGCGGCCGACGCCTACGGTGCGTTGTTCAAGGGCGCCATCTTCACGAGCGCGGACGGCTTCAAGCCCTTCGCCCAGACCCTGACGAACGCGACGCCGCTCATCATGGCCGGCCTGGGCGTGGCCCTGGCCTTCCGCGCCGGGCTGTTCAACATCGGCGCCCAGGGCCAGCTCATCATCGGCGCCCTGCTCGGCTCCTACGCCGGCTTCGCCTGGCACCTGCCCGTGGTGCTCCACCTCGTGGTGGTCGTGGTGCTCGCCGTGCTCGGCGGTGCCATCTGGGGCGGCCTGGTCGGCTGGCTCAAGGCCGCGACGGGTGCCCACGAGGTCATCCTCACCATCATGCTCAATTACGTGGCGCTCAAGCTCCTCGAGTGGATGCTGAACACGCAGGCCTTCCTGCGCCCGGGATCCACGAGCCCCCAGTCTCCGGTGATCGACAAGAACGCGCAGTACCCCACGCTCATCCCGGGGACCTACCTGCACTGGGGCTTCGTCGTGGCCATCGTCCTGGTGGTCGGCGTGTGGTGGCTCCTGAGCCGTTCCACCCTGGGCTTCGAGCTGCGCGCCGTGGGAGAGAATCCCCAGGCGGCCCGCGCCGCCGGCATGAGCGTCAAGCGCGCCACCTTCCTGGCCATGGCCCTCGCCGGTGCCCTCTCCGGTTTCGCCGCGAGCGCGCAGGTGGCCGGCGGAGCGGAGCACTACCTCTCCAACGGTGTGGCCGGTTCGGTCGGCTTCGACGCCGTGACCGTGGCGCTGCTGGGTCGTTCCACCCCCTGGGGCACGTTCTTCGCCGGCCTCCTCTTCGGCGCCCTGCGCGCCGGAACCACCCGTATGCAGGTGGACACCGGGACCCCCATCGACATCGTGCTCGTGGTGCAGTCCCTCATCGTGCTCTTCATCGCCGCGCCCCCGTTGGTGCGTTCCATCTTCGGGCTGAACAAGCTGGCCAAGGGCAAGCGCCCGGCGCCGGCCCCGGCCGCCCCCGCCCAGACCGCCACCGAAGGAGGGGCCAAGTGAGCGCCGCCGTGACGAATCCCGCGCCTCAGCAGCCCGCCGCCCCGGAGCGGGTGCTCCTCAAAGCACCGGTGTCCTGGAAGATTCCGATCATCCTGACGGTGCTCGCCGTGCTGGCCTTCGTGCTCTTCGGCGCCATGGGGAACAGCGGTTCGGCCACCTTCAAGCTCGCCATGGACGGCGACGCCTTCGCTCTGCCTGACCTGGTGCTGCCCGGCCGGGTGACCGGCATCGTGGTGGGGGTCCTGCTGCTCGTCGTGGCCGGCTGGTCCGTGGCGCTGAAGCGTTCGGGCAGAAAGCTGCCCACGTGGGTCGTGGTCGTCTTCGGCGTGTTGTTCGTGCTGGGCTTCCTGGCCTGGGCGGTCTCCGGCGGCTCCACGCCGACCATGTCGCTGACGAGCCTGCTCAAGGGCGCCCTGAGCTTCGGCATCCCGCTCGTCTTCGGTTCGCTCTCCGGCGTGCTCGGCGAGCGTTCCGGCGTCGTGAACATCGCCATCGAGGGCCAGCTGCTGGGCGGCGCCTTCTCCGCCGCACTCTTCGGCAGCGTGTTCCACAACGCCTACCTGGGCCTGATCTGCGCCGCGGTCGCCGGCGCTCTGGTGTCGATGGTGCTGGCCGTCTTCTCCATCAAGTACCGCGTCAACCAGATCATCGTGGGCGTGGTGCTCAACGTGCTGGTGTCCGGCCTGACGGGCTTCCTCTTCGGACAGGTCATGGCCGCGGACCCGGAGGCCTACAACCAGCCCCCGCGCTTGGATCGCTGGAACATCCCCGGCCTGGCCCAGATCCCCGTGATCGGCCCCATCTTCTTCCAGCAGACGATCATCGGCTACCTGCTCTACATCGCGGTGTTCGTGGTCTGGTACGCGCTGCGGAACACGCGCTGGGGCCTGCGCACCCGCGCCGTGGGCGAGCACCCCAAGGCCGCCGACACCCTGGGCGTCAAGGTCAACTCCCTGCGCTTCTGGAACGTCACCCTGGGCGGGGCCGTGGCCGGCATCGGCGGCGCGTACTTCACCCTCGAGGCGGTGGAGTCCTTCACCAAGGACATGTCGGGCGGGCGGGGATTCATTGCTCTGGCAGCCCTCATTCTGGGCCGCTGGAACCCGATCGGCGCTGCGCTGGCCGCGCTGCTCTTCGGCTTCGCCGACAACCTGGCCTCCATCCTCTCCATCGTCGGCACCCCGGTGCCGAGCCAGTTCCTGGAGATGCTGCCCTACGTCGTCACGGTGCTCGCCGTGGCCGGCGTCGTCGGCCGTTCCCGCGGACCCGCGGCGGCGGGCGAACCCTACGTGAAGGAATAGGCACGTGAGCGAGACGATCGACTGGTCCGCCCTGCAGGACGCGGCCCGCGAGGCCACCCGACACGCCTACGTCCCGTACTCGCACTACCGCGTCGGCGCGGCCGCCCTCACCGAGGACGGCCGCGTCGTCGTCGGCTGCAATGTGGAGAACGCCGGCTACGGCGTGACCCTGTGCGCCGAGTGCGGCATGGTGGGCCAGCTCGCCATGACCGGGGGAGGCAAGCTGCGCGCCTTCACGTGCGTCAACGGCGACGGCCAGACGATCATGCCGTGCGGCCGCTGCCGTCAGCTGCTCTCCGAGCACGCCGGCGAGAACTTCGAGGCGCTGGGGGTCTCCGGCGTCGTCACCATGGCCCAGTTGTTGCCGGACGCCTTCGGCCCGGCCGACATCGCCTGAGCCACACCGGAAGGACACCCCCATGAGCACCGAAGCCTTCGACGCCGTCGACGTCATCGCGGCCAAGCGGGACGGGCAGGAGCTGAGCGACGCCCAGATCGGGTGGGTCATCGACGCCTACACGCGCGGCGTCGTCGCCGACGAGCAGATGAGCGCGCTGGCCATGGCGATCTTCCTCAACGGGATGGAACGCCGGGAGATCGCCTCCATGGCACAGGCCATGATCGCCACGGGCGAGCGCCTGAGTTATGCGGGGCTTACCGGTCCGGACGGGGCGGCGCTGCCCACGGCGGACAAGCACTCCACGGGCGGTGTGGGGGACAAGATCACGCTGCCGCTCGGCCCGCTCGTGGCCTCCTACGGCGTGGCCGTCCCGCAGCTCTCCGGGCGCGGTCTCGGCCACACGGGCGGCACCCTCGACAAGCTCGAGGCCGTCCCGGGGTGGAGCTCCTCCCTGAGCGACGAGGCCATGCGCCGCCAGCTCTCCGAGGTGGGAGCCATCGTGGCCGCCGCGGGGGACACGCTGGTCCCGGCGGACAAGAAGCTCTACGCCCTGCGGGACGTGACCGGAACCGTTGAGTGCGTGCCGCTCATCGCCACGAGCATCATGTCCAAGAAGATCGCCGAGGGGACCGGCGCCCTGGTGCTGGACGTCAAGGTGGGATCCGGCGCCTTCATGAAGACGCTGGACAAGGCCAGGGAGCTGGCCCGCACCATGGTGGACCTGGGCACCGACGCCGGGGTGAGGACCGTGGCGCTCCTGACGGACATGTCCACGCCGCTCGGCCTGACCGTCGGCAACGCCCTTGAGGTCGAGGAGTCCCTCGAGGTGCTGAACGGCGGCGGCCCGGCCGACGTCGTGGAACTCACCGTGGCCCTGGCCGCGGAGATGCTCGCCGGTGCCGGCGTGACCGGCGTGGACCCGGCGCGAAACCTGGCCAACGGCAAGGCCATGGACGTGTGGCGGCGCATGATCGCGGCGCAGGGAGGGGACCCGGACGCGGCGCTCCCCGTCGCGAGGCACAGCGAGGTCGTTACGGCCCAGGCCGACGGCGTGCTGGTGGGCCTGGACGCCTATGGCGTGGGTGTGGCGTCGTGGCGCCTGGGGGCTGGGCGCGCGCGCAAGGAGGACCCGGTGCAGGCCGCCGCCGGCATCCGGCTGCACGCCAAGCCGGGGGAGCTAGTGCGTCGCGGCCAGCCGCTCATGACGCTCCACACCGACACCCCGGAGCGCTTCCCGCGGGCCCTGGAGGCGCTGGAGGGCGCCGCGGTGATCGCACCGCAGGGCGACCGACCGGCCCGCGACTCGATCGTGCTGGAGCGCATCGCCTGAGGCACGGACCCGTTGCGGAGCGCCTCCTGCGCCGTGACGGAGTGCCTTGTGCGTGCTTTCGGAACGTCCCGGGCGCTCGTTGAGCGTCAAGGGGGCGACGTTGACTGTGGGCGGCCGACGTCCTCCTTGGACCCGCCGCGGAAGCGGATCGGCTGACGCAGACGCGGTTCATGGTGCAAGCTGTCATGGTCGCCAGGAGCGCGGCTGCCCCGATCACTGCGGCGGGGCTGAAGCGTGTGCGCATGTCGCGATCCCCTGGGGCCAGCTGCGGCGGACCCCGTCGTCCCCGCGGCGGTGGGTCAACAGGAGGGGAAGCCTTCGGACGGCACTCCGAAACCGTGCACACCCCGCTCTGCAACGAAGTGGGGCGGGGGAGGGACGGGACCCGGGGAGCGGTTCCGCAACCCGCTCCCCGTACCGGAGAGGGACGGGCCATCCGCCGGCTTCCCACCGTGGGTGGATCCCCCACCCAGCACCGTGCCGCACAATGGAGTCCTCCCCGGCCCGGAAGGACCCCACGCATGTCGCTCTCCGAGCTGACCTCCGCCATCAACGATTGGGTGCTCGGCGCCTCCGGCGCGTGGTGGGTGCTGCCCGTCCTCTTCCTGCTCTGCCTCATCGACGGCTTCTTCCCCGTCCTGCCGAGCGAGTCCCTGCTCGTGGCGCTGGCCTCCGTCTGGGCGGCCTCGCTGGGGTGGTGGTCGCTGCCGATCCTGGCCCTCGTGGGCGCGGTGGGCGCGTTCGTGGGGGACCAGGTGGCCTTCCGCCTGGGCGCCGCCATGGGCACCAGGCGGTGGAGGTGGATGAACCGCCCGCGCATCCGCCGGGTCCTCGACATGGCCGAGCACCAGCTTGAGGCCAGGGGCGCCGTCCTGATCTTCACGGCCAGGTACATCCCCATCGGCCGCGTGGCCGTCAACCTCACCGCAGGGGCCTCCGGGTTCTCCCGCCCGCGCTTCAGCTTCTACGACGCGCTCGGCTGCCTCATCTGGGGCGCCTACTCCGTGGGCATCGGGGCCCTCGCCGGGCGCTGGATGGAGCACAACCATCTGCTGGCGATCGTCGTCTCGATCGCCATCGCGGTGGCCTTGGGGTGGTTGCTCGATCGCCTCATCCATCGCTTCCTGCTGCGCTTCACGCGCCGCCACGCCCCGGACACCGGCCGCCTGGCGGCCCTCGCGGCCCGCGAGGCCGCCAAGCAGGAGCGCGCCAGGAGCGAAGCACCGTAGGCTGGCCCCCGTGAGCGAGAACAGCGCGCGCGAGCGCACCCTGGACATCCGCGACCTTCCCAAGGTCTCCCTGCACGACCACCTGGACGGCGGCCTGCGCCCCTCCACCATCATCGAGCTGGCCCCCGCGGCCGGCATCGAGCTGCCCACCACGGACGCCGACGCCCTCGCCGACTGGTTCGTCGATGCGGCGGATGCGGGATCCCTGGAGCGCTACCTCGAGACCTTCGCCGTCACGGTGGGCGTCATGCAGAGCGCCGAGGCACTCACGCGCGTGGCCCGCGAGTTCGTGGAGGACCTGGTCGAGGACGGCGTCGTCTACGCCGAGATCCGCTGGGCCCCCGAACAGCACCAGCGCGGTGGACTGGGCCTGGACGAGGCCGTCGTCGCGGTCCAGGCCGGGCTTGACGAGGGGGTCGCGGCCGCCGTGGAGGCCGGCACCGAGATCGAGGTGGGCCAGATCCTCTCCGCGATGCGTCAGGACAAGCGCTCCTTCGAGATCGCCGAGCTGGCCCTGCGCCACCGCGACGCCGGAGTGGTGGGCTTCGACCTGGCCGGCCCGGAGGACGGCTTCCCGGCCTCGGACCACAAGAACGCCCTCGACCTGCTGGCCGCCAACCTCTTCCCCGTGACGATCCACGCCGGCGAGGCCGCCGGCCTGCCGTCGATCCACTCCGCTCTCCTGGACGGGCGCGCCCTGCGCCTCGGCCACGGCGTACGCATCGCCGAGGACCTGGAGACGGAGACGGTCGAGGGCGGAGACGACGCCCCGGAAACGATCTTCACCGCCGGCTCCGTGGCCACGTGGGTCCGCGACCGCGGGATCGCCCTGGAGGTCTGCCCGTCCTCCAACCTGCAGACCGGCGCCACGAAGGCCTGGGGCGAGGACCTGGACGAGCACCCCGTGGATGTCCTCTTCCGCACGGGCTTCAACGTGACGATCTCCCCGGACAACCGCCTCATGTCCGGCACCACGCTCTCCGACGAGCTGGCCCTGCTCGTGGAGGCCTTCGAGTACGACGCCGAGGACCTGCTGGAACTCACCCTCAACGCGGTCGAGGCCTCCTTCCTGGGCCTGGACGAGCGCCGCGACCTCGCCGAGCTCATCGCGGACGCCTACGAGGATCTCATCGAGGAGTCGGGCGGGAACGACGCCGATGACGCCTGAGGCGCGGCGGGACCCCGCCGTGCCGCTGGCCCGGCTCGTGGGCGTCGTGGACGCCCTGCGGGAGAACTGCGGGTGGACCCGGCGGCTCACGCCGGAGCGCCTGGCCCCGTACCTCGTGGAGGAGGCCGCCGAGGTTTCCGAGACCGTCGCGGCGAAGTCGTGGGGACTTCCCCTGGCCTCCGAGCTGGGCGACGTCCTCTTCCAGGTGCTGTTGCACTCCCGCCTGGCGGAGGAACGCGGCGACTTCACGCTGGCCGACGTCATCGAGGCCCTCGAGTCCAAGCTGCTGCGGCGCAACACCCACGTCTTCGGTCCGGACGGCGAGGTCCTGGACGATCCGGACCACGACCCGGGCGCAGCGGAGGCGGCCTGGCTCGCGGCCAAGGTCGCCGAGCGGGAGGCCAGCGGAGACGGACCAGCTCGGGAGGACCCGCTGCGCGGCCTGCCCGTCTCCCTGTCCTCGCTCGCCCTGGCACAGAAGGCCCTGGGCCGCGCGGAAGGGAAGCTGACCGCGCACGGCGAGGACGCGTCGTCGGGCACGGGACGGGACCACCAATCCATCGGCGAGGCGCTCCTGGCCCACGTTCGGGCGGCCAGGGCCGCGGGCGTGGACGCCGACCGGGCGTTGCGGGACGCCCTGGCCCGCGAGCTCGGCCCCCGGCCGGGGGAGTCACACGCCGAGCGGTGAACGCCCGGCGCCCAGTACGCTAGGGACGTGGGTAGCGACGACGAGGACGCGACCTTTCCCGTCGAACCCGACACCTTCTTCTAAGGAGACAGCTTCATGGCTCTCATCGATGCCGTTCACGCCCGCGAGATCCTCGATTCCCGTGGCAACCCGACCCTCGAGGTCGAGGTCCTTCTGAGCGATGGTTCCCTGGGCCGCGCCGGTGTTCCCTCCGGCGCCTCCACGGGTGAGTTCGAGGCCGTCGAGCTGCGCGACGGCGACGCCGACCGCTACCAGGGCAAGGGCGTCCTCACGGCCGTCGACAACGTCATCGACCGCCTCGGCCCGGCCGTGCAGGGCCTCGACGCCACCGACCAGCGTCTCGTGGACCAGACCATGATCGACCTGGACGGCACCCCCAACAAGGGTTCCCTCGGCGCCAACGCCATCCTGGGCGTCTCCCTGGCCGTGGCCCACGCCGCCGCCGAGTCCGCCTCCCTGCCGCTGTACAAGTACCTGGGCGGCCCCAACGGCCACGTCCTGCCCGTGCCGCTCATGAACATCCTCAACGGTGGCTCGCACGCCGACTCCGACGTGGACATCCAGGAGTTCATGATCGTGCCCGTGGGCGCGGCCACCTTCGCCCAGGCACTGCAGTGGGGTGCCGAGGTCTACCACGCCCTCAAGTCCGTGCTGAAGGCCCAGGGCCTGAACACCGGCCTGGGCGACGAGGGCGGCTTCGCCCCCAACCTGCCCTCCAACCGCGCCGCGCTCGACCTCATCGTCGAGGCCATCAAGAAGGCGGGCTACACCCCGGGCGCCGACATCGCGCTGGCCCTGGACGTGGCCTCCTCCGAGTTCTTCGAGGACGGTGCCTACCAGTTCGAGGGCCAGGCCCGCTCGGCCGCGGAGATGACCGCCTACTACGCCGACCTCGTGGCCAACTACCCGCTGGTTTCCATCGAGGACCCGCTGGACGAGAACGATTGGGACGGCTGGAAGACCATCACCGACGAGCTGGGCTCCAAGGTCCAGCTCGTGGGCGACGACCTCTTCGTGACCAACCCGGAGCGCCTGGGCCGCGGCATCGCCGAGGGCACCGCCAACTCGCTGCTCGTGAAGGTGAACCAGATCGGTTCCCTGACCGAGACCCTGGACGCTATCTCCCTGGCCCAGCGCGCCGGCTACACCACGATCTCCTCGCACCGCTCCGGCGAGACCGAGGACACCACGATCGCGGATCTGGCCGTCGCCGTGAACGCCGGACAGATCAAGACCGGCGCCCCGGCCCGCTCCGAGCGCGTCGCCAAGTACAACCAGCTGCTGCGCATCGAGGAGGAGCTGGGCGACGCCGCCGTGTACGCCGGTTCCACCGCGTTCCCGCGTTTCTCCGCCTGATCCGCCGGGTCGTGAGGCGTCTCCCCGCGTTGCGGGGGCGTCCTCACAGTCGGCTTGGGTAGCATCGAGGGGGTCGTCCGTCAGGGCGGCCCCCTCGGCCGTTCCGGCCGGGGTACGGAACGGCCGGACTTTCAGGAGGGATCGCTCGTGGCACAACGCGCCCCTCGCGTTCCGCGCACGGGCCGAGGGCCGGACCCCTTGTCCGCCTCCCGTGCGTCGGTCCCCTCCGCGGAGCCCGTCACCGAGGCCCTGGCCGTGGTGCCCGACGCCGCGGGCACGGTCCGCGCTGTCGCCTCCTCGGCGGGCTCCTCCCTCTCCGGCTCCCCGGCCGCGCGGCCTTCCGGTCAGGCCTCGGTGCAGGCCTCCGTTCCGCGGGAGGAGTCGCGTGCCTCCGCGGCACGCGGCGCGGCCTCCGGCCTGACGAGCGCCGCCCGCCGCGCGGCCAGGCGCGGGGCCGATGCCGTGGGGGACGGGGTGCGCCGCGCCAGGGACGCCGTGGCGGAGGAGATCGAGGCGGACCTGGCGGGGGAGAACCTGCCGGGAGGCGTGCGCCGCCGGCGCAAGCAGGATCCCGAGGACCGCCAGCGCCGCCTGATCGAGCGAACGGCCCTCGAGGGCGCCATCCGCGACCCCGGCGAGGGCTACCTCCCCCGCGACGAGGCCGCGCCGCCGCGCCCCACCGCGCCCGTTGCCGCGCGCTCGCTGAGCACGCGCGTCCTGGCGCTGGTGCTCATCCTCATCGTCTCCGGCTTCATGCTCTTCCCCGCCGTGACCACCTACGCCAGGCAACGCGACGAGCTGCGGGCCGCGCAGGATCAATTGGCGCAGGAGCAGGCCACGCAGGAGCAGCTGAAGGAACAGCTGGCCCGCTGGGACGATCCCAACTACGTGCGCCAGCAGGCCAGGGAACGCATCCAGCGCTTCCTGCCGGGGGAGAAGCGCTACGTGGTGATCGGCGCCCCCGAACAGTCCGGGGACACGAACGCCACGACCGTGCGCCCGGACGAGTACCGCCAGGGACTTCCCTGGGGCGACGGCCTCTGGGACACCGTGGTGCGCACCTCCACGCCGTGATCCCGGCACCCCCGCAGACCCCTTCGTAGCCCAGGAGCAACCATGCCCACCCTGCACGTCGCCGAGGCCCTCGGCGCGGACGATCGCCGCCCCACCGAGGCGGACCTGGAGACGGTCTCGCGTCAGTTGGGCCGTCCGGCCCGCGACATCGTCGAGATCGGCGCCCGCTGCGTCTGCGGCAATCCGCTCGTCGCGACGACCGCTCCGCGGCTGTCCTCGGGGATCCCGTTCCCCACGACGTACTATCTGACGCATCCCGTCGTGACGGCGGCCGTCTCCCGCCTGGAGGCCTCCGGCGAGATGGTCTCCATGAACGAGCGCCTCGAGCGCGACGCCCGGCTGCGGGCGGCCCAGCAGCGGGCCCACGAGCACTACCTCGCGGTGCGCGACGCGATCGGGGAGCGCAGCGGGGTGGGGCCCGTCCCCGAGACGCAGGGGGTCTCCGCCGGGGCCATGCCAGCGCGCGTGAAGTGCCTGCACGTCATGGTGGGCCACGCCCTGGCCGCCGGACCCGGCGTCAACGCCCTGGGTGACGAGGCGTTGGAGAAGATCTCGCAGTGGTGGACGTCGGCGGTCTGCGCGTGCGAGGGCGCCTGGGACACCGAGGGGCCCGCCCCGGCCAAGGACCGTTCCCGTCACGTGCGTACCCAGGCCGGCGACCCCGAGGCCAAGCGCCGCGAGCGCGCCGCCCGGCGCGAGGCCGCCGCCCGCGAAGCGGGCACAGGGGCCGGTGACCCGGACGCCGGTGCCCCGAACGCGGCGTCGGGCACGGAAGAGAGCTGAGGGAGACCATGCGCGTTGCCGCCATCGATTGTGGAACCAATTCCCTGAGGGTGCTCGTCGCGGACGCGCCGGCCGAGCCCGGGCAAGGGCTCGTCACGGTGCACCGATCCATGCGTGTGGTGCGCCTGGGGCAGGGCATCGATGCCACGGGGGAGTTCGCCCAGGAGGCGCTGGCGCGCACCTTCGCCGCGTGCGAGGAGATCGCGGCGATCCTGGAGCCGCTGCACCCGGACCGCGTGCGCTTCGTCGCCACGAGCGCCACGCGGGATGCGGGCAACCGCGAGGAGTTCTTCGAGGGCGTGCTCTCCCGGCTGGGCGTGACCCCCGAGGTGGTCTCCGGCGACGAGGAGGCCAGGCTCTCCTTCCTGGGTGCCACGAGCGGCGTGGACGCGGGGGACCGCGAGCGCCTGCTCGTCGTGGACCTGGGCGGCGGCAGCACCGAATGCGTGCTCGGCGACGGCTCCGGGGTCATCGCCGCGCGCAGCGTGGACATGGGTGCGGTGCGCTTCACCGAGCGCTTCCTGCATTCCGATCCGCCCACGGCCGCCGAGATCGCCGCGGCAGAGGAGGCCACGCTCGAGCTGCTTGGCCGCGTGGAGGAGGCCGTGGACCTGGCCTCCGTGGAACGGGTGATCGGCGTGGCCGGCACCATCACCACGGTGACGGCCCACGCGCTCGACCTGCCGCGCTACGAGTCGGAGCGGATCGACGGCGCGCTGCTGCCCCTGCCCATCGTCGAGGCGGCCGCCTCGGAGATCGTCGCGCTGCCCCACGAGCGCATCGCGCAGCTGCCCTACGTGCACCCCGGCCGCGTGGACGTGCTGGCCGCCGGCGCCGTCATCTGGCGCACCCTGCTGCGCCGCGTGGAGGAGCTGAGCGGGGGCGCGGTGCGCTCGGCCGTGACGAGCGAGCGGGACATCCTCGACGGGATCGCCCTGGACCTCGCGGTGCGGAAAATGTGACGCACCGGTACTTCGTGGGAACTTTCACAAACCCGGGGTTTCGGCCTAGACTGGGGGCATGACCACCCCCCAGCTCTCGGAGCGCCCGCGCATCCTCGTCGTCGGCGGCGGCTACCTCGGTTTCTACGTCGCCAAGAACCTGCAGAAGAAGGTCAAGGTCCACGGCGGCGTCGTGACCCTCGTCGACCCGCTTCCGTACATGACCTACCAGCCGTTCCTGCCGGAGGTGATGTCCGGTTCCATCGAGCCGCGCCACATCACCGTGCCGCACGCCCGTCACCTGCGTGACACCGAGCTGCTGCAGGGCAAGGTCACCAAGATCGACCACGCCGCCAAGACCGCCACGGTCCAGGGCGTGGACGGCGTCGAGTTCGCCGTGCCGTACCAGGACGTCGTCGTGGCCGCCGGTGCCATCACCAAGACCTTCCCGATCCCGGGCCTGGCGCAGGCCGGCATCGGCGTGAAGCGCGTCGAGGAGGCCGTCTTCCTGCGCGATCACGTGCAGGAGCGCATCCAGTTCGCCGACAACACGACCGACGAGGCCGCCCGCAAGCGCGCGCTGCGTTTCATCGTCGTTGGCGGCGGCTTCAACGGCGTCGAGACCATCTCCGAACTGCAGGACGCGGCCCGCCTGGCCGCCGAGCGCTGCAACAACATCACCCCGGCCGACCTGGACTTCCAGCTGATCGAGGCCATGCCCAAGATCATGCCGGAGATCAAGGCGGAGACGGCCGAGTGGGTCGTGGAGCACCTGCGCTCCCGCGGCATCAACGTCCGCCTGAACACCTCCCTGGGCGACGCCACTGACAAGCACCTCAAGCTGACCTCCATGGCCGGGGACAACAAGGGCCAGGTCATCGAGGAGTTTGACGTGGACACCCTCATCTGGACCGCCGGCGTGCAGGCCAACCCCATGGTTCGCAACACCGACTTCACGGTGGAGCCCCGCGGCCGCCTCGTCGTGGACGCCTCGCTGCGCGCCCTGGACGCCGACGGCAAGGTCATCGAGGGCGCCTGGTCCGCCGGCGACGTCGCCGCCGTGCCGGACCTCTCCGGCAAGGGCCTGCCCGACAACACTTGCGTCCCCAACGCCCAGCACGCCGTGCGCCAGGCCCGCCGCCTCGCCGCGAACGTGTACGCCGCGCGTTACGGCGTGGGCTCGGTGACCGACTACAAGCACGAGCCCCTCGGCGCCGTCGCCGGCCTGGGCTACGGCAAGGGCGTCGCCAAGATCATCAACTTCCCCCTCAAGGGCTTCCTGGCCTGGGCCGCGCACCGCGGCTACCACGGCCTGGCCATGCCCACGTGGGAGCGCAAGTTCCGCGTCTTCGGCGGCTGGTTCAACCAGGCCATCTCCGGCCGCGATGTGTGGAGCCTGCGCAACACGCAGGACCCGCAAGCGGACTTCATCGAGGCCGCCACGCCCAAGCCCAAGCCGGCTGAGGCCAAGTGACGCGTCGCTGATCCGTCGCTGAGACACCGCCCGACGGCGGGCACCCACCCGGGTGCCCGCCGTCGGCGTTTGTGCGTGGTGGCGCGCGTCGATTCGACGTCTGCCTGTCGATTGCGCGGGCAGACATCGAATCGACGCACGGGTGCGGCCCCTCCGGCGTCGGATCTCCCGATGAAATCCTTACGCTTCGGAACGTTCACAAGACCGTGAATGCGAGCGTGGCCTCGCGGCCGCGGAGCTCGCCGACTTCCTCCGCTACCTGGGCGAGCGGATGCCGGTCCTGGTGGGGGAGTGGCGCGCACAACGAGAGGGCTGTGGTCCCGCCTAGACTGGGAGGGCCGCCGTCGGGCACGGCGGCGCGCCCCCATAGCCCAATTGGCAGAGGCAGCCGACTTAAAATCGGCCCAGTGTCGGTTCGAACCCGACTGGGGGTACGCGACTCAGGCGTACCGGCTCGGGGGACCTCGCCCGGCAGCACGTGACGCTCCATGTCGCGCGGCTCGGCTGGGGGCCGTGTGGCGAGTGAAGGCGCAGGTGGCGCCGTCGTTGCCGTCCCCGCAGGCGGCGCCTGGCCACCCGGGCGGGCGTCACGGAAGGACGCATGAGGACGGCGACGTCATGCGTGCTCATCCGCGGCGGGGGCGCTCCCGTGGCTACACTCGCTGCATGAGTGGTCGCCTCTCCAAGAAGCTCTACGAAGAGGAACTCAAGACGCTCCAGGCCCAGCTGGTGGACATGCAAGCGTGGGTCCAGGCCACGGGAGCCCGGATCGTGGTGATCTTTGAGGGCAGGGACGCCGCGGGCAAGGGTTCCACCATCTCCCGAGTCTCCCAATTCCTGAATCCCCGCGTCACGCGCGTGGTGGCGCTGCCGACGCCCACCGAGCGTGAGAAGTCCCAGTGGTACTTCCAGCGCTACGTCCCCTACCTTCCCGCGGCGGGTGAGATCGTCCTCATGGACCGCTCCTGGTACAACCGGGCCGGCGTCGAGCGGGTCATGGGCTACTGCACCAACGAGCAGTACCACCGCTTCCTGCGCCAGGCGCCGCTCTTCGAGCGCATGCTCGTGGAGGACGGCATCCTGCTCTTCAAGTACTGGTTCTCCGTCTCCGACGTGGAGCAGGAGGCGCGTTTCCGCTCGCGCAACGAGGACCCCATGCGGCGCTGGAAGCTCAGTCCCAACGACGTCCTCTCCATCACTAAGTGGGAGGACTACTCCCGTGCCAAGGACGCCATGCTGGTGCACACCGACATCCCCGAGGCGCAGTGGTTCGAGGTGGACAACGAGGACAAGCGGCGCGGGCGGATCAACATGATCCATCACCTGCTCTCGCGGATCCCTTACGAGATCGTGGACCGCGAGCCCGTCGACATCCCGGAGCGTCCGGCCTCGCGGGGCTACGAACGCCCGCCGCGCGAACGCGACTCCCAGGTCCCCGACTACGCCGCCCAGGTGGAGGAACGCCGTAGCCCGCGGCGCCTGCCGCGCTGAAGCAGGAGAACGGCCCGTACCTTCCGCCCGCCCCGGGACGGGCGTCGGCTCCGAGCGGGCGCTCTTTCTGTCCTTCGATCCCGCAAAGAACCGCGAGTACGGCCGTGGTCTGCGGGATCCAGGGACAGAGAGTCCCGCCAGGCCCCGGCGCCCACGTCAGGACGCCTTGGAGATTCCCGTCACCCAGGCGCTCGTCGTGGGAACCACGGAGCGGAACTGCGCCCCGGTGACGGTCACGGTGCGTCCGTCCAGCGTCGTGGCGGTGGCGGAGGCCAACGTGAGGTCCTTGTTCTTCTTCAGGGTCACCTTGAGGATGCCGGCGCCGCCCCGGCCGTCGAGGCCGAACGCCTTCGCCATGACGGCCTGGCTCGCGGTGGTGGACCAGGCCCGGTGCTCACCGAGCGCGTCGTCCACGCTCACGAGGTACGGCGTGGCCGTGCCCCACACCGACTGCCCGGAGCGTGTGGCCCCGCCCGAGGACGAGAAGTACACCGCGTCGATGAGGGTCCCCTTGTACGTTATGACCTGGCCCGACGTCGGCGTGCTTCCCGTGCGCTCGAGCGTCGCGTTCACGGCGGCTTGCCAGCGCTTGCCGTACTGCGCGGTGGCGCCCTCGTTCTCCTTGTTCCAGCCCGTGTACTTCTGCGAGGCCACCTCGTCATACACATTGCAGCCGCACGCCTTCTTGAGTGGGCCCATCTGCTTGAGCGCGTACGTCCGACCCGCCACGGCCTGTGCCTGCAGCGCGGCGTCCGGCCACGAGGACGGCATCTCCGCGAGCCCGTAGAGGTACTCGTCGTTGAGGCGCAGCTTGTTGACGACGTTGACCTGCCCGCCCAGCACGGAGAGCTCGATGACGCCGTGCCGGTAGCCCACCGTCCCCGCCCCGTCGTCGGCCCTCGGGACGCTGACCACGGTGTTCTTGTCCGCCGTGGGGGACATGGCGGTCCAGGCCCGCGTGTTCTGCCACTGCACCGTGACCCCTGCGGAGGAGGCCTGAGCCGTGACGACGTACTCGCCGTAGGACACCCGCAGCTTGCCCCCGGCCACCGTGACGGTGGCGGCGCTCGACGCCGAGGACCCCGGCAGAGTCGCCCCCGCCGCGACGGTGCTCTTCTGGGTGAGCGTCTTCTTGGTCTTCGGGTCCCTGTAGCTGCGCACGGCGTCGAGCTTCCCCGTGGCCACGAGTCGCCACTGGCCGTTGGCCACGGTGGGCCTCACGCTGGAGGTCCTGAGCAGCTGCACGCGGATGTCCTGCGCGGGATTCCCCGAGGCGGAGGTGAGCTCGGCGCCCGCGTAGTAGTGCTCCAGGATCGTCCTGGCGGACTGGCCCTGCGCCGCCCTGGCCTTGGCCCCGTACTGGCTCATGCCCACTCCGTGACCCCAGCCGGAGCCCTCGATCGCGAAGGTCTTGGGGGCCACGGCCTTGACCCACACGTGCGTGACCTTGTTGACCGTCTTCTTCTGGGTGACGGTGTACTTCTCCTTGACCTGGTAGGGCTGCTTGACCTTGACCTTCTGCTTGACCCTGTACTTCTGTGCGGTGGTGACCTTGATCCTCGAGGACTTCAGGTAGCGCTTGGCCACCCAGCCGGTGCTCTTGCCCACCGTGGTCTTGCGCCACGACCCCTTGACGGCCCCGGCCCGCACCACTGTGCCCTTCTTGAGCACCTTGAGGCTCTTGGACGCGGTCGTGGTGCTCTTGCGCAGGTTGACGTTGGCGGTGGTGCGCACCTGCACCTTGTCAGCGACCACCTTTCGGGTCTTGGTCACGGTGCGCGTCCGCGTCACCGTGCGGTACCTCGTCACGGTGCGGGTCTTGGTGACCTTGCTCGTGGTGGTCACCGGCGTCGTCTTCGTGACGCACGTGGCCGTCGGCGTGGGCTTGGGGCCGGCGCACGTCGCCGCGGCGGCACCGGCCACCGGCGCGACGCCGATCGCGAGCGTCCCGGCGAGCGTCACCGAGGCGAGGGCAGCGGCGGTGGCCCGCCGGGCGGCGGGGGAGGGGCGTCGCTTGACGGGAACGGCGCGGTGGCGCGGGGCGGGGCGGGTCATGGGGTCCTCCGGGGCAGGGTGACGGACCCGTTCATTCTGGCATGATCCGATGCCGGCTGAGCCCGCCGCGCCGGGCCTGCCCCGGGCGGCGCGCACCGCCGCCCGCCGCGCACGCGTGCGGCGAGCGGGCAGAATGAACCCGTGCCAGCCATCGAGATGATCCAGCCCATCGCCGTCCTCAACGACCCGCGGAACCCGGCGGGTCACGAGGAGAGCTGCCTCGCGGCGGCGCTCGCCTCCGCCGCGGCGTTCGTGGCCCACCCCGAGGATCCGGCATGGGGCCGCTGGTACCCGCACGGGCAGGGCAAGAGCGCCCGCCGCGGCAAGCCCAAGGACCTGCGTGCTCTCGAGGCGGAGGGCGCCACCTTCGTGTCCGTCGGGGCGGCGCTCGCCGCGGCCCTGCCGCCGCGCGACTACCCGCTCACCGGCCGCATGCGCCAGTTGCAGGTGGCCGGCACCGAGATGCCCCACGCGCACCGCTCCGCCACCCACGCCTGGCCGGCGCCGCAGGGCGTGCCCGCCCTGGAGATCGGGCTGGACACCTCGCTCGGCATGAGCACGGGAAAGGCCGCGGCGCAGTCGGCGCACGCCGCCTTCGACTGGGTCATGGGCCTGGAGCCGCGCGCCAGGAACGCCTGGGTCGCCGCCGGTCAACCGGCCCGGCTGCTCCCCGTCGACGCCGCGGCGATGCGCGCCCTGCTCCCCACGGCGAGCGTGCGCATCCACGACGCGGGGCACACCGAGATCGCCTCCGGTTCGCTCACCGCGATAGCGCGCTGAAACCGCCTTCCCACCCAGCCGGGATTCAGCCGACTCGGATAGACTCTTGAGACGACCATTCACCGATCAGGAGTGATGCAATGGCCAGGAACTCGAATCCCGTTTTCACCTCCGCGACCTTCCAGCAGCAGCTCAAGGCGGGTGCCGCGGCCAACGCCTTCGAGACGCCCAGCGCGCAGTCCCTGCAGGACATGTATGCGGCGCCCAACCCGGCCCGCATGACCATGAACGACGTGCTCAACCGGGTCCTGCTCATGGGCGCCGTGGTCCTGGTGGGCGGCCTGGCCGGATGGTTCGCCGTCAACTCGATGGTGGCCAACGGCCGCGACATCAACGTCTTGTGGGGCCTGGCGAGCGGTGCCGGCATCGCGGCGCTGGTCATCGGCCTCGTCAACCAGTTCAAGCGGGAGGCCTCCCCGGTCCTCTCCTTGCTGTACTCGGTGCTGGAGGGCTTCCTGCTCGGCACGGTTTCCGGCGTGCTGGACGTCGTCTACCCGGGGATCGCCCTGCAGGCAGTCCTCGGCACCGGCATCGTCTTCGCCGTCACGGTCTTCGCCTTCCGCTCCGGCAGGTTCCGCACCACGCCCAAGTCCCGCCGCGTCGTGACGATCGCCGGCTTCGCCTTCGTGGGCTTCCTGCTGGTCAACGGCCTCCTGGGTTTCTTCACGGGGCACGCCCTCGACACCTACTCCGGCTGGATCGGCCTGGCGCTCGGCATCGTGGGCGTCGGCATGGGCGCCTTCTTCCTCGTGAGCGACTTCGAGGACATCCAGCGCGCCGTGCACTCCGGTGCCCCCAAGAGCTTCGCCTGGCGCTGCGGCTTCGGGCTGGTGCTCTCCATCGTCTGGATCTACGTGGAGATGCTGCGCCTCATCGCCGCGCTGCGCTCGCTGGCCGACTGACCGTGCCGCCGAGGGGGAGCGCATGAACAAGCAGCGACCGCGCTGGTCCCTGAGCCGCGTGACGGCGCAGGGGGCCACGCCGGAGTGGCTCGCCGCCGCCCGCCGCCGGATCGAGGAGGCCAACAAGGCCCCGGATCCGGCCTTCGGCCCGTGGGCGCCTCCCGCCCCCGGCGTGGCGACCTTCCTGCCCGACGCCGCGGTGCCGTCCTCCGCGCCCGCCTCGCCCTCGGGGGGCGAGCCCGAGGTCGCCGGCGTCCCGAAGCCCCTTCGCCTCGCCGCCGATTACGCCTGGCGGATCGGCGTGGTCATCCTGGTCAGCGCGGCGGTCCTCTGGGGCGCCTCGCAGGTCTCGACCCTGATCATCCCCCTCATGATCGCCGCGCTCCTGGCGGGGCTGCTCCTGCCGGTCAAGCGCGCCTTCCGCCGCGCCCACTGGCCCAATGGCCTCGCCGTCGCCGCGACCTTCCTTGCTTTCCTGATCGTGGTGGGTGGGGCGCTGACCCTCGTCATCGCCACCATGGCGTCCGGGCTGCGCAAGCTGTGGTCGCAGGCCATCGAGGGCGTCGACCAGGTCAGGGAGTGGCTCGCCTCCGGGCCGCTTCACGTCTCGAACGACCAGATCAACGGCTGGTGGGACGACGCGCTGGATGCGCTGCAGTCCAACCAGGACACGGTCGTCAAGAACGCCGCGAGCGGCGTCACGGCCGTGACGCACGTCGGGGCCGGGCTGCTCTTGACCCTCTTCGCCCTCATCTTCTTCCTGCTGGAGGGCGAGCGCATCTGGCGTTGGGTCGTGGGGCTCTTCCCGGCGCGTGCACGGGCCGCGATGGACGGCGCGGGCCGGGGCGGCTGGGTCAGCCTCGTGGCGTACGTGCGCAGCCAGCTGGTCGTCGCCCTCATCGACGGCTTCGGCATCGCCGTGGGAGCCGCCATCCTGCAGGTCCCCCTCGCGCCGCAGCTGGGCGTCCTGGTCTTCCTGGGCGCGTTCGTGCCGATCCTGGGCGCGCTCCTCACGGGCGCGATCGCCGTGCTGCTCGCGCTCGTGGCCCACGGCTGGGTCGTCGCCGTCATCATGTTGGGCGTGGTGTTGCTGGTGCAGCAGGTCGAATCGCACATCCTCCAGCCGCTCATCCTTGGCCGCGCCGTGAGCCTGCACCCGCTGGCCGTGGTCCTGGCCGTCGCGGGGGGAACCATGCTGTTCGGGGTGGCGGGGGCGCTCTTCGCGGTCCCCGTCATGGCCGTCGTCAACACCGTCGTGAAGTACCTGGCCGCCCGCGCGTGGGAGCCACGGCAAACAGAGGAGTCAACGCAGTGAGCACCACCACCGCCGCACCGGCGGCCGTCGATCCCACGGCGCACCTGCCCGTCACGCTGGCGGACGTCCGCCGCGCCGCGACCCTCCTGGAGGGGGTCGTGGAGCGCACCGGGATGCACCACTCCCGTGCCCTGGGCGCCCTGGTCGGCGCACCCGTGTGGTTCAAGGCGGAGAACCTGCAGCACGCCGGTTCCTTCAAGGTGCGCGGTGCGTACGTGCGCATGGCCCAGCTCTCCGATCAGGAGAAGGCCCGCGGCGTCGTCGCCGCCTCCGCGGGCAACCACGCGCAGGGCGTGGCCCAGGCCGCCAAGCGGCTGGGTATCAAGGCCCGCATCTACATGCCGCTGGGCGTGGCCCTGCCCAAGCTCGCGGCGACGCGCGATCACGGCGCCGAGGTGGTCCTGCACGGAGACACCGTGGACCAGGCCCTCGCCGCCGCCGAGGAGTACGCGCAGAGCAGCGGCGCCGTCTTCGTCCACCCCTTCGACCACGCCGACATCATCGCGGGCCAGGGGACCATAGGCCTCGAGATCCTCGAGCAGTTCCCCGAGGTGGAAACGGTCATCATGGGGGTGGGCGGCGGCGGCTTGCTCGCCGGGACCGCCGTGGCGCTCAAGGGCCGTGCGGCCGAGCTGGGGCGCAGCATCAACGTGGTGGGCGTGCAGGCGGAGAACGCGGCCGCCTACCCGCCCTCGCTCGCGGCGGACGCCCTGGTCCCGCTCGCCAAGGTGCGCACCATCGCGGACGGCATCGCCGTTGGCCGGCCGGGGCAGCTGCCCTTCCAGATCATCCGCGAGCTCGTGGACGACGTCGTCACGGTCTCCGAGGACGCCCTGGCCCGTGCGCTCGTCTTCCTCCTGGAGCGCTCCAAGCTCGTGGTCGAGCCGGCCGGCGCCGTGGGCGTGGCCGCCCTGCTCGAGGGCACCTTGGCCGCGGCCGGATTCGAGCCGTCCAAGACCGCCGTGATCCTCTCCGGCGGCAACATCGACCCGCTGCTCATGCTCAAGGTGATCCAGCGCGGCCTCGCGGCCGCCGGCCGATACATCACGGTGCGCATGATGTTGCAGGACCGCCCGGGCGAGCTGGCCACCATCTCCCGCGTCATCGCGGAGAACGACGCCAACGTGACCCGCGTGGACCACACCCGCATCGGCGGCGAGCTCTCCATGGGGGACGTGGCCATCACGATCGACCTGGAGACCAAGGGCGCCGAGCACTCCGAGTTCGTGCTGCAGGCCCTGCGGGAGGTCGGCTACGACCCGCTCGTCATGAACTGAGCGCCGCGGCGCACCCCCCTGCACGACGACGCCCGGTCACCTTCCGCTGGAAGGTGACCGGGCGTCGTCGTGCACGGGCCCGCGGCCCCGCGCTCAGCCCTGGAAGGGGTGGGCGGAGAGGATCTCGACCGGGATCTCGTTGCCGTTGGGGGCCAGGTAGGAGAGCTTCTCCCCCACGGGCTTGCCGTGGATCGCGGCGCCCAGGGCGGACTTCTCGGAGAAGACGTCCAGATCGGAGTCTCCGGCCAGCTCGCGGGTGCCGAAGAGGAACTTCTGGGCGTTCCCGTTGATGGTGGCCTCCACGACCATGCCGGGTTCCACGATGCCGTCGTCGGCGGGGGCCTCGCCCACCTGGGCGTGCTCCAGGAACTGCTTGAGGTAGACGACGCGCCCCTCGTTCTTGCCCTGCTCCTCGCGGGCCGCGTGGTAGCCGCCGTTCTCCTTGAGGTCGCCCTCGGAACGGGCCTGCTCGATGCGGTCCACGATCTCGGCGCGAAGGGGGCCGGTGCGGTGCTCCAGCTCCGCTTTCAGACGGTCGTACGCTTCCTGCGTCAGCCAGACCTCGGATTCGGTCGCCACGTTGTCCTCCTTCTTCGGGTCGTCCCGCTGGGGGACGGTCTGCACGGCGGTGGAGCCGACGGCCCCGGTGTGAGGCAATAAAGAACCCCGTCTTGCCGGAGCGCGAAAGGTAGTTCCCTCGCTTCGGTGACGGGGTGGCTCCACGTTGAACGGTGAGTCTACCCCGCGGTTCGGCTCAGTTCTTCCAACAGGAGGCCGCGCCCCCGGAGACTCCCAGGAAGAGGGTGCGCACGGGCACGGTGTGCTGCACCACGACCATGTTGCCGCCGTCGCTGACGCCGTCGGCGGAGTCGAAGGTGGCCTCCCGGTAGCCCACCACGCCCTTGTCCTCCGCGAGGACCTGCAGGCCGCACGTCACGGTGGTGCCCTTGGGCATGGAGACGGCCTCGGTCACGTCGGTGCGGCGATCGCTCACGATGGAGAAGGACACGTCGGTGGGGGTGTAGCTGCGCCCGCTGCTCAGGGACATGGCCAGGGCGCCCAGGATCAGGACGGCCACACCCACGGCGATGAGGATCGCGGTGGCGCGCCTGGACAGGCGCCGCTTGGGCCGTCCGTAGCGATTGGCTAGGCTGGTGGACGCCGCAGCGGCAGTGTCCACCGCGGCAGAATCGGGGCTCGACATGATGCCCCCAGTCTACCGCGCGTGGTGCCCATGGCCCGCGCGCGTGAGCCGCGAGAAGGGCCACCTGTGACCGTGCCAGCTGCATCCACCGCACCACTCCCCGAGAGCTCGGGACTGCGCATCCTCGCCGTCCACGCGCACCCGGACGACGAGGCGAGCAAGGGCGCCGCCATGATGGCCGCCTACGTCGCCGCCGGGGCCGACGTCATGGTGGCCAGCTGCACGGGCGGAGAACGCGGCGACATCCTCGTCGAGGAGGCCACGGCCATGGCCAGGGCCCACCGTGACCTCGCCGGCCTGCGCCGTGCCGAGATGGCCGGCTCGGTCGAGGCGCTGGGGATCCGGCACCGCTGGATCGGCTTCGTCGACTCCGGGCTGCCGGAGGGCGAGCCGCTCCCGCCGCTCCCGTTCGGGGCCTTCGCCTCGCTTCCCCTGCAGACCACGGCCGCGCCGCTGGTGCGCCTGGTCCGTTCCTTCAAGCCGCACGTGATCGTGACCTACGACGAGAACGGCGGCTACCCACACCCCGACCACATCCGCTCGCACGAGGTGGCGGTGGAGGCCTTCCGCGCCGCAGGCCTGGCCGAGGAGTACCAGGGGCTCGGCGAGCCGTGGAACGTCTCGAAGCTGTACTACGACCGCGGCTTCGCTCCCGAGCGCTGGGAGGCGCTGCACGAGGGCTTGCTCGAGGCGGGGCTGCCCTCGCCCTTCGGCGAGCGCATCGCGGCCATCCGTGCCGAGCTGGAGTCCGGCACCGGGCGGGCCGCCCGGCACGAGACCACCACGCGCATCTTCGTGGCCGACTTCCTGGACCGGCGCGATGCCGCGTTGCTTGCGCACCGCACCCAGGTGGATCCGAAGGGCTTCTTCTTCGCCGTCCCGTCCACCGTGGCCGCCAAGGCCTACCCGTGGGACGATTACACGCTCATCGCGAGCCGCGTGCGGGTTTCCCTCCCCGAGAGCGACCTGTTCACGGGCCTGCGCGACGGCGTCGGCGAGGCGGTCGGTCTCTCGGAGGTTCCGCCGGCGGCGGCCCACCCGGGTGCCGTGGACGCGAGCGTGGACGACTCGGGGCACTGAGCGGGCCCCGTACTACCGGCGGTAGAATTGTTGGCGGTCGGCGCGCGCCGGCCACCCCGATGAGAGGCCCCCCCTTGCAATCCCTGATGGTGCATTACCTTGCCGCGACCGCCGATCCCTCGGTCCCGTCCACGACGGACGGCGACTACTCGCAGATCGGTCCGGGCTTCGCGGGCTTCGTGGCCACGGGGCTGCTGGTCATCGTGGTGGTGTTCCTCATCGTGGACATGACGCGCCGCATCCGCCGCATCCGTTACCAGTCGGAGGCGCAGCTGCGCCAGGCCGAGCTCTCGGAGCTGGGCGAGGAGGAGGCCGCCGAGCGCGCCGCTCTCGGGGAGGCCGCCCCGGCGGTGGACCCGGCCACCGTGGACCGCCCCGAGCACGAGCGCCGCGAGCGCGACCACGGCGGGGAGCAGGCCGGGCGCTGACGCGGCGGCCAACCGTGCTCGGCGCCCTCAGCGGGCGTCGAGCACGGCCATGAACACGGCGATGAGGTGGCACGTGAACCCGCCCACCGTGAAGGCATGGAAGAGCTCATGGAAGCCGAACCAGCGGATCGAGATGTTGGGTCGCTTGAGCGCGTAGAACACGGCCCCGGCGATGTAGAGCGCTCCGCCCGCGCAGACCAGGACGGCGGCGGCGACGTCCGCCGCGAAGAAGTCCCCGAGGAAGAGCAGGGCCGCCAGACCGAGCAGGCAGTACACGGGGGTGTAGAGCCAGCGCGGAGCGTCGGTCCAGAAGAGCCTGAACAGCACGCCGAGGATGGCGCCGGCCCACACGCCGGTCAGCAGGATCTCCGCGTGGGCCCTGGGCAGCAGGAACCAGGCCAGGGGCGTGTAGGTGCCCGCGATGATCAGCATGATGTTGGTGTGGTCGAGGCGTTTCAGGACGCGCTTGACCGTGGGGGACCAGCGGCCGCGGTGGTACACGGCGGAGACGGTGAAGAGTAGCAGGGCCGTGAACGAGTAGACCGTGGTGGTGAGCTTGCCGGCCACGCCGGGAGCCAGGCAGATGAGCACGATCCCGGCGGCGAGGGCCAGCGGGGCGGTTGCCGCGTGGATCCACCCGCGCAGGTGCGGGCGCTCGGCGTGCTGGTCGTAGTCGTCCCGTCTGCGCCAGAGAGAGGTGGGTCCGGGGGCGACGGGGGCGGGGCTCGGCATGGCCCAAGAATACGCTACTAAATAGTAACTTAATGCCTTGGGGGGCTGTGTGAACCCTGGCAGTTCGGCCCGTCCGGTGTACGGTGAAGCGCAGCGGCACGCCGGGCGAGAAGCGCCGGGGCGCCCGTCGCGCAGGAGGACAAGAGCATGCAGTGGCCCGCCGTCTTGTACGGCCTCTACGAGCGACGCCTGGCCCGCGGCCTCAACCCCGAGAAGATGCCCGGGCACATCGGCGTCCTCGTGGACGGCAACCGCCGCTGGGCCAAGCTGGCCGGCGCACCCACCGCCCACGGGCACCAGGCCGGGGCGGACAAGATCCACGAATTCCTGGGCTGGTGCCGCGAGCTGGGCATCGGCACCGTGACGCTGTACATGCTCTCGACCGACAACCTCTCCCGCCCCGCGGAGGAGCTGGCCCCGTTGCTCGGGATCATCGAGAACACGCTGGAGCGCCTCGGGGAGCCGGGTGGCCCGCGCGTCCACCCGGTCGGCGCCGTGGAGCTGTTGCCCCCCTCGCTCGCCTCGGCCCTCGCCGCGCTCAAGGAGAAGACGGCGGACCGCCCTGGGCTGCACGTCAACGTGGCCGTGGGCTACGGCGGCCGCAGGGAGATCGTGGACGCCGTGCGTTCCTTGCTGCGCGAGCGCGCCGCCGCGGGGGAAAGCGTGGAGCAGATCGCCGCCGGTCTGGACGCGGACGGGATCTCCGCGCACCTGTACACCTCGGGCCAGGCCGATCCAGAGCTGCTCATCCGCACCTCGGGGGAGCAGCGGCTCTCCGGTTTCATGACCTGGCAGTCGGCGTACTCGGAGTTCTACTTCTGCGAGGCCCTCTGGCCTGATTTCCGCCGGGTGGACTTCCTGCGCGCCCTGCGCGACTACGAGCAGCGCTCCCGCCGCTTCGGCGGCTGAGGCACAAGACCCCACCACGCGTCGCAAGGCGTTAACGAAGCCTTCACGGGACGCTTACGTTCCCCGCCCCGTCTCGTGCCCCGACCCCTCTTAGCGTGGGAGGCGTCGGGGGCATCCGGCCCCCGGTGAACCGAGGGGAACCCATGACGACCACCCAGAACACCACGGCCACCTCGCCCGCCCGCGCCGGTCTGCGGACCTTCGTGGTGGACACGAGCGTGCTGATCGCGGATCCGCGGGCCGTGGAACGCTTCGCCGAACACACCGTGGTGCTGCCCGCGGTGGTCATCTCCGAGCTGGAGGCGAAGCGGCACGACGCGGAGGTGGGGCCGTTCGCGCGCCGCGCTCTGCGGCTCCTGGACGATCTGCGGGCCCAGCACGGCGGGCTGCACCTGCCCATGCCGGTGGGCGTCGATGGCGGAGTGTTGCGGGTGGAGCTCAACCACGTCTCCACGGCGGGGTTGCCGGTGGGCTTCCGTCACGGGGGCGAGGCGGACCAGCGCATCCTGGCCGTCGCGGCGAACCTGGCGGCGGAGGGCGAGGACGTGGTCCTCGTGTCCAAGGACCTGCCGTTGCGCCTGAAGGCCTCCGCCATGGGCTTGGGTGCGGAGGAGTACCTGCACGAGCAGGTCGTGGATACGGGCTGGACCGGGACGGCGACGGTGGCGCTGGCCCCGCACGAGGTGGACTCGCTCTACGCGGGGGAGGTCGTGTACCACCCCGAGGCGGACGAGCTGCCCGTGAACACGGGCGTCGTCGTGGAGGGCGGGGGTTCCTCCTCGGCGCTGGCCCGCGTGTTGCCCGACGGCGGCCTGCGAGTGGTGCGCGGGGACCGCGAGGTCTTCGGGGTGCGGGGCCGCTCGGCCGAGCAACGGCTGGCGATCGAGCTGCTCTCCGATCCCTCGGTGGGGATCGTTTCCCTGGGTGGGCGGGCCGGGACGGGCAAGTCGGCGCTGGCCTTGTGCGCCGGGCTCGAGGCCGTGCTGGAACGCGGCGAGCACAAGAGGATCATCGTCTTCCGTCCCCTGTACGCCGTGGGCGGTCAGGACCTGGGGTACCTGCCGGGCTCGGAGTCGGAGAAGATGGGGCCCTGGGGTCAGGCCGTGCGGGACACGCTGGAGGCGCTCGTCTCGCCGGAGGTGTTGGACGAGGTGGAGTCCCGGGGTCTGCTGGAGGTGCTGCCGCTGACGCACATCCGCGGGCGCTCGCTGCATGACGCGTTCGTGATCGTGGACGAGGCGCAATCGCTGGAGCGCAACGTGCTGCTCACCGTCATGACCCGCGTGGGTCAGAACGCGCGCGTGGTGCTCACGCATGACGTGGCCCAGCGGGACAATCTGCACGTGGGGCGCGGCGACGGCATCGCCGCGATCGTGGAGACGCTCAAGGGGCACCGGCTCTTCGGGCACGTGACGCTCACGCGCTCGGAGCGCAGCGAGGTGGCCGCGCTCGTGTCGGAGCTGCTGGACGGCGCGCTCGCCTGAGGCGAGACGCCCTCACCGGTGGGGGATGTCACTCCCCACCAGAGTCGTTGATCCCCGCGCGCCCGCCGGAGGCCGGTTTTGCGTGCGTGCGGGGATCAGCAACTCGGGAGGGGGCGGTTTCACACTCTCTGTGCACTGTGGGGTCGTGCACGAGGCCTCAACGGAGTCAAGAATGGTCGGCGTATCGGGGGCGGCGGCGACGGGGGCGCGGAAGATGGGTGGCTCACCATCACCCTCGCGCGAGGGCATGCAGAGAAGGACCTTGTTGGAGAAGTACGGAGGTGCTCCTCGCGTGGGGTTCATGGTGATCCTAGTGACGCTGGGGGGTGTTGGTCGGGGCCGGCGTGATCTCCTGGGTCTTGTTGGCGTCCACCGTCCTCCGTTCGCCGAATGCGCAATTGACTCGTGACATCTGGACCGGTCCCGCTGCGGCGCGCGTGGCCGCCATCGCCGCCGCCGCTCATGCCAAGGACGCGGGCATGATTGATCAGATTCTTGAAGATGTCAGTCAGGCGAATCGCTTGGTTGCTGCCGCAGGTTCGGAGGGCAACGGGCGCAAAGAACCCAAGGAGGGTGGGAACGATGCCTGACGTGACGAAGGAAGAGCTCGAAGAGCTGGAGCTGGTCGGAAAATCTGCCTTCGAGATCGCCGTTGAGGTGGCCAAAGCTGCGTCGCCCGTGCGGCAGGCCGAGGTCAAGGGCCAGCAGGTCGACCCCCTTTTTGGTGACGCGCGTCATGGCGGCGTATCATGACTTAGAGTCAAACTGACACTAAGTGATCCGGACCCGGAGGGAGGGTGCGCCATGGACTGGGCCAACGTCGCCGAACGCGCGGGCAGCACGCCGCCGCTCGCCGTGTCCACCGTGGTGTTCGCGCTGCGCCAGGGCACCGAGGACGAGCCGGCCTCGCTCCGGCTGCCCCTGGTCCGCCGCGATCGCGAGCCGTACCGAGGCCGCTGGGCGCTCCCTGGCGGCCCCCTGCGCGGCGACACGTCCCTGCGCACCGCTGCGGCCGCCTACCTGGAGCAGACCACGGGGCTGGCGCCCACGCTGCTGGAGCAGCTCTACACCTTCGGCGGCACCGACCGGGGTGAGGGGGCCCGGCTGGTCTCGGTCGTCTACTGGGCCCTGGTCCGCTTCGAGGAGTCCGACGCCGCCCTGGTGGACGATCCCGGCGTCGCCTGGTTCCGCGCGGATTCGGTCGAGGTGACGGGCGCCCTCGCGTTCGACCACTCCAGGATCGTGGACTACGCCCTGGCCCGCCTGCGCGCCAAGGTCGCCTACGCGGACGTGGCCCACCGGCTCCTGGGGGAGCGCTTCACCCTGGCCCAGCTGCGCGGGGCGCACGAGGCCGTCCTGGGCCAGAGACTGGACCCCGCGAACTTCCGCCGCACCGTCAAGGCCCGCGGCGGCATCGAGGACACCGGCGAGGTCCTCACCGGCGTGCGGAATCGCCCGCCGCGCCTGTACACCGCCGCCAGCCACCGGGACCCGAGCGTGGTCCCGGACCCGGAAGGGGACCCCACATGAGCAGCGTCCAGATCCAGCTCTCCCGGCCCGGCGCCGGGGACGCCTCCTGCGACACGGGGCTGACCACGCCCCCGTGGCAGATCGACACGGTGCCCGGCTACGGCCCCGGTGCCAGCGCGGACGACGCCCTTCCCGGGGGGTCTCCCCGTCAGGGCGTCATCCCCTCCGAGTACCGCGAGGCCTCCGACGAGGAGCTCCACGATCGCATCCGCGCCGCCAAGGCGACCCTGGGGGACAGGGCCGTGATCCTTGGCCACTTCTACCAGCGCGACGAGATCGTGGAACACGCCGACTACGTGGGCGACTCCTTCCAGCTCGCCAACGCGGCGCTGGAACACCCGGACGCGGAGGCGATCGTCTTCTGCGGCGTGCACTTCATGGCGGAGACGGCGGACATCCTCTCCGGCCCGGACCAGGCGGTCATCCTCCCCAATCTCGCGGCCGGCTGTTCCATGGCGGACATGGCCGACGAGGACGACGTCGAGGCCTGCTGGGACGCCCTCACGGAGCTCTACGGCACGGAAGCGGACGGGGACGGCCGCGTGCCCGTCATCCCCGTGACCTACATGAACTGCTCGGCGGCGCTCAAGGGCTTCGTGGGGCGCCACGGCGGCTACGTGTGCACCTCCTCCAACGCGCGCACCGTCCTGGAACGCGCGTTCGAGGACGGCCAGCGCGTCCTCTTCTTCCCCGACCAGCACCTGGGCCGCAACACCGCCGTCGCCATGGGCGTCCCCCAGGACCTCATGCCCCTCTACCGCCCGCGCAAGCCCCTGGGTGGCAACACCGAGGCGGAGTTGAAGGAGGCCAAGGTCATCCTCTGGAACGGTTTCTGCTCCGTGCACAAGCGCTTCACCGTGGAACAGATCGAGAAGGCCCGCACCGAGCACCCCGGCGCCCTCGTGGTGGTCCACCCCGAGTGTCCGCTGCCCGTGGTGCAGGCCGCGGACGAGGCGGGATCCACGGACGTGATCCGCCGCGTCGTCGAAGGGGCCCCCGCGGGCTCCACGATCGCGATCGGCACCGAGATCAACCTCGTCAACCGACTGGCCGCCCAGCACCCGGACAAGACGATCTTCTGCCTTGACCCCGTGGTCTGCCCGTGCTCCACGATGTACCGCATCCACCCCGGCTACCTCGCGTGGGTGCTGGAGGAGCTCGTGGCCGGCCGCGTCGTCAACCGCATCACGGTGGAGGACTCCGTGGCCGCCGACGCCAAGGTGGCGCTGGAACGCATGTTGGCGGCGAAGCCCAGGTGAGGGGGAGCGGACGGGCGAACGCCCACCTGGTCGTCGTGGGCGGCGGCGTCGCGGGCCTGAGCGCCGCGATCGCCGCGGCGGAGTCCGGCGTCGGGGCCCTCCTGCTCGACGACGGCGGGCTGGCCCGCTCGGCCAGCGTCCAGGCCCAGGGCGGCTTCAGCGCCGTGACGGCCGCCGGGCTCGCCGCGGGCGACTCCGTCGCGGCGCACGTGGCTGACACCCTCGTGGCCGGGGCCCTGCACGGCGACCCCGCCGTCGTCTCCGCCGTGTGTTCGGCCGCCGCCGACCACGTCGAAGCCCTCACGCGCTGGGGCACGGAGTGGGACCGGGACGCGGACGGCGCCGTGGCGCTGACCCGCGAGGCGGCCCACTCCGGCAGGCGCATCCTGCACGTGGGCGGCGACGCGAGCGGCGCCGGGATCGTGCGGGCCCTGGGCACGCGGGCCCTGGCGCTTGCCGCCTCCGGCCGCCTCGCGGTGCGCTCCGACGTCCGCGTCACGTCCCTGACCCTGCGCGACGGCGTGGTCACCGGTGTGTGCCTCGACGACGGTTCCGTCGTGGCCGCCGACGCCGTGCTGCTCGCCTCCGGGGGGATCTCCGGTGTCTACGCCACGCGCACCTCCCGCTTCGCCAACCCGGGCGACGCCGCGGCCCTGGCCTGGCGCGCGGGCGCCGTCATCGCGGATGCGGAGATGGTGCAGTTCCACCCGACGCACTGCCCGGAAGCCGGCTTCATGCTCACCGAGGCCCTGCGTGGCGAGGGCGCCGTGCTTCGCGACGCGGCGGGGCGCCGTTTCATGCAACGGATCGACGAGCGGGCCGAGCTGGCCCCGCGCGACATCGTGGCCCGCGGCGTGGCGGCAGCGGTGGCCGGTCTCGGGACGACGACCGGCGGCGCCTGGCTCGACGCCGCCCCCATCGTGGCCCGCGAGGGCCGCGGCTTCCTGTCCAGGCGCTTTCCGAGCGTCACCGCCGCGCTCGCCGCGGCCGGCCTCGACCTCGAGAGCGCTCCCGTCCCGGTGGCGCCCGCCGAGCATTACTGGATGGGAGGGGTGGCCGTCGACGCGTACGCCCGCAGCACGGTTCCCGGCCTGCTCGTGGCGGGAGAGGCGGCGCGCACGGGCCTGCACGGCGCCAACCGGCTTGCCTCCAACTCCCTGCTGGAGGCCGTCCACACGGGCCTCGCCGCCGTCGCGACGGTGCGCGCGGGCCGGCACGCGGAGCCCGGCGCCCCGCTCGTGGGGGAGGCGGAGGCGGTGGTGCTCCCGGAGGGGGCGTCGCCTCCCACGGAACGCGTCCGCGCGCTCGCCGATGCTCACCTGGGCGTCACGCGGGACGAGGCCGGCTTGCGCGAGGTCCTGCGCGAGCTGTCCACGGACGGCGCTCGCGGCGAGCACGGATCCTCGTCGGAGGCGCTCGTCGCCCGCCTCATCGCGACCGCGGCCCTGGCCCGTCCCGGTTCGCTGGGCGGCCACCACCGCAGCGACGCGGTGGGCCTCCCGCAGCCCGGCCGCATCGTGGCCCTCGTCAACGCGGCCCCGGCCGCGGGGGCACTCACCCGCCTCACCCAAGCCCAGGAGATCCCGGCATGAGCACCGCAACGCCAGCACCCGCCGTCGGGCGGGACGAATGGGCCCCGGCGCCGCCGCCGCGCGCGGCCGTCGAGGCCGTCGTGGCGATGGCGCTCGCCGAGGACGCGCCGCACGGCGACGTCACGGCGCAGGGGCTGGTGCCGGTGGACGCCGTCGCGACGGCGTCCGTGGTGGCGCGGGTGCCGGGCGTCCTGGCCGGGATCGGGGTCTTCGCCGAGGCCATGCGGCAGGCCGACCCGGGGCTCGTCGTCGAGGCGCGGCTCGCGGACGGGGAGGCCTTCGCGGCGGGGGCCGTCCTGGCCACCGTGTCCGGGCCGGCGCGTGGGGTGCTGCTGGGGGAGCGCGTGGGACTGAACCTGCTGCAGCGCCTCTCCGGCATCGCGACGGCGACGGCCGGGCTCGTGGCCCTGGTGCGCCAAGCCGGAGGGCACGCCCGCGTGGCCGACACCCGCAAGACCACGCCGGGGCTGCGCGTCCTGGAGCGCTACGCCGTGCGCTGCGGGGGCGGCTCCAACCACCGGGACTCGCTCTCCGAGGCCGTCATGGCCAAGGACAATCACCTGGCGCTGCTCGGCGAGGGGGAGGAGCTGACCCGCGCGCTGCTCGCGGCGAAGGCTCGCTGGGGGCACACGGTGCACGTGGAGGTGGAGGTGGACCGCTTCGAGCAGATCGACCCCGTGCTGGCCGCCGGGGTGGACACGATCATGCTGGACAACTTTTCGCTGACGGAAACGCGGCGGGCCGTGGAGCACATCGCAGGGCGGGCCGTCGTCGAGGCTTCGGGGACCATCGACGCGGAGAGCATCGGGCCCATCGCGGCGACGGGGGTCGACGTGATCTCCTCCGGGGCGATCACCCATTCGGTCCGCGCGCTGGACCTGGGCCTGGACCTGGACGTCGCGCTGGGCGCCGGGGACTCGTGATTCACCTCGACGCCGCCGCGACCTCCCCCGTGCGCCCGGAGATCGTCGCGGCCGTGACCCCGCTCTTCACCCGGTCGTTCGGCAACCCGGCCAGCCATCACGAGGCCGGAGAGGAGGCGGCCCGCATCCTCGCATGGGCGCGGGCGGAGGCGGCCGCCGTGCTGGGAACGAGGCCCGGGCGGGTGGTCTTCACCTCCGGCGGGAGCGAGTCCAACGCCTTGGCCCTGCACGGCACGCTCCTGGCCAGGCCGCGTGGGCGGCACGTGCTCGTGAGCGCGATCGAGCATCCCAGCGTCCTGCGCTCGGCGGGTCAGCTCGCGGCCTGGCACGGCGTCGAGGTGGAACGGATCCCCGTGGGCCGCTCCGGCGTCGTGGACCCGGCCGACGTCGCGGCGCGGCTGCGCCCCGACACCACGCTCGTGGCGCTCATGGCCGTCAACAACGAGGTGGGCACCGTCCAACCCGTGGCCGACGTCGCGGGGCTGACTCACGCCGTCGGCGCGCGGATGCACGTGGACGCCGTGCAGGCCGGGAGCTGGCTGGAGCTGGCCCCGCTCGCGGCGCTCGCCGACACCTTCTCCGTGTCGGGGCACAAGCTCGGCGGCCTCAAGGGGGCCGGCGCCCTGGCGCTGGGCCGCGGGGTCACGCTGGCCCCGTTCCTGGACGGCGGCGGCCAGGAGGACGGGATGCGGTCAGGGACCGTCAACGTGCCCGGCGCCGTGTCCACGGCCATGGCCCTGCGGGCCGCGTACGACGGCGTCCTGGCGGCCCGCGCGGGCACCGCGCCGTGCGGGCCGGACCCGGGAGCCACGATGGCGGGGCGCGTGCTCGGTGCCCTGGCCGGGGCCGACGTCCCGGCCGAGCTGACGGGCGATCCCGAACGCCGCGTTCCCGGCATCGTCTCCTTCGTCTTCCCCGGCTTGCACGCGGAGTCGGTCCTCCTGGAGCTGGGTCGGCGGGGCGTCTTGGCCTCGTCCGGCTCGGCGTGCGCCGCGGGGTCCTCCGACCCCTCGGACGTGCTCACGGCGATGGGCTACGACGCCGCGGCGGCCGTGGGAGCGCTGCGCCTCTCCTTCTCGCCAGGCACCGAGGCGGGCGAACTGCGGCAGGCCGCGGACGCCGTCGTGCACTCGGTGGTGGCCCTGCACGGGCGCGGCGGCCGCGGCTGAACCCGGTCGGGCTCGGCTCAGGCTGGGCGGACGTCCCGCCACGCGAGCGGGCTGGAGTAGACCACGTTGGTGGTCACGCGGCCCAGGGCGGAGAGGCGGCCGACGAGCCGCTCCAGGTCCGCCATGTCGCGGGCCACGGCCTTGATGATGAAGCAGTCGTCGCCCGTGACGTGGTGGGCCTCGAGGAGCTCCGGCGTGGTGTCGAGGACCTCGTGGAACGGGCCGTAGTTGGAGAGCGGGTAGTTGAGCCGGACGAACGCCATGATGGGATAGCCGGCGCGAACCGGGTCGACGACGGCGCGGGTGCCGGTCACGACGCCGGACTCCTGCAGGCGGCGCAGTCGCTCGGCCGTGGCGCTCGCCGAGAGGTTGATGGCGCGGGCGAGCTCGGCCACGGGCCGGCGGGCGTCGCGTTGCAACGCCACGAGGAGCGCTCGGTCGGTGGCGTCCAGCGACGGGAGATCGGCGGGCATGAGGAGAGATTACCGCGAAATGAGCGGTCAACCGGCGTGATGACCGGGGGACCGCCCTGTTTGCCGAGGCGGGAGCAGGGTGGAATGGACGCCATGAACATCAGCGCACACGCCGCCGACGCGGCCGCTCATTTTGCCCGCCGCCTGGCCCACGAGACCGACCCCGCCGACCTGGCCGCGGCGCGCGCCTCCGGCGCCGGGCCCGTCCTCATCGACGTGCGTTCGCCCGAGGACCACGCCGCGGGCCACATCCCCGGTTCCGTGAACCTGCACCGGGGCTCCGCGGCTCGGTGGCTGCGCTCGCGGGGGGTGGGGGAGGAGGACGAGGTGGTCGTCTACTGCTGGGGGCCGGGATGCAACGGGGCCACCCGTGCGGCCCACGCCCTGGCGCTCGAGGGATTCGCCGGGGTCAGGGAGCTGATCGGTGGCTTCGAGTACTGGGCCAGGGAGGGCTTCGCCGTGCAGTCGCTGTCGGGGCGCACCCGCCGGGATCCCGATGGTTTGTGCGCTCGGGTTCCCGGCTGAGGCATGCGACGGGGCCCGCACAGCCGGGCGCCCGTCCACAGGAGGGTGCCCGGAACCTCGCGGTCTTCGCCTCGGCTCGGTAGCGTCGCCTCATGATCAGGCTCGTGGGGGAGTGGCTGGCGGCGGGACAGGGGATGGCGGTCGCCTTTGCGCTCCTGGCCGTCGCCGTCCTCCTCGGATGCGGAGCACCGCTGGCCTGGATCGATGCCAGGACCCGGCGGCTCCCGGATCGGCTCACCCGGCCCCTGGCCGCCGCACTCATCCCGAGTTGTCTCATCGCCGGGATGAGTGCGGGGGAACCGGGCAGGGCGTTGCGCTCGCTCCTCGGGGCCCTCGGCGCAGGACTCCTGTTCCTGGCGCTGCACGCGCTCTCGCCGGGCTCCCTGGGCTTCGGCGACGTGAAGCTCGTCCCGTCGCTGGGAGCGATTACGGCACTGGTGTCCTGGGGGAACCTGCTCCTGGCGGGGGTCGCGGCTGCCCTCATCGGTGGCGCCCATGCGGCCGTCGTCATGGCTTTGCGCCGCGAGGCCAGGGCGCACATCGCCTTCGGCCCCGCGCTCGTCGTGGGGGCGGTGGCGGCGCTCTGCGTGTGAGGGCTCACCGGAGAAGGGACCCCGGCCGGAGTCGTGGCCGGCCCCGGCCTGGCCCCGGGGCCCCTACGCGAGCAACGCGCCGAGCGCCACCCTCACCATGGGGGCGAAGTGCGTCTCGCGTTCCTCCGAGCTCATGGCCTCCTCGCGCATGAGGTGGTCGGAGACGTTGCAGACGGCTAGCGCCTCGACGCCCTCGCGCATCGCGATGCCGTACAGCGCTGCGGCCTCCATCTCCACGGCCAGCGTGTGGTGCTTCGCTAGGTCTCGGGTCTGTTCCGGCCGTTCGGAGTAGAACGTGTCCGAGCTGAACACCGGTCCCACGCGGTGCGCCGTCCCGGTGGAGCGTGCGGTCCGCACCGCCGCCTCCAGCAGATCGAACGAGGGCACGTGGCTGAACCGGACCCCGGGGATCCGGAAATCGGCCATCGACGAATCCGTGTGGGCCGCGCTCGCGATGACGACCTCGCCCAGCCGCACCTCGTCCGCGATTCCGCCCGCGGTCCCCACCCGCACGATGCGCCGGGCGCCGTAGAAGCGGATCAGCTCCGTGGCATAGATGCTCATGGAAGGCATGCCCATCCCGGAGGCCATGACGGAGACCGGCGTTCCCTCCACGGTCCCGGTCCATCCCTCGATCCCGCGCACCTCGGTCACGAGGCGCGGTGCGTCGAAGAACTCCCGGGCGATCCGGCGGGCGCGGCGCGGGTCGCCCGGCATGAGGACGAGCGGGGCGAAGTCGCCCTCGGCGGCGGAGATGTGGGGAGTCGGCATGGTGCGAGCCTACCCGCGGCGAAAGCGCCCGCGCTCAGGAGCGGGCGGTCCCGGCCAGGGCACCCGCGGCGCCCGCGAGCGCCAGGCCGTACGCGGCGTCGAGCAGGGTCTCGTCCACGTCCAGCGGGTCCGCCCCGGCCCCGCCGATCGTGGCGACGAGGCATGGGACGCCCACCGAGGCGGCCGCCAGCAGCGGCGTGCGGGGGGACTCGGCGCTGAACTCGACGTCGCGCCCGCGGCGGGAGACCGCCGAGCGGTAGGCGCCGATGAGCACGGCGTCCTGGCGCACGCCGTCGTGCCCGCTCCCGCGGGACCCGCCCTCGGGGTTCCCGTCGGGGGAGGACACCACGAGGCGCACGCCCGCGGCCCTGGCCCCGCCCTCTGCACAGCCGAGCACGCGCTCGGCGACGGACTCCAGGACGTCGGCCGACGAGGCCCTCAGCGAGACCGCCGCCTGGGCCGCCGCACGCTCGGACTCTTGGTCCTCGCCCAGGTCGAGCAGCGAGACGGACACGCCCTCGGGGAGCCTGCGTACCAGCATCCCGAGCGCCGCCCGGGAGAGCTCCACGGCGTCCAGGGGATCCACGGAGGGGGCCGTGGAGGGCAAGGAAGCGGGGGCGACGAAGCGCAGGCCCCACTCCCGCGAGGCGCCCTGCACCAGCGACACGGCGTCCTCGGACCCCACGCCGGCGCCCAGCACCACCGTGACGTCCCGCAGCAGGCCGGCCTGCTCCACGGACGCCAGCCCGCCCCGCCCGGACGGCACGCCGATGACGCGCACCGTGAGGCCCAGGCCGCGCGCGGCCGAAGCGAGAGCCACAGCGGCCCCGGCCACGGCGGCGACCTCGGCGTGGTGCGGGGAGGCGTCCGGGGAACCGCCCTCGATGAGGAAGGCCACGACGGGACCGGCCGTACCGGGCCCCAGGGACACGGAGAAGCCCGAGCGCTCGGCGGGCTGGCGCTTGTCCAAGCCGAAGCCGTGCTTGAGCAGCAGCGCCGCGACCACCTGGTGCATCCGTACGTCGTCGGTGGAGTCGCCCAGGGTGGCCCGCGAGGTGCGGCTCAGCCGCATGAGGTCGCGGCGGACCTCGCCCAGCGTCTTCTCGAGCCCGGCACCCACGCGGGTGGCCAGCCAGTTTGCGGCGTCCGCCCCGCGCCGGTGCAGCGCGCGCTCCGCCTCGCTCGGCACGGGCGCGGGCGTCGCGGCAACAGCGTCAGCGAGCGCGGGAAGCGTCGAGGGATCCAGCGGCGCGATGACGCCGTCCGGCTGCCCGACGGCGTCCGGCCGAGCGGGTGCCTGCGTCGCCCCGGCGACGGGCGCGGAAGGGGAGATGGTGGCGGGGACCGGCGCCGCGACGTCGGGCAGCTCGGTGCGGGAGGGCTCGGAGACGGCCGCGGTGGCGGGCTCCGCGGTGGCGGGCTCGGCAGCGACCGGCACAGCCTGCACGGCCGCCTTCTTGGCCCTGGGCGCGGCGCTCTTGCGCGTGGGCGCCTTGCGGACGCCCTTCTTGGGGGAGGCCGCCACCTCGTCCGGCTCTCCGTGCTCGTCCAGCTCGAAGTCCCCGCCCAGCAGTCTGTCCAGCTCATCCATGATGTCCGGCTCGCGCTCCGCGGCCACCTCGGCGCTCACGGACAGGCGCTCCTTGCGGAAGGGGGAGGCGAAGGTACGGCGGCGGGCGACGCCCGGCTCGGCACGGATGACCTTGACCTCGGTCGAGGAGCTGGAGGGCGCGGAGGATCGCGTGGAAAGGGGAGTCATCGACGAGAGAACATCCTTTGGAACTGCGTGGCGAGGGGTGAGGTGGCCGCGGCGCCGGGTGGACGGCGCAAGGGGCGACGCCCTAGCTTAGCCAATCCGTGACCCGGGGGAGGAACCGGGGAGACCCCCGCGCGGCATGGCGTGCGTCACGCGCGGCCCCTCAGCGCGGGCCGGTCGGGCGCCGCGGCCGGCCCCGCTACGGCTGGAACATCTTCCCCGGGTTGAGGATCCCGAGCGGGTCGAACAGGGCCTTGATCCCGCGCTGCAGCTCGTACTGTTCCTCGCCGAGTTCGTCCTTGAGCCAGCGGCGCTTGAGGACGCCGATGCCGTGCTCGCCCGTCAGCGTCCCGCCCAGCCGCAGGCCCATCGCGAACAGCTCGCCGGCCGCCTCCCACACCCGTTCCGGGATCGCGTCCGCGTCCGGCACCACGAAGGTGGGGTGGAAGTTGCCGTCGCCGGCGTGCGCCGCCGTGGGGATGCTGACGCCGTGCCGCGCCTCGATCTCACGGATGCCAGTAAAGGCCTCCGCCATGCGGTCCTTGGGCACCGCCACGTCCTCGACCAGCAGGACTCCGCCCAGCGCCTCCAGCGAGGGGAAGAGGTTGCGGCGCAGCGCGAAGAGGGCCTCGCCCTCCTCGCGGCTCGCGGCCACCGTGCACACCCCGCCGTGCTCCTCGATGACCGCGGCCACCGCCGCGAGCTCGGCCGCGCCGGCGGCCCCGTCGCACTGCACCAGGAGGTAGGCCTGCGCGCCCGGCGCGGGGTCCGTCCCCTGGTGCGCGGCGATCGCGTCCAGGCTGGGGCGGTCCAGCATCTCCATGGCCGCTGGCACCAGCCCGGCCGCCGAGACCCCGGTGACGGCGGAGGCTGCCGCCGCGACCGAGGCGAAGGCCGCCCCCAGCGTGGGCGTGGGACCGGTGACCGCGGGCAGCAGCTTGAGCGTGGCCTCCACGATCACACCCAGCGTCCCCTCGGAACCCACCATGAGCGAGGTGAGGTCGTAGCCCGTGACCCCCTTGACGGTGCGGCGCCCCGTCGAGATGAGTCGGCCGTCGGCGAGCACCGCCTTGAGGCCGAGCACGGCCTCGCGCGTGACGCCGTACTTGGCGCAGAGCAGGCCGCCGGCGTTCATGGCGATGTTCCCGCCCACGGAGCAGATGGCGCGGGAGGCCGGGTCCGGGGCCCACCACAGCCCGTGGTCCGCGAGGACGGCGTCGAGGTCGCCGTTGATGACGCCGGGCTCGACGACGGCGAGGCGATTGGCCGCGTTGATCTCCAGGATCCGGTTCATACCTGAGAGGTCGAGCACCACCTCCCCGGTCCCGGCCAAGGCGCCGCCGGAGAGCCCCGTGCCCGCCCCACGCGTCACGAGGGGGGTCGCGTGCTCCGTGGCCACGCGGCAGACCGCCTGCACGTCCTCGACCGACGTCGCGAGCACCGCCGCGAGCGGCAGCCCGGGGACGGACTGCCCGGAGCGGTCGCCGCAGCGCGCCGCCAGTTCTTCCGGAGCAGTGAGCACCTTGCCAGGCAGAACGGCGAGCAGGGCGGCGACGACGGGTGCGACGGTCATGGGTCTCCCAACGGTGATCGGTGCGTTTGTCTCACGCTAGCCAGCGCGCCCGGCCGTGTCCCGTTCACGACGCGGGTTCGTCGCCCGCGGCGGGCGGGCCGCGATCCGTGTCAGGATGGAAACCATGCCCACTCCGGAGTTCATCCTTGATCTGCGCCGCAGCATTGGCCACGCCCCGCTCTGGCTGCCCGGGGTGAAGGGCGTGGTGCTGCGCACCGACGGTGAGCGTCCCAGCGTTCTCTTGGTCCGGCGCGCGGACAACGGCCTCTGGACGCTCCCTGCCGGCATCCTGGAACCGGGCGAGGAGCCGGCCGACGGGATCGAGCGCGAGGTCCTCGAGGAGACGGGCGTGCGCGCCCGCGCCGAGCGGATCGTGGGTGTGAGCACCACGGACCCCGTGACCTACCCGAACGGAGACCGCGCCCAGTTCCTCGACACCATCGTGGCCCTGACGCCGCTGACCCTCGAAGCGCACGTGGCCGACGACGAGAACCTCGACGTCGCCTGGCGGTCCGTGGACTCCCTCGGCGACCTCCCTCCGCGGCACCGACGCGCCGTCGAGTGGGCGCTGGCCCAGGGCGGGCGGGAGGGCGGAAACCCCGTGCCCGACGCCGCGTGGTTCGTCCGCGCCGGCCTCGTCTCCCGCGGTGGCGGACTTGGCTGAGCCGGTCCGCTTTCTGGCATTGCGAACTCTCTGTCCGGAAATCCCGCATGTGATCGTGAACATCCGTCGTGAGAGCGGGAAAATCGGACGGAAACCTGCGGACTCCCGCGAGGAGCTCCCGCCGGGGCCCGGCTCGGACGCGGCGCCTCACGACGCGTAGAACCGTAGGGAAAGCGAACGGCGCCGGTTCCCGCGGAAGGGGAGCCGGCGCCGTCTGGCACTCATCCCGCCGCAGGCGGGATGGGAAGGATCAGTACTTGCCCGTCATGGTGGTGACGTCCAGGGCCTTGTCCAGCTCGGACTCGGGGACCTGGCCCTCGCCGTCGCCGACGAAGCCGAGCTCCACCGTGGCCTGGCGGACCGTCAGCTTCTCCTTGACGGCCTTCTTGGCGATCTTGGCGGCGTTCTCGTAGCCGATGAACTTGTTCAGCGGGGTCACGATCGAGGGGGAGGCCTCGGCCAGGAAGCGTGCGCGCTCCTCGTTGGCCTCGATGCCGTCCACCATCTTGTCCGCCATGACGCGGGAGGCGTTGGCGAGCAGGCGCACCGACTCCAGCAGGTTGGCGGCCATGACCGGGATGCCGACGTTGAGCTCGAAAGCGCCGTTCGTGGAGGACAGGGCGATCGTGGCGTCGTTGCCGATGACCTGAGCGGCCACCTGGATGACGGCCTCGCAGATGACGGGGTTGACCTTGCCCGGCATGATCGAGGAACCCGGCTGCAGGTCGGGGATCGCGATCTCGCCGAGGCCCGTGTTGGGGCCCGAGCCCATCCAGCGCAGGTCGTTGGAGATCTTCATGAGCGAGTACGCGATGGTGCGCAGCTGGCCGGAGACCTCCACGAGGCCGTCGCGGTTGGCCTGGGCCTCGAAGTGGTTGCGGGCCTCGGTGATCGGCAGGGCCGTGTCCTGGGCCAGCTCGGCGATGACGCGCTGCGGGAAACCCTCCGGCGTGTTGATGCCGGTGCCCACGGCGGTGCCGCCCAGGGGGACCTCGGCGACGCGCGGCAGGGAGGCGTTGATGCGCTCGATGCCGTAGCGCACCTGCGCCGCGTAGCCGCCGAACTCCTGGCCAAGGGTGACCGGGGTGGCGTCCATGAGGTGCGTGCGGCCGGACTTCACGATGGACTTGAACTCCTCCGCCTTGCGGGAGAAGGAGGCGTCCAGGTAGCTCAGGGCCGGGACCAGGTCGTTCAGCAGCGCGTTCGTCGCCGCGACGTGCACCGAGGTGGGGAAGACGTCGTTGGAGGACTGCGAGGCGTTGACGTGGTCGTTCGGGTGAACGGTGGTCCCGGAACCGGCGGCGGCCAGCGCGCGCGTGGCGAGCTCGGCGATGACCTCGTTGGCGTTCATGTTCGACGACGTGCCGGAGCCGGTCTGGAACACGTCGATCGGGAACTGGTCGTCGTACCTGCCGGAGGCCACCTCGTCGGCAGCGGCGACGATCGCGTCGGCGCGCTCGGCGTCGAGGACGCCCAGCTCGGCGTTGGCGATCGCGGCGGCGCGCTTGACCTTGGCCAGAGCGCGGATGTGCTGCGACTCGAGCGTCTTGCCGGAGATGGGGAAGTTCTCCACGGCACGCTGCGTCTGCGCGCGGTAGAGGGCGTTCACCGGGACGCGAACCTCGCCCATGGTGTCGTGTTCGATACGGTATTCCGTGGAGTCAGCCATGCTTTCGATGGTACCGCCAGGGCGGGGAGGGGAGTGAACCACGAGCCCCTCGGCCCAGTGCCGTGCCGGCCGACGTCGCGGGCGGCTACACCAGCGTGACGCCGCCGGTGGTGAGGTCGTAGACCGCGCCGACGACCTTGAGGCGGCCAGCCGCCTCGGCCTCGACGAGGACCGGCGAGACCTCTCGCAGGCGCTCCACGGTGCGCTGGGTGTGCACGGCGACGGCCTCGTTGATGGTGTGGCCGCCCTGGTTGCGGGAGGCCACGACCGAGGGGAGGATGCGCTCCACGAGATTGGCCACCGAGCCGCCGGGCGTCTCGCCCGTGCCCAGGGTGTGGTCGGCGGCCGTGACGGCGCCGCAGGAGGTGTGGCCCAGGACCAGGACGAGGGGCACGTTCAGCTCGGCGATCGCGAACTCGATCGTCCCGACCACGGTCTCGCCCAGGGTGTGGCCGGCCGTGCGGATCGCGAAGAGGTCGCCGTAGCCGGCGTCGAAGGCGTATTCCATGGGCACCCGCGAATCGGAGCACCCCAGGACGGCGGCGATGGGGGCCTGGCCCCGGGCCAGGATGGTGCGGTGGTCCACCGAGGTGTTGGGGCGCTCGGGACGGCCCTGACTAGCACGCTCGGCACCGTCCATGAGGGCGGCGAGGGCTTCATCGGGGCTCAGCTGACGATCGAGGCTCATGGGTCCCCACTGTACGACCCGACGCCAAGCCGGGCTCTCCGGTGACGCGCGACGACGCACGGCCGGGCGGGGCTCAGCGGCCCGGGGCCGCCTTCACCACGGTCGTGGCGAGCTCCTCGAGGAAGGCGTCCTCGCCAGCGTCCGCCCGCAGGACGTAGGTGTACTTGCCGATCTTGGCGGTCAGCAGCGTCTTGGGGGAGTCGGACGAGGCCAGCGCGCGCTGCTCCCAGTCCACGCCGCCGAGCTCCCGGGTGGCCCCCGTGGGCAGGGAGCCGTCCGTCACGAGCGAGAGCCACGAGGGGTTGGCCTTATCGCTCTGCAGGATCTCCCCGTAGTGCGTGTCGTCCTTGATGACGCCCAGGCTCCAGAAACCCACGCCGTCCGCCGCGCCAGGGTTCCATTCCGCGCGATTGACGTACCAGCCGCCCGAGAACTCCGGGTTGATCGCCTCGAAGCCCTCCGCGGTGATGTTCTGGAACGCCTCCTGCGCCACGGTCTTCTGGTCGATGCGGTGCTGGTCGTAGGTGTCCTTGTTGGAACTGGGGTTGAGGAACACGACGGGCAACGCCACGGCGAGCGTGAGCACCACGGAGATGACCATGCCCTTGATGGTTTGGTTGGCGCGCTTGATCTGGCCCGCCGTCAGGGGGGCCTTGAAGCCCGGCTCGCCCGGCAGCGGGGCGCGCGGCGCCTCCGGGGCCTGGGCGGACGCGTTCATCTCGGGGGAGTCGTTCTGGGGCATCCATCCATCATCCCGCACGCCGGCCCGGGCTCCCAACCCGGCCTCCGCGCCGTGAGAACCGTCACGAGGCGTCCGCGCCGCCCCGTGAGGGGGTCCCTCCGCATAGGCTGGAGGGGCACGGCCGGTGGACGCCCCACCGCACCACTCAATGAAGAGGATTTCCCGTGACGATTGAGCACGATTACTCGCATTTGTCCCCGCGTTTGTCCGTTTCGGATTCGGAGCCGGACCGGAATTTGGCTTTGGAGTTGGTGCGGGTCACGGAGGTCGCGGCGATCGCGTCGGCCCCGTGGGTCGGGATGGGGGACAAGAACTCGGCCGATGGGGCGGCGGTGGACGCGATGCGTTCCATGCTGTCCTCGGTGTCGTTCAACGGCGTGGTGGTGATCGGCGAGGGGGAGAAGGACGAGGCGCCGATGCTGTTCAACGGGGAGCACGTGGGTTCGGGTGAGGGACCCGAGGTGGACGTGGCGGTGGACCCGATCGACGGGACGCGGCTGACGGCGCTGGGGATCAACAACGCGCTCTCGGTGTTGGCGGTGGCCGAGCGGGGGGCGATGTTCGATCCGTCTGCGGTGTTCTACATGGACAAGCTGGTGACGGGCCCGGCCGCCGCCGACTTCGTGGACCTGCGCCTGCCCGTGAAGCAGAATCTGCACCTGATCGCGAAGGCCTTGGGGAAGAAGGTGTCGCAGGTGACGGTGTCGGTGTTGGACCGTCCGCGTCACGAGGGGCTGATCCGGGAGATTCGCGAGGCGGGGGCGCGGACGAAGTTGTTGATGGATGGTGATGTGGCCGGGGCGATTGCGGCGGCGCGCCCGGAGTCGGGGGTGGACGCCCTGATGGGTGTGGGCGGTACTCCGGAGGGCATCGTGACGGCGTGTGCTATCCGTGCCTTGGGCGGGGTGATCCAGGGACGGCTGTGGCCCAAGGACGACGCGGAGAAGCAGCGGGCGTTGGATGCGGGGCACGACCTGGACCGGGTGCTGACGACGAATGACCTGGTCACGAGCGATAACTGTTATTTCGCGGCGACGGGTATCACGGATGGTGATCTGGTCAAGGGCGTGCGGTACCGGGGGGACCGGATCGTGACGCAGTCGCTGGTGATGCGTGCCAAGTCGGGCACGGTGCGCATGGTCGAGGCCGAGCACCGCGCCTCCAAATGGGAGGCCTACACCCGCTGAGCCCGGTTCTCAGGCCCCGGGGGTGAAAGCGGCGTAGGCCAGCAGACCCTCGGGGCCGTGCGCCGTGACCGGCAGCTCTGAGCCGGCCACGAAGGCGCTCTCGCCCGGGCCAAGGGTGAGGGTCTCGTCGCCGCGGCGCAGCGTGAGCTCTCCCGCGATCACCACGACGGCGGTGGCGCCGGCGCCGGGCAGTCCGACGGGCTCGGCGGCCGGGGTGATGACCGCCAGGTCAAACTCGTCGAAGCCGGAACGGTACACCGCCAGTCCCGGCGCGAGGTCCTGGGCCGGAACGCGATGCGGGGCGGTGGGCTCGAAGAGCACCACGCGCAGCAGCTCGGGAACGTCCACGTGCTTGGGCGTGAGCCCCCCGCGCAGCACGTTGTCGGAGTTCGCCATGATCTCCACGCCCGTGCCGAAGAGATAGGCGTGGATGTTCCCGGCCGGGAGCGACATGGCCTCGCCGGGCCGCAGCGAGACGAGGTTGAGCATGAGGGCAAGGAGCACCCCGGTGTCGCCGGGATAGAAGTCCGCCAGGCGCGGGAGCAGGCCGAGCGAGGCGTCCGCGGACGTGGCCTCGTCGTGGGAGGACTCCACGGCGCGCGCCGCCAGCGTCGCGAGCCGGCGGGCGTCGTCGCCCGCGTCCAGCACCAGTCGCACCGCGCCCGCGAGCTCGCCGGCGGCCAGGGCGTCGGCGAGTGCCGCCGCCACGTCGGAGGCATCCGGCTCCTCGACCGTCTCCTGCAACCAGCGGAACGCGGCGACCGCGTCGGCCGGCTCACGGAAACCGGAGAGCGCCTCGAAGGCCGTGAGGGCCACGATCATCTCCGGCTTGTGCTGGTCGTCCTTGTAGTTGCGGGTGGGGGCGTCGATCGCCGGGCCGTTCGCCTCCTCGGCCGCGAAACCCGCGGCGGCCTGCGCCAGGGTGGGGTGCACCTGCAGCGAGAGCGGCTCGGCGGCGGCCAGGACCTTGAGCAGGTACGGCAGGCGACCGTAGCGGCTCGCGACGACCCCGCCAAGCATCCCTTCCGGGTCCGCCGCGATGGCGGCGTCCAGCGGCAGGCCGCTGGGGCGCAGAACGGACGGGGCGCCGGGATGCGCACCGATCCACATCTCCGCCTCGGGGGAGCCGGAGGGCTCGTGGCCGAAGAGCTCCGCCATGGAGGTCTTGGATCCCCAGGCGTAGTCCCTCACCGTGGTGCTCAGCTTGTCCATGTCTCTCCTTCGGAACGTCCCGGGGGACGGGTGCGGTGCCGGGACTCAGCCGGCCTTGCAGGCGTCGTTGTTCTGGGCGATCTGGGCGATCAGGTCCAGGTTGTACTGGATCTTGGACTCCTCCAGCTTCACGAGCCAGGCCTGGGTGATCGGCGAGCCGTCCGGCTGCGTCGTCGGCACCGAGGACTGCTGCAGCGAACTGGAGCCGTCGTTGTCATCCACGCTGGAGCCGGCCGCGTCGCCCGCGGCCTTCGTCGACGCGGAGCCGGACGCCCCGGAGCCCGACGTCGACGGGGAGGCGGCCTTCTTCTTCGCCTTGGCGGCGGCGTCGGCCTTGGCACCGGCATCTGTGGCCCGCGCCACGAGCTTCTCGACTCCGGCGCGGAGCTGTGCGAAGTCCGGGTAGGTCGTGAACTTGCTGGAGGCGTCGCCGAAGTCCGGCGGGCCGAGCGTCAGGCGCAGGAAGGCGTGGCCGCGTGCCTTGTCCGCGAGGTTCAGGAAGTCGCCGAGCTGGTTCTGCGGCAGGTCCGTGTGGACGATCTGCTTGCCCGTGTCCATGATCGCCGTGAACTTGGTCAGGAGCGTCTTGGGCGTGAACTGGTTGATCATGGCCTGCTGGAGGCACTGCTGGCGGCGGATGCGGTGGTAGTCCGTGGCGAAGTCGCGCGAGCGGGCGAACCACAGGGCCTGGTTGCCCGTGAAGTGGTGCTTGCCCGGCGCGAACCAGTGGGTCTTGATGTCGGTGCCTGGCCACGGCTTCTTGGTGTTGTAGGGCACCCAGCCGCCGGAGGTGATGTCCACCCCGCCCATGGCGTCGATGAGGTCCTTGAAGCCGCCCATGTCCACGACCACGAAAGCCTGCACGGTCAGGCCGGTCACGGCGCTGGCCGCCTCCTTGGTGGCCTGCGCTCCGGGGTCCTCGACGCCGGGGTAGAGCTTGCGGTAGTCCTTGTTCTCCGCGACCGTCTGGTAGATCGCGTTGAAGATGCACACGTCGCCGCAGTTGAAGCCCTTGGGGTAGACCTTGTGCATGGGCGACGACGCCGGGAACGGGACGTTCTGCAGGTTGCGGGGGATGGAGATGACGGCCGTGCGGCCGGACGCGGCGTCGATGGACCACACGGCCGAGGAATCGGGGCGCAGGCCGATGCGGTCGGAGCCGGCGTCCCCGCCCATGACCAGGATGTTGTAGCGCCCGTCCACGGCCTTGATGGGAGGGCCGGCGGCGAAGATGCCGGAGAGCGTGTCGCGGCCCTTGAGCAGCACGTAGCTGCCGTAGCCGAGGGAACCGGAGGTGACCACGACCGCCGCGATGACGGCCAGCGGGACCAGGGCCTTCATGCCGGGGGCTAGCAGGCCGGGCCGGATGATGCTCAGGGTGTTGAGGAAGAGGGCCAGCCAGCCCAGGGCGAGTGCGCCGAGGAGAACGCCGAGCACCAGCTGCACCGTGGGGTCGGCCACGAGGGAAACCAGCCACGCGCGGTGCACCAGCAGGAGCACAACGGTCACCACAAGGGCCGCCCAGCAGGTCACCGTGATACCGAGGGCCAGCCGCCCTAGGCGCTTGTTCCCGGCCACGACCTGGGCACCGCCGGGCACCAGGAGCGTGAGCAGCCAGAGCACCCACGCGCGCTGGGTACGCACGGGGGAGGGCTGCGACTCCGGGTGCCTGACCGGGTCGCTCCGGGTGAGCAGCGAACTCACGCGCCGCCCCCGGCACGGCGGGCCGCGAGCGCCTCGCCCTTCGCGACGGCGACGGCGCGCAGCTCGTCGGAGAAGGCCAGCAGGGCGGCGCGCAGGCGCTCCGCTTCCTCGCCGCGGCCGGCGGAGAGGATGCGGGCCGCGAGCAGCCCGGCGTTGCGGGCACCGCCGATCGAGACCGTCGCGACGGGGACGCCGGCCGGCATCTGCACGATCGAGAGCAGGGAGTCCATGCCGTCCAGGTACTTCAACGGCACCGGGACGCCGATGACGGGCAACGGGGTGACCGCGGCCAGCATGCCGGGCAAGTGGGCCGCCCCGCCGGCGCCGGCGATGATGACGTCCAGCCCGCGCTCATGGGCGCTCCTGCCGTAGTCGATCATGTCCTGCGGCATGCGGTGCGCGGAGACCACGCCCACCTCGTGGGCAATCCCGAACTCCTCCAGGGCCGCCGCCGCGGCCTCCATGGTGGGCCAATCCGAGTCTGAACCCATGACGATGCCGACGCGGGGGGAGTGCTGCTGCTGGGTCATGGAGTGGCCTTTGGCTCGGGGAGGCAGGAATGCCGGGAGAGGAAGGGACGGGCCGGGCGCGGGGCCGGCCGGGCGGCGTCGGGCGTCTCAGCCGCCGACGACCGGGACGGCGCCGTCCCTGACCGTCGCCGCGACGCGCCCGGCGCGGGCGCGCAGTTGGTCCACGTCGGCGCCGGGGGCACCCACGAGATTGACGTGGCCGATCTTGCGGCCGGGACGCACGGACTTGCCGTACATGTGGATCTTGGCCTCCGGTTCCGCGGCCATGGCGGCCGGGAAGGCGGCGTGCAGCTCTTCGTTGGCACCGCCCAGGTAGTTGCGCATGACGGTGGGGCCGGAGAGCGGCTCGGCGGAGCCGAGCGGCCAGTCGAGGACGGCGCGCAGGTGCTGCTCGAACTGGCTCGTGAAGGCCCCGTCCTGGGTCCAGTGGCCCGTGTTGTGGGGGCGCATCGCGAGCTCGTTGATGATGAAGCCGGGTGCGCGGCCAGGGACCTCGAAGAGCTCGACGGCGAGCACTCCCGTCACGCCCAGGCTCTCGGCGAGCGTCGTGGCCGTGGCGGCGGCAGCCCCGAGGACGGCGTCGTCGATGTCCTGCGCCGGGGCGATGACCTCGTCGCACACGCCGTCGACCTGGATCGTGTGCGCCACGGGCCAGGCCCTCATCTCGCCGGAAGGGGTGCGGGCCACGAGCACGGAGAGCTCGCGGGAGAAGTCCACCTTCTCCTCCAGCAGGATGCTGGAGTCCGCGAGCCACTCGCCGAGTGTGCCTGCCTCGTCCCGCCCGACGACGCGGACGCCTTTGCCGTCGTAGCCGCCCCGGGGGGTCTTGGCGATGACGGGCCAGCCCGTGGCATCGCCGAAAGCGAGCACGTCCTCGACGCAGGAGGCCTCGGCCCACGCCGGGTTGGGCAGGCCGAGGCGCTGCACGGCGGCGCGCATCACGAGCTTGTCCTGGGCGTGGCGCAGGGCGGAGGAACCGGGGTGGACGGCGATGCCTTCCGCCTCCATGGCCGTGAGGATCTCCTGGGGCACGTGCTCGTGGTCGAAGGTCACGACGTCCACCGTGCGGGCGAAGGCCAGGACGGTGTCCATGTCCTTGTAGTCGCCGACCGGCGCGTTCGCCACGGCACGGGAGGAGGACACCTCGGCGCCCTCACAGAGGATGGAGAGGTCGATGCCGAGGTTGATCGCTGCGGGGGCCATCATGCGGGCCAGCTGGCCGCCGCCGATGACGCCGATCTTGGGGATGCTCACACCCCTAGGTTATCGAAAACGCGCGCCGAACCTGGCGTCGAGGGCGGCGGGCGCGGCCGTGAGTCGCCTGCAGATTCCCTGTGGAGGGGGCTCCGGGAGCGGTGCAGAGGCGGGCCGCCTGCGCCGCAGCGGTAGCATGGGGAGTTGCGCCCGGTGCGGGTGCCGCCGGGTTTTCCCTTCCCCTCGCGTCCGCGGGACGCCGCCGGGAGGCCCGCGCCGAGCGACGAAGGACACGTGTGAAGAAGCTGTACGAGCGACTCCTGGGCCTGGTGCGCATGCTCTGGCGCGAGGTCGCCAAGTTTGGCGTGGTCGGCGCCGTGGCCTGGGTCATCGACACGGCCGTGTTCCTCTGGCTCATGCAGGGCCCGCTGCATTCCGGCGAGGTCTGGGCCAAGGGGTGGGCCACCGTCGTGGCGTCCATCTTCTCCTGGGCAGCGAACCGGTGGTGGACCTTCCGTCATCGCAAGCAGAACAACGCCGTGCGCGAGTTCGTGCTCTTCGCCGTCATGAACGTGATCGGCCTGCTCATCGCCGCCGGGTGCGTGGCGTTCACCAAGTACGTCCTGGAGATGACCGGCCCCACCGCCATGTTCATCTCCGGCTCCATCGTGGGCCTGGTGCTCGGCACCATCTTCCGCTACTTCGCCTACCGCTTCTGGGTTTTCAACGACGAGATGGACGAGGAGGAGGCCTTCAGGGGCGACCACGAGCTGCTGCGCCGCGAGCCGCGCACCGGGGCCGTGGCCGTCATCGAGGCGGACACCCCCGAGCAGCAGGCCTGAGCCCCCCCACAGGCGAGCCACGAGGGGCCGGTCCCGGCGTGTCGTCCACAGCCGGCGCGGGAGGGGCCTCCGCGCGCGGGCGCGGCGCACCAGGCTGGTGGCATGACACACGCCACCAGCCCCTTGAAACATCGCAAGCTCGACCGGGACCGTGATCTGCACGAGCTCCTGGAGTACCTGCTGGACTCGGCCTGCCGGCGCCAGCTCTGGACGCTCTTCATCGACCACCGCGGATGTCTCGGCGACCCCGTGCTTCCCATGGCGGACTATCCTGCGGACCCGGGGCGTCTCGTGGAGGTGGAGGGCCACGGGGCGCTCACCAATGCTTCCCTGTTGGCCGCCGCGATCGAGCAACAGCGGAGCCTGTCCGGCAACGCCGCGGTCGTGCTGGTGTGGGAACGCCCGGGTGACGAGGCCATGACCAGGGCGGACCGCGCGTGGGCGGTGGCTCTGGGGCGCGGAGCGGCGCAGGCGGGCGTGCCGTTGCGCGCGCAATTCCTGCTGCACGACGGCGGGCTCAAGCGACTGCGTCCCGATGACCTCGTGTGAGGGAACGCCCTTCAGGCCTCGAAGGTGGCCCGTTCCTGCTCCAGCAGCGCCGGATCGGGGGACGCGCTCGCGACGAGCAGCAACGCTCCGGCCTCGCCCGTCGCCAGCAAGGCGCGTAAGGCCGGAAGCATTCCCCGTTCGGCATGAATCCATCCCGTGGCGCCGCCGCGCCCCGCGGGGCGGGGTGTCGCGAGCAACTCGGCCAGGGAGACGTTCGGGGAATCCGGGCCGTTGGGCATCCAGCAGCCACGCTCCGCGGCCCCGGGGTCAGGGACGAGGCGATCAGGCTGGGCCCGGACCTCGGCGGCATGGTCCACGGCGTGGGAGGGCAGCTCTTCTCCGAAGCTCATGGCCAGGGGGGAGGTGGTCACGGCGAGCAGCTCCGCGGCCGTACTCGCGGCCTCCCCGTGGGGCTCGGAGGTGATGAGCAGGTCCGCGTCGGCCGAGGCGGACGGGTCCTCCGAGAGGCGGGCGCCGAGTCCCAGGGCCGCCAGGGCCAGGGGGAGTGAGCGCCAGGAGGCGTCAAGATCCAGGACCACGTGCGAGTCCACCCCGATGCCGAACTCGGATTGCAGGAGGCCGGCGTTCTTGGCCCACCAGTTCACGCCCACCCGACCGCTCAGCTCCACCCGGGCGCCGTGCGGCAGGGAACGGTCCACGAGCAGCGGAGAGGTGGACGTGGCGCGGGCGGCGGCCCAGGCGAAGAGCGAGCGGGCTGCTGACGCAGGAGGGAGAGAAGACATGGTGACTCCGGGGCGGGGCTGCGGCGGCACGGGATGCCGTGGGCTGCTCGGGCGCGCCGGAGATCCTCCACATTCTGGATCAGCCATTTGACGCCCTCGACTTACATCAGTGTAATTACTGTGGTGACACCACGACGCAGACGCGACGGGGCCGCCGATCCGAGGGGAACGGGTCGGGGCTGACGGTGTCACCAGAAGACATCTGACGAAGGGCGAGGCACCATGGGGAACGTCGAACTCAACCGCGTGACCGAGGCGCAGGGGGCCCAGGCGCCCCGACCGCGGACGGTCCCGTCCGATTGGTTCCTCGATCCGGCCGATCCCGATGCGGCGGAGCGCTACGAGGCCGGTCGTTCCCTCGAGGACGTGGCCACGGCCCTGCTGTCGTCGCAGCCCGAATCCCTGGCGGAGGTCACGCCGCTGCGTTCCCTGTCCCCGGAAGTCCTGCGGGACGCCGGCCTCCTCGAGGACGAGCCCATGGACCTGGAGGCCGGTACGGCCCCCGGCCGTGTGTGGCTGCCGATCCCCGGTTTCCCCGGCGCCGAGGACGAGGGCGAGCTGGGGTGGCAGACGGAGGCACTGTGTGCCCAGACCGATCCCGAGGCGTTCTTCCCCGAGAAGGGCGGCTCCACCCGCGACGCCAAGAAGGTGTGCGCCTCCTGCACGGTCCGCAGCGAATGCCTCGACTACGCGCTCGCGAACGACGAGCGCTTCGGCATCTGGGGCGGCATGTCGGAACGTGAACGCCGTCGTCTGAGGAAGCGAGCGAACTGATTTCTCCCGCCGCGCACGTCACAGCGATCGTCGTCAGCCACGACGGCGAGCCGTACCTCGGGGCCACGCTCGGGGCGCTCGTCGCCCAGACGCGCCCCCCCGAGCTGTCCGTGGGGGTGGACACCGGCTCTCGCGACGGCAGCCGGGAGGCGCTCGCGGCCGGACTGCCGCCCGGCTCGCCCGTGCTGGAGGCCAGGGGCGCCGGCTTCGGCGCCGCTGTCCGGGTGGCCGTCGAACACGTCTCCGGGTCCGTCGCGCCCGGGCCCGTGGCCGACGACGCGGGGGAGACCCGGCGCTGGTTCTGGCTCCTGCATGACGACTCCGCGCCGGCTCCGGATGCGCTGGGGCGGCTGCTCGAGGCGGTGGAGAAGGCTCCCTCCGTGACCATCGCCGGGTGCAAGGAGCTGGACGCCGAGGCGCCGCACCGCCTGCTGGACGCCGGCCTCACCATGACCCGCCGCGGCCGCCGCTTCAATCCCGTCGGCTCCGACGAGGTGGACCAGGGACAGCGCGACCACGTCAGCGACGTGCTGGGTGTCAACACCGCGGGCCTGCTGATCCGCGCGGACGTCTTCGAACAGCTGGGCGGCTTCGACCCCGCCCTGCCGGGCGTGGGCGACGACGTGGACCTGGGCCGGCGCGCCTGGCTGGCCGGGCACCGCGTGGTGCTGGTCCCCGAGGCCATCATGCACCATCGCTCCGACGCGGTGGAGGCGGTTTCAGGTCCGCGCGCCGTGGAACGCGCCGCCGCCTATTCGCGCCTCAAGTTCGCCCCCGCGGCCGTCGTTCCCTTCTTGGTCGTGTGGATGCTTTTCTCCGGCCTTTTCCGCGCCGTGGGGCGCGTCATGGCCAAGGATCCGCAGGGTGCCGCGATCGACCTGGCCGCCGGTGCCACCGGCCTGGTGCGTGCCGCGCCGCTCGCCGCCGGCCGCCGCTCCCTGCGGCGCAGCACCCACGTGCCGCGCGCCGTGGTGCGCCCGCTCCTGGCCTCCCCGTCCAAGGTGAGGGAACGCGCGCGGGCGCTGCGCGAGGAGTGGCGCGTCGTGACCGACGCGGAGGCCCCCAGCCAGCCCGCCCGCGAGGCGAGCGGAGGCGACGAGAGCTTCGATGCCGTGGACGTGGGGCCCCGCCCTGCGGGGACCACGGGGGCCGCCCTGGCCGCCGTCGTCATCGCAGCGGGTCTCTCCGCGCTGGGTCTCTACCGCTTCCTAGGCGCCCAGGCGGCCGCCGGGGGTTCCCTCCTGGCGCCGGGGCGCCAACTCGGTGAGCTGTGGCACGCCGCCACGTCCGGCTGGCGCGAACTCGGGACGGGCTCGGCCGCCGCCCCCGACCCCTTCGCCCTGCTGATTTGGCTCTCCGGCGTGGTCTCCTTCGGCCACCCGCAACAGGCGGCGGTCGCCGCCTACGTGCTGGCGATGCCGCTCGCGGCCCTGGCCGCCTGGTTCGCCGTGGGCGCGGTGACCAGGAGCGCCGGCTTCCGCTTCCTCTCGGCGCTGGCGTGGGCCTTCGCCCCCACGCTGCAGGTGGCGTTGGCCCAGGGACGGCCGGGGCCCGCCGTGGTCCACGTGGTGCTGCCCGTCTTCGTGCTCGCGCTCGTCCGGGCCGTGGGCGCCGCGCGTGGCGAGCCCATCGACGGCGCCGCCGTCCCCGGTCGGGCCGGCATGCCCTCGTGGGCGGCCACGGGATCCGCGGCCCTGCTCGGGGTCGTCCTCGGCGCCGCCGAGCCGCTCCTGCTGGTGCCGATCCTGCTCGGCTGCCTCGTCGCCGCGGTCGCGACGCGGCGCGGACGGGGCCTGTGGTGGGTGCCGGTGCCCGCCCTCGTGACGGCGCTCCCGCTCCTGATCGCGTCCGTGCGTGACCCCCGCGTTCTCCTGGCCCAGCCCGGCCTGCCGCAGGCGGCGGACCCCGCGCCGTGGTGGCAGCTGCTGCTCGGCTGGCCCCTGGGCTTCGACGCCGGTGGCGCCGTGCCGTTCCTCGATGCGCCGGGTGCCGGGCCCTGGGCCCTGGTGCTGGCCTGCCTCGTGGCCGTCCCCCTCGGCCTCCTGGCCGTCGCCGCGGTGGTCCGTCCCGGGCCCGGCACTACGACGGCGCGCGTCCTGGTGCTCTGCGGCGCCCTCACGCTGGCGCTGGGCGCCGCCGCGGCCCGCCTGGACGCCTCGCTCGCGGGGGAGACGCCGGTGCATCCCTTCGTGGGATCCTTCGTCTCCGCCCTCGGCCTGGCCGTTCTCCTGGCCGCCGCGGTGCAGCGCGAGGCGCTGCTGCTCGCCCCGGGCGCTCGCTCCGGACGGCGGGTGGCCGCCGGCGTCGTGAACGGCGTGGCCTCCACGCTCGTGGTCTTCTCCGTGCTGGCCTCGGCCGCCCTGTGGGTGGTGCCCCGCCTCGATACCTCGCGCCCGGCGCAGGCCTTCCCCGTGGGCCAGCTCGTGGAGCCGAGCGACGGCGACGTCCTTCCGGCGACCGCCGCCGACCGTGGCCTGGGCGCCTACGGCGAGCGCACCCTGGTGCTGGACGTGGCCAAGGATGGCACGCTCGACGCCCAGCTGGCCACGGGCGACGGCGTGCGTGCGGAGGACCTCTCCTCCGTCGTCGCCGCCTCGCGCCTGGCGGGGAACGTCTTCGTCCCCGGTGGGAGCCAGAGGGCGGACGAGTCGGCCGGGGACGCCGCCGTGCGCTCCGTCGTCGCGAGCCTGGCCTCCGGCGAACACATCGATCCCCGCCCCGAGCTGCTGCGCCTGGCCGTGTCCCACGTGGTGGTCCGCAGCGGGGACACGGGTGCCGATGTCCTCGCGGGCACGCTTGACAGCGTGCCAGGGCTCTCGGCGATCGGCCGCTCGCAGGACGCCGCCGCATGGATCTGGCGTGTGCGTCCCGCCGACGGGGACGACGGCGTCGAGGCTCAGGCCGGCTCCCCGACGGCACGCGTGCGCGTCGTCGGCGCCGACGGCAGGACAGAGCGCCTGGTTCCCTCCGAGCACGGCAACGTCTCGCGCTACGAGTTGCCCTCCGGCCCGGCCGGTCGCCTTTTGCTCCTGTCCGCCTCCGCCGACGCCGGCTGGTCCGCGACCGTCAACGGCCAGGACCTCGCCGCCACGGCCCAGGGCTGGGCGCAGGCCTTCCGCGTGCCGGAGTCGGGCGGCGTGCTGGAGGTCCGGTACAAGCAGGGCTGGGTGCCGTTCTGGCTGACCGGCCTGTTCCTGGTCCTGCTGGTGAGCCTGCTGTGGGTGGTCCCCGTGCCACGCTCGTGGCGCGCGGACGCCCGGACCGCGGTGCTCTACCGGCCCGGTGTGGGTGAGAGGCGGCCCGTCCCACGCCCGACGCCGCCCGGGGAGTCCGAGTCGGCGGATGCCGCCGAAGCGGTGCGGCCCGAACGCACAGAAGCGGCGGATGCCGCCGAGAAGCCGAAGCCAGTGACCGAGGAGGAACAGGCGTGAGTGCCCAGAGGAATCCTCGCGGACGGCGTCGCGGCCTGGCCGCGCTCTCTGTCGCGACGGGCACCCTGCTGGTGCTCGGCATCGGCGCGGCCGCAGTCGGCGACCAGGCCTGGCGGGGCGGGCAGCGCACCTTGCCGGTGAAGGCCGCCACGACACGGGCAGGGGACACCATCGTGGCTTGCGGCCCCACCCTGCACCGGGTCGGCGGGGGAGAGACCACGGATCAGGCCTACGCCCCCGGTGCGGAGGCGGCGTCGTCCACCGTGCGCGCCGTGGCGCTGGGGGACAACGCCCAGCGGCTGCCCGGGACCCTGTTGCTCTCCAAGGGCCGCACGGTCAAGACCCTCAGCCCTGTGCTGCCGGAGGAGGAGGCCTCCAAGACGGTGACGGCCTCCGGACAGGGCTTCTCCGGAACCAAGGGCACCGTGCTCCCCGAGCAGCGCATCGACGACGCTTCGTGGCTGAGCGTCCAGTCGCTCGGGGGCCTGCGATCTCCCGGTGCCGCCACCCGCACCATCGATCAGGGGTCGGGAGACCTGACGGGCTTCGCCCTCCAGGCCTGCGCGGCGCCGTCGAACACCACGTACCTGCAGGGCGCCTCGACGACGCTGGGGCACAGCGCGGTCCTGATCGTCACGAATCCGTCGCGGACGGCGGCGAGCGTCAGCGTCGACGTGCGCGGCTCGCACGGCGTGGCGAGCGAGGGCGCGGTGCAGGACTTCACCCTCGACCCGGGCGACACCAAGAGCATCAACCTCGGCGGAACCGCCAGGGATGAGGCCGGGCTCAACGTGCGGGTGCTCTCCACCGGTGCCCCCGTGGCCGCGAGCGTCTCCCAACAGATCCTGCGTGGCGTGACGCCAGGCGGCATCGAAGTCATCCAGCCCTCGGGCCAGCCAGGGCAGCGACAGGTGATCCCCGGCGTGCGCCTGCAGGACCCCAGGGCCTCGGCCGCCGTGGGGGTCTCCGAGGACGCGGGGGACGAGACCCCGCGCGTCGACGTCACCGACCTGTCCGGCCAGGGCACTACGGCGGACGTCGTGGCCCTTGCCGCGGACGGCACCAGGCATTCCCTCGCCTCCGGCCTGGCGATCCCCGCCGACTCGGTCGTCGGCGTGCCCCTCGACAAGCTGCCGGCGGGCGACTACACCGTCGTGGTCACGGCTCAGGACACGGTCATGGCCTCCGCCGGCATGCTGCGCGGGAGCGACGTCAAGAAGGCCCGCGACATCGCGAGCCTGCCTGCGGCGGAGGCGCTCTCCACCGACCAGCTCGTGGCGCTGCCCTCGACGGGGTCGGCGAGCCTGCAGCTGGCGGCCCCGGAGGCGGACGCGACGGTGACCGTCACGCCCGTGGATGCCAAGGGCGTCTCCGGCCCGGAGAAGTCCGTGTCGGTGCGGGCCGGTCACACCGTGTCGGTGCAGGCCAAGGAGCTGGGCTCGCCCGTCGCCCTGAGAATCTCCTCGACGGCCGGCGAGGCCTTCGCCTCTCTCGTCGCCACCAACGGGGACTCCGGCCTCGCGGCCGCGCCCGTGCCGCAGCCCCAGGACGCCCCGGCTTCGGCGAGGGTGATCCTCACCCCCTGAGCCGGCGCGGTGTCAGTCTTCCTCGTCCGGTCCGGCGCCGCGGTAGCCGGGGTCCACGTCCTCGGGGGACATGCCGAAGAGCTCGGCGACGAGCTCCACCAGGACGTCGTGCACCAGCCACGGCAACGCACCCGCCGAGCCAGCCAGCGTCTCCACGGGGCGGCGGAACAGCACGATCGTGGCGGCCCGCTTGCGCGAGCCAGCCATGGCGCTTCCCAAAGGTGGGGTGTCCCCGCGCGCGGAGGCCCTCACCAGGCTGCCCTCGTCCGGGACCAGGGCAACGTCCACCTCGATAGCGGCGATGCGCTGCCCCCACCTCTCCTGCAGGCGTTCCAGCGAGTCGGCCACGAGGTCCTCGAAGCGTTCCTGCCTGGTGGCCCAGGCCGGTACCGTGGGCGGGATGAGCGCGCCGCGCCCTGAACGCCCCCGCCGCGAGCGGCGGCGGTCGGTGAAGGAACGGGCCACACCGCTCCTGGCGGACATGGGCTCGAGCGAGATGCGTGCCGGCATGGCTCCAGCTTAGGCTCCACGGCGGTTCGTGCCCCGGACGGACGGACCCCGGCGAGTAGGGTTGCTGACGTGGATTCCCAACGACTGTGCTCTCGCCAAGGCTGCGTGCGCCCCGCAGTGGCGACGCTGACCTACGTCTACGCAGATTCCACGGTGGTCCTCGGACCGCTGGCCACGCTCCCCGAGCCCCACACCTACGATCTGTGCGCCGAACACGTGGAGCGGTTCACGGCGCCGCGCGGCTGGGAGATCGTGCGCCTGGCCATCCCGCAGCCGGTGGCCAGGGTGGACAAGGACGACGTGTACGCCTTGGCGGACGCCCTGAACCAGGCCGAGCGGCGCGACGCCGACACGGCCGATCGGCTCTCGCCGCGCCGCAGCCGGGAGCGCCTCGGCGGGGACGACGCCCCGCCGCCGGCCAAGCCAGGTCTTCACCTGGTGCCGGACGAGAACTGATCCCCAGACACCGATCGCCGACAGCCCCGAAGGACATCATGAGCCAGAACGAGTCAGAGCGCACGCCGCAGGAACCCGGTGGCGAGAAGGCCTGGTGGGACGAGGAGGAGTACTCGGGCGACTATGTGCCCGGTTCCCTGGCCGACGGCGCCGGCTCGGCCGACACCGACGCCATCGCCGAGGAGGAGCGCGCCCGTCGCGAGGCGGCCGCCGGGCCGGCCACGCAGGCCGTGCCCGTGGTGACCGACGCCGACGCCCCGGCAGACGCCGCGTCGTCGGGCACGGACGCGACCCGGGTCATCGCCGCGCCGGAGCCCCACGGGGTCGCCTCGGCGGAACCGACCGTCATCGCCGCCCCGGCCGGGGCTCCCCGCCCCGAGGGGGACGAGGCGCTCAAGCGCGCCATGGCCGGCACCGATACGGTGGCCAGCGAGGAGACGCTGCGCGCGTCCCTGGCCAGCAAGCCGGTCTTTCCGCGCGTGCTGCAGTGGCTCGTGGCGATCCTGACGCCCTTCGTGCTGCTCGCCGGCGCCGTGCGGGCCGTGGCCTCCGGCGGCTTCCTCTGGCTCGAGTACCACCGCCCCGGCTTCCCTGTCGACCAGTACGGCTTCAGCCTGGACCAGCGCATGACGTACGGCTCCTACGGGCTGGACTACGTCAACAACTTCGCCGGGCCGGACTACCTGGGTGGGCTCGTGGTGCCCTCCGGCGTGCGCACCCTGGCCGAGCCGGCGCTCTTCAAGGCCACCGAGGTGGAGCACATGCACGCAGTGCAGCAGCTCATCCACCTCTGCTACCTCGTCGGCGCGGTGGGCCTGGTGCTCATCGTCATCAGCTGCCTGATCCTGCGTGCCAGGTACGCGGGTGGCGTGCGGCGCTCGCTCTTCGCGGGTGTCTTGGCCACGCTGGGCCTGGCCGCGGTGCTCGGCACGCTCGGCGCCCTGGGGTGGGAGACCTTCTTCACCGACTTCCACCGGATCTTCTTCTCCGGCGGCAACTGGGAGTTCTACCTGGACGACACCCTCATCCGCCTCTATCCGCCGCAGTTCTGGGTGGACGCGGCGCTGGTGCTGGGCTCTCTGGTGGTCGTCGTCTGCGTCGTGGTCATCTGCCTGAGCTGGCCGACGCGCGCCCGCCGCGAGCGCTCCAAGGCGCGCCAGGCCCAGCGCGAGTTCCGATTGGGCTGACGGAGGCTCGCCGGGCCTGGGCGGGGCGGGGAGGAGAGAACGGAGGAGCCTTCTGCCCCGTCTCTCCCCCCCGTTGTTGATCCAGTTGCGTACTGGCCGGGTGCGTGATCTCGGGGGTGGCCTGTTCACAACTGGATCAGCGCCGTGGGGTTGGAGGGCTTGACTCCGGGTAACGCCGCCGGGAAAGCAGCATCAGCCCCGGTAGAGCGCCTCGATGTTCTCCGCGTGGTCGGCGATGACGGCCCCGCGGCGCACCTTCATGGACGCCGTGAGGTGCCCGTCCGCCTCCGTGAAGTCGCTGCCCAGGACCGCGAACTTGCGGATACCCTCGGCCCGCGAGACGGTGCGGTTGGCGGCGTCGACGTAGCTCTGGACCTCGGTGATCACGCGCGGCTCCTTGGCCGCCCGTTCCACCGAGAGGTCCGCGGGCAGGCCGTTGGCCTGGGCCCAGGGCCCCAGCTCGTCGGCGTCGAGCGTGACGAGCGCGGAGATGAACGGGCGGTCGTCCCCGACCACCACGCATTGCGAGACGATGCGCCCGGCGCGGACCACCTCCTCCAGCGGCCCGGGAGAGACGTTCTTGCCTCCCGCCGTCACGAGGATGTCCTTCTTGCGTCCCGTGACGCGCAGGTAGCCCTCCGCGTCCAGCGTTCCCAGGTCGCCCGTGCGGAAGAAGCCCTCCGCGTCGAAGGCCTCCGCCGTCTCGTCGGGACGGTTCCAGTAGCCCGCGAAGAGGCCGATGCCCTTGAGCAGGATCTCCCCGTCCTCCGCCAGGCGCACCGTGGTGCCGGGGATGACGGTGCCCACCGTCCCCACGCGGGCATGACCCGGTCGGTTCACGAGGGCCGGGGCGGTGGTCTCCGTGAGGCCGTAGCCCTCCAGCACACCCAGGCCGATCCCGTCGAAGAAGGAAGCCAGCTCGGGGTTCAGGGCCGAGGCCCCGGAGATGGTCCAGCGCACGTCCCCGCCCACGATGGCGCGCAGCCTGGGGTAGACCAGCCGGTCGAAGAGCGCGTACTGCGCCGCCTGCCACGGGCTGCGCCGTACCTCCTCGCCGCGCCCGGCGGCGTCCAGCTGCCTGCCCCGCCGGACGGCGACGGCCATGGCCCGGCGGAAGAGCGCCCCCTTGCCAGAGGCCTCGGCGGCGTTGAGCGCCCCTGCCTGGAGCTTCTCGTAGATGCGCGGAACGGCCAGCAGCCACGTGGGCCTGAACACGGGCAGGTCCTGCGTCACGCGGGCCGGCGTCGTGTGGGCCACCGTGGTGCCCGTGTGGATGCAGGCGTGCTGCACGGCACGGGCCAGCACGTGCGCCAGCGGCAGGAAGATCGCGGTGCGGGAGCCCGGCGGCACTACGTCCGCCATGGAGACGCGCAGGTTCGCCGCCACGAGCGAGAAGTTCGCGTGCGTGATGATGCATCCCTTGGGCGCGCCCGCGGTGCCGGAGGTGTAGACGATCGAGGCGGCGTCGGCCAGGCCGGGCAGCGTGCGGCGGCGCTCGATCTCCGCCGGGGGCACGGCACTGGCCCGACCACTCGCCACGAGCGCGGAGACGCCGGGCTGCAGCGGGACGTGCGTCGAGTCAGGCACGGCCTCCGGGCCGGGCTCGTCGATGCGGTGCACCACGACGTCCACGCCGGCGTCCCGAGCGGCCCGGGCCACCACCGCGGCGCAGGCCCGGTTCTCCACGAACACGCGCCGCGCCCCGGAGTCCTGAAGGATCCACTGCACCTGGAAGGCGGAGGAGGTCTCGTAGACGGGGACCACGACGCCGCCGGCGAACCACACGGCCTGCTCAAGCAGGGCCCACTCGAAGCAGGTGTGGCTCATGATGGCGATCCGTTCGCCCTCCACCACGCCGTCCGCCACGAGGGCCCTGGCCAGGGAACGGACCAGGTCCAGGTACTCAGAGGGGGAGACGTTCACCCAGGCCTCGCCGTCGCGGACGGAGTAGACGGGGTGGGGCCACCCGGCCGCCTCGCGGTCCAGCAGCAGCTGGGTCGTGTTGTAGTCCTCGGGAAGCGAGGCCGCGAGCGGGGCGCTGAACTCCTGCACGGGTGACTCCTTGGGCTGGGTCGGGGCTTGGGGGAAGGGGAAAGGACGATCAGGTCCAGCTCTGCAGCCACAGCCGCAAGCGGTAGTCGAAGGGCGTGATGGTGGCGCCGGTCCACACGGGCCAGAACCACCACGAGACGGCCACGACGAGGGCCGCGAAGCCGAGCACGATCGCGGCTCCCACCCGCCGCCTGGACGGCGCATCGCCCGGCCGCCCCGCCACGAGAGCAAGGACGAAGACCACGGCGAGGATCGAGAAGGGCTGGTAGCCGCTCGTGTAGAAGAAGAAGCCGGTGCGCAGGGGGAAGAAGAGCCACGGGACGTAGCCGGCGAGCACCCCGGAGAGGATGCCGAGCGCGCGCCAGTCCCGCCGCCCAAGGAAGGCCCAGAGCACCACGAGGACGGCAGCGGTCCCCGCCCACCACAGCACGGGGTTGGGCAGGTCCGTCATGACCTGGATGCATTCCTTGCCCGCCGCGCACGGCACACCCTGCTTCTCCGCCGTGTCGTACTGGATCAGCACGGGCCGGCCCGCGAAGAGCCAGGTCCAGGGGTTGGAGGCGGCCGGATGGGGACTGGTCAGCGAGTTGTGGAAGGCGTACGCCGTCTGGTGGTAATGCCACAGGTCCCGCAGCGGCTGCGGGATCAGGGCCGCGGGCCCGGTGGCGTCCGCCGTGGCGCCGTGGCCGTACGCGCCCTGGTGCAGGAACCAACCGGTCCAGGTCACGAGGTAGGTGACGACCGCCGTGATCAGGAGGTATGCGGCGGCCGGGAGCCCGTCCCGCAGGATCCCGGCGGAGAGCCAGTGGTGGATCCCCGCGGCCCGGCGGGCCTGGCAGTCCCACCAGACCAGCAGCAGCCCGAACACCGCCACGAAGGCGATGCCGGACCATTTGACGGAGCACAGGCACCCGAGGCTCACGCCGATCGCCAGGCGCCACGGCCGCCAGCCCAGCATCGGTCCCCGCCGCAGGAAGGCGGGGTCCGGCACGCCGCCGCCCCGGGCGGCGTCGTGCGCCACGGCGGCCGCCAGACGGCGCCGGCCCCAGTCCCGGTCCACCAGCACCAGGTAGAAGGACAGGATCACGAAGGTGCCAAGGAAGATGTCCAGGATGCTCACGCGGGAGAGCACGATCTGCTGCCCGTCCACCGCCATGAACAGCCCGGCCAGCCCGCCCAGCCACGCCGAGCGGAAGAGGCGTTGCCCCGCCAGCGTCGTGAAAAGGGCGCCGAGCGTGCCGAAGGCCGCGGCGCCGGCGCGCCAGCCGAGCCCGTTGTCCGTGCCGAAGACCGCCATGCCCAGCGCGATGATCCACTTGCCGAGCGGCGGGTGCACCACGTACTCGGGGCCCGGGCTCGGCGTCGCGTTGCCCAGGGCGAAGGCGTCGTTGATGTCCTTGGGCCACTCGCGCTCGTAACCGAAGTGGAGCATGCTCCACGCGTCCTTGACGTAATAGGTCTCGTCGAAGAGCAGCTTGGCCGGGTGGTCAAGGTTCCAGAAGCGCAGCACGGCGGCCACCAGGGTGACGGCCAGCGGGACCCAGATCCGGGCCGGGCCCAGCGGGGCGGCGAAACTGCCCGACGCCGTCCCCACCAGTCTGGTGTTCAGCGCGGCCTTCGAGAAGGCGGCGGTGGGGGCGAGGGGGGCGCGCGGGGAGGCGCCGGCCGCCCGGCCGCCCGGCTGCGCGGACGGGGCGGCGGGCGGCGCGGCTGGCAGGGTCACGCCCGCCACTCTACCGGCGGGGCGCGGGCCACCGCGTAGGCTTCAGGCGTGAAAACGCATGGCACCGAGGGTCGCATCGTCCTGGCTGGAACCCCCATCGGCAACCTGGAGGACGCTCCCCCGCGGCTGCGCAGGGCCCTCGAGGAGGCGGACATCGTGGCGGCCGAGGACACCAGGCGCCTGCACCAGCTCGTCAACGCCCTCGGCCTGCGTCTGGGCGGGCGCCCCGTGGCCTACCACGAGCACAACGAAGCCTCTCGCGCCGCCGAACTCGTCGACGCGGCCGCGGGGGGAGCCGAGGTCGTGGTGGTCTCCGACGCCGGCATGCCCACCGTCTCCGACCCGGGATTCCGCGTGGTCGAGGAGGCCGCGCTGCGCGGTGTCGACGTCTCCGTGATCCCCGGGCCCTCCGCCGCGCTCGTGGCCCTGGCCGGGTCCGGCCTGCCGAGCGACCGCTTCACCTTCGAGGGCTTCCTCCCCCGCAAGACGGGGGAGCGCCGGGCTGCGCTCGCCGAGCTGGCCGGGGAACGGCGCACCATGCTCTTCTACGAGGCGCCGCACCGCATCGAGGCCACGCTCGAGGCCCTCGTGGAGGGCTTCGGCGCCGGGCGCCGCGCCGTCCTGGCCCGCGAGCTGACCAAGGTCTACGAAGAGTTCCGGCGCGGGAGCCTGGGTGCGCTGCTGGAGGGCGTGCGCGAGGACGCCCCGCGTGGCGAGATCGTGCTGGTCGTCGCCGGCGCGGAGCCGACGGCCCCGGTCGATCCCGCCGAACTGGTGCCGCGCGTGCAGGAGCTGGAGGCGCGGGGCACCCGGCTCAAGGAGGCTGCCGCGAGCGTGGCGGCCGAGGCCGGAGTGTCCAAGCGGGAGCTGTACGAGGCGGTGCTGGCGGCGCGCCGCGCCTGAGCGCAGGCTGGGCGGAGGCGTCACTTTTGCCGAGCAAGTGTGTAACTCAAGTTACGCTTATGGGCGAGGCGTGGCTCACGTCCGAGTCCTCGCCGGGGCGGCCCAGTGGCTCCCCACCGCGACAATGCATCATTTTTCGAAGGAGAGAGATGACCGTGACCGCCGAACGTGAGGCAGAACTGATCGCATCCATCCCCAAGGGATTGCTGATCAACGGAGAATGGCGCGACGCCTCGGACGGCGGCACGTACGACGTCTTCGACCCGGCCACCGGCAAGGTCCTGGCCACGCTGGCCTCGGCCACCTCGGAGGACGCGCTCGCCGCCCTCGACGCGGCCGACGCCGCCCAGAAGGCCTGGGCGCTCTCCGCCCCCCGCGAGCGCGCCGACATCCTGCGCCGTGCCTTCGACGCCATCAACGAGCGGCGCGAGGACTTCGCGCTCGTCATGACGCTGGAGATGGGAAAGCCCTACGCCGAGGCCCTCGGCGAGGTCACCTACGGCAACGAGTTCCTGCGCTGGTTCTCCGAGGAGGCCCCTCGGCACTACGGCCGCTACGCCACCACGCCGGAGGGCAAGAACAAGATCCTGGTGCAGAAGAAGCCCGTGGGGCCCTGCCTGCTCATCACCCCCTGGAACTTCCCGCTCGCCATGGCCACCCGCAAGGTGGGTCCGGCCGTCGCCGCCGGCTGCACCATGGTGCTCAAGCCCGCCAAGCTGACGCCGCTCACGAGCCAGCTCTTCGCCCAGGTGATGCAGGAGGCCGGCCTGCCCGCCGGGGTGCTCAACGTCGTCTCCTCCGCCTCCGCCTCGCGCGTGTCCGGGCCCATCATGAAGGACCACCGCCTGCGCAAGGTCTCCTTCACCGGTTCCACCCCGGTGGGCGTGCAGCTCATGAAGGACGCGGCGGACAACGTGCTGCGCACCTCCATGGAACTGGGAGGCAACGCCCCGTTCCTCGTCTTCGAGGACGCGGACCTCGACGCCGCCGTCGAGGGCGCCATGGCCGCCAAGATGCGCAACATGGGTGAGGCCTGCACGGCCGCCAACCGCTTCATCGTCCAGGACACCGTCGCGGACGCCTTCGCCGAGAAGTTCGCTGCCGCCATGCGTGCCCTCAAGCCGGGGCGCGGCACGGACCCGAGCTCCACGGTGGGCCCGCTCATCGACGAGAAGGCGCGAGAGGACGTGCACTCTCTCGTCACGGTCGCCGTGGACGCTGGCGCCACCGTCACGGTGGGCGGCGACAAGGTGGAGGGCGAGGGCTACTTCTACCAGCCGACCATCCTCTCCAACGTCCCCAACGACGCGGAGATCCTGCGCCAGGAGATCTTCGGTCCGGTCGCCCCCATCACCACCTTCCACACGGAGGAGCAGGCCATCGAGTTGGCCAACGCCTCCGAGTACGGCCTGGCCTCCTACCTCTACACGGCCGACTACGCGCGCATGTTCCGCGTCTCCGAGCAGATCGAGTTCGGCATGGTGGGCTTCAACGCCGGCGTCATCTCCAACGCCGCCGCCCCGTTCGGCGGCGTGAAGCAGTCCGGCCTGGGTCGCGAGGGCGGCGCCGAGGGCATCGACGAGTACTCGACCGTCCAGTACATCGGTATCGCCGACCCGTACGCGGCGCGCTGAGCCACCCCGCCCGACGTCGGGTGGCAAGGAGGGCGGGCACGGAACCTTCCGTGCCCGCCCTCCTTGCTTGCCTGCCCCCCTTGTGCGCCGGCTCCCTTGTGCGCTGGACCCCTGTGCGCCGGCTCCCCTTGCGCGCCGGCTTCCCTGCCCGCTCGCCCCCTTGCGTTGCTGATCCAGTTGTGGACGCGCATCCCCGGGAATCGCGTACCGGAGGGGATCAACAACCCCAAGAGGGCGGCGAGGGTCAGCCGTGGAGGCGCCCGCCGTGGTCCGCGCACCCGCCGTGGTCCGCGCACCCGCCGTGGCCAGCGCTCCCGGGGAGGGTCCGGCGCTCGCGGCGCAGGCCCTTCATCGCCGTCTCCAGGTCGGCGGCGAGCTGCCCGCCCGGCACCCGTGCCCGCCCGTCGGCGGAGAAACGCTCGGCATCCACCGCGGCCGCGAGCCGCCTGGCCGCCCCGCCCGCGTCGCCGCCGGCGGGGAACCAGGCCTCGGCCAGAGCGGGGGCGGGCAGCGCGGCCTCGGCGGCGCGCCGGGACGGCCCGGAGAACGGCACCAGCAGCGCCCAGCCGGACGGGTGCTCCCACCGCACGCGGCGCAGGGAGGCCGCGCGGGAGAGCTCGCGCCAGGCCGTAGAGGCGGAACCCGGGGCACCGGAGGCGACCCGTCGGCGTCGGGCAGTTCGCAGGAGCGCCACGACCGCGAACGAGGCCGCCAGGAGGGCGAGGGGGAGCGCGGCGGCAAGCCACCAGCGAGCGGCCCCGGGCCGCTGCGCCGTTGCGGGGGAGGATTCGGCGGCCGAGCCGCCGTCGCTGAGCCCGGGCACAGCGCCCGGATCGCGGGCGCCGGGGCGGTCCACCATGGGGTCGGGGGCGGCCGCCGTGGCCGGGGTGCTGCTCGGCCCGGCGGAGGGCGTGGGCCCGGCGGCGGTCGGCGCCTGCGCCAGGGCCGCGTCGTCGGCGGTGCCGGCGCGCCCCGGCGTGGCGTCCACGTCCACCCATCCCACACCCACGAAGTAGAGCTGGGCCCACGCGTGCGCGTCCCTGGAATTCACGGCGTACAGCGTCCCGTCCACGCCGGCCACGGTGCCCGTGACCCCCGCCGTGCCGGGGGCGTAGCCCAGCACCATGCGGGCCGGAATGCCCTGGGAGCGGGCCATGAGGACCATCGCGGAGGCATAGTGCACGCAGTAGCCGGAGCGGTCCTCCAGGAAGCGCTGCACCATGTCCAGCCCTCCCGTGCGACCGCCGTCCGTCACGGGCGCGTGCTCGGAATACTCGAAGCCAGGGCCCGTGAGGAACGAGCGCAACGCGGTGGCGATCCGCTCCGGGCTGCCGGAGGCGCCCGCCCGCGACACCACGCTCTGCGCCGTGTCGCGGATGGCCCGCGGGATGCGGGCCAGGTCCCCGGCATCCGGCTCCGGGGAGAGGGCGGTGCCGTCCGGAGCCGTGGGGCCGGCGGCGTTCTCGACCGCCTCTCTGGCCACTCGGGCCAGGGAGGGCGAGGCGTCCAGCTGCGCCGCGGACGGGGTGGCGAGCGTCTTCACGCGGTACGTCCCGCCGGCGATGGAGCGGTTCTGGCGCTGCCGCAGCGCCCCGCTCGTGCCGACGACGTCGTACTCCGAGGGCAGCGGGCTCGCCGATACCGCCTGGGTGGGCAGCGGCAGCCAGGGCGAGGCGTAGGCGTCGGCGATGATCCCGACCGCGGGTCCGGCCTTGCGCCGCGCCTCGCGGGTGTCCGGGGGCCACACCGTTGCGCCCACGTAGTCATCCACGTAGCCGGAGAGCAGCCACTGGGCGGAGTAACCCGTCCCGGCCATGTCCTGGTCCGTGGGGAGGTGATCCGGCGGCAGCTGGACGGCGCCGGAGGGAGCGGGCAGGACCAGTGGTGAGCCGGACTCGTAGGGCGTCAGTTCCTCCTGCGCCGGCCCCCACTCCTCGGAGAGCAGGTCGTCGATCACGGAGGTGCGCAGGTAGACGGGCGCCGAGGAATCGGTGGAGTAGCGCAGCACGGTCCTTCCGAGCGGGCTGCGCAGGTCCCTCGAGAGGTCCACGATGGGGTCGACGCCGGCGGAGGACCCGGGGGCGATCAGCCGCTCGCCCACCGGCATGACGCCCTCCAGCGGGTGCCGCACCAGGAAGGCGGGCGCCGCGGCGCCGCCCGCGAGGGACAGGAGGGCGACGACGCTCGTGGCCGTCGCCGCGACCCTTCCGGCCGCGCGGGGCCGGGTGGCCTGGGGCCGCGCTCCGCTGCGCTCCCGCGGCCGGTGCCCCGCGGCCTGGGCGACGGGGCGTAGGAGCAGGCACACGGCGGCGACGCCGAGGCCGAGCAGGGCGGGGGCCCCCAGCGGATCGGCGCTGACGAAGGACACGGCCAGGGCCGCCGCCCCGAGAGGAACGAGCGCCACGGCGGGGAGCCGTCGCGGGGCGTTGCACAGGGCGTCGATCAGGATCGTCAGCAGGCCGACGCCCACCAGGACGGCGCCGACGGCCTCCGGCACGGGTCGTACAGGGGCCACGTCCTGGGTGATGACGGAGCCCACCCCGGCCACCGCCCGCGAGACGGCGGGCCAGGAATCGAACCATGGGAACGGCCCGTGGCGTTCCTCCGGCGCGAGCACCACGAGGCTCGCACCGGTGAGGACGGCCAGCAGCTGGAGCACGACGGCGGCGGCCTGTGCCAGGCCCGCCCGGGCCCGGCCGCGGCCCCCCAACAGGGTGCGACAGGCCCAGCCGAGGAACACCACCGCGGCAGCGAGCGCGGCGCAGGGCACGCGCCACGTGGGGCCGTCGACGAGCCGAGCCAGGGGCGGGAGCGCGCCGCACCAGATCGCGGCCAGCACGAGCGCGGCGCCCAGCGCCCCGTCACGGCCGCGCGTCCTCACGCGTCCTCCCCGACGCGGTGCCAGCTCCAGCCGGCGCGGGCCCAGGCGGCGAGCGCCTCCGGCGCGGGGCGCGCGCCGCGTCCGCCGTGCAGCAACACCGTGACGTGGCGGCTCGGCAGGGTGGAGGGCCACGCGGCGGCGGTGCGGCCGGGCATGCCCGTCACGATGACGCCGCCGGCAGGACCTCCGCCGGGACGGCCGGTGCCGTCGGCTGGTGTGAGCGTGGGCAGGAGGCGCTCGCGTGGAGCGCCAGCGACGGGCGGGAAGGGGACCAGGCGCGGGGCATCCGCCCCCACCGGAGCGGTGAGGGCGGCGGCGCTCGCGAGGGCCGCCTCGAAGGAAACGGAGGAGGCGAAGCCGCCGTGAGGCCCGGGGATGTGCACGGGCGGTCCGGCGTAGTGTTCGGCGGCCCGGTCGAGGAACACCGCGGCGGCGCCGTCCTCGTCCCTGGTGTCGGGGCGCATCATGAGCCGGCCCTGCCTTGCGGAGACAGGCCAGTGGATGCGGCGGACGGGATCGCCGTCGCGGTACGGGCGGGTGAGCGAATCCGGTGTGGGATCCCCGCCCCCGGCCGCCCGGCCCAGGGTCTCCTCCGCCGTCGCGGGGAGGGGGACGTCGTCGTCGGCCGGGCCGATCCAGAACTCGGTGCTCTCCCCGAGCCGCACGCGCCACGTCACGAGGCGCAAGGGATCGCGGCGGCGCGTGGTGAACGGGCCGAGGAGGTGCACGCCGCGCGTGGGCGGCCACACCTCGTAGGCCAGCCCGCCGCCGTCGGCCTCCCGCTCCTGGCCCAGCGTGGGCAGGGACTCCACACCCCGCGGCGGCGCGCCGCCGTCCACGAACAGCGATACGTGGTGGGTGGCGCGCGCGCTGCCGGGGCCCGTCACGGTGCGGCGCACCGTCCGCGCCGGGTCGGTGCGGCCGCGGCCGAACACGGCCCAGAGCAGGGACAGGAGGGGGAGCAGGAGGAGGAAAGTTCCGGCCGCTCCGATCTCCGGGCGCCCCAGGTAGCCGGCGGCGAGGCACAGGAACAGGCCGACGGCGGCGAGGCACCACCCCCTGGCCGTGGGCCGGGGGAGGGAACGGGCTGGCCTCGTCACGGCGCTTGCCTCAGCCGCGCGGGACGGGGACGCCCCCGAGCGCCTCGTCCACGACCCGCGAGGCTTGGGAGCCGCGGGCGTCGTCCGGCGCCGCGAGGACCAGCCGGTGGATCGCCGCCGCGTGGCCCACCACCTGCACGTCGCTCGGCGTGACGAAGTCGCGCCCGCACACGGCCGCCTCGGCCTGGGCCAGCCGCATCCACTGCAGTGCCCCGCGGGGGGAGACACCCAGGGACACGTCCGGGTGCTCTCGCGTCGTCGCTGCCAGGGCCACGAGGTAGTTCGTGACGGCGTCGGAGACGTGCACGCGCGTGACGGCCTGCTGCAGGCGCACGATCGTGGAGGCATCCGCGACGGGCTCCACGCGCTGGAGCGGGTCGGTCTCGCGGTGGCGGCTGAGCATCCGGGCCTCGGCCTCGGCGGAGGGATAGCCCAGGGAGAGGCGGGCCATGAAGCGGTCGCGTTGCGCCTCGGGGAGGGGATAGGTGCCGTCCAGGTCCCACGGGTTCTGCGTCGCGACGACCATGAAGGGGGAGGGGAGTCGGCGCGTGGTGCCGTCCGCGCTCACCTGCCGCTCCTCCATGGCCTCCAGCAGGGCGGACTGGGTCTTGGCCGGGGCTCGGTTGATCTCGTCGGCGATGACCACATTGGCGAAGAGGGGGCCGGGATGGAAGCGCAGCTCCTGAGTCCCCTGGTCGAAGATGCTCAGGCCCGTGACGTCGGTGGGGAGCAGATCCGGTGTGAACTGGATGCGGCTGACGCGTCCGTCCACGGCGCGGGCCAGGGTCTTGGCGAGGACGGTCTTGCCGACGCCGGGCACGTCCTCGAGGAGGAGGTGCCCGCCCGCCAGGAGGACCGTCACCACGCGGTGGCAGGCGTTCTCGTGACCGTCCACCACCGAGGTGAGGCATTCCTCGAGCGCGGCGGCCGTGGAACGGACATCGTCGGTGGTGCTGAGCACGTTTCTCCCTCGCCTGCGCTGCTTCCGCGTCCGGTTCCGGCGGTGCCGGGCGTGACTCGGCTCACGCTACAACACGTGCGGCCCACGCCGCGCCCGGGCTGGCTTCCCGCGTTGACACCCGCCCCGTCGGGGGGCGATGCTGGGAAGGTCGGCCCCGGTGATACGGGCCACATCCGACCCCGTCATCGGGTCGGCGGAGAAGGTTCCGGTGAGTGGTGCCCCGCTGCACGTTCCAACGGTTCCAGGGGTGCCGGGTCGCTGCCGCCCGGCACCCTCCGCTTCTCCCCCTAGGCTGGGAACCATGCCGTTCGTTCCCGCCGCCGTCCCCGGTTCCACGCCTCCCGCCTATCTGGCCCCCGCGGTCCGGGAGCACGACGGCCCCGGCCGCAGCGCGCACGCCGAGGACGGGCGCAAGCGGCGGTTGGAGTACCCGCCTGCACCGGAGCCCTTGCCCTTCCCCGTCGTGGACAACCACACGCACCTGGACTTCCGCGACGGCGAGGTCAACGTCGCCCCGGGGGATGCGCTGGACGCCGCGGAGGCCGTGGGCGTCGAGGCGGTGGTCCAGGTGGGGTGCGACGTCCCGTCCTCACGCTGGGCCGTGCGGGCCGCCGAGGAGGATGCCCGCGTGCTGGCGGCCGTGGCGATCCACCCCAACGACGCCGCAAGGGCGGGGGAGCGGGGCACTCTCGACGAGGAGCTCGCCGTCATCGGGGAACTCGCCTCCCATCCCCGCGTGCGCGCCATCGGGGAGACGGGGCTGGACTACTTCCGCACGGGCGAGGGCGGCAGGGCGGCCCAGCACCGCTCCTTCCGCGCGCACCTGGGCATCGCGGCCCGGCACGGGCTGGCCGTGCAGATCCACGACCGTGACGCCCACGAGGACGTCATCCGGATCCTCGACGAGGAGCGCTTCGAGGGAACCGTGGTCTTCCATTGTTACTCGGGCGATGCGGCGATGGCCGGCCTTGCCGCCGAGCGCGGCTGGTACCTCTCCTTCGGTGGCACCGCGACGTTCAAGAACAACGACGAGCTGCGCGCGGCGCTGGCCTTGACGCCACGGGAGCGGCTGCTGGTGGAGACGGACGCCCCCTTCCTGACGGCCGCGCCGTACCGGGGCCGGCCCAACGCGCCGTACCTCGTTCCCCTCGCCGTGCGCGCCGTGGCCACCTTGCGCGGCGAGGAGCTGGGGGCGTTCTGCGTGGCCTTGAGGGAGAACACCGCGCGCGTCTACGGTGACTTCGAGGCGTAGCCCGCGCCGCCCGGGATGAGGGAGGCCCGGGCCGCCGGCGCGCGGGGCGCGCGTCGAACGCCGGCTGTGAGTCGTATCCCGTTCTGTTGCCCAAAGGTCACGGTTAGATTACGTTGGACCTCAACGTCGCCGGGATCGGGGAAGGTTCCCGGCGTCGCCATCCTGTCTCGATCCGGCGCACCCGTGTGCCCGCGCGGGGTGGCGCCGCCACGATGGGGCTGTTCGCAGCCGCTCCTCCCCGTGCCCGGGCCCAGCGTCCCAGGACATCGAATGCAACATCAGACCAAGCGTCGTCTCGTCATCGGCGCCCAGGGGATCACCCTCGGCGCCCTCGTGATCGGAGCCGTCGGCTTCATCGGAGCGGACAAGACGGTCGCGCTGACCGTGGATGGCAAGACCCAGGACGTGCAGACCTTCGGCGGCGACGTCGACGCGGTGCTGCGCGCGGCGCACGTGAGCGTGGACGCCCAGGACGAGGTCAGCCCTTCGTTGGACAGCAGGGTCTCCGACGGAGCGGTGGTGCGCGTGCGCCTGGCCCGCGACGTCTCCCTCTCGGTGGACGGCACCGAACGGACCGTGACCACCACGGCGTCGACCGTGGGCGAGCTCGCGGACCAGCTGGGCCTCGAGGACGGTTCGCAGCTCTCCGAGGCGAAGGACATGCAGCTCGCCTCCGCCACCGAGCTGAGCGTGCGCACCCCCAAGACGGTGCGCCTGAACGTGGCGGGCAAGCAGCGCTCCGTCACCACGACGGCCCTCGACGTCGACGCCCTCCTGCGCGAGGAAGGCGTGCGCCCGGACAAGGACGATCGCGTCAGTCCCGCCCGCAACACCGTCGTGACCGACGGGCTGGCGGTCGAGTTCACCTCCGTGCGGAAGAAGACCGAGACGGTCAGGGACACGCTGGAGTTCAACACCACCGAGGTCAAGGACCCCACCCTGGCCAAGGGCAAGACCAAGACCAAGATCGAGGGCAAGGACGGTCAGCGCGTGCGCACGTACGCCGTGACCCTCGAGAACGGCGAGCAGGTCTCCCGGAAGAAGACCGGGGACGAGGTCGCGAGCAAGCCCGTGACCAAGATCGTCCTGGTGGGCACCAAGGAGGACGAGCCCAAGGAGGGCACGGATTCCTCGTCGAAGACCTCGGGCGGCACCAAGGCCGCCGGCCCCGGCTCCGGCGTCTGGTACCAGCTGGCCAAGTGCGAGTCCGGCGGCAATTGGGGCATCAACACGGGCAATGGCTACTATGGGGGGCTGCAGTTCACGGCGTCCACGTGGCGCGCGCAGGGTGGCACGGCCTACGCGCCCCTGCCGAGCCAGGCCACGCCGGCCCAGCAGATCGTCATCGCCTCCAAGCTGCAGAAGAAGGCCGGCTGGGGCCAGTGGCCCGCGTGCACCAGCAAGCTCGGCTTGCGTTGATCTACCCCCGGTAGACTGGGGCGGTGACTTCCGAGCCCGCCGCCACCCCGTCCCCCGAGGAGTCCCCGGCCGCGCCGTTGCTGGGCGCCGTGGAGATCCGCCGCCTGGCGGAGGAGCTGGGCATCCGCCCCAGCAAGAGCCGCGGCCAGAACTTCGTCATCGACGGCAACACCATCCGTCGCATCGTGGCCGCCGCGGACGTGGAGCCGGGCGAGCACGTCCTCGAGGTGGGTCCCGGGCTGGGATCCCTGACTCTGGGCCTGATCGACGCGGCCGGGCGCGTCACCGCGATTGAGATCGAGGACGCGTTCGCCGACCGCCTGCGGCGCACCGTGGCCGCATTCCGCCCCGGACGCGAGGACGAGCTCACCGTGATCCATTCCGATGCGCTCAAGGTGGACGGCGTGGACGGCGCACCGACGGCGCTCGTGGCCAACCTGCCGTACAACGTGGCCGTCCCCGTGCTGCTGCACCTCTTCGCCGTGGTGCCTTCGTTGCGCCACGGCCTGGTCATGGTGCAGGACGAGGTCGCCGATCGGCTCGTGGCGGGGCCGGGTTCGCGCACCTATGGCGTGCCGAGCGTCAAGACGGCCTGGTACGCCTCCGCCCGCAAGGCGGGGGTGATCGGCAAGAACGTCTTCTGGCCGGCCCCCCAGATCCACTCCGGCCTGGTGGCCTTCGAACGTCGCGACCCCCCGCGGGAGGACGTCGAACGCCGGGACGTCTTCCGGGTCATCGACGCCGCCTTCGCCCAGCGCCGCAAGACGCTGCGCGCCGCCCTGGCCGGCTGGGCCGGGGGAGCGGCCGCCGCCGAGGAAGCGTTGCGTGCCGCTGGCGTGGACCCGCAGGCCCGCGGCGAGTCCCTCGACGTCGCTGCCTTCGCCGCCATCGCCGCCGAGCGAGCGCGGATCCTGGCCGCCGCGCCGGACGGTGTCGCCGCGTCCCCGGGCGCCACCCCGCCCGGGGACGGGGCGGCGGAATGAGCCGCGGCGTCGCCACGGCCGTGGCGCCCGGCAAGATCAACGTCCACTTCGCGGTGGGTCCGCTGAGGGAGGACGGCTATCACGACGTCGCCAGCCTGTATCTGGCCCTGGACCTCTACGAGCGCGTGAGCGTGGAGGCAGCGGACACGGACACGTGGGACGCGGAGCTCTCGCTCGCCTCGACGATCGCCGTGGAACCGGAGGCCTGGCCCTCCGGAGGCGACAACCTGGCCATCAGGGCCGCCCGGCTTCTGGCCGCGCACGCCGGCATCGACTCCGGCGTGCGCATGCTCATCGAGAAGCACGTCCCCGTCGCGGGGGGCATGGGCGGCGGCTCGGCGGACGCCGCGGCGGCGCTCGTGGCGTGCGACGCCCTGTGGGGCACGGGTCTCACGCGCGAGGAGCTCGCGCGGCTCGGGGCCAGACTGGGCGCGGACGTGCCGTTCGCGCTGGCCGGTGGGGCCGCCGTCGGGCTCGGGGTGGGGGAGCGGCTCTCGCCGCTGTTGCACGTGGAGCCCACCCGCTGGGTCCTGGTGCCCGCCAGCTATGGTCTCTCGACGCCGGCCGTCTACGGGAGGCTTGACCAGCTGCGGGAGGGACTGGACGTCCACGCACCCAGCGAGGTCCCGGCCGCGCTGGTGCTGGGGTTGCGAGACGGGGACGAGGCCGCCATCGCGGCCGGTATGCACAACGAGCTGCAGGCCGCCTCCCTCTCCCTGGCCCCCGAGCTCTCGCAGGTCTTCGCGGCCGCGACGCAGGCGGGGGCGCTGGCGAAGATCGTCTCCGGCTCCGGGCCCACCGTGGCCGTCTATGCGGGCAACGACCCCGCGCACGCCAGGCACATCGCCACGCAGCTCTCCGACGAGCTGGAGGTCGCCACGATCGTAGCCGCCGGTCCGGCCAAGGGCGCGCACCTGGTGCACTGAACGGGGGCCGGGCACCCGACGAGCTCGGCGGGGCCCGGTCGCCGCCTGCGATCATCGCGCGGGCGGCGATCGCGAGCGTCGGAACGCCCCGTAAACTGGTGGGGATATGGCGCATCTTCTGGGGGCCGAGGCCCTGCATCTCGAATACCCGAACAAGGTCGTCTTCGACTCCGTCTCGCTGGGGCTGAACGAGGGTGACAGGGTCGGCATCGTCGGCCGCAACGGTGACGGCAAGTCCTCCCTGCTGGCCATGCTGGCCGGACGCCTTGAGCCCGACGCCGGCCGGGTCACCGTCCGCGGCGGCGTCACCGTGGGCGTCCTCGACCAGGCCGACACCCTGGACGATTCCCTCACGGTGGGCCGCGCCGTCGTCGGCGATCGCGACGAGCACGAGTGGGCGGGCGACGCCAAGGTCCGCGACGTCATCGCCGGGTTGCTCTCCGATCTGGACTGGGAGGCCTCCGTGGCCGGCCTGTCCGGTGGCCAGCGCCGCCGTGTCTCCCTCGCCGCCCTGTTGGCGGGGGACTGGGACGTCCTTGCGCTCGACGAGCCCACCAATCACCTCGACGTCGAGGCCATCACCTGGCTGGCGCAGCACCTCAAGCGGCGCTGGAGCCCCAACGCCGGCGGCCTGCTCACGGTCACCCACGACCGCTGGTTCCTCGACGAGGTCGGGACCGCCACGTGGGAGGTCCATGACCGGATCGTTGAGCCCTTCGAGGGCGGCTACGCGGCGTACATCCTCCAGCGTGTCGAGCGTGACCGGCAGGCCGCCGCCATCGAGCAGCGCCGCCAGAACCTGGCACGCAAGGAACTCGCGTGGCTGCGCCGTGGTGCCCCGGCCCGTACCTCCAAGCCCAAGTTCCGCATCGACGCGGCCAACGCCCTCATCGAGGACGTCCCGGAGATCCGCGACCGCGTCCAGCTGCAGGCACTCGCCGTCTCCCGCCTGGGCAAGGACGTCGTGGACCTCGAGGACGCTGGCGTCGCGTACGGCGACAGGCAGGTTCTCAAGAAGGTCACGTGGCGCCTGGCCCCTGGTGAGCGCACGGGCATCCTGGGCGGTAACGGGGCGGGGAAGTCCACCCTGCTTTCGCTCGTCTCTGGCGTGCAGGAACCCACGTCGGGGCGTGTCAAGCGCGGCAAGACGGTCAAGGTGTCCACGCTGACGCAGCGCATGGATGAGCTGGAGCAGTACATGCAGGACCCGGTGCGCGTGGTCGTGTCCGGTCTGCGCACCTCCTATACCTTCGGCTCGGGCTCCAAGGCCTCCGAGCTTTCGCCCGGCCAGCTCCTGGAGCGGCTCGGCTTCGCGTCGGCGCAGCTCTCCACGCCGGTGAAGGATCTCTCCGGCGGGCAGCAGCGCCGCCTCCAGTTGTTGCTGATCTTGCTGGATCAGCCCAACGTCCTGATTCTCGACGAACCCACCAACGACCTCGACACGGACATGCTCTCCGCGCTCGAGGACCTGTTGGATTCCTGGGCCGGTACGCTGCTGGTCGTCTCCCACGATCGTTACTTCCTGGAGCGCGTGACCGATCAGCAGTACGCCGTCCTGGACGGGCGCCTGCGCCACCTGCCCGGCGGCGTGGACGAGTACCTGCGCTTGCGTGCGGCCGGTGCCGGCTCTGGGTCGGGGTCCTCGCCGTTGGACGAGCAGGGATCCTCCGCCCGGACATCGGCCAAGGGCCCGACGCCGTCCGCTCTCTCTGCAGGTGGGTCTGGCTCGGGTGCCTCGGGGCTCTCCGGGGCCGCGCTGCGCGCGGCGCAGAGGGAGGTCCAGGCGCTGGAGCGCAAGCTGGGCAAGCTGGCGGAGAAGATCGACAAGCACCACGTGACGATGGCTGATCACGACCAGAACGACTATGCGGGCCTGGCCGAGCTGGGCAAGCATCTGCAGGACCTCGAGGCCGAGCAGGAGGCGCTAGAGGAGAGCTGGCTGGAGCTGAGCGAGCAGATCGGCTAGCTGGTCGTAGCCCGTATGAAGGACGTTTCGATCTTGCTGATGGGTGGGGCTCCGATCGTGGAGTGGTGCCTGTGGTGATTGTTGAAGTGCGTCCAGCCGGGTAGAGCGGCTCGATGTTCGGCCTCGGATCCGTAGAAGCGGGTGTAGGCCCAGCCGTCGGCGAGGGTGTGGTGGGATCGTTCGATCTTGCCGTTCGTCTGTGGCCGGTAGGGGCGTGTGCGCTTGTGTCGGATCCCGAGCGTTGCGTATGCGTCCGTTCAGGCGTAGGCCTTGTAGGCGGAGTCGTTGTCCGAGGGGACGGGCTCGACGTTGATGCCGTGGTCGGCGAATCAGGCGGTTGCGCGTTCGAGGGCTCCGATCGCGGTGACCGCCTTCTCGTCCGCGCAGAACTCGGCGTAGGCGGCGCGGGAGTGGTCATCGATGACGGTGCGCACGAACGCCGTGCCAAGGGTGGGTTCGTAGCGAGTGTGCCGCTGCCCGGTCCGCTTCGCCGTCGACTCACGGTTCCGATCGCCCTGCTGTTTGCCGAGGAACCGCCATCCGCCGCCGTCGGGGATGCTCCCGGACTTGGCGACGTCTACGTGGATCAGCGACCCGGGACAGTCGTGCTCGTATCGTCGAATGGGTTCTCCAGTGACCCGATCGATGTGGCTGAGCCGGTTGATCCGACACCGCACGAGCACGGCATGGACGATCGAGGCGGGCGGGCCGAGTTCTCCGGCGATCCGCACCGGCCCGAGCCGTCGCCGCCAGCGTGCCTTCACGATCCGTTTGACCATCGCCGGTGACGTCTTGGCCGGCATCGACCGGGGCCGGCTGGAGCTGTCGGTCATCCTCGCAAGCCCCTCGGCCCGGAACCGAGCAGCTCATTGCCGTGCCGTGGGCGGTGAGGTCATGAACATCTTCGCCGTGACGGCGACCGGCCAGTGCTCTTCGACGGTGAGTTTGGCCAGCCGCAATCGAGCGCGCGGGGTGAGAGCAGCGTTGGTGTGGGACACGAGAGCCTCCTCCTGTTCGTGGTCCAGCTGATCGCCAGCGCCAATGCGACTCACCAGCGGCTGCTTCGTTTCCGTCGCCCAGGTTTCCTTGGCTCCCTCCAAGACAGCCACTCCGACCGCCGTCCGGGTATCGGGGGGCAAGCTCAACCATGCACCGAACTCTTTGTCGGGGGAGCGGCGCGCACGTCTGTTGCCGGTGCTATCACCTCGGCGCTGCGGGGGCAAGCGGGCGTGTCGGCTATCAGGGGACACGCGAGTACTTGACAGTTGCCTCACAAGCCAGCAAAATGAGAATCATTCTCATTAACGCGACGACGACAGTTGGCCTGAGCAGGTCCTGGGGATTGAGGTGACGGATGCGCCAGAGCCGGTACGGCGGTCCTCTGCGCATTGCCACCCGCCGGCCGTTCAAGCTCGGGGCGGATCGTGTCCGTCATCTGCACGGACTGGGGTTCCTCGCTGTCGGGTCGCTGCCGCGTTGTGGGTGCGAAGACGCACCCCTCGCCGCGAACGAGACCGCAGGTGGGGTCGTCGTCCTTCATGAGGTCGCCTTCACCGGACGCAAGCTCATCGGATTCATCCGAGCCCACTTCATCTATTCCGACCGAATACTCCGCGCGCGTTCCAGCCAGGTCCATTCTCGGCATCGGCCGCACCCGGACAGGAACGCGCGCCGCGGTGACCAAACCCGACGACACGATCGGTACCCAGGGGCCCGGTCCTCGCTGAGGCGAGAGAACCAGGCGGCCCTGCAGACGTGTCTCATCCCATCGTCAAGGAAGTAGCAATCATGACCACCACTCTTTTCTCCCACCGCCGTGTGGCCGCAGGCGTCGCAGGACTCGCCGCTGTCGGTGCCATGGCATTCGCCGGCGCGGGCGCCGCGAACGCCGCCCCCGCGACCACGGTGACCTCCGGTCACACCGACATCGTCAGTGTCTCCTGCAGCGCGTCCGGCGTCCTCACCGTCGACACGTACCGCGAGGCCGACGGCCACATCGCCCCCGGCGACATCGGCGACTGGCCCTTCCTCTTCGACGACTTGGACTCGCCTGTAGCTGCGATTTCTTACGCGTCGAACACCTGGACCGTCTCGGGCGGCGAACAGTACGAGGACGAAATCCCGTTCATCGGGTTCCAATACGCGAGTGCTGGATCGGCGGCGTTCTGCCCGTCTTCGGTGTCGTTCGACGTGTCCAAGTCCACCACCGGCACGAATACGGGTGACGCCGTGTTCACCGCCAATGACGCCGCCAACGGCTCCACGAGCAGCGCCGCGGGCGATACGAACAAGGTCACGCTCTACCGGCCCGGCAGCGGACTGGGCGCGAGTCACGAACACGGCCAGTGGACCTTCAACGGCCCGTCGAGCGGTGGCGACTACACGCTGCGGTTCGAGACCTTCCGCGGCACCAGCACCACCCCGATCGCGACCGTGATCGACCCGGTCCACATCCACGTGCAGCCGTAACACCCGCTCGGAGCCGTTCGGCGTGGGCCGGAAGCGCCCTGTGCGCTCCCGGCCCACGCCGAAGCGGTGCCCATCCCCTTCGCTCCTCGTCCCGCTGTCCAGAAGCCTGAGAACCCGAACTCGTGAAAACACGCCGCGCCCGCCTGCCTATCGCCTTCGTCGCGCTCCTCGCTTTTCTTGCGATCCCGCTCGGCGCCGCTCCCCCCGCCAGCGCCGATTCAGGCGCCGTCTCGGTGACCGGGGAGGTGTGGGACGACACGAACAGCGACGGGCATCGCGACCCCGGCGAAGCGGGCCTCCCGGACCTGCAGCTTGCCGTGTTCGACGCGACCATGACCCCGGTCCTCGACCCGGCAGACGAGGGGTCTCCCCTGTTCGTCACCACCGGAAGCGACGGCACCTATTCGTTCCCGTCGCTTCCGGTGCTTGCTGCAGGTGAGCGGTATTCGGTCTTCCTCTTCACTCCGGATGGGTATGTCAGCACAACCGGCCTGGACCAGATCGAAGGCGGCTACCTCCGTCCCACCTCTGCCGACCTCGGCACCTCCGGGGCGGCCGAGACCGGTGCGGACTTCGCGATCACGAAGCCGACGACCGTCGGTGTCGGCGGGCAGGTCTGGGACGACGCGGACCACGACGGCGTCCGGGACGCCGGCGAGGCCGGCATCGAAGGCCTCCAGTTGGCCGTCTTCGACCCGACCATGACCCCGGTCCTCGACCCCGCAGACGCCGGGTCCCCGCTGTTCGGCACCACCGACGCCGACGGCGCCTACTCGTTCCCCGCGCTCCCCGTGCTCGGTCCGGGCGAGCACTATTCGGTCTTCCTGTTCACCCCCGACGGGTACACGAGCACGACCGGGCTCGACGCGCTCGAAGGCGGCTACCTGCGCGCCACGACCGCTGACCTCTCCGTCGCGGGCACCCGCGACCCTGGCATCGACTTCGCCCTCGCCGCCGACGGCTCCAACCCTGGCGACGGCGGCGATCCTGGCGACGGCGGCGATCCTAGCGACGGCGGCGATCCTGGCGACGGCCAGGACCCCGGCGACGGCTCCAACCCAGGCGACGGCGGCGATCCTGGCGACGGCCAGGACCCCGACGACGGCAGCGACCCGGGCGATACCGCGGACTGGTTCGTGATGCCGGTGACGCATGGGGACGTGCTCTACCCCGTGATCGACACCGACGGCAACGGCGCTCAGACGCTGAAGCTGACCGCGCACGTGGATCTGCACGAGCCGTTCGACTGGAACGATCTCGTCATTCCGCACACCGACGTGATCAAAGAGAAGCTTCCGGATCACTACACGCCGGGCGCCGACTACTCCTTCGTCGGCCCCGAAGGCTCGACCGTCTACCGCAGCCGGGAGGAAGGCATGGCATTCGACACGACCACGGAAGACCCGACGGACGGGTCGCCGTGGATCGGGTTCGCCACCCAGTCGCCCACACTCGACGAGCTGGCGCCGAACCACGAGTTCTCCTTCCGCCTCGATGCGGTCACCGGCTACGACGGAGGCGCCGCACCCGGAGATGTCGCGCTCTGGCAAAGTTCTGCTTCGAACGACGGCTCGCCCGCGTTCAACACGCGTCAGGGGCTCCCGCAGGCCGTCTCCTTCGGGAAGGGGAAGCACACCCACTACAACTGGACCTTCACGCAGCCGGGCATCTACTGCATGGCGTTCAGCGTGCAGACGCAGATGCCCGACGGCACCCGGCAGTCCGATCGCGGCATCCTGACCCAGATCGTCGGCTCGCAATACGACCCGCGCACGATCGAGCCCTGCGGGCGGCACCTCACCTACCCCGCGCCCTCTCAGAAACAGGTGAAGGCGGGGACCGGCGACGCGCCCGTGGTCAGCAGCGAAGGCAACGCGCGGTTCGCCGTTGCGCTGGACCGAGGGAAGCTCCGCGCGACGTACAACCAGGACCCTGCGTACGCCGACGGCACCCCGACCGCGCACGCGATCGATGACGTGATCCTCTACGAGAAGGCCGGCATCGCCTCCCCCTACCGCTTCGAGTCTCAAGACCGCGGCGCTGGCGCCACGGATCGGAACATCACCTGGGATACGGTGCAGATCCCGGATGGCACGCTGAAGGGTGACGTCACCTGGTCCATCGACGATGTCCGAGGCCCGGGCGAGCTGCTGCAGACGAACGCCGGCGAATGGGCCGGTCAGAAGTTCGACACGGCGAGCGGCGCGACGAGCCAGACCTTGTGGGCGGGCGCGGGTGGCAACAACCGCGGGCCCAAATGGCATGTCACACGCCCGGGAAAGTACTGCGTGGACATGACCTGGTCCGCGACGACCGCGGAGGGGGCCAAGGTCTCTGATCACCACACGCTCACGATGGTGATGGAGGGGCCGCTGAACCCGAACGACTACGACGCCTACTACCAGTCCAACGGGAAGGACAGCCCGTACACGGGCGAGGTCTGGAAGGCCGCCGACCACAGCGCCCTGGATCAGACGTGCGCGCAGGGCGGGAAGCCGACCAAGGCCGGCGATGTCCCGATCCCGGATCCCGACGAGCCGGGAGGCCCCGGAGACGGCGGCGATGACGAGCAGCCCCCCGCGGCCGAGCCGGACTGGGACGTGCCGAACTGGTCCAAGACCGACTCGGGTGCGCTGATCCTGAACAACGGACACATCGACATCGCCTCGACCCTCGACAAGGGCGTGCTCGGCACGCAGGTGAAGGACACCACCGCCGAGGGGCAGACCAACCACACCCACGACGGCGCGGCGTGGCACGACCCCGATGACGTGGTGCTGCAGCTTCTCCCCGGCTCGGAGACGGCCGCGCCCCCTGGGGACGCGTACCGGTTCCTCGGCACCGCCGGGAAACCGCTGTGGATCGTGAGCGAGACGCAGCAGGAAGAGCTGCTGTGGCCGGGCTGGTCGACCGAGTCGATCCCGCTTAAGGCCACGAAGACCGGGGTGAGCTGGGCACTGGACAAGATGACCGGGCCGGGCGAGTTCGCGCTCTACAAGGGCGGCGCGACCCTCGGCAGCGTCGACGTGCTCTACAACACCCGCGACGGCATCACCGCCGCAGACTCCTTCGACATCCCGAAGAACTCGCACGTGCACGGTTCCTGGGCGTTCTCCGCGGAGGGTACCTACTGCCTGGGCTTCACCCGGTCGACGACGCTCCCCGACGGGAAGAATGTCTCCGACGACTTCACGCTAGCGGTCGCCGTCGGCAAGGTCGATGTGAAGAAGATCGATCCGGGGAGGTGCTTCACCGATACCGGCGAGCCGGACGCGCAGGACACCGTCCCGGTGCCAGAGGCGCAGCTGACGCCCGCGAACGCGGGCGGCGTGCAGGTGCTGGACGCGCAGGCCGGGTTCACGCCGGGCCAGCTCGTGACCGCGCAACTCGGAGCATCGCATGCGGGTCAGTGGGTCTCGGTGTGGCTGCACTCGGCGCCGACCTGGCTCGGCTGGGCGCAGGTCACCGGCGCCGGCACGATCCAGGTGCGCCTGCCCGCGGACGCGACGGCCGGTGGGCACAAGCTCGTCGTGAAGACCGATGCTGGCGAGCTGCTCGGCTGGGACTCGCTCTCGCTGCACTCGGCGCCGGAGATCCCCGGCGGCGACGATCCTGGCAAGGACCCGGGCGACGACCTCGGTAAGGACTCCGGCAAGGAATCCGGTGGCAAGCCGACCGGTTCGGGCGTGTGCACGGTCGACACGACGATCATCTCGTCCGGGCACCTGGACTATTCCGCCCAGGTCGTGAACGGGAAGATCCGGTCCCTGATCGGCGATAACTCCTCGGGCAAGGAGATCTTCCGCGAGCCGTCGCAGACGGTGCTGTGGCTGAAGCCGTCGTCGAAGGCGAGCCTGCCCGACGGCTACGGGCAGGTGGGGCCGGCGGGGTCGAACGTGTTCCTGGTGCCGCAGACGCAGAACATGAACCTGATCTGGCTGGGCTGGTCGACCGAGACGCTGAACAGCTCGAAGGTGTCCTCACCGGTGACGTGGAAGCTCACCGACGTGGACGGGCCCGGCAGTGTGAAGGTGTTCCTGCAGAACGAGTTCGGCGGGTTCGGACAGATGGTGTTCGACGGCGTCGGCAGCTACGACATCAAGACCGGTGTGCATGCCCACGCGAACTGGGCGTTCTCGAAGGCCGGGATCTACAAGCTGCACTTCACCCAGTCCGCGAGCCTCGCGAACGGGAAGAAGTCCTCGGATTCGGAGGTCGTCACCGTCGCGGTCGGCGACGTCGACCCGGCCACCGCGGTCAACGGCGGGGCCGGCTGCGTCGACCACACCCCGGGCGACGACAAGAGCCACGGTGGCGCCGGCAACGGTGGCGGCCAGGGCAGCGGCAACGATGCCGACAACGGCAAGGGCGGCTCGGACAACGGCAAGAAGCCCGTGTCGGCGCAGCAGTGCACGCCGCAGGACGCGCTGGTGATCTCTGCCGGGCACCTGGACTGGAACGCGCAGCTCGTGGGCGGCAAGCTCGAATCCCTCATCGGTGACGATTCCACCGGCACCAGGCTCTACCGGGATCCGGCGAGCACCGTGCTGTGGCTGAAGCCCTCCGCGAAGGTGGCGCTGCCGCCGGGGATCGGGCGGGTCGGGCCCGCCGGATCGAGCGTGTGGCAGGTGCCGCAGACGCAGGACTATAAGCTGATCTGGTTGGGCTGGTCGACTGAGCTGCTGAACGCGGGAAACGCGTCCGGGCCGGTGTCGTGGTCGCTGGACAAGATCGACGGACCGGGCAACGTGAAGGTCTACACCGTCGGCACTTTCGGCGGTGTCCAGGACATGGTGTTCGATGGCACGGGCAGCACCTCGGTGAACCTGGGCGTGCACGCTCACGCGAACTGGGCGTTCTCCAAGCAGGGCGTCTATCACCTGCACTTCACCCAGTCGGTGAAGCTGAAGAACGGGCATCGCTCCACCGACAGCGAGGTGCTCACCGTCGCGGTGGGCAATGTGGACCCGAAGACGGCACTGTCCTCCGGGTCGGGCTGCGGGGCGATCTCCAACGCGGTGCTGAACGGCGACGACGAGCTCGATGCGGCGCTGAAGTCCGCGAACCAGGCTCAGGCCACTGCCGCTCGGATCGCAGCCGGCGTGCTGCCCGGTGGCCGGGCCCCGGCAAGCACCGGCGCCGGCCCGATCTCGCTGCTGACGAAGGGGAGCGCGGTGCCGTTGCTGTCGGGCATTCTCGGCGGTCTGCTGCTGCTCGGCGGCGCGGGGACCGGCGTGCTGTGGTGGCGGCGAAGGTTGGGTTCATGAGCGGCCGGATCGGGGTGGCCCGCGGACGAGTGCCCGCGGGTCACCCCGGCCGGTGCCGCCTCGCGGCTCTTGCCGGTCTTGGGGTGGCAGCGGCTGTGCTGCTGTCCGGGTGCGCGTCGAAACCGTTGCTGGAATCCTCCACCGACAGCTTGCAGGTGATCACCACCACGGGGATCCTCGCGGATCTGGTGAAGAACGTGGGCGGTGACCGCGTCGATGTGGCCTCCATCGTGCCGGATGGTGCGGACCCGCACACCTACGATCCGACGTTGCGGGACGCACGCAACGTGGTCTATGCCGATGTCGCGTTCTCGAACTACGCGTTGCTGGAGGAACACAACATCATCAAGACCCTGGATGCGAACCTCAGCCCCGACGCGACGAACGTGTCGCTGGTCGAGGAATCGGCCAAGTACGCCGCCGAGCTGATCCCGCTGGTGGAGAACGTTCACCTCGATACGGTGTGGCTTGGTCTGCGCGCCCACGGCGCCGGGGCGGAGTACGGCGCGACCCGGGCCTCGGACGTGCTACTGCAGGCGACCGGAGCCGAGGGTCCCGGCGAGATCTACGCGTACCTGACCGGCACATTCGGCGACACGGATGTCTACTTCGACTCCTCGGACGGCTTTGACGCTTCGAACGGCTACGAGGACGACACCGCGACGCTCCCCGCCGATGCGCACACGCACCTGTCGTGGGCATTCACCAAGCCGGGTGTCTACCACCTCACCCTGCGTGGTCAGCTGCGGGTGGACGACACCTCCAAGCCGGTCGATCTTGGCGAGGCGACGTACACCTTCGCGGTCGGCGTCAACCCGGCCGACGCCGGGGTGAAGAATCCGGTGGTGCTCGATCAGGGGCATGCAGACCTCACCGCCGATCTCGACGGTGGCGGGCTCGGGGTGCTGTACGACCCGACGGGCGGCACCGAGCACACCCAGGAGCACTACGACGCGGACCAGGTTGTCATCGATGTGCCGAACAAGGCCATAGAGGAGATCCCCGGCGACCCCCAGTTCCGTTTCCTCGGCCATCCCGGCGAGCAAATCTACCAACTCGCGCAGGCGGTGCTTGGCAAACACGTCCACGGCGAGATCGACCCACACCTGTGGCAGAACGTCCAAAACGTCGAGGCCTACGTCAAGCTCATCCGCGACACCCTCATCGCTCGGGACCCCGCCGGCGCGTCCGAGTACAGGGCGAACGCCGAACGCTATCTGGCCGAGCTCGACCGGACCGAGCACTACGTCCGCGACGCGGTGGCGGACATTCCGAAGGCGAACCGGTACCTGGTCACGACGCACGACGCGTTCGCTTACCTCGCCGATGCCTACGGCATCACGGTCGCGGGGTTTGTCACTCCCAACCCCGCTACCGAACCATCGCTGGCAGACCGGCGCCGGTTGACGGAGACGATCCGCAACCTCGACGTGAAGGCCGTGTTCTTGGAACCGAATCTGAAGTCACGCTCCTCGGAGTTGACCCAGGTCGCGGACGAGCAGCACATCCAGGTATGTCCGATCTACGGCGACACCCTCGACGACGCCGTTGCGAGCTACATCGACATGATGCGGTTCAACGCCGACACGCTCAGGCGGTGCCTTGGCTCATGAACCAGCACACGACCCCTGCCCGGCGTCGTTCGCGCCCCGCAACGGCCCGGCCACGGACGGCGCATCTGCTGCCCGGCTCCGGGCCGGGCACCCCAGACACTGCCATTTCCTCCCGGTCCTGTTCCCGAAGCATGAAAGACACCTTGATGCAGCCCGTACCTGTTCGCTCCGCTCCTCGACCCCGGTGGCTGATCCGTGCCGCCGCCGGCGTGCTCGCGCTGGCCGCGCTCGTGGCGCCGACGGCCGCATGGGCTGATGACTCCGATGGGGGGGCGGGCGACCCGAACCTCGCGCAGACCATCGATCCGAACGATCCGATCGTCGCGGGCGACGCCGTCCTGACCACGGGACATGTGGACATGGGGCCGAAGTTCGACGGCACCACATGGCGTTTCCTCCTGCACGACGACGCAAAGCGGGCGGACGCGGACGCACAGAGCGTGTGGCGTGACCCCGCGCACACGGTGCTGCGGCTCGCCGATGCCGCCAAGCTGAGAGTCCCCGACTCGGAGACCTACTCCTTCGTCGGGGCCAAGCCCGGGTCCGAGGTGTGGGTCATTCCGCAGACCCAGGCCCCAGACGTCGTCTGGGCCGGGTGGAACACGCAAGACCCAACTGTGATGTCCAAGCTCGACCGCGGCGCCACCTTCTCCGTCGACGGCGTGCAGGGGCCCGGGACCATGACGGTTTCGCTGCAGTCGGGCGATTTCGGGGCACCACAGGTGCTGTGGGACTCGCGCAAGACCGGCTCGCAGCCCGTGTTCGTCGATACCAACACCCATACCCACGCGAATTGGATCTTCACCAAGCCCGGCGTCTACCTGGTCGAGATGACAGCCGCCGCGACCCTCATCGACGGATCGACGGTCACCGATACCGAGTACCTGCGCTTCGCGGTCGGTTCGGCGACCTCCACCGCTGACGCGTTGGCGGCGAAGTGGGAGGGTCCCAAACCTTCCGATGCGTCATCGGCCGCGAACGAGTCCGCCGCTGCGTCCAAGCGGACGGTGCCCTCGGTGCCGCTCGCCGGCAGTGACGATGCCAGCGGGCAGAGTCCACTGGTGGTGGTCCTGATCGCGGCGATCGTGCTCGTCGCCTTGGCGCTGATCATCGGGTTCGCGGTCGTGATCGTGCGCGGCAACCAGACCAAGAAGCGTGTCCTGGCCTCCCGCAGCAGCACGGCCCGCGCCCGCGACGTCGCTCCCGACGCGAGCTCGAGCCCAGGCGGCGGCGAGCCGGGCCGGAACCCGGATGGAGGCGCGGCGTGAACACCCCGATCTCGAGCCCGAGCAACGAACTCACAACCGAGGTGGCCGGCTCGGAAGCCTTACTCTCGGCGCCCGTCGAGGCGACATCTCCTCGCGGCGTGAGCCGTCATGCACCGGCATTGTCGGTGCAGAACGTTGCGGTTGACCTCGGTGGGCGACGCGTGCTGCAGGACGCGAACCTGACCGTGCACCGCGGTGAGCTCGTCGGACTGATCGGCCCCAACGGCGCCGGGAAGACCACCCTGCTACGCACGATCCTCGGCCTTTTGCGCCCGGTCGCCGGACAAGCCTTGGTGGAGGGCCGCCCGAGCAAGCCCGGCCGCACGGTCATCGGCTACGTGCCCCAGCGCCACGAGTTCGCCTGGGAGTATCCGCTTTCGATCGCCGGCACCGTGATGACTGGCCTGACCGGTCGACTCGGGATGCTGCGCCGCCCGGGCGCCGCCGAGTGGGAGGCCGTCGCCGACGCCCTGGACCGGGTGCGGATGACGGATCTCGCCGACCGGCCCGTCGGGCAACTCTCGGGCGGGCAACGTCAACGTGTCCTCGTGGCCCGCGCTCTCGCCCTGCGGCCCCATCTGCTGCTGTTGGACGAGCCGTTCACCGGCCTCGACATGCCCACCCAGGAACTGCTCGGCGAGCTGTTCGCCCAGCTCGCCCGTGAGGGGCGTGCCGTGGTGATGACCACCCACGACCTCGCCTCCGCCCTCTATAGCTGCGACCGGCTCGCGCTGCTCAACCGCACCGTCGTCGCCACCGGCACCCCCGTGGAGCTGGCCGCTGAACCGGAAGCCTGGATGGCGACCTTCGGTGTCGGTCCCGACAGCCCGCTGCTGCGCATCCTGAAAGCTGTGTGACCCCGGATGAATCCGATCGACTTCTTCACCGACCTGTTCAATCCCGACCTCGCTTTCCTCCCGAAGGCGCTCATGGTCGCGGTGATCTCTTCCATCGTCTGCGGCGTGGTGGGCACCCACGTGGTGCTACGCGGCATGGCGTTCATCGGCGATGCCGTCTCCCACGCGGTCTTCCCCGGCCTGGCGATCGCCTTCGTGATCTCCGGCAACCTGGTCCTCGGCGGAGTGTTCGCCGGCGTCGCCACCGCGGTGTTGGTGGCGGTGTTCTCCCAGAACCGGCGCCTGAACGAGTCCTCCATCATCGGGGTGTTCTTCGTCGCCGCGTTCGCCCTCGGCGTCGTCATCATCTCTCAAGCGCCGGGTTACGCCGGCTCGCTCGAGCAGTTCCTCTTCGGCTCCATCACCGGTATCCCCGACAGCGATCTCTACGTCGCCGGCATCACCGGCCTGGCCGTGATTGCCGTGATGTTCGCGCTGCACAAGGAATTCGTCGCCATCAGCCTGGACCGCGAATCCGCCCGTGCCCTGGGCGTGAAGGTGTTCTGGCTCGATCTGGTGCTCTACGTGCTGGTCACCCTCGCCGTCGTGATCAGTGTTCAGACCATCGGCAACATCCTCGTCCTCGCGCTCCTGGTCACCCCGGCGGCGACCGCGCGAATGCTGACCGATCGGCTCGGCGTCATGATGCTGCTCTCACCGATCATCGGTGGCCTCGGCGCGTTCGTCGGGCTCTACATCTCCTGGTCCGGGGACTTCCCAGCCGGCGGCACCATCGTGCTCGTCCTGACGGCGGCGTTCCTCGTGGCGTGGTTCTTCGCACCCCGGCAGGGACTGCTGGTCAAGGCCATCCGGCGTGCCAGGCCCAACGATGGCGGCGAGATGGAGCTGCCCACCCCGCAACCGGTCCCGAAACGTGCCTGCGCCGCGGGGCTCGGCGCCGCCACGGTCGGCGCTTCTGCCGTCGAGAACCCGAAGGCCAATGAAGTCAATGAAGGAGTTTGGATGAGTGAGACCACCCCAGCGCATCGAATCGGGAACGAGGACGTCGACACCGCGATCTTCGGTGCCGGCACCGCGACGACGCTCATCCCCGCCATCGGCGGAGCCGGATTGCCAGACGAGCCCCACGAGCGGAACCAGGTCCCGGACGGGCCGAAGAGGCGGCGCAGCTTGCTGCCGGTCGCGACCGGGGCACTGATTGCTCTCGGCCTCGGCACGATCGTCACCGCGGCAGTCTCTTGGGGCTCCGCGGACCCTAGCCGGAACACGGCCGCCGAGCGGAGCGCTCCGACGCAGCAGCCCGCCGTCCCCACCACTGGTATGGGCAACACCAGCGACGACACGGAGAGCGTTGGGTCTCAGGCCCCGCCGCCGACGGGTTCGCGGCCGGGTGCGACGGCGAACCCCCCGATCAGCCAGCTCGCGGACCCGGACTGGGTGAAGAAGACCGCGTCCGAGTCCGACATCCCCGAACGCGCCCTGCTCGCCTACGCCGGCGCATCTCTCGCGGTGGCCCAGAGCAACCCGAGGTGCAAGATCGGTTGGAACACCCTCGCCGCGATCGGGCTGGTCGAATCCGCGCACGGCACCATGAACGGCGCCACGCTCGATGATCGTGGCGTGGTCACCCCCAGCATCGTGGGGGTCCCACTCAACGGTGACGGCACCGCGAAGGTACCCGACACCGACCACGGCCGCTACGACGGCGACACCGTCTGGGACCATGCAGTGGGTCCGATGCAGTTCATCCCGTCCACCTGGGCCGACGCCGGGCAGGACGGCAACAAGGACGGCGCCAAGGACGTCAACCAGATCGACGACGCCGCCCTGGCGACGGCGATGCACCTGTGCGATGTGGGAGGTGACCTGTCGGACGGACAGAACTGGATCGCCGCGATCAGCGCCTACAACGACTCCGTTGACTACAACAACGAGGTCGCTGATGCCGCGAACAAGTATGCGAGTCTGCGCTGACTCGACGAGCTGCCGCCGGAGATTCCCGCCGCCGGAAGCTCAGTGAAAGGACGGAGACGATCATGACCAGATCCATGCCGAGCGCCCCGGCCTTCTGGGACGGTTTCTACGCCGAGCACACTCACGCAGGGACGGGACCGGTGAACCGCATCCTCATCGCCGAGGTCGATGGACTCACCCCGGGCACCGCGCTCGACCTCGGGTGCGCGGAAGGCGCCGACGCGATCTGGCTCGCCGGGCGTGGCTGGGACGTCCTCGGCGTCGACGCCTCACGGCTCGCCGTGGAGCGTGCCCACGCCCACGCAGAGAGGCTCGGCCCGGGCCGGCGAGTGCGCTTCGTGCAGCACGACCTCGGCACCGACTTCCCACCCGGACGTTTTGACCTCGTGTCGGCACAGTTCCTGCACTCACCGGTCGCGATCCCTGGAGAGCGGGAACGGATCCTGCGGCGTGCGGCCGCGGCTGTCGCCCCTGGCGGGCACCTGCTCGTCGCATCCCACTGGAGCGTGCCCTCCTGGCACCCGGCGATGCCGGACCCGGGACATCCGGTCAACCTCACCCTGCAATCGCCTGCGGAGAATCTTGCCGCTCTACGCTTGGCGAAGGGGGAGTGGGCGATCGTGCGGGACGAGCTCAGCCAGATCGAGCTCGTCGGACCCGAGGGGCAGGCCGGCCTCCGCGAGGACCACGTGTTGCATCTTCGTCGGCTGGAGGCGTGAAGCAGACGATCGGACCCGTCGAGATCCTGGCCATCTTCAACCGCAGCGGGGGAGGGTATTCACCTGCCCGAGTCCGGAGAATCCGGGCCACGCCGAGGACGGTCATCGCCGGGCGAAACGGCCCGCCCCGCAATGCTGGTGCTGGCTCATCGAGTCTTGCGGGGCGGCGCGGTGGAGGCCCGGGGGATGAGCGTGGGCAGGGTCTTCGTTTCGGAGCCAATGGGGGCACCGAGTAAATCCAGTGCGCTCACGGCAATCTGGTCGAAGGCGGTCCTGACGGACGTGATGGGCACCGGCATGAGGGCCGCCATCGGAATGTCGTTGTACCCCACAATCGAGAGCTCCTCACCCACGCGCAGATTCATGTGGGCGGCCGCGCTGACAGCGCCGATGGCGAGGTTGTCGTTGGCCGCGAAGATGGCCGTGGGCGTGCGTGCCCGTGTCTCGAGAAGTCGTGCCGCGGCATCTCTTCCGGCCTCGATGCCATACCCGGTGGACACAACGCGGGTATCGGGCAATGGTAGTGAAGCCTCGGCCAGCGCTTGTTGCGCGCCGGCTAGTCGTGCTCGCCCGCTGGAGGTGAACGATGGGCCCGTGACGACAGCGATATCGCGGTGGCCCAGGTCGATGAGGTGTCGCGTGGCGAGATAGGCGCCCAAGACGTCATCTCCGAGGGCGGCCGGGCTGGAGCCGTCCGTCCGTAGCACCAAGGAGTGCGGGATGGCACGCTTTCGCAGTGACGCCGGGAGCGTGTCGCCAAGACGCGCCGTGGCCAGGATGACGCCGTCGACGTTGCGGTCGAGCAAGGTCTCGGCGGCCTGGGCCTCGTCCGCGGGATCGTTTCCGCACGTGGCAACGATGGCGAAGGAGCCCCTGGCCCTCGCGGCGCGTTCGATGGCCTCGTACATCATGGCCATCACGTGATCGGTCAGGTGCGGTACCAGTACGCCGACCGTGCCCGTGGCACCTCGGCGCAGCCCCGAAGCGGAGACGTTTCGCCGATATCCGAGCGTGCGCGCGGCCTCTCGCACGCGCTCCGCCGTCTCGGATCGGGACGGCGGGATGCGGTCGTCGAGAATGCGGCTGGCCGTAGAGATGCTCACCCCGGAGGCAGCCGCCACCTCCTTGAGAGTGACGACGCGGCGATCATTCACGGGGTTCATGACCTCATTGTGTCACCGCCCCACGCACTCCGGATGGTGTCGTCCAGAAGTCCATGGTTGACATCGACTGTGGCGTGAAGCACACTTGAAATCGTTCCTGCAAACGTTCCCAAGAACGATTGCAAAACGGAGAGCAACGACGCATCAACGAGAGGACGCCACCATGAGCATCGATCTGCGCGGACTGAACCCGGCCCCCGTCACCCCTTTCACCGAGTCGGGCGAGGTGGATTTTGACGCGATCGCCCGCCTGGGTTCCTGGCTGGGTTCCGTGGACGGGGTGAAGAGCCTCGTGGTCCTCGGTCACGCCGGCGAGGGTACGTTCTTGACGGAGGAAGAACAACTGGACGTTATCCGCGCCTTCGTGGCCTCTACCGACGGCCGGATTCCGGTCATTGCCGGCATCACGAAGGAAGGCAACAAGACGGCGGCGCTTGAGGCCAAGGCCGCCGTTGAGGCCGGCGCAGCTGCCGGTCTTGTCTACCCGTCCCACGGCTGGCTGCGCTTCGGCTACCAAAAGGGCGCCCCGCAGACGCGGTATCGGGACATTTACGAAGAGTCGGGTCTTCCGCTCATCCTCTTCCAGTACCCCGACAACACGAAGGCCACGTACGATCTCGAGACGCAGCTGGAGATCGCTGGGCAGGAAGGCGTGTTCGCCACCAAGAACGGCGTGCGCAACATGAGGCGCTGGTACACGGAGATCCCGGCGTTGCGTGCTGCATACCCCGAATTGCAGATCCTCTCCTGCCACGACGAGTACCTGTTGCCGACCATGTTCGACGTGGACGGCTTGCTGGTCGGATACGGAAACGTGGCCCCGGAAGCCCTCGTGGAGCTCATCAAGGCCGGAAAGGCGCGTGACTACGTTGCGGCGCACGCCATCCATGAGCAGTTGCTTCCGGTGACCCAGAACGTTTACCACCGCGGCTCGCACATGGAGGGAACTGTGGCGCTCAAGTGGGGGCTCGTGGCCCGTGGGATTCTTGACCACGCCACCGTTCGCACCCCGCTACTGCCGCTCGCTGAAGGTGCCGACGCCGAGATCGCAGCGGCCTTCGCACAGGCCGGCCTCGGGAAGGTCAACGTCCCGGCCTAGGTCACTGAGGTCCCCGGGTGCCGTCGACCCGTCGGCGGCACCCGGGGACCGTGCTGCACAACACCCTGCCCCGATCGGGCGAAGGCAAGTCAAGGACGACTTTGCGGCGAGACGGCCGCGCTCCGACGAAGGAGAGAGCTATGGGCGATCGCCCGACACAACGACACGGCACCAGCACCCCTGGCACGGGCTACGGCAGGGTCAACACCACGGCCATGGAGACCATCGTGACCCGGAGTAGGCGCTCCGGTTCGTTCTGGAAGCAGCTGGCCTTGATCGGCCCAGCATTTGTCGCGGGAGCCTGGCAGTTCGGCCCGGGTAATCTCACCACGGCAGTGCAGGCAGGAAGCACGTACGGGTACACGCTGATCTGGGTTATCGCGGTGTCGACGATCCTGATGATCTTCCTGACGGACATGAGCGTCCGGCTCGGCATGAGGACTCCCATTTCCCTCATCTCGTCGATCAAGGACCACCTCGGCCCGTGGGTCGGCGTCGTGGCAGGTATCGGGGTATTTCTCATCACGCTGTGTTTCTCGGTGGGCAACGCGGTGGGAAGCGGCTTGGGTCTTTCGATGCTCTTCGGCGGAAGCCCCATCATGTGGAGCTTGCTGTGCACAGTGGTGATCGCGGCGATTTTGCTCATGCGCAACGTCTATCGTTTCGTGGAGAAGGTCCTGGTGGTCTCGGTGGCCGTGATGGCCGCGACGTTCATTGCCACGGCCTTCATCTCGCATCCGGACTGGGCGGAGGCCGGTGCTGGGCTACTACCCACAGCCCCTAACGGTTCGACACTGCTCATCATCGCGTTGGTTGGCACGAACTTCTCCATGAACGCCGCTTTTTACACCGCCTACGGGACGAAGGAACGCGGGCGCACTGCCTCCGACTATCGCGACGTGACGATTGTCGACACCGTCCCCGGAATCGTCGCGCCCGGCATCATGACCACCCTCGTGATCATCGTGGCCGCTGCGGTACTGGGACACACGGGGCACGGAGCTCCAACGATTCAAGCCTTGGCCGGCATCTTCGAGCCCATCGCCGGGGCGGTCGGCACCAAAGTCTTCGCCCTCGGATTCTTTGCCTGCGCCTTCTCGTCCATGCTTGCGAACGCCACCGCGGGCGGCACGATGCTCGGCGACGCGTTGGGGCACGGAGCGACGGCCGATTCCCGAGCTGCCAGGATCGTCAGCGGCGTCATCCTGGTGTTCGGACTCGTGGTGGCCGTGGTGGCCAAGGGGTCGCCCGTTCAGCTCATCGTCGTGGCCCAATCGCTCACGGTGGTCGTCGCACCAGTTCTGGCATTGCTGATCATCATCATGGCCAACCGGAGAAGCCTGATGGGTGAGATGTCCAATCGTTGGTGGCACAACCTCTTTGGCTTGATCGGACTCGCATCAGTGCTGGCCTTGTCCGTCCAGCTCGTCGTGAAGTATTTCGGTTGAGCCCTCCATATGCCCAAGAGCCCGCCGCTCCGACGTGGAGTGGCGGGCTCTTGGGGCCTGCTGACCGGTCAGTGGCCGCTCGCCGTGGTCTCCGGCGTAGTGTCCTCCTCGGTGCCGGCGAGGGCGGCGGCCGGAGCGGTCTTGCCGGCGCGCAGGGCGGCCTCGAGGCGCTCGGCCTCCTCACCGGAGATGGCCTCGCCGCGGGCCACGAGCCCGGCGGTGTCGGAGAGCGGGATCTGCTTCAGGAACAGGGCCAGCAGCAGCGCCACGGCGATGAACGGCACCAGGTACCAGAACACGGGCGCCAGGGCGTCGGCGTAGGCGGTCACGATGCCGTCCCGGACCGGGGCGGGTAGCGCGTCCATCGTGGCCGGGTCGATCGTCGCGGCGGACTGCATCGCGTCCGCCGAGGAGGCCCCCGCGCCGGAGAACACCTCGAGGAGGTTGTTGGTCAGGCGCGTGGTGAAGATGGTTCCGAAGACGGCCGTGCCAAGGGCGGCACCCACTTCACGGAAGTAGTTGTTCGTGCTGGTCGCCGTGCCGAGCTGGGCGGAGGGCACCGCGTTCTGCACCACGAGCACCACGACCTGCATGATCAGGCCAAGCCCGGCGCCGAAGATGAAGAGGTAGACGCAGATCAGCCAGATGGGGGTGGACGCCGCGAGCGTCGTCATGCAGACCATGGCGAGGCCCGTGACGGCGGCACCCGCGATCGGGTAGATCTTGTACTTGCCCGTCTTGGAGATGGCGACGCCGGAAGCGATCGAGGTTCCCATGAGGCCCACCATCATGGGGATCATGAGCAGGCCGGACGCGGCCGCGGAGGTCCCGGAGGACATCTGCAGGAATGTAGGGACGAAGCCGATCGCGGCGAACATGCCGATGCCGAGCACCAGCCCGATCGCGGTGGCGTTGATGAAGATGGGGTTGCGGAACAGGCTCAGCGGGATGATCGGGTCGGCGGCGCGAGCCTCCGTGATCACGAATGCCACGGCGGCCACGACGAGGCCAAGGCCCCAGGCCCAGGTCGCGAGCGAACCCCAGCCGAAGTCCTTGTCGCCGCCGAAGTCGGTGAAGAAGATGATGCAGCTCGTCGCGATGGAGAGGAACAGCACGCCCAGGAGGTCAAGCGGCTTCTCCGCCTTCTTGTTCGGCAGGGTCAGCGCGAAGAAGCCGATGGCGAAGGCCGCGATGCCCACGGGGATGTTGATGTAGAACGCCCACTGCCACGTCAGGTGGTCCACGAAGAAACCGCCCAGGAGCGGGCCGGCCACGGCGGAGAGACCGAAGACGGCGCCGAGCGGACCCATGTACTTGCCGCGCTCGTTGGCGGGGACGATGTCGGCGATGATCGCCTGCGAGAGGATCATGAGGCCGCCACCGCCCAGGCCCTGGAGGGCGCGGAAGACCACGAACATCCAGAAGTTCCCGGCGAAGGCGCAGCCGACGGAGGCCAGCGTGAAGAGGGCGATGGCCAGCAGGAAGAGGTTGCGCCGGCCGAGCACGTCGCCGAACTTGCCGTAGATCGGCATGACGATCGTGGTGGCCAGGAGATAGGCGGTGGTGATCCACACCTGGTTGGCGACGCCGCCCAGCTCGCCGACGATCGTCGGCATGGCCGTGGAGACGATGGTCTGGTCGAGGCTGGAGAGCAGCATCCCGGCGATGAGGGCGCTGAAGATGATCCAGATGCGCCGTTTGGTGAGCAGGAACGGGGCGTCCTGTGTGGCTGTCGTCGACACGTCAATTGGCTTTCTGTGGCGGGGTGGGATCGGTGGTGTCCGGGGTGCGGGAGCCGTTCGGCGCCGCGAAGAGGGCGCGGGCCACCGCGAGGCGCTCCCGCAGGAGGGACTCGAAGTCGGCGGCAGGGTCGTGGTGGAAGAGGTGGTCGACGCAGGAGCGCATGAGGGCCGCGACGGTCTGGACCAGGATCTCCGCACGCAGGCGGTCGGTGAAGCCGGCACGGCGCATCACGAGGTCGACGTCGCGGCGCTCGTTGCGGGACATGAGTTCGAAGAACCCGTGCAGCAGGCGCGGCTCGTGCTCGACGACCGCCATGAGGGCGGCCGCGTCCGTCAGCGGTTCCGCGACCTCCCAGCGGTGGGCGAGCAGGGTGGCGAAGTCGTCCAGGAGCTCGCCCTCTCCCTCGAGGAAGGCCTCGTCGAGCGCATGCAGCCGCGAGTCCGACTCCGTGTAGCCGAAGACGGCGTTCTCCTTGGATTCGAAGTAGTTGAAGAACGTTCGCCGGGAGACCCCGGCCTGCACGCAGACCTCCTCGACCGTGAACCCGGCGAAGCCTCGCTCCAGGGTCAGGGCGCGGGCGGCCGCGGTCAGCGCGCGCGCGGTGTCGCGCTTGCGCCGTTCCCGCAATGACATCGCGGGCTCGCTCATAGTGCACTCTCATTCATAGAGTGCAATCATGCACTATTTTATCGAGAGTGCAAAGGTGTGGGTGGGGTGGTATCGCTCACGCTCTTTGCGGGGCGGGATCCTCCAGGAGGAACTCGAAGGCCGCCTCGGCCGCGCCGATGAGCAGGCGGTCGTCGGCCAGCGCGGCCGGGGCGATGCGAAAGTCCTCGCCGGGTGCCGCCATGGTGCGGTCCCTGACGAGGGACTCGAGCTCGGCCAGCCCGAGTCCCGGCAGGGGTGAGTCGGCCAGGACCGCCAGAAAGCCGCCGAGCACCAGCAGATCGGGGTTGAGCACGTTGACGAGGTTGGACAGCGTCGCGGCAAGGATGCCGCGCTGCCGCGCCACCTCGGGTGCGGCCGCCCCGCCCCCCGGGCCGGCCAGCGCCTCGGCGAGTTGCTGGTCGTCCGCGCGTGCGAGGGCCAGCGCCTCCAGCAGGCGGGCTCTGCTGACCTCGTCCTCCAGGGTGCCCCCGGCGACGCGGCGGTCCTCGGGGCTGGCGATGCTCGGCTGGTTCTGCCCGAACTCCCCGGCGTAGCCGCCCGCCCCGCCCACGAGCGCGCCGTTGATGACGATGCCGCCGCCGATGCCGCTCGCGCCGCCGTTGAGGTACACCGCGTTCTCGATCCCCGCGGCCGCGCCGAAGAGATGCTCGGCGGACGCGCCGAGGCTCGCATCGTTGCCCACGAGGACGGGGAGGCCGGTGCTGGCGGCCACGAGGTCCCGCAGGGGTGCGTCGGTCCAGCGCAGGTGCGGGGCCGTGCGGACCAGCCCGTCACGCCGGCGGACCAGGCCGGGGACGGCCAGGCCGAGGCCCACGACCCTGGCGCCCCGCAGGGGGCCAGCCAGCCATCGGCCCAGCGTGCCCGCGACGAGCGCGGCGCACTCGGCGGGCTCCAGCAGGTGGTCCATCTCGAGGCGTTCGCGGGCCCGGATGGTGCGGTCGAGGCTCACGGCCGCGAGTTCCAGGGCGTCCACCTCGGGGTTGACGGCCAGGCAGAGGACCTCGGGTGAGGGGGTGACCACGGGGGAGGGGCGGCCCACGCGCCCGTCGGCCGGCGGTGGTACCTCGAAGACCAACTCGGCCCGCACCAGCTCGCCCACTAGATCGGCGATGGTGGAGCGGTTCAGCCCCAGCTCCTCCGTCAGGCTCGCGCGCGACCGGGCGCCCTCCTTGTGCAGCGTCCGCAGGACCCGCGAGAGGTTGCGTCGCCGGATGTTCTCCGGCGAGTCCCTGAATTTGTTCATTCGTTCACGATACGGGTAACGGACCGCCCGTGGTGCGTCTGCGCTCGAATGACGCGCGGAAAAGTGGTGACGCTCATCGGGTGGACTGTGGCGTGGATCTCGTATAAGTTGCTCAGTACAACATTTGCGCGCCGGCTCCCGGCGCGCCGAGTCACGCTACGAAGGAGCACTCGATGCCCACCCCCACCCGTGCAGACAAGTTCTCGTTCGGCCTCTGGACCGTCGGCTACAACGGCACCGACCCCTTCGGTGGCCCCACCCGTCCGGCGCTTGACGTGGTGCACGTCGTCGAGAAGCTCGCCGAGTTGGGCGCCTACGGCCTCACCTTCCACGACGACGACCTCTTCGCCTTCGGCTCCACCGACGCCGAGCGCCAGAAGCAGATCGATCGCCTCAAGGGCGCCATGGAGGCCACCGGCATCGAGGTGCCCATGGTGACCACCAACCTCTTCAGCGCCCCCGTCTTCAAGGACGGCGGCTTCACCTCCAACGACCGTCAGGTGCGCCGTTACGCCCTGCGCAAGGTCTTCCGCCAGCTGGACCTCGGTGCCGAGCTCGGTGCCAAGACCTTCGTCATGTGGGGCGGCCGTGAGGGTGCCGAGTACGACTCCGCCAAGGACATCCAGGCCGCCCTGGAGCGCTACCGCGAGTCCGTGAACCTGCTGGCCGACTACGTCACCGACAAGGGCTACGACATCCGCTTCGCGATCGAGCCCAAGCCGAACGAGCCCCGCGGCGATATCCTCCTGCCGACCCTGGGCCACGCGATCGCCTTCACCGAGTCCCTGGAGCGCCCCGAGCTCTTCGGCGTCAATCCCGAGGTGGGCCACGAGCAGATGGCCGGCCTGAACTTCACCGCTGGCATCGCCCAGGCGCTGTTCCACGGCAAGCTCTTCCACATCGACCTCAACGGCCAGCGCGGCATCAAGTACGACCAGGACCTCGTCTTCGGCCACGGCGACCTCTACAACGCTTTCTCGCTCGTCGACCTGCTGGAGAACGGTGGCCCGGGCGGAGTGCCGGCCTACGAGGGCCCGCGCCACTTCGACTACAAGCCCTCCCGCACCGAGGACGAGACGGGCGTGTGGGACTCCGTCAAGGCGAACATGGCCAACTACCTCCTGCTCAAGGAGCGGGCCGCCGCCTTCCGCGCCGACCCCGAGGTCCAGGAGGCGCTCGCCTCCGCCAAGGTGCCGGAGCTGAGCCAGCCCACTCTCAACCCTGGCGAGAGCTACGACGATTTCCTTGCCGACCGCAGCGCCTACGAGGACTTCGACGCCGACGCCTACCTGGGCGGCAAGGGCTTCGGCTTCGTGCGCCTGCAGCAGCTGGCCACCGAACACCTGCTCGGCGCCCGCTGACCCCGGCACCGCACGGCCCGACGTCGCCCGGGAACCTTCCCGGGCGGCGTCGGGCCGTGCCCAGGGCCGGACGGTGCCGGGTCCCCGGAGCCGTGCGCCCGCCCGTTATCCTGTGAGACGTCGCCCACAGGGGCGGCGCCCCTCCGCGTCGCCAGGCGCAGCACCGAGAACCAAGGGAGACACCAGCGATGCCGCTCGTCATGGGAGTCGACTCGTCGACGCAGTCCTGCAAGGTCCTGATCGTGGACGTCGCCACGGGCGACGTGGTCCGCAGCGGCCGCGCGAGCCACCCCGGGGGCACCTCCGTCGACCCCGAGGCCTGGTGGGCCGCGCTGCGTCAGGCCATCGAGCGGGCCGGCGGCATGGACGACGTCGCCGCGTGGTCCATCGGCGGCCAGCAGCACGGCATGGTGGCCCTCGACGCGGACGGTGCCGTGGTGCGCGACGCACTGCTGTGGAACGACACCCGCTCCGCGCAGGCCGCGGCCGAGCTCATCGCCGAGCACGGGGCCGAGGCTTTCGCCCGCCGCACCGGAGTGGTTCCCGTGGCTTCCTTCACCATCACCAAGCTGCGCTGGCTGGCGCGGCACGAGCCGGAGAACGCCGCCCGCGTGGCCGCCGTCGCGTTGCCGCACGACTGGCTGACCTGGCGCCTGCGCGGCTTCGGCCCCGCCTCCGCCTCCGAGCGTGGCCCGGTCCTGGAGGAACTCGTGACCGACCGCTCGGACGCCTCAGGCACCGGTTACTGGAACCCGGCCGACGATTCCTACGACCGCGAGCTCCTGGTCTCCGCCCTGGGGCGCGACGCGATCCTGCCACGCATCCTCGGGCCCCTCGAGTCGGTCACCGACGCCGCCGGGCGCCTCGTGGGCGCCGGAGCCGGCGACAACGCGGGCGCGGCACTGGGCGTTGGCGCTGGCACGGGCGACGCCGTCGTCTCGATCGGCACCTCCGGCACCGTCTTCGCCGTCTCCGCGGAGCGCACCATCGACTCGAGCGGCACCGTGGCCGGCTTCGCCGACGCCGACGGCGGCTTCCTGCCCATCGTCGTCACGCTCAACGCCGCGCGCGTGCTCGATTCGATCGCCCGCCTGCTCGGCGTCACCCACGCCGAGCTCTCCGAGCTGGCGCTCTCGGCCGAGCCGGGCGCGGGCGGGCTCACGCTCGTGCCCTACTTCGAGGGCGAGCGCACCCCCAATCTGCCGGACGCGACGGCCTCGCTCACCGGCATGACGCTGGCCTCGACGACGCGGGAGAACCTGGCCCGCGCCGCCGTGGAGGGCATGCTCTCCGGCCTGGGTGCCGGCCTCGAGGCCCTGCGGGGCCTGGGCGTCCCGCTCACGCGCGCGCTGCTCATCGGCGGCGGAGCCCAGTCCGAGGCCGTGCGCGTCATCGCCCCCTCGGTCCTCGGCCTGCCCGTCGAGGTGCCGGAGCCCGGCGAGTACGTGGCCCTGGGTTCCGCCCGCCAGGCCGCCCGCCTGCTGCCGGCGGCCTGAGCCGCGGCGCCGGCACCAAGGAAGAAGGAGAAGCCATGGAGAAGAACTGGGCGGGCAACCTCGTCTACCGCGCCGAGCGGGTGGAGCACCCCGCCGGCCTCGAGGAACTGCGCGCGCTCATCACGCGCGGCGGCCCGGTCCGCCTGCTCGGATCCCGCCACTGCTTCAACGACATCGCCGACACGGCGGGCACGCTCATCGCGCTGGACGCCATGCCGCGCGTGATCGAGGTCAGTACGGACCGTGACGCCGTGCGCGTCTCCGGCGGCCTGCGCTACGGCGACGTGGCCCCGGTTCTCGAGGCCCACGGCCTGGCCCTGGAGAACCTGGCCTCGCTTCCGCACATCACCGTGGCCGGCGCGGTCACGACGGGAACGCACGGTTCCGGCGACGGCACCGGCTCCCTGGCGAGCGCCGTGCGGGCCGTGACGCTCATGCGGGCGGACGGGGAACTCGTGTCCCTGCGCCGCGGCGAGGCGGACTTCGACGGCGCCGTCGTGGCCCTCGGCGCGCTCGGCGCCGTCGTGGACCTCACCTTGGACGTGGTCCCCTCCGTCCCCTACGCGCAGCACGTGTTCGAGGCCCCGTCCTGGGACGGGATCCTCGCCGACCTGGACGCGGTCACGTCCCTCGGCACCAGCGTCAGCATCTTCACCACGTGGTCCAACACGGACACCGCCGATCAGATCTGGGTCAAGCAGCGGCTGGACGGGGGCCTGGTGCCCGACGCCGAGGCGGCGGCCGCCGCCGTCGGCGAAGGTCTCGCGGGCCCCACCGCCCGGCTCGGCGCGGTGCCGGCGGGCGAGGCCCGCCACCCGATCCTGGGCGCACCCGCGGAGGCCTGCACCGAGCAGGGCGGCGTACCCGGGCCGTGGTTCCAGCGCCTGCCGCACTTCCGGCTGGAGTTCACGCCGTCCTTCGGCGCGGAGATCCAGAGCGAGTACCTGGTGCCGCGCACGGACGCCGTCGCGGCGATCTCGGCGGTGCGCTCGCTCGCCGCCGAGATCGCCCCGCTGCTCATGGTCAACGAGATCCGCACCATGCGGGCCGACGAGCTGTGGCTCAGCCCCGCCCAGGGCTCCGACACCGTGGCGCTGCACTTCACGTGGCATCCGGACGAGGCGGCCCTGCGCGCGCTGCTTCCGCGCCTGGAGGCGGCCCTGCCCGCCTCGGCCCGCCCGCACTGGGGCAAGGTGTTCGCCTTGGGCGCTGACGAGGTGCGCGCCCGCTACCCGCGCTGGGGCGACTTCGCCGCCCTGCGCGAGCGGCTCGACCCCGGGCGCCGCTTCGTCAACGAGTACCTGGAGCGGTTGGGACTCTAGGGCCGGGGCGGTGGCCCTGCGCCTACCCGGCCGCCGCCCCGGCCACGGCGGCGTGGCGACCCACCCGTCCCGGTTCGCCCACGTCGTCGAGCAGGGACTCGAGGTAGCTCCCGTAGCCGCTCTTGGCGTACGGAGCGGCCGCACGCAGCAGGCCCTCGTCGTCGATGTAACCCAGGCGCCACGCCACCTCCTCCGGCGCACAGATGCGCTGACCCTGCCTGGCCTGGACCGTGCGCACGAACGCCGCGGCGTCCTCCAACTGGTCGAAGGTCCCCGTGTCCAGCCACGCGGTGCCGCGGGGGAGGATGCTCACGTGCAGCGTGCCCTCCTCGAGGTACTGCCGGTTGAGGTCGGTGATCTCCAACTCCCCGCGCGCCGAGGGGCGCAGCGCCTTTGCCCGGGAGACCACCGTGTCGTCGTAGAAGTACAACCCCGGGACCGCGTAGGAGCTGCGGGGATGCTGCGGCTTTTCCTCCAGGGAGAGGGCCGTGCCGTCCGGCCCGAACTCGACGACGCCGTAGGCGCGGGGGTCCTCCACGCGGTAGGCGAAGATCGAGGCGCCGCGCTCGGGCCGGCGCCCGTGCAGGCTCGTGCCGAGGCCAGGGCCGTGGAAGAGATTGTCGCCCAGGATGAGGGCGGCCGGCCCTCCCGCCAGGTGGTGCTCGCCCAGCAGGAAGGCCTGGGCCAGGCCGTCGGGGGAGGGCTGGACCGTGTAGTCCAGGTTCAGGCCGAGGTGGGAACCGTCCCCCAGCAGCTCCTCGAAGGCCTCCCGGTCCCGCGGCGTGGTGATGAGCAGGATGTCGCGCAGCCCCGCCAGCATCAGGGTGGAGAGCGGGTAGTAGATCATCGGTTTGTCATACACCGGCAGCAGCTGCTTGGACACGCACGAGGTCACCGGGTGGAGCCGCGAGCCGGCGCCGCCGGACAGGATCAATCCCCTCATGGCGGCGAGCGTAGCCGGGGGCACCACGGGCGGCACGCGTGGTGCCTACCTGGACCCCGCGGAGGGCACGCACGTGGTGAATGGGGGGATGCGTGCGCCAAGTGGTGAAAACGAGAGGTGACTCGTAGGCGGGCCCCTGGGCAAGCGGGCCGGGCAGGCGGCAGGATGGCGACGATGAAGACCATGGGACGCGGGGCACCGTCGTGAGCGCTCTCGAGGACAGGGTTCCGGTGGGAGACGGTCACCGGGGCGGTTGGCGCGGCGGCGCGGCGCGCGCCGTCGGCGACGGCCGAGGGACCGCCGGCGGCCCTCGTCGCGTCCAGGGTCCCTCGAAGCAGAGCGGGGACCTGGGTGAGAGGACGTCCCGGCGAGGGGCGCACGAGGGCCTGGGACACGGCTCCGGTGTGGTGGTCCTGGGTTGTCCACACGGCGACGAGGACCTCGTCCTGCAATTGCTCCTCGAGGAGCCCTCCGCGCCCAGACTGCTGGTGCGGCTGGGCGTGTTCGACGATGCGGGCATCACGGTCGTGGAGAGCTACGCCGTCCCGGTCTCGTGGGGTGCGGCGCCGCCGGTGCTCGAGGCCGAGGAGCACGCGGAGTGGCTCCGGGCCATCGCTGACGGCGAACCCGTCGTCGTGTGGCTGCAGGACCAGAGGGTGGGGCGCGCCGCGCTCGTGGCCTGGGCGGTGTCGCTTTCCGCGCTCCCCGGTGTGCGGATCCTCGTGGCAGAACCCGTCGTCAGCAAGGAGACGGGGGCCGCCCTCGCCGAGGGGATCGGCGCCCAGGTGCTGCGTCCCGGGGGACCGTCGTTCGACGAGTGCAGGGCCTTGGCACAGAACGTGCTGGGAGGCCCGGTCTCGGCGCGCTTGCTGTCCTGGGCGTGGAGCGCCGCAGGGGGCAGACGCGCCCTCATCGTGGCCGCCGTGCGGGACGGCCTGGAGCAGGGCGTCCTGCAACAGGTGGATGAAGTGTGGACCTGCTCCACCGTGTGGGCGGCGCCGGGCGAGCACCAGCGGGCGGCGTGGGACGCGGTGCGGGACTCACTCAGCCCGCGTGCGGTGGATGCCGTGGAATTGTGCGCCCTCACGCGCGGTCTGCCGCTGTCCTCGCTGGCGGAGGCCGTGGGGGTGGAGGGCATCGACGAGGCCATCGCAGCCTCCTGCCTGTGCATGGACACCGGCGCGGGGCGGTGGGTTTCCCTGGGCGGTATGGTCGCCGACCGCGCGATCGTGGCACTCATGCCGCCCGGGCGCGCCAGGGAATTGCGGACCCGCTTCCTGGCGCTCTCGTCCCCGCCGCAGCTCAGCGCACGCCTGACCTGGCGATGGTCGGAGGCCACGGGCGAGGTCCCGGGGGGCGAGATGAGGGCCGCCGCCGCCCTGGGCGGTATCGCCGACGGGCAGGGCGAGCTGGTGCTGGAGACGCTACGCGGCTCGCGCACGGTGAGCGAGCCCCCGGAGGAGCTCCTGACCGCCCTGATCCACGCGGAGAACGGGCAGTCCCGGCTGGTGCGCGAGGCCGCGGCCCGCCTGGGGTGGTTCGGTGTGCAAGGGGAGCGCCTGTGGCTGCAGACGGAGCTGCTGCGGCTCGCCGTCGAGGCCGAGGAGGGCGTGCCACCGCTGCGCCTGGAACGCGAGTTCGTGGCGGCCGTGGCCGACTTCCACGCGGGCGTCCTGCCGTCCATGCAGGGCGTGGGGGAGGCGCAGCTGTGGATCTCCCGCGTGGCGCTCGTCCTGGGCCTGCGGCACGGTGTGAGCGAGGTCAACACAGTGGCCATCGAGCCCGGCGCGGGGCCGGCCGGGGCAGGGGAGCGCCTGGCGCGGGCCAGGTGGCTCTTCTACTCGCTCGTGCGGGGCGGCGTGGACGCCGGCCTCGAGGCGCTGGACGAGCTCCACGCCGAGGTACGCAGCCAGCCCCCGTCCTTCGCCCGCAGCGGGGTGCGGCGCTACGCATGCCTGGCCCGCCTCATCTCGGGCGATCGCTCGGCCGGGGTCCTCAAGACGGTCCCGGCCGCGGACGGCCTCACCCGCGGCTTCGGCCCCGATCTGCCCCCCGAGCTCTGGGACGCCCTGCTCGCGTTGGAGTCAGGGGACACCGAGGAGGCGCTGCAGGTGCTGGAATCGGAGGTGGCCCAGGCACGGGTGACCCCTCATGCCGACGAGGCCCAGCTGGCCTTCGCGGCCCTGGCCCTGGTGCGCGCGGTGCGTGGGGAGACAGCCGAGGCCACGCGCCTGCTCAGCGAGTCGGCGCAGGCCCCCAGGGCCACGGAATGGGCGGCCCGTCAGTACGCCGGTGTGCTGGCCGCGCGTGCGTGGCGGATCCTGGGCCATGTGGCCCAAGCCCGCACGTCGCTGCTGGAGCTGGTGCAGGCGGAGGACCAACGTCGCACGGCGACCTTGCGCTTCATGGTGCTCGCGGAGGCGGCCAGGTGGGAGGCGGACGGCTGGGAGAGCGAGCTGCTCACGTGCGCGCAGGAGGTGGATTCGTCCGTGGCCCGCGCGCTCGCCGCCGGGCGGGCCGCCGCCGTGGCCGGGCGCCGGGTGGAAGCCGAGCACGACGCCGCGGTGCTGCGTCGGCTCGGACGGGACGAATTGGCTCGGTTCGTCGCCGAGGCCGGGGACGGGGGCGGCGTCGAGAGGCGTCGCGCCCGCGGCGCGACGGAACCCGACTCAGTACAGGTGCTCTCCGTGCGGTTGACGGAGCGTCAGCTGGACGTGGCCAGGAGGGCCTCGACGGGGCGCAGCAGCGCAGAGATCGCCGAGGTCCTTGGGATCACGACGCGCACGGCCGAGTCGCACCTCCAGCAGATCTACACGCGGCTGAACCTGCACTCGAGGGCTGAGTTGGCCGATTGGCTCAAGGCCAGGGGACTGTAACGCTGCACCTAACACCGTCCCGAAATTGAATTACGTACGTATCCAATCCAACTACCGGAGTATTTACAGATGTGTCACATTCCGGGGTGGTCCTACGCTCCCGCATGTACCCGGCCCCGAGGTGGCCGCGGCCGTAGTGCGGCCGATTGGTACTGAGTACCCGGAGGCCCAGATGCGTAATTCAGTGGCGGACACCCGCGACGCGGAACTCGTGGAGACGATCCGCGAACTCCTGGACGGCGGTTCGAACGTTCCCTTCGACCTCCCGCCCGTCGCTGCGGCGACGCGGGCGATCCTCGAAGCGTGCGGCACGCAGGACATTGCGGGCGTGGTCGTTCTGGGTGGTCCCCACAGCGGATCCGCGTGGGCGGAGCAGGCGGCCTCTTCGCGCCTGAGCGAGGGCGGTGCCCCGATCCGGGTGGTGGGGCACGAGTCCACGGCCGCCCTGCGCTTCGGAGCATTGCTTCCCTGGATGGGGGATGAGGACCCTGAGGCGCTGGGGGCCGGTGCCGCCGCGGAACTCCTCCTTGGGGCTTGGCTCCGGGAGCGGAAGGCCGTCGTCGTCTCGGTCTTCTCGCCGAGGAACCTCGACCCGGCCAGCCAGCGCGTGCTGGCCCACCTGGCGCTGAGCCGCTCGATCAAGCTCGTGGTGCTGGCCGAGGACTCGGAGGCCCTCCCGCTGGAATGGCGCTCGCTCTGTAGGACGGGCCTCGTGGCCACCCACGAGATGGAGTCCATGACGCTGCGACAGATCGCCGAGGAGATGACCGAGCGCTTCGGGGTGCCGCCGTCGCCGAGCGCGGCCCAGGAACTCTGGTGGCTCAGCGCAGGCAAGCCCGTGTGGTTGCTCGCCGTCCTGCGGGCCCACGTGCTGAGCGGGCGCCTCGGAGTCCTGGACGGCTGCCTGGTCCTCACCGGCCACGGTTCCCGCGCCGACCGAGAGCTGCGTTTCCTCGTGGACCGCCGGCTCGGTCGCCTGGGCGTGGCGGCCATGGACGCGCTGCTCCTGGCCTTGAGCAACACCCCCCGCCCCGGGGAGGAGGACGTTCCCCCGCACGTGGTGGCCGAGCTCTCCGTGCGCGGCTACCTGCCGGCCCGCGGCGCCCAAGGGGCCCCGGTGGACGCCTCCGTCCTCACGCGTCACCTGGCCCTCGCCGCGCTGGCCCACGCCGCCGCGCCGGCCTGGCGGGGCACGAGCGGCTCAGCGGGGTTCATGACCCCGGCGGGCTGGACGGCCCCGGCGGATCCCTCGTGCCTCGGGGGCGACGCAGAGCCGACGCCCAGCCGCAGGGAAGCCGCTCTGGTGGTCAGGGAGGTCAAGCGACTCACCGGGGTTTCCCCGGATGACGCCACGCGGCTGACACCCCGCCTCGCCGCCCGCGTCAGGGCAGTGATGAACGACGCGCTCCTGGCCGGTGAGATTCCCGGCCTCACGCGCTTCCTCGAGGAGCTCGGCGACCCGCGCTCCTACCCCGCCCAGATCTCGGCGCCACTCAGCGTGGTCGGTTCCGCGCTCGAGGCGATCGCCGGGCGCAGGGCGGAGGCCGCCGTCACTATCCGCGCGGCGGCGGCGCAGGAGCGCGTGTGGGGGTGCGCCCCGCTGCGGCTCGAGTCGCGCCGCCTCTTCGCTTCGCTGCGGCGTGGCATGCCGTCCGAGGCCGGGTCTCCGTCCGGGCGCGACGGCGCGGACCGCGGCGTCGCCCTCGCCGAGCGGCGCGGAGGCTACCCCGGGGACGACGACGGGACGGGCGTGGCCTGGGGCGACGGCGGCTGCGTGGGCGGCGGAGCCGGCGTGGACGCCAGGGCGGGGCTGAGGACCCGGAGCCGGGCGGACGCCGTGACGTGCTTCGTGGATCTCGTCTCCGCGGCGCAGGGCCGGCACCCGCGCGGTGCCGCGCTGCTGCGCGGCATGCATCGCCTGGCGCGCCTGCGCGGCGACGAACTCCTGAGGGGGGCCGTGGAGGCGGCCCAGCTGCTGCGCGGTGACCTTCCCCCCGCCTTCCGTTCGCTCCCCGCGTGGGAGCGTCTCCCCGGAGAGCCGGGCGTCGCGCTGCGCCGGCTCGTGGCCGGCCTCGAGGCCCGCTCCGAGGAGGAGACCTATGCCGCGGCGCTGGAGCTGCGGGCCCAGGGCCTCACGCTCGGCGCCGACGGGCTCGGCGCCGCGGCGTTGGCGGGCCTGCCCTCCGCGCTGGGCCGGAGGCTGGCGGCGGCGCGCACGGGCGGGGGCGGCTCGAACGTCCCCTCTTTCCCCGGAGCGCAACACCTCACCCCGCGGGAGCTTGTGGTGGTCTCCGAGGTGGTGGCCGGGCTCAGCAACGCCGCGATCGCCCAGACGCACGGGATCTCGGTGCGCACCGTCGAGGGGCACCTCTACCAGGTCTACAGCAAGCTCGCGCTCCCGCACCGCCGCGCGCTGATCGCGTTGGTGCAGGGCTCCGGCCGGGACGCGGGGCAGCCCGAGGCCGACGGCCGACGGCGTCCCGCGGGCCCGGAGCAGGGGAACGGGGCGAACGAGCGGAGCCCGCTCGGGGCGGTTCCGGGGACGGCCCCCGCGCGGGCGTTCGGCGCTCGCCGGGGCGACGTGCAGCGGGTGGGCGCATGAGCGGCTTCACCGTGCGGGCCTCGACCGGCCGCGTCGCCGCACCCCGCCCCGTCGCGCCGCCGGCGCTCCACCGGGGCCCCGCGTCCCCGCGCGCCATCACGGTGGCGACCTCCACGCTGGAACCCGGGACGCTGACCCCGGCGCAGGCCGTCGTGGCGGAGGAGGAACTGCGTGGCCTTGCCTCGCTGCTGAGCTCCCCCGAGGGACACAGCGTGGTGCTCTCCGGCCCTCCGGGATGTGGCAAGGAGACCTTGGTGCGTCGCGTCCTCGCCCTCGCCTCCGTCCCTCGCCCAGCCTTGTTCGCCGTGGGATCCGGCGCGCTGCGTGAGACCCGCCTCGGCCTGCTCGAGCCCTGGCTCGGGGGGCGGCGTTCGGAGGGGATCGGGCTGCGCGATGCGCTCGCGGCGGTGCGCACGGCCCTGGGCCCCCGGGAGGGACATGCCCCGCTCATGCTCGTGGAGGAGGGGCAGCACGTCGACACCGCGAGCGCGCAGGTGCTCACCATGCTGGTGGCCTCCGGCGAGGCCCGGCTGCTGTTCGTGACGTGCCAGTCCTCCTTCGGGCCGGGCGTCCTTGGCGGCCTGCTCGAGGACCCCCGCGTGCGTCGCATCAGCGTGGCACCGCTGGACGACACCAGGGCGCGGACCCTGCTGGAGGAAACGCTGCGAGGACGGCTCACCGACGCCGCGGCCGCCCGCCTGGTGCGTTGGGGAGGGGGCACGCCCCAGCTCCTGCGCGCCGTCCTGGAACAATGCATCGACGACGGCACCCTGCTGCGCGGGGGACACCGGTGGGTGCTCGAGGCGCTCGAGGTCCCGCACGGCGCCGGCCTCGCGCGGGCCGTCGACGACCTCCTGGACCGGCTCGACCCGGCCGTCGTGGAGGCCATCGCCAGGGTGGCTTCGGCGCCGGGCACGTCCTCGTCCGGCCTCGCGGCCGTGCAGCGGGAAACGGGGGGAGAGACCGGGATCGCAGAGCTCCTCGGCACCGGCCTCGTGAGCTTGCGGGAGGGCGGACTGCACGTGCGTTCGCTCCCCCTGGCCGTGAGGGCCGCGGCGAGGGTGGGGTACTCCGCCCCGCCAGAGGCGGCGGCGTCGGGCTCCTCGGAACGCTCCGGGGCGACGGGCGACGACGCGTCGCTCGAGGCCGTGATGGCCCGTGCGTGGGACACCGCGGAGGCGTCGGGGCCGGCGGCAGCGCTGGCGGGCCTGGCGGGGGAGATCGCGGCGCGGCCGGAGTGGGCGGAGGCCCAACACGGCCCCGTCAGCCTGAGCTGGGCCCTGTTGCGCGCGATGCAGGGCAGGCACGCGGAGGCCGTCAACGCCGCCCGTGACGCCGCGGCGGAACTGTGGCTGCGCGACCGGTACGGCCTGGCTCCGGCCGCGACGGCGATCCAGCTCCTGGGGCACGCCGCGGCGCAGGCGAGCGCGCCGCAGCCGGTGGGGCCACCCGCGGTGCTGCTCGCCGGCGCCCTGGCACTGTGCGAGGTCGAGCCGTTGGGGGGACCAGCGGCCATGCGCTGGGCCATGGCCGCTCAGGAGGCCCCCGCGGCCGTGGCCCGCATGGTCCTGCTTTGTGCCCGCAACTCCACCGTGCAGGCCACGGCGGTGACCCGTATCCAGGCGTTGGCCGACGCCGTTCCCGGCGGCTGGCCGGATGGCGTCATGCGTGAGCTGCTGGGGCTGGGACAGGGGATGCCGGAGCGGGGCGGGGCCGCCCGCGTGCTGGAGGGGGCCCACGCGAAGGGGCACGTCGTCCTCGCGATCGCCACTCTCTCGTGGCTCCTGCGCGCCAGGGGCGAGCAGATGGAGACCGCCGAGGTGTTGGCTCTGCGTCGTCTGCTGGGGAGGTGGATCCAGGACGCGAGGTCCCATTCGGGTCCGGAGGCCTTCGCCCGGGTGGGGGCCACGATCGTCCTCACCGAGCGGGAGCGCGAGATCACGGTGCGGACGCAGGCGGGCATGAGCAACCGCCAGATCGCCAAGGAACTCTTCCTCTCCCAACGCACCGTGGAGGGGCACCTGTACCGGGCCTTCCAGAAGTTGGGGATCGGCCAGCGCTCCGAGCTGCAGGGCATCGAGCTGTAGGAATCGCACGCCCAGCGGGGCCCGGACCGGCGATCAGCCGGTCCGGGCCCCGTCCGCGTGGGGCTGCCGTGCCTCGTGGGGCAGGACACGCAGGCGCGGCACGACCGTTGCGTAGGTAGGGCGACGGGGCGGGCGCGTGTCCCCCCGCCACCCGCGTGGTGGCAGGCGCGCCAGCACCCGTTGCGGCCACTCGTGACCCTCGGGTACGCCGTTTTTAGTGTGGGCGGCGAGCCGAGGACGGACCCGGGGAACGCCCCCGAGGCCGCGGCCGCAAGGGTTTGCTGGAGGGGACATGGCGCAGGCCGTGGTGACGGGGACGGTGGGCGGGTTCGTCGGACGCCGGGGGCACGGGCAGGTGCTTCCCGCGTTGCGGTGGCGCCGGAGATTCGTGCGGCGCCTGCTCTGGGGAGACACCGCGATCCTCGCGGCGGGGGCGGCCGCCTCCGCCGCGTTCACGGGCACGCGCGGCGGCGGGGTCGAGGTCGTGGCGCTCATGCTCCTCTGGTGGGGCATGCTCGTGGCCTTCCGCACGCGCGCCCTCGACCGCATCGGCTGCGGGGCCAGCGAGTACAAGCGCGTCTTGGACGCCGCGGCCTTCACCGCGGGGGCGACCGCCGTCGTGGGTCTGCTCCTCGACCTCGACGACGCGCGCTGGTTCCTGCTGGCCACCGTCCCCGCCGTGGCCGGGGGCCTCATCGCCCATCGTTACATCGCCAGGCGCTGGCTCACCTCGCGGGCCAGGGCCGGTCATCACCTGTCCGACGTCGTGGTGGTGGGGCCCTCGAGCGATGTCGCCTTCATCACCTCGCAGCTGGGCAAACACGGCGCCGGTGCCTACCACGTGGTGGGCGGGGTCGAGAGCCCGGGCACGGCCGGGGCCGGGCCGTACGGCGGGACGGCGAAGGGCCAGGACGCCGCGGTCGCCCTCCTGGAACGCGTCCCCCGCGAGGTGCGGGCCGCCTCCGCGGACGCCGTCGTGATCGCGGGGCCGCTGCCGGGCGGCAGCCAGACGGTGCGGGAGCTGTGCTGGCGCCTGGAGCCCACGGGCACCCATGTCATCGTGGTGTCCTCGCTGACCAACGTGGCCGGCCCCAGGGTGCGCATGCGCCCCGTGGGTGGGTTGCCCATGATGCACATCGACCTGCCCAGCTTCCAGGGCGGTCACGTGGTGCTCAAGCGCACCCTGGACGTTCTGGGCGCCCTCGCGGCGCTCGCGGCGCTGGCCCCCGTGTTCGCCGTCCTCGCCTGCCTCATCAAGCTGGACTCGAAGGGGCCCGTGTTCTACTCGCAGGAGCGCGTGGGCCAGGGGCACCGGCGCTTCCGCATGTTCAAGTTCCGTTCCATGGTGGTGGACGCCGAGGCCCGGCTGGCCGCGCTGGTCCCGGCCAACGAGGGCAACGGGATGCTCTTCAAGATGCGCGAGGACCCCCGCGTCACCCGGGTCGGGCGGTGGATCAGGAAGCACTCCTTCGACGAGTTGCCGCAGTTCCTCAACGTCCTGCGCGGCGAGATGTCGCTCGTGGGGCCGCGGCCGCCGCTGCCCCGCGAGGTCGAGGCCTACGCGGGCCACACCGGTCGGCGCCTCTACATCAAGCCCGGCCTGACCGGTCTGTGGCAGATCAGCGGCCGTTCCGACCTCGACGAGGAGGAATCGGTCTGGCTCGATCTGTACTACGTGGAGAACTGGTCCCTCATGGGGGACCTCGTCATCATGTGGCGCACGCTGCGCGTCATGATCAACGGCAGCGGCGCCTACTAGGACGGGATGACGGCATGCACTACCGAAAGATCCTGGTCACGGGCGGCGCCGGCTTCATCGGACGGGCCTTCGTGGCCCGCCTCGTGGAACACACCACGGCGAGCGTCACGGTGCTGGACAGCCTGGGCTACGCCGCCAACCGCGAGTCGTTGCGGGAACTCGAGGAACGCGGCGTGAGGCTCGTCGTCGGGGACGTGGCCGATGCGGTCCTCGTGGACGGACTCGTGCGGAGGGCGGACGCCGTGGTTCACTTCGCGGCGGAATCCCACAACGACAACTCGTTGCGGGACCCGACCCCGTTCGTCACCACGAACGTGATGGGGACCTATCAGCTCCTCGAGGCCGTGCGCAGGCACGGCGTGCGCTACCACCACATCTCCACGGACGAGGTCTACGGCGAGCTGGAGCTGGACGATCCGGCGCGTTTCACGGAAACGACGCCGTACAACCCCTCCAGCCCGTACTCCTCCACCAAGGCGGCGAGCGACCTGCTGGTGCGGGCGTGGGTGCGCTCGTTCGGGATCGAGGCCACCCTGAGCAATTGCTCCAACAACTACGGGCCGTACCAGCACGTCGAGAAGTTCATCCCGCGGCAGATCACCGAGGTCCTGTGCGGGCGCAGGCCGCGCCTGTACGGCAGCGGCGAGAACGTGCGGGACTGGATCCACGTGGAGGACCACGTCGAGGCGGTCCAGCTGATCCTGGAGCGCGGGGAGCCGGGCCGGAGCTACCTGGTCGGGGCGGACGGCGAGCGATCCAACCTGGCCGTGGTGCGCACCATCCTGCGCCTCATGGGGCGCGGTGAGGACGGGATCGAGTGGGTCAGGGACCGCCCGGGTCACGACCGGCGCTACGCGATCGACCCGACGCGGCTGCGGGCCGAGCTCGGGTGGACCCCCTCCCACGCCGGGATCGAGGACGGCCTCGCGGACACGATCGAGTGGTACGCCTCCCACCGGTCCTGGTGGGAGGGGGCGAAGGCGGCAACGGAGGCCGCGTACCTGGCCGTGGAGGCCCCTGCCGCGGGGTCGCTCGCATGAGCGGCTCCGTTCCCGTGGTCTCCGCCACCGCCATCCCCGGCCTGTTGCTGGTGGATCTACCGGTCCATGGGGATCGCCGCGGCTGGTTCAAGGAGAACTGGCAGCGGGCGGACGCGGTCGCCGCCGGGCTGCCCGACTTCTCTCCCGTGCAGCAGAACGTCTCCTTCAACGAGGGCGTCGGCACCACCCGCGGCATGCACGCCGAACCCTGGGACAAGTACGTCTCCGTCGCCACGGGCGAGGTCTTCGCGGCGTGGGTGGACCTGCGCGCGGGGGACGGCTTCGGGACGGTCGTGTCGACCCGACTGGGGCCGGGCCGGGCCGCGTTCGTCCCGCGTGGCGTGGCCAACGGCTTCCAGACCGTGCTGCCCGGCACGGCGTACACCTACCTGGTCACGCGGCACTGGTCGCCGGACGCCCTTGACGGCTACAGCTACGTGAACCTCGCCGATCCGGCCCTCGGGATCGCCTGGCCCGTCGCACCGCGGGAGGCCGTGCTCTCCGACGCCGACCGCACCCACCCCCCGCTGCGCGAGGTGGTTCCGCTGGCCCCGCCCCGCATCCTGGTGCTCGGCGGGGGAGGGCAGCTGGGGCGCGGCTTCGCGCGGCTCGCGCTCGAGGACCCGCGCCTCGAGGTGGTCGGCCGCGACACGGTGGACGTCACGAGCGCCGCCGACCGGGAACGGCTGGACCTCTCCGCATACGCGTGCGTCGTCAACGCGGCGGCGTACACCGCCGTGGACGCCGCCCAGACGCCGAGCGGGTGCCAGGCGGCCTGGGCGGTCAACGCCACGGCCGTGAGTGGGTGGGCCGCCGCGTGCGGACGCGCCGGGGTGCCCCTGGTGCACGTCTCCACGGACTACGTGTTCGGGGGAGGGGCTTCGGGGGCGGCGTCCGGGCTGGTCGAGGATGCGCCCGTGGCGCCTCTGAGCGTCTACGGGGCCAGCAAGGCCGCGGGCGAGGCCGCCGTGACGGCGTGGCCGCAGCACCTCGTGGTGCGCACCAGCTGGCTCATCGGCGACGGGCCCAACTTCGTGCGGACCATGCTGCGCCTCGCGGAGGCGGGGGCGCGTCCCTCGGTCGTGGACGATCAGCTGGGGCGGCTGAGCTTCGCCGACGAGCTGGCCTCCGCGATCCTGCACCTCATCGACGTGGGCGCACCGGGCGGGATCTACCACGTGCAGGGGGCGGGGCCGGAACGCTCATGGTGCGATGTGGCCCGCGCCGTGTTCGCCGCGGCGGGCCGCGACCCGGGCGACGTGCGGGCGATCCCCACGAGCGAGTACATGGCGCAGCATCCGGGGTCCGCGCCGCGGCCGGTCCGCTCCACGCTGGGGATGCGACGCCTGCTCTCCACGGGTTTCGTGCCGGCGGATCAGGATGCCGCGCTGGGCGCTTACCTCGCGGGCCTGCGGGCCCGGCCGGGGGCGGCGCGCGCCTGAGCGATCCACGCATCGCATGATGATGGGTGGCGCCGCGATGAATTTTTCACCGCCCGCGCGTGAAAAACAATGAACTCTCCCTGAACAAGTGATTGATTCGAGCAATCTAGGCATTTCTTCTCCCTAGGCTGAAGCCGTTCATCCCCGGAGCCCCTCCGGGTCCGGCGATCGCTTCGGGAGCACGGTGCAAGGCTTGGGCAGGAGAACGCGCGTCGCCGCGGCGGGATGCGTCGTCGCGGCGCTCGCCTGTGCCTCCTGGGGCGTGGGCAACGCGGCCGGCTGGTGGTCGGAGGGCGGAGGCCCCTCCGCGCCGGCCGTCGTCGGGCAGGACGGGAGCGCACGGGCGCCGTTCCGCACGACCCTGGACGTGGGCCTGGGCGAGTGCACGCGCGCCTGGGGGGACGGGGGAGCCGGGGCACGGATCTTCTCGCTCCACAACACCTCCGACCGGCCCATGACCGTGGAGGTCGTCGGCACGGGGGACGCGGCGGCGAGCGGGCAGCCCACGGCGCAGCAGGCGGCGCGGGCCCTGGTCTACGCCGAGCTGGAGGAGCTGGGCCCCGGCGTCACCAGGGAGCTGGGCACTTCCCTGCCCTCCGGGCACTTCCACCTGCTCTGTCTTCCGGAGGACGCCCTCGCCACGGCGGGGAACGACGTCGTGCTGGCCGCCACCGACGGCGTCGCGGCGACGCCGGTGCGCCCGGCCGCCCCCGTGACCGAGGCGGAGCTGATCCCCGTCACCCATGCCTACACGGACTGGGTCAAGAAACAACTGCCCGGCATCCGCAAGGACGTGACGGCGCTGGCCGCCTCGGCGCAGGACGCGCACCCCGGCTGGCGCCCGCAGGCCGAGCGGCTGTGGCTGCGCGCCCACCACGCCTACCTCACGCTCGGCGCGGCCTACGACGCCTTCGGCGCCCCGGGCACGCGGATCGACGGCACGGCCGACGGCCTGCCCGGCGGCGCCAAGGACCGCGACTTCGTGGGCTTCCACCGCGTCGAATCCCTCCTGTTCTCCGGCGGTTCCGCGCCCGACGTCGCCAAGGAGGCCCGCGCGCTCGGCTCGGCCCTCGACGGGCTCGACGAGGCCACCCTCCAGGTGGGGGCCCTCGACCTCGGGCTGCGCGCACACGAGATATCCGAGGACATCGGCCGGCTCACCCTCACCGGCCTGGACGACTTCGGCTCCCACTCGGGCCTCGACGCCATCGCCGCCCAGAACCACGGAACGCACGAGGTGCTCTCCCTGCTCAAACCCCTGCTCGTCTCCCGCCTCCCGCAGGACGAATACGACCGGATGCTCGCCTCGGTCGACGACAACGCGGCCTTCGCCGCGCGCCTGGGTGAGGCGCATCCCCGTACCGCGCCGGCCGCGCTGCCGTTGCCGGAACGCCAGGAGCTGCGCGCCCGCCTGGGTGCGCAGACCGAATTGCTGGCCCACGTGGCCACCGTGACCGATGTCAGGAGAGCCCAATGAGCAGCACCCGACGCAGCTTCCTGGCCGGGAGCGGTCTCGGCGCGCTCGCCGGACTCGGCACGCTCGCCGCCGCGCCCCTCTCCGTGGCCCCTCTGGCCGACGCCGCCGCGCCGGGCCGCTCCGACGCCGCCCCCGCGCCCGTCGCCTTCGAGGGCGAGCACCAGGCCGGCATCCTCGACACCCCGCGCGCGGCCTCCACGATCGTGTCCCTCGACGTGGAAGCGGCGAACGCGGACGGGCTGCGGGAGCTGATGCGCACCCTCACCCAGCGGTGCCGCGCCCTCACCTCCGCGGACGCCTTCGACCCCGCCGCCCACTCCGTCACCGACACGCCGCTGGACACCGGAACGCTTGGCCCCTCGCCGTCGCCCGATCGCCTCGGCATCACCGTGAGCGTGGGCGCCTCGCTCTTCGACGAGCGCTTCGGCCTGGCGTCGAGGAAACCCGCGCGCCTCACGGACATGGATGTGTTCGACGGCGACCGCCTTGACCCCGAACGCACGGGCGGCGACCTCTCGCTGCTGATCAGCGCGGACTCCCGCGACACGGTCCTGCACGCCCTGCGGGACCTGCTGCGCCAGAGCCGGGGAGCCGCCGTCGTGCGCTGGAAGCAGGACGGTTTCACGCCGGCGCCCCGGCCTAGCGGCGCTCCGCGCAACCACTTCGGCTTCAAGGACGGCACCGCCAACCCCGACGTGAACGACCAGGTGGGCATGACCCGCCTGGTCTGGGCCGACGACGCCGACCAGCCCTGGACCGCGGGCGGCAGCTACCAGGTGGTCCGGCTCATCCGCATGTACACGGAATTCTGGGACCGCATCAGCCTGGGCGAGCAGAACAACATCTTCGGCCGCGACCGCGCCACGGGGGCCCCGCTGGACGGGACGAGCGACGCGGACGAGCCGAACTACACGCTGGACCCGCGCGGATCCGTGATCCCCATGACCGCGCACATGCGCCTGGCCAATCCGCGCACGGCCGCCACCGACGGCCAGCGCATCCTGCGACGGGCCTTCAACTACGAGTCGGGCATGGACGACGCCGGAAACCTCGACGTCGGGCAGGTCTTCGTCTGCTACCAGGCGGACATCGCCGGGCAGTTCGCCACGATCCAGCGGCGCCTCGCGGAGGACCCCCTGAACGACTACATCTCGCACGTGGGGGGCGGGTACTTCCTCGCCCTGCCCGGCGTGCGGGGCGCCGACGACTTCCTGGGGAGCGCGTTGCTGTCCTGACGCGCGCGCCCGGGCGGATTCCCACCCATCACCAGACACTCCATGGAGTCACACATGTCATCGCGAAAACTGCGCTCCGCCCTGGGGAGCGCGGGCGCCCTCGCCGTCCTGGCGGCGTCGGCCGTCGGCGCCGTTCCGGCCCAGGCGGCCGTGGACACGGCCACACCCATCAAGCACCTCGTGGTGCTGTTCGACGAGAACGTCTCCTTCGACCACTACTTCGCCACCTACCCGCAGGCCTCCAACGCCAAGGGCGAGTCGCTGCAGGGAGGCGGCACCGCCGCCGCGTTCACCGCGGCGGCCGGCACCCCGAAGGCCAACACCCTGACCGACGCGGGCCTGCTCACCAAGAACCCCAACGCTGTGGCCCCGTTCCGCCTCACCCCGGAGCAGGCCGTGACGTGCGACCAGAACCACGCGTACGGCCCGGAACAGCAGGCCTACGACGGCGGCAAGATGGACAAGTTCGTCGAGTCCGTGTCCAAGGACAAGTGCGCCTCCGCCGGCTCCACGATGTACGAGGCCAACGGCCTGACCATGGGCTACTACGACGGCAACACCGTCACCGGCCTGTGGAACTACGCGCAGAACTACGCCATGAGCGACAACTCGTTCAGCTCGACGTTCGGCCCCTCCACCCCCGGCGCCCTGAACCTGATCTCCGGTCAGACCCACGGCGTGCGTTCCTTCGACCCGAAGACGAACGAGCAGACGGACACCCCGGACGGCTACGCCGTGATCTCGCCAGACGCCGACGGCGTTGGCACGGTCATCAACGACCCGGACCCGGTCTACGACGACTGCTCCAACAACTCCGGCGCCGCCGCCAACAACCTCGCGGGGCTGGACGGCAAGAACATCGGCGAGCTGCTGAACGCCAAGGGCGTCAGCTGGGGTTGGTTCCAGGGTGGCTTCGCCCCCTCCACCGCCGCGACGGACACCGCCCCGGCGTCCTGCATGACCTCGCACGAGAACGTGGCCGGCGCGGCCTCCGTGGACTACTCGCCGCACCACAACCCGTTCGCCTACTACAAGTCGACCTCCAACGAGCACCACGTGCTCCCGGCGAACGACGCCGAGATCGGTCACGACGGGGCCGCGAACCACAACTACGACCTGAGCGAGTTCGACAAGGTGGTGAACTCCGACAACATGCCGGCCGTCTCCTACCTGAAGGCCGCCGAGTACCAGGACGGTCACGCCGCCTACTCGGATCCGGTGGACGAGCAGCACTTCCTCACGAAGTACATCAACATGATCCAGAAGTCGAAGAACTGGAAGGACACGGCGGTCGTCGTGGCCTACGACGACTCCGACGGCTGGTACGACCACCAGCTGCCCAAGATCACCAACGGCTCCACCGACTCCGCGAACGACTCCGCGCTGTGCACCTCCGGTCCGGCCGCCCTGGGCGGCTACGCCGACCGTTGCGGCCCGGGCACGCGCCAGCCGCTGCTCGTGATCTCGCCCTACTCGAAGACCAACTACATCGACCACACGCAGACCGAGACCGCCTCGATCCTGAAGTTCGTCGAGGACAACTGGAAGACGGGCCGCATCGGGGATTCCTCCTTCGACGAGACCTCCGCGCCCATCACGACGATGTTCGACTTCGCCTCCGCTCCCAAGACCGCCCCGGTGCTCCTGGACGAGTCCAACGGTGCCGTGCTCGCCGGGGACGTCACGCCGGTGCCCTCGCCCACGCAGAGCGCTCCGGCGACCACCTCGCCGTCCTCGACCCCCGCCGATTCCCAGCCGGCCACGCCCTCCGACACGGCCACGCCCTCCGAGCCGGCGGAGCCCTCGGACCCGGCCGACACGACGTCGCCCTCCGGTCCGGCACAGGACCCGACGACGGCCGCCCCCTCGACGTCGGCGTCGTCGGGCACCCCGGTGGCCGGGCCCGACGGGGCGACCCCGAGCGACACGGCGCGGGCCTCCGGCCCGCTCGCCAACACCGGCGCCACCGTGGTGCTGCCGATCGTGCTCGGCGCCGTGCTGCTGCTGGCCGGCGTGAGCCTCTGGCTGCTGACGCTGCGTCGTCGCTCGCACCAGTAGACGGTCAGCTCCGCGGGGCGCCCGGCTTCGGCCGGGCGCCCCGTCCGTCCCACCTGCGCGCGGCGGGCGTCGCCGTCGTGGCAGAATGTCCACGGGCCTTCTCGGCCCGGTCCGCCTTGGTGTAATGGCAGCACGCCGGCCTTTGGAGCCGTGCAGTCTAGGTTCGAATCCTAGAGGCGGAGCGCAGTCCGGCCCGTGTCATGCGACGGTGCGGCCCCGCCCGGGGCCCCCGCCGTGCACACGGGCCGCGCAGCGCCCGCCAACCGAGCACGCAGGGAGCACCAGAGCACGTGAGCGACGCCACCCGCCCAGCCGCCGTCATCGTTCTCGCCGCAGGCGAGGGCACCCGCATGAAATCGGCGACGCCGAAGATCCTTCACCGGCTGGGCGGTCGTTCCATGGTCGGGCACGCGCTCGACGCCGCCGCCGGGCTGGAGCCCGCGCGCCTGGCCGTCGTAGTCCGCCACGAGCGCGACCGCGTGGCCGCCCACGTCCTCGACCACGCGTCCCAGGTGGCCATCGTGGACCAGGACGACGTCCCCGGCACCGGCCGCGCCGTCGAGGTGGCGCTTCAGGCTCTGACCGACCTCACGGACGGCACCGTCGTGGTCACCTACGGCGACGTGCCCCTGCTGAGCTCGGAGCTGCTGAAAGAGCTGGTGGCCCGCCACGTCGACGAGGGCAACGCCGCGACCGTCCTGACCGCCCGCGTCGACGACCCCACGGGCTACGGCCGCGTGGTTCGCGACGAGGACGGCGCCGTCGCCGGGATCGTGGAGCACAAGGACGCCAGCGAGGAGCAGCGCAAGATCGCCGAGATCAACTCCGGCATCTACGCCTTCTCCGTCGCCGCACTGCGCGGCGCGCTCGCCCGCGTCGGCACCGCCAATGCCCAGGGCGAGAAGTACCTCACCGACGTCCTCGGCATCCTGCGCGCGGACGGTGATCGCGTCTCCGCCGCCGTCACGACCGACCAGTGGCAGGTGGAGGGCGCCAACGACCGCGTTCAGCTCTCCGCCCTGGGCCGCGAGCTTAACCGCCGCATCGTGGAGCGCTGGATGCGCGCCGGCGTGACGGTCATCGATCCTGGGACCACGTGGATCGACGTCGACGTCGTCTTGGCCCGCGACGTCACGCTGCTCCCCGGCACCCAGCTGCACGGGCGCACCGCCATCGGCGAGTTCGCGACGGTGGGCCCGGACACCACCCTCGTGGACACCGTGGTGGGCCGCGGCGCCACCGTGAAGCGAACGGACGCCACGGAGTCCCGCATCGGCGCCGGCGCGAGCGTGGGACCCTTCGCCTACCTGCGCAAGCAGACGGTGCTGGGGGAGGAAGGCAAGATCGGCGCGTTCTACGAGACCAAGAACGTCACCATCGGTGCCCGTACCAAGCTCTCCCACCTGGGCTACGCGGGCGACGCCGAGATCGGCGAGGACACCAACATCGGCTGCGGCAACATCACCTCCAACTACGACGGCGTGAACAAGCACCGCACCGTGATCGGTTCGCAGGTGCGCACGGGGGCCAACACGGTCTTCGTCGCCCCCGTCTCCGTGGCCGACGGCGCCTACACCGGCGCCGGTGCCGTGGTGCGCCACGACGTCCCGGCGGGCGCGCTGACCTTCACGCAGGCGCCGCAGGCCATCGACGAGGCCTGGGTGCAGCGCAAGCGCCCCGGCTCCGCGGCGGCCGTGGCCGCGACCCTCGCGGGCGCGGTTGCCCCGGAGGCCACCTCCCCCGAGTCCACTACCGAGAACGGAAAGCGATAGGCGATGAGCGAACTCAGCCACAACGTCGACAAGAAGCTGGTCCTGACCGCCGGTCGCGCCCACCCCGAGCTGGCCCGCGAGATCGCCGAGGCCCTGGGCACCGAGCTCTCGCCGACCTCGGCGTACGACTTCGCCAACGGCGAGATCTACGTGCGTTCCGGCGAGTCGGTGCGCGGCAAGGACTGCTTCGTCATCCAGTCGCACCCGGCCCCGCTGAACAACTGGCTCATGGAGCAGCTCATCACGATCGATTCGCTTAAGCGTGCCTCGGCCCGCCGCATCACCGTGGTGTCCCCGTTCTACCCCTACGCCCGCCAGGACAAGAAGGGCCGCGGCCGCGAGCCCATCACGGCCCGTCTCGTGGCCGATCTCTACAAGACGGCCGGCGCCGATCGCATCATGAGCGTGGACCTGCACACGGCGCAGATCCAGGGCTTCTTCGACGGCCCGGTTGACCACCTCATGGCCATCCCGCTCCTGGCGGACTACATCCGCGGCCGCGTGGGTTCCGACAACGTGACGGTGGTGTCCCCCGACACGGGCCGCGTACGGGTGGCCGAGCAGTGGGCCGACCGCCTGGGCGGCGTCCCGCTCGCCTTCGTCCACAAGTCCCGCGACCTGACCGTGCCGAACAAGGCCGAGTCCAAGACCGTCGTCGGGCAGATCGAGGGGCGCACCTGCGTGCTCATCGACGACATGATCGACACAGGAGGCACCATCGCCGGCGCCGTGCGCGTCCTCAAGGAGGCCGGCGCCAAGGACGTCATCATCGCGGCGACGCACGCCGTGTTCTCCGATCCCGCCGCGCAGCGCCTGGCCGAGTCCGGCGCCCGCGAGGTCGTCGTGACGAACACGCTGCCCGTGCCGCCGGAGAAGCGCTTCAAGCAGCTCACGGTGCTCTCGATCGCGCCGCTCATCGCGCGCGCCATCAAGGAGGTCTTCGAGGACGGCTCGGTCACGAGCCTCTTCGACGGCCGGGCCTGAGTCCCCGCCCGACGACGCGGCCTCCTTCCCCCGCCCCCTCCCCTCCCGCGCTTCTACGCGTCGTGAGGCCCGAAAAGGGCCGAATCTTGCGCTGAAATGCGCCTCACGACGCGTAGAAGCGCGGGAGAGGGGCGGCGCTGGTAGGATGGTGGGTGTTGCCCAGGCGAGGGAGCGCGTTCCGCGACTCCGTCATCGACGAGGGCCGTTCTCTTTCCCCGCGCAGCGGGGCACGATGACACGGAACCCGAGCGTGACCCGGGCGTGAACCGGACCCACACGGGGCCCGGACTCATCGACCAAGGAGACAAGCTCATGAGCGAGACCCAGAAGCTTCAGGCCCAGACCCGCGACGACTTCGGCAAGGGCGCCGCCCGCCAGGCCCGTCGCGACGGCAAGATCCCCGCCGTCATCTACGGTCACGGCGCCGAGCCGGTGCACGTGCTGCTGCCGGGCCGCGAGACCACGCTCGCCGTCCGCACCGCCAACGCCATCCTGGACCTGTCCGTGGACGGCGAGGACCACCTGGCCCTCGTCAAGGACATCCAGCGTCACCCGCTGCGCCAGACCGTCGACCACCTCGACCTGCTCACCGTCAAGCGCGGCGAGAAGGTTCAGGTCGAGGTCAGCGTGCACGTCGAGGGCGAGGTCTTCTCCGGCCTGCAGCTGACCCTCGACGTCCTGTCCGTCAACGTCCTGGCCGACGCCCTCAACCTCCCCGAGGCCGCTGTGCTCAAGGCCGAGGGTCTCAAGGAGGGCCACGTCGTGGCCTCCGAGCTGGTCCTGCCCGCCGGCGCCGAGCTGGAGCTGGACGCCGACACCGTCATCGCGACGATCGCCGCCCCGGCCGTCCAGGCCGAGGAGCCCGCCGCCGAGGCCGTCGAGGCCGAGTGATCCATGCCTGAGGACGTGTGGCTCGTGGTCGGGCTCGGAAACCCCGGGCCCGGTCACGCCGCGAACCGCCACAACGTGGGCCAGATGGTCCTCGACGAGCTGGCGGTGCGCGTGGGGGGTCGCTTCAAGGCGACCCCCGGCCACCGTGCCCAGGTACTCGAGGGGCGCCTCGAGATGGGCGGCCCCAAGGTGGTGCTGGCCAAGCCCACCAGCTACATGAACCTTTCCGGGGGACCGGTCTCCTCCCTGAGCAAGTACTTCCGCATCCCACCCTCGCACGTGATCGCCGTGCACGACGAGGTGGACGTGGACTTCGACGCCGTGCGCGTGCGCACGGGCGGCAGCGAGAACGGGCACAACGGCCTGCGCGACATGACCAAGGCCCTCGGCACCCGCGATTACCAGCGGGTCCGCGTGGGCGTTGGACGACCTCCCGGCCGGGCCCAGACCGCCGACTTCGTCCTCTCCAACTTCTCCTCGACCGAGCGCAAGTCGCTGCCGTTCCTCCTGGACGCCGCCGCGGACGCCGTCGAGCTCATCGTCTCCGACGGTCCCGAACGGGCCGCCGAGCGCGTCAACGCACGCTAAACGCCGGCGGCCGCTCGCCGCGGCCGCGCACCAGCGAAAGGACCGCCACGTGGCCGCCTCCCAGCCGCTCGACGACGCCGAGGTCGCCCGCCTGCGCGCCGACTTCCCGATTCTCGGAACCACCGTGGGTGGGCGGGAACTGGTCTACCTGGATTCGGGCGCCACGAGCCAGAAACCCGCGTGCGTGTGGGAAGCCGAGCAGCACTACTACGAGACGGCGAACGCCGCCGTGCACCGCGGTGCCCACTCCCTGGCCGTCGAGGCCACCGATCGCTTCGAGGACTCCCGGGCCGCCGTGGCCGCCTTCGTGGGGGCGGGGGAGCGGGAGATCGTCTGGACCTCCAACGCCACCGAGGCGCTGAACCTCGTGGCGTACTCCTTCTCCAACTCGTCCCTCGGGGCCGGGGGGCCGGACGCTGAGCGCTTCCGCCTGGGTCCGGGCGACGAGATCGTCGCCACCGGCATGGAGCACCACGCCAACCTCATCCCGTGGCAGGAACTCGCGGCCCGCACCGGTGCCACGTTCCGCTGGATCCCGCTGCGCGCCGACGCGACGCTGGACCTGGAGGCCGCGGCGTCGATCGTGAACGCGCGCACTCGGATCCTCGCGTTCACCCATGTCTCCAATGTGCTCGGCGTGGTCAACGATCCCGCCCCGCTCGTCGCGATGGCTAAGGCCGTGGGCGCCCACACCGTGCTGGACGCGTGCCAATCCGCGCCGCACCTGCCGCTGGACCTGCGCGCGCTCGACGTGGACTTCGCCGCCTTCTCCGGCCACAAGATGCTGGGCCCCACGGGCATCGGCGCGCTCTACGGCCGCGCCGAGCTGTTGGACGCCATGCCGCCCTTCCTCTTCGGCGGCTCCATGATCACCACCGTGACCATGGAGCGGGCGGAGTACCTGCCCGCCCCGCAGCGCTTCGAGGCGGGGACGCAGCGCATCGCCCAGACCGTGGGGCTGGCCGCCGCGGTGGGATACCTGTCCGAGGTGGGCATGGACCGCGTCGCCGCGTGGGAGGAACACCTGGGCTCGCTCATGCTGAACGGGCTGTCCTCGATCCCCGGCGTGCGGATCCTGGGGCCGGAGGCCGGCTCCGGAGTGGCGCGCACGGGCACCGTTCCGTTCGCGGTCGAGGGCGTCCACCCCCACGACGTGGGCCAGTTCCTTGACTCCCGCGGCGTGGCCGTGCGCGTGGGACACCATTGCGCCGAGCCCCTGCACCGCTTCCTCGGCGTGAGCGCCTCCACGCGCGCCTCCGCCTACATCTACAACACCGCCGCGGACGTCGATGCCCTCCTGCAGAGCGTAGCGGATGTGCGCGGCTTCTTCGGGGTGAAGTGACATGAATCCGCTTGAACAGCTCTACCAGGAGATCATCCTCGACCACTCCAAGCGCCGCGTCGGCGCCGCCGAGCTGAGCGGGGAGCCGGGAGAGCACGAGGCGCAGTCGCACCAGCACAACCCGCTCTGCGGCGACGACATCGTGTTGCGCGCCCGCGTGGGGGCCGGCGGCGTCATCGAGTCACTCGCCTGGCACGGCGACGGCTGCTCCATCTCCATGGCCTCCGCCTCCGTGCTGGCGGAGACGCTCACGGGCCATAGCGTCGCGGAGTTCGACGACGCCAACGAGGTCTTCCACGAGCTCATGCGCTCGCGCGGCAGGCTGGCCGCCGAGGAGGACCTCGAGGAGCGCCTGGGCGACGCCGCCGCGTTCGCCGGCGTCTCGAAGTTCCCCGCCCGCGTGAAGTGCGCGCTGTTGAGCTGGGAGGCGGCGAAGGACGCGATCACCCGAGCGTGCGCCGCCTGAGGCCGCGGGCCTACCTCGGCTTGGGGCGCGTTGCCTCGCTCAGAGGACGAGGTGCCGCGCCCCAAGGCGAGGCGTTCAGGAGCCGGAACGCTCCGCCTCCCGCCGGTAGCGCCGGTTCCGAGGGGCCAGCCAGGCGGCGCTCAGCGCGGCGGCGAGCACCGAGGCGAACAGGATGGCGAGCTTGGCGTGCTCGTCATGTGGGGAGCCCTCCCCGAAGCTGAGCTCAGCCACGAGCAGCGCCACGGTGAAGCCGATCCCGCCGAGCATGCCGACGCCCAGTAGCTCGCCCCAGCGCACGCGCGGATCCAGCGCGGCCACGGGCGTGCGGGTCACGAGCCAGGTGGCCGCGAGGATGCCCAGCGGCTTGCCGAGCACCAGGCCAGCCACGATGCCCCAGAACACCGCGTCGCCGAGCGCGGCGCGCAGGCCGCTCCCGCCGCCCACGCTCACGCCGGCGGAGAAGAAGGCGAAGAGCGGCACGCACAGACCCGCGGACAGCGGGCCCACGCGGTGGTCCAGATGCTGGGCCAGGCTCGCGCCTGCGCCCGCGGGGGTGCCGCCGCCGGCGGAGGCGACGCCGCGCGCGGAACCGCCCCGGCGGCGTCGGGCAGGGACGAGGAAGCCGAGCACCACGCCGGCGATCGTGGCGTGCACGCCGGAGGAGAGCATGCACACCCACGTCGCGACGCCCAGCGGGAGCAGGACGGCCCAGGACGCCCAGCCCCGACGGAAGAAGTCGGGGAAGCATTGCACCAGGATGCCGAACACGAGCGCGGGGGCGGTCGCCGCCAGGAGCCAGGCCCACGAGACGCCGTCGGCGTAGAACACCGCGATGATGACGATGGCGATGAGGTCGTCCACGACGGCGAGGGTGAGCAGGAAGAGCCGCAAGGGGCTGGGAAGGAAGCGCCCCACCACGCCCAGGACGGCCACGGCGAAGGCGATGTCGGTCGCCGTCGGCACCGCCCAGCCGCGGATGGCCCCGGGGCCCGCCCCCGTGCCCAGGGCCAGGAGCGAGAAGATCACGGCCGGCACGGCCACGCCGCCGATCGCCGCCGTGACCGGGGTCAGCGCGCGGCGCCAGTCGCGCAGCTCCCCGAGGACGATCTCCTCCTTGAGCTCCAGGCCCACGACGAAGAAGAACACGGCGAGGAGGCCGTCGGCCGCCCAGTGTCCCAGGGACAGGTCGAGGGTCGTGAACCCGAGGGGAACGGTGAGATGGAGGTCCCGCAGGCCGAAGTAGGCCGCCGCGGCGGGGGTGTTGGCCCAGACGATCGCGACGGCCGCGAAGAGCATGAGCAGGTAGCCGCCCGCTGACTCGGAGCGGAGGAAGACCAGCAGGCGGTGCCGCCATCCGCGGGGCTCGCGCGGGCCGGCCGCGTGAGAGTCGAGGCGGGTCAGGTCGTCGAAGGAGTGGTGTTCGGGGGAGGTGCTCATGGGCTCTTTCCGCTGGGACCCGCTGCGGCGGGCGCGTCGACATGGACGCCGACCAGACTTCCCGGCACACCTGATGATCATTTTACCGGAGCCCGACGAGCGACTCTCCCGGGACGGGCCCGTCAGGGCGCGTGGTGCCGCTGACCGACCCCCTGTTGCGCCATGGCCCACCAGAGCAGCGCTCCCAGCGCCGCCGCCGGGAAGGGCCGCAGGCCCCACCACGCGACGTCCGGCACGGGAGGGGCCGGGATCAGGCGCCCTCGATGGCCTGGCAACGCACGGCCAGCAGGCGGTCGAGGAAGGGCTCGGCGGCCTTGGAGATCTTGCCGCCCAGGAAGGGGATGGAGGAGGAGACCTCGCCCTGCAACGACAGGACGGTGCCGGTGCCCTCGGCGACCAACGACTCGGTGCCCGAGACCTTGATGGGCGCGCCCTTGACGTTGGCGGTGATCGTGGAGGTGCGGGCGCCGTCGGCGGCGGGGGCGGACCAGCTCTCTTCGAGCGTGACGGTCACGCCGTTGCTCATGAGCTTGGCGACCATGTCGGGCAGGCGGTCGGCCGGGAGCGTGAACGCGGTGACGGTCCTGGTGCCGGAGGCGGTCTCGGTGACCTCGTGGGACTCAAGGCCGCCGCCCACGCGGTCGGCCACGGCCTGGGCGTTCTCACGGGAGATGAGGGCGTCGAAGGCGGCCTGAGGGGCCACGGAGAGCGAACGGGACGAGGACAGAGCCATGGGGCACCTTCTGCGGTTCAACGTGTGCTGCGCGCGCCGGACGGCGGCGCCGGGGACCAGCCTACCGAGGCCCGGCTGGGGGAGAGCTGAGGGCGGCGCGGTGCTACTTCAGGGCGTGCGTGAAGCCGTAGTCGAAGTCGCCGAAGGAAATGGTGGAGAGGAGGTCCTGCGCGCCGTCCTGTCGCGGGCAACGCACCTCGTAGTCCGTCCCGGTGGCGGAGGTGGCCGTGCAGTCGATCGCGAACTCGTCCTGGCCGTGCGTCGCGATGGCGAAGCGGGTGTTCGCCGGGGCTTTCACCCGCAGTGCCTCGACGCGGCCCGCGCTCGCGGAGGCGGTGGCGTTCGCGGTCCCCGTGGCGGCGCCGGGTGCGGGGGCTACGGACACCGTGCCCGACGACGGCTCGGGGCCTTGCGCTGTCCGCGTCGCGAGCTCCGCGGTGGAGCTGCGCGCACTGAGTGGGTGGGGTGCCACGAGCGCAGCGTCCGCCCCCCGCCAGTAGACTGATAGCAGCACCCGGCTGATCGCTCAGACCGGGCGTTCGTGTTGCCCAGAGCCCCGGGAGGGCCCCTCATGTCGTTGAACGGACTGCGTTCAGCCCTCGCCTCCGACCCCAGCTACGCGCGCGTGCGCACGGCCGCCTCGCGCGGACCGGGCGCCGACGACGAGCGCGAGATCGCCGCCCCCGAGGGCCTGCGCCCGCCCCTCGTCGCGGAGATCGCGGACGGGCTCAAGGAATACGCAGGCACCCGCGAGGGCGCCGCGCGGGCCGCGGCCGCCCCGATGGCTCTCGTCGTAACCCCCACGGGCCGTGCCGCGAGCGACCTCGTGGCCGCCCTCGGCCCCTATCTCCCCGAGGGCTCCGTGGAAGAGTTCCCGTCGTGGGAGACGCTGCCCCACGAGCGCCTCTCCCCGCGCTCGGACACGGTGGGCCGCCGGCTCCACGTGCTGCGCCGCCTGCACCTGGCCGACCCGGCCCTGCGCGTGGTGGTGGCGCCCGTGCGCGCCGTCCTGCAGCCGGTCGTCGCGGGGCTCGGAGCCCTGGAGCCCGTCCGCTTCGCCACGGGCGAGGAGTTGGACTTCGACGGCGCCGTCCGCGCCCTCGTCGATGCGGCCTACGCCCGGGTGGACCTCGTGGCGCACCGCGGCGAGTTCGCCGTGCGCGGCGGCATCATCGACGTCTTCCCGCCCACGCAGGACCACCCCGTCCGCATCGACTTCTTCGGCGACGAGGTGGACACCCTCACCTACTTCTCCGTCGCCGATCAGCGTTCGCTGCTTGGCGAGGACGCAAGCCTCACCGAGCTCACGTGCCCCCCGTGCCGCGAGATGCTCCTCACGGACGCCGTGAAGGCCCGCGCGGCCGGCCTCGCCGACTCCATGCCGGCCAGCCGCGACATGCTGGAGAAGCTGGCCCAGGGCATCACGGTGGAGGGCATGGAATCCCTGGCACCGCTGCTCGTGGACGCCCTGGTTCCCGTCGTCTCGCACTTCCCGCGCGGCTCCGTGACGCTCGTGATGGATCCCGAGCGCGTCTCCTCGCGCGCCCACGACCTCCTGGAGACCAACCGCGAGTTCCTCGAGGCCGCATGGTCCACGGCCTCCGACGGCGGCCGGGCACCGGTGGACCTCTCACAGGCGGGGGCCGACGCCGCCGCCACCGGCTTCGCGACGCTGGGCCAGGCCCGCGCCGACGTCCTCGAGGCCGGCCTGGCCTGGTGGACCCTGACTGCCCTGGGCGGCGACGAGGAGCTGGAGCAGGAAGGCCTCACGCAGCGCATCGCGGCGCGAGAGCCACAGGCCTGGCGCGGCGACGTCGGCCAGATGCTGGAGTTCGTGGGCTCCCGCATGGCGGACGACTGGTCCGTGGTCCTCGTGACCGACGGCGCCGGCCCGGCCCAACGCCTGGCCGAGCTCTTCCACGAGGCCGGCATCCCGTGTGAGCGCGTCGCGTCCGTGGACGGGCCGCCCACGCCCGGGCTCATCCAGATCACCCAGGCCCCGGCCGGGCACGGCTTCGCCTTCGACTCGATCAAGCTCGGCTTCCTGACGGAGGCGGACGTGCTGGGCCGGGCGACGTCGGCCGCCGCCCGCGGGGGCAAGAGGCTCGCGGCCAGGCGACGCAACGCCGTCGACCCCCTTTCCCTCACCGAGGGTGACTACGTGGTCCACGACGCCCACGGCATCGGCCGCTTCGTGGAGCTCGCCTCCCGCAAGGCAGGCAGCGGCACGCGCGAGTACCTCGTCATCGAATACGCCTCCTCCAAGCGTGGCCAGCCGGGTGACCGGCTCTTCGTTCCTACGGACCAGCTGGACCAGATCACCCGCTACGTGGGCGCGGAGGCCCCCAGCCTCTCGAAGATGGGAGGCTCTGACTGGGCCGCAACCAAGTCGAAGGCCAAGCGCGCTGTCAAGGAGATCGCGGGGGAACTGATCCGGCTCTACTCGGCGCGCATGGCCTCCAGCGGGCATGCCTTCGCCCCGGACACGCCGTGGCAGGCGGAGCTGGAGGCGGCGTTCCCCTTCGTCGAGACGGCCGACCAGCTGACCACGATCGACGAGATCAAGGCCGACATGGAGCGGCGGGTGCCCATGGACCGGCTGGTCTCCGGCGACGTGGGCTTCGGCAAGACCGAGGTGGCCGTGCGGGCCGCGTTCAAGGCCGTGCAGGACGGCAAGCAGGTGGCCGTGCTGGTGCCCACCACGCTGCTGGCGCGCCAGCACTTCGAGACCTTCACCGAGCGCTACGCCGGCTTCCCCGTGCGTGTGCGCGCCCTCTCCCGCTTCCAGAGCGCCGCCGAGTCCAAGGACACCGTGGAGGGCCTGAAGAACGGCTCGGTGGATCTCGTGATCGGCACGCACCGGCTGCTCTCGCAGGAGGTCCAGTTCAAGGACCTGGGCCTCGTCATCATCGACGAGGAGCAGCGCTTCGGCGTGGAGCACAAGGAGGCGCTCAAGAAGATGCGCACGGACGTCGACGTCCTGGCGATGTCCGCGACGCCCATCCCGCGCACCCTGGAGATGTCGCTCACCGGCATCCGCGAAACATCAACCCTGGCGACCCCGCCGGAGGAGCGCCACCCCGTCCTCACGTACGTCGGTCCCTACACCGACAAGCAGGTCAGCGCGGCCATCCGCCGCGAGATCATGCGCGAGGGCCAGGTGTTCTACGTCCACAATCGCGTCTCCTCGATCGAGTCGGTCGCGGGCCAGATCCGCGAGCTCGTCCCCGAGGCGCGCGTGGCCGTGGCGCACGGCAAGATGAGCGAGTCCCGCCTGGAGCAGATCATGGTGGACTTCTGGGAGCGCAAGTTCGACGTGCTCGTCTCCACGACGATCATTGAGACCGGCCTGGACATCGCCAACGCCAACACCCTCATCGTGGACCGCGCCGACATGTACGGCCTCTCGCAGCTGCACCAGCTGCGCGGCCGTGTGGGGCGCGGACGCGAGCGTGCCTACGCGTACTTCCTCTGGAACGCGGAGAAGCCGCTGGGGGAGGTGGCTCTCGAGAGGCTCAAGGCCGTCGCGGCGCACAACGAACTCGGCTCCGGCTTCCAGCTGGCCATGAAGGACCTCGAGATCCGCGGTGCGGGCAACCTGCTGGGCGGAGAGCAGTCCGGCCACATCGCCGGCGTGGGCTTCGACCTGTACCTGCGCCTCGTGGGGGAGGCCGTGGCTGATTACAAGGGAGAGGCGGACACCTCCCCGGCGGAGATGAAGATCGAGCTCCCGCTCAACGCACACCTGCCGGACGAGTACGTCCCCGGCGAACGCCTGCGCCTGGAGGCCTACCGCAAGCTCGCGGCGGCCGCGACGGAGGAGGCCGTCCTGGCCGCCATCGACGAGCTCAAGGACCGCTACGGCGAGCTGCCCGAACCCGCGCTGCTGCTTGTGGACATCGCGCGATTGCGCATGGCCGCGCGCAAGGCCGGCCTGGGCGACATCGCCGCGCAGGGCAACTTCATCCGCTTCGCCCCGGCGGACATCCCCGAGTCGCGGCAGCTGCGGCTCAAGCGCATGTTCCCCGGTTCCCTCGTGAAGCCGGCGCTCAACTCGGTCCTGGTGCCCTTCCCCAAGAAGCCCGGGGTGGGTGGGGCCAGGCTGGAGGACGGCGAGCTCCTGGCGTGGGTCCACCACGTCATCGATGTGATCTTCTCCTCGGAGCCGGCACCGGTTCTCGCCTGAACCGGGGCGGGCGGGTGTGCGCGGGCGTCGCCGCCCGGGCGCGGCCGCTCCGGCTTTCTGTTCGCCTTTCCCGCAAAAGGCGCCGGTGTTGACGATCACCTGCGGGATTTCCGGACAGGAATGTTCCGGGTGCACGAAGAGGGGGCGCCTCCCGGAATCCGGGAGGCGCCCCCTCGCGTCGCGGCGGGAAGGCCGGGCGAGCTCAGTGCTTGCGGGTCGACTCGTTCAACGCGGCGGCGTACTCGGCGTCCACCTGGGCCACGGCGTGGGCCTCGTTGGCGGTGGCGGTCGGGTTGTTGTCGGAGCGGCCGAAGAGGTGCATGCCCAGGCCGAAGGCCAGGGCACCGCCGCCGATCACGCCGACCATGGGCCAGAAAGCGTGGGTGAAGCTGCGCAGCTCGGCCCAGCTCGTGGCGTAGAAGGCCAGGAGCAGGATGACGAAGAGCACCGCGAAGATGATGATGTTGGACACGGCGTGGCCCTGTCCGGAATGGGTGCGATTCTTGCCGTTCGCCGAGTACACGGTGGTTCTCCTGTCAGTTGCTTCCGGTCGCGAGGTATGAGTGCTCAGTAATCAGCGCCGGAGTGTCCACCGCTAACAATAGCAATGCCGGAGCTCGCGCCGATGCGCGTGGCGCCCGCCGCGATCATGGCGGCGGCGTCCTCGTAGCTGCGCACGCCGCCGGAGGCCTTGATGCCCATGTCCGGGCCCACCGTGGCCCGCATGAGCTCGATGTCCTCGACCGTGGCGCCGCCGCCGTTGAAGCCCGTGGACGTCTTGACGAAGTCGGCCCCGGCCTCCTGCGCGGCTCGGCACGCCAGCACCTTGGCGTCGTTCTCCAGGAGCGAGGTCTCGATGATGACCTTGAGCAGGCCGCCCTTGGCGTGGGTGACCTCGGCGAGGGCCCGGATCTCGGTGACGAGCTTCTCGCGCTCCCCGGCGCGGGCCGCGGCGATGTCGATGACCATGTCTACCTCGTCCGCCCCGTTGTCGAGGGCGTTGGAGGCCTCGAAGACCTTGGTCGCGGTCGTGGAGGCACCCAGGGCGAAGCCGACGACGGTGCAGGTCTTCACCTCGGAGCCGGCCAAGGCCTCCGCCACCGTCGTGACCCACACGGGATTGATGCACACGGAGGCGAAGCCGTGTTCTCGGGCCTCCGCCGCGAGCTGGAGCACCTGCTCACGCGAGGCCTCGGGCTTGAGCAGCGTGTGGTCGATGTAGGCGGCGATCTCGCCCGGGGTGGGGGCGGCGGGGGCGGTGGTCATCGCGACTCTCCTGGTGGTAGCTGGGGTGTGCCGTGTGGTGCCCGACGCCGCCCGCCCGCCTTCCACTGGAAGGCGAGGGAACGCCGTCGGCCACGGGCCGGACGGCGGGGGCGCCCGGCCGGTCCGGGTGACCGAGTCTAGCCGGGCGACTCCTCGGGGCGGCCGCCGGGCTACAGCCCCAGCACGCCGGCCAGGTCATTGCGGATGAGGGCCAGCTTGGCGTCCGCGTCCTGATCGGCGCGGGCCAGGTCGGCCTCCGAGGCCACGGGCTCCACGACCTCCAGGTAGCACTTGAGCTTGGGCTCGGTGCCGGAGGGACGCACGATCACGCGGGTGTTGTCCTCGGTCATGATGCGCAGGCCGGTCGTGGGCGGCAGGCCGTCCAGGCCCTCGGCCATGTCGTCCACGGAGACCACGGCGGAGCCGCCCAGGGCGGCGGGCGGGGAAGAGAGCAGGCGGTCCGTGATGACGTCGCGCTCGGAGAGCTGGGCCACGCGGATCGAGATCTGGTCCGTGGAGTAGATGCCCGTCTTCACGTTGATGGCGTCGAGGGCGGATTGGATGGAGACCCCGCGGTCCTTGAGGTCCTGCGCCAGCTCGGCCAGCAGCAGGCACGCGGAGATGCCGTCCTTGTCGTTGGTCAGGTGCGGGGCCACGTCGTAGCCCAGCGCCTCCTCGTAGCCGAAGGTGAGGCCGGGGACGCGGGCCAGCCACTTGAAGCCCGTGAGCACCTGCGAGTGGGACACGCCGTTCTGGGCACACAGCGCGGAGAGCTGGCGCGAGGAGACGATGGAGTTGCCCATGACGGAGGTGCGCCCCGCGGCGGCGTCGCGACGCATGAGGTAGTCGCCCAGCAGGACTCCCACCTCGTCGCCGCGCAGCTGGCGCCATCCCGTCCCGGAGGGGATCGCGGCGGACATGCGGTCGGCGTCGGGGTCGTTGGCCAGCACCAGGTCCGCGCCCACGCGCTCGGCCAGCGCCAGGGAGAGGTCCATGGCGCCCTTCTCCTCGGGGTTGGGGAAGGCCACGGTCGGGAAGTCCGGGTCCGGCACCTCCTGCTCGGCCACGGGGTGGTGGGCGGTGTAACCGGCCCGGCGCAGGACGGCGGCCAGCGTGTGGCCTCCCACGCCGTGCAGGGCGGTGGAGACGATCTTCAGGTCGCGGCCCTCGCGCGCCGGGGACAGGGCCACGACGTCGGCCACGTAGCGGGCCTCCACGTCGCCAGGCTCCCCGGCGTCCGGCAGCACGGACCAGCCCGACCCGGCGACCTCGATGGACTCCAGGTCCTCGTCCCAGTGGATCGCGGCGGCGATGAGGCCGTCGATCGGAGGGACGATCTGCGCGCCCTTGCCGAGTCCCGGCTCCACGCGGCCACCCACGTAGACCTTGTAGCCGTTGTCCTCCTTGGGGTTGTGGGAGGCCGTGACCATGATGCCGGCGTCCGCGTCGAACACGAGCGTGCCCCACGAGAGCACCGGCGTGGGCAGGTGGGTGGGCATGAGGAGCACCTCGAAACCGGCCGCGGCGAAGACGCCGGCGGACTCGACCGCGAAGTCCTTGCTGCGGTGCCGGGCGTCGTGGCCGATGATCACGCGCGGCACGTAGGCGCCGGCGGCGGTGTCCTTCAGGAAGCGCGAGATGCCGGCGGCCGTGCGGCGCACCACCGCGATGTTCATGCGGGATTCTCCGGACCCGATCGCGGCGCGCAGGCCGGCCGTGCCGAACTCGAGCGGCCCGGAGAAGCGCGAACGCAGCTCCGCCTCCGCGCCGTCCGCGCCGGCCTTCACGGCGTCCACGACGCCGCGCATCTCGGCCGCGGTGACCGGGTCGGGGTCTGCGTCGGCCCAGGCCGTGGCGCGGGCGAGGAGCTCCTCGATGGTGGGCTGCATGGTTCCTCCTGGGTGGTGCGTGCGTCGTGCGGTCCGGGGCCGCGCGGCTCCGGTGGTGCGGTGAGACTAACCCGTGCCCGACGACGCCGGGTCGCCCAGCGTCGTCGGGCACGGAATGTGTCGCGAGGGATTCGGCTACAGCTTCGCGACGATGTCCGCGAGCAGGCGGGAGATGCGGGGGCCGGCGGCCTGGCCGGCCTCGATCACCTCGGCGTGGCTGAGCGGCACGGGGGAGATGCCGGCGGCCAGGTTGGTCACGAGGGAGATGCCCAGGATCTCGAGACCGGCGTGGCGGGCCGCGATGGCCTCCAGCGCCGTGGACATGCCCACGAGGTCGGCTCCCATGGTCTTGGCCATGCGGACCTCGGCGGGCGTCTCGTAGTGGGGCCCGGTGAATTGTGCGTAAACGCCGTCCAGGAGGGTGGGGTCCACCTCGCGGGCGATCCCGCGCAGGCGCTCCGAATACAGATCGCTCAGGTCCACGAACGTGGCGCCCTCCAGCGGGGAGGCCGCCGTCAGGTTGATGTGGTCGCTGATCAGAACGGGCGTGCCCGGGCCGGCCTCGGTGCGCAGGCCGCCGCAGCCGTTCGTCAGGACCACGGTGGTGCAGCCCGCGGCGGCCGCGGTGCGCACGCCGTGGGCCACGGCGCGGCCCCCCCGCTTCTCGTAGAAGTGCGTGCGGGCGCCGATCACGAGGGCACGCTTGCCCGAGTGGGTGAGGATCGAGGAGATCGTGCCGGGGTGCCCGGCCACGGCCGGGGCGTGGAAGCCCGGGATGTCCGCCGCGGAGAGGGTGTGGGTCGTCTCCCCGATGAGGCCGGCGGCGGCGCCCCATCCGGAACCGAGGACCAGGGCGATGTCGTGCTTCTCGATTCCCGTGGTCTCCGCGATGTGCGCGGCGGACGCTGCGGCGTCGGCGAAGGGCTCTGGCATCTGGGCGGTGGCGTTCTGCAAGGCGTTCACGCCGCGATCCTACCGGTGGGTCGCTGCCCGCGGTTCGGCGGCCGGGCACGGGTGGGGGACAATGGAAACCGTGACGACTCAAGTGGACCTCAGCTCGCCCCGACTCGTGATCCTGGGTGGTGGACCGGGCGGCTACGAGGCGGCCATGGTCGCCGCGCACCTGGGGGCCCAAGTGACCCTCGTCGAGGAGGCCGGGGCCGGCGGCTCCGCCGTCCTCACCGACGTGGTCCCCTCCAAGACCCTCATCGCCACGGCCGACTCGGTGCGCCGCGTCATCGGTTCCTCCGAGCTGGGCGTGCGCATGGCGGACAGCGCCCAGCAGGGCGGCCGCGTGGACCTCGGCTTCGTGAACGAGCGCCTCATGAACCTGGCGACCGCCCAATCCGAGGACATCCAGGCGGGCCTGGAGCGGGCGGGCGTCACCTTCGTCCACGGCCGCGGCGAGCTACTCTCCTCCACGAGCGTGCGCGTCGCGACCGCCACGGGCACCACCGAGCTGGAGACCGACTACGTGCTCCTGGCCGTGGGCGCCCACCCGCGCGAGCTGCCCACGGCCGTCCCGGACGGGGAGCGCATCTTCACCTGGAAGCAGCTTTACAAGATGCGGGAGCTTCCAGAGCATCTCATCGTGGTCGGTTCCGGCGTCACGGGCGCCGAGTTCGCCTCCGCCTACAACCAGCTGGGAAGCCGCGTCACCCTGGTCTCCTCCCGCGACCGCGTCCTCCCCGGCGAGGACCAGGACGCCGCCGAGCTGCTGGAGGGCGTCTTCGCCTCCAATGGCGTGGAGGTCGTCTCCCGTGCCCGTGCCGAGGCCGCCGTCAACACGGGCGACGGCGTCGAGGTCACCCTCGGCGATGGGCGCGTGCTGCACGGCAGCCACGTCCTCGTGGCCGTCGGCGCCATCCCGAACACGGAGAACCTTGGCCTCGAGGCCGCGGGCGTCCGCGTGAGCGAGTCCGGCCACATCGTCACCGACGGCGTCTCCCGCACCACGGCCCACAACATCTACGCCGCCGGCGATTGCACGGGCGTCTTCGCCCTGGCCTCCGTCGCCGCGACCCAGGGGCGCGTCGCCGTGGCCCACCTCATGGGCGACGCCGTCTCCCCGCTCAAGCTGCACGAGGTCGCCTCCAACATCTTCACCTCCCCGGAGATCGCCACGGTGGGCGTGACCGAGGCGCAGGTCCTCTCCGGCAAGTACCAGGCCGACATCCTCAAGATGGACCTCACCACCAACCCGCGCGCCAAGATGATGAACGTGCGTGCCGGCTTCGTGAAGATCCTCTCCCGCAAGGGCTCCGGCACCGTGATCGGCGGCGTCGTCGTGGCCCCGCGCGCCTCCGAGCTCATCTACCCGCTGGCGCTCGCCGTGCACAAGCGCCTGCACGTCGACGATCTCGCGGACACCTTCACGGTGTACCCCTCGCTCTCCGGCTCCATGGCGGAGGCGGCCAGGCGCCTGCACAAGCACCTGTAGGGGCAGGCGACGATGCCCGACGGCGGAAGGTCGCCTTCCGCCGTCGGGCATCGTCGCGTCCGGCTCACATCCCGGCGTTGGCCGGGAGCGTTCCCTCCGGGTTGGGCAGGGAGGAGCCGTCCGCGGCCGGGTTCCCGCCCGTGCCGGTCGGGACGCCGTCCACCTGCGCCCCGAACTCCGGGGTGTACTTCTGCGAGTGCCGGAAGGTGTCCACGAAGTCCTGCAGGCGGGAGTCGTCCGCGGAGTCGACGCGCAGCTGGTGGCCCCACGCGCTGATGACGATCTTCGAGGGCAGCGAGCCGTCCTTCCAGGGGCTCATCACCATGTAGCGGTTGGCGTTCTTGACGGTCGCGCCGCTCGTGAGGTCCTGCTCCTGCTCGGGGATCTCGCTCTGCCTGCCCACGAAGTCCTGCAGTTGCTTCACCTGCGCGGCCGGGAGCCCGGGGGAGTAGGTGATCCACACGGCACCGTGCTCCAGGTCGTGCACGGCGCGTTCGCTCGGGACCGGTTTGGTGTAGACGCCGGCGTTCATCCAGACGGGGGCGTGATTGCCGCCGATCGCGGGGGTGACGGCGTAGGTGACGGGCGTCGTGACGTGGTTGTGGGTCACCGTGCCGGCGCCGGGGGTGCCGGCGGCCGGGTAGCCGGCGGTGTCCCAGGCGAGGACGCCCTCGATGCCGCTGTCGTCCTTGACCTTCGCGGGGGCCGCCTGCTTCTCGGGGGTGCCCTGCGGGGCGGCAGGGGTGACCTCGGTGCCGGCACCGGCGGTCGCCGTCGCGGGGGCGGAGGCCGCGGCGGAGGCGCCGGTGGACGCGGACGGTGAGGAAGCGGCGTCGGGCGCGGGGGACTGGCACGCGGCCAGCCCCAGGGCGAGCACGGCGGTGGCCGGGACCAGCAGCGCGAGGTGTCGGTGACGGGAGGGGGCAAAGAAGTTGAAGCTCACAGTTTTCCAGTCTGCCCCGTGTCGGCCGCCGCGGCCGCATCGAAGGCGGGGCTCGCGGCGACTCCCAGGGCCTTGCCAGTGCCCGCCTGCCGGTGCCACAGCCCGGGGCGTGCCCGGCGTCACCAGGCACGGGTGCCGTCGCGGCTGGAGGCGGCGGATAGCCTCGTGTCATGGCCTATCACGCTGATTCCACCGACCTTCAGGACAAGGAGGTCCTTAGCTGGGACCTCTTCGGCACCGCGGGGCGCGAGCTCGCCCAGACGATCGCCGACTCCGGCTTCGAGCCGGAGATCATCATCGCCGTGGCCCGCGGCGGCCTGCTGCCGGCCGGCCACCTCTCCTACGCGCTCGGTGTGAAGCTCTCCGACGCCATCAACGTGGAGTTCTACACGGACGTCCACCAGACCCTGCCGGATCCGGTGCTGCTGGAGCCGCTCCTGGACGCGAACGCGATCAAGGGCAAGCGCCTGCTCGTCGTGGACGACGTCGCCGATTCCGGCCGCACGCTGGCGCTCGTCCTCGAGCTGCTGCGCCAGCAGGGGGCCGAGTGTCGCTCCGCCGTGATCTACGCGAAGTCGGCCTCCGTCGTGGATCCCGACTACGTCTGGCGCCGCACGGACGAGTGGATCGTCTTCCCGTGGTCGGAGCAACCGCCGGTGACGGCGAAAGCCTGAACGCACCGCCGCATATGGCAGGAGGGCCCGTCCGTACGGACGGGCCCTCCTGCCATACGCGGATCCGATCAGATGCTGGCCAGGTCGCGGTCGCGGGTCTCAGGGGAGAAGATCAGCGCGATGATCGTCAGCACCGCCGCGAAGGAGAGGTACAGGCCCACGGCGTACACGCCGAAGTGACCGGCCAACGCCACCGCCACGAACGGGGTGAGGGCGGCGCCGAGGATCGAGGAGACGTTGTACGCCACGCCGGAGCCGGTGTAGCGGACGTTGGTCGGGAAGAGCTCGGGCAGGATGGCGGACATCGAGCCGAAGGTGATGCCCATGAGGGCCATGCCGATGGCCAGGAAGATGAGGATCTTCCACAGCTGCACGTTCTCGCCGGTGCCCACGCTCTTGGGGTCCATGAAGACCTTGAAGGTCAGGCCGAAGAGGAAGATCGCGGAGGTGATCCACAGCTGCGACTTGCGGCGGCCGAAGCGGTCGGCGACCCAGCCGGAGACCGGGACGAAGGCGGCGAAGAGCAGCACGGCCACCAGCTGGATGATCAGGAAGGTGCGGTAGGTGATGCCGAGCGCGCCGGCGTCGACCTTGCCCGTGGCGAAGGAGAGCACCCACGTGGTCATGAGGTAGAAGAGCACGTAGGTGGCCAGCATGATGAACGTGCCTTGGATGATCTGCAGCCACGAGGTCTTGAACACCTCGGCGATGGGCGCCTTGACGCGCTTCTCCTCCTTGATGGCCTGCTGGAAGACCGGCGTCTCCTCGAGCTTGAAGCGGACCCACAGGCCCAGCGCCACGATGATGATGGAGGCCAGGAACGGGATGCGCCAGCCCCATACGAGGAATGCGTGCTCGGTGCCGTCCACCGTGGAGTCGAAGTTGAACCAGATGGTCAGCAGCAGCATGAAGCCGTTGGCCAGGATGAAGCCGAACGGGGCGCCCAGCTGGGGCCACATGGCGGCCGTGGCGCGCTTCTTCTTCTCCGCGTACTCGGTGGCCAGCAGCGACGCGCCGGACCACTCGCCGCCCAGGCCGAGGCCCTGGCAGAAGCGCAGGATCGTTAGCATGGCGGGCGCCCAGATGCCCACCTGGAGGTAGCTCGGCAGACATCCGATGAGGAAGGTCGCGATGCCCATGGTCAGCAGGGCGCCGATCAGGGTGGCCTTGCGGCCGATGCGGTCGCCGAAGTGACCGAAGATCACGGAGCCGACGGGGCGGGCCACGAAGGCGGCGCCGAACGTGGCCATGGAGGCCAGGAGCGCGGTGTTGCCGTCGCTCTTGGCGAAGAAGAGGGCCGGGAACACGGCGACGGCCGCTGTGGCGTAGACGTAGAAGTCGTAGAACTCGATCGTGGTGCCCACGAGCGAGGCAAGGATCACGCGGGCGCGTGGCGTCTTGGTCGCGGAGGGCGTGGCGGTGCTGGACATGTGAGGTCCTTCGGGTGACTCAGGTGACACGAGTGGATGATTTGTCTGACTTTACGCGTCCGTCCATCTTGTGGTCACTCGGTCTCACGATATGAGATGCCCGACGGTGCGGGGGCGGGAAACGCCGAAGGGCCCGCCCTCCCTGGGGGAGGACGGGCCCTTCGGTCCGCTGCGTTCGTCGTTGACCGCTCGCGGTGGTGTGGGCCACGCGGTGGCGCGGACTACTCGGCGTCGACGATCACGGCGACGGTGGCTCCGGCGGACACCGTGCCTCCGGGGGCGGCGTGCAGCTTCTTGACGACGCCCGACTTGTGGGCGGTCAGGGGCTGCTCCATCTTCATGGCCTCGAGGACCACGATGAGGTCGCCCTCGGCCACTGTGGCGCCCTCCTTGACGGCGACCTTGACGATGGTGCCCTGCATGGGGCTGGCGAGCTCGTCGCCGCCCGGGGCGCCGGCGGCACCCTTGGCTCCGAAGCGCTTGCGCTTGGGCTTCGCGGCGGCGCCGCCGGCCTTGGCTGTACCGACGGCCAGCGAGCCGGGCAGGGTGACCTCTAGGCGCTTGCCGCCCACCTCCACGGTGATGCGCTGCAGCTCCTCGTTCTCGTCCTCCTCGGCCGCGATGGCCTTGAACGCCGGGATGGTGTTCTTGAAGCCGGTCTCGATCCAGCGGGTGTGCACCGTGAACGGCTTCTCGTCCTCCGGGACGAAGGCGGGGTCGGCCATGACGGCGCGGTGGAAGGGCGCCACGGTGGGCATGCCCTCGATGACCAGCTCGTCCAGGGCGCGGCGGGCGCGCTCGGCGGCCTGGCGGCGGGTGGCGCCGGTGACGATGAGCTTGGCGATCATGGAGTCGAAGTTCCCGGAGACCTTCTCGCCCTCCTCCACGCCGGAATCGACGCGCACGCCGGGGCCGGAGGGGAAGCGCAGCTTGGTGAGGCTGCCGGGGGCCGGCATGAAGTTGCGCCCCGGGTCCTCGCCGTTGAGGCGGAACTCGAAGGAGTGCCCGCGCAGCTCGGGATCGCCGTAGCCGAGCTCCTCGCCGCGGGCGATGCGGAACTGCTCGCGCACCAGGTCGATGCCCGTGACCTCCTCGGAGACGGGGTGCTCCACCTGCAGGCGGGTATTGACCTCCAGGAAGGAGATGACGCCGTCCTGGCCCACGAGGAACTCGCACGTGCCGGCGCCGTAGTAGCCGGCCTCCTTGAGGATGGCCTTCGACGAGGCGTAGAGGCGCTGAAGCTGCTCCTCGGACAGGAACGGCGCGGGCGCCTCCTCGACGAGCTTCTGGTTGCGGCGCTGCAGCGAGCAGTCTCGCGTGGACACCACGACGACGTTGCCGTGCGTGTCCGCGAGGCACTGGGTCTCGACGTGGCGGGGCGCGTCGAGGAAGCGCTCCACGAAGCACTCGCCGCGGCCGAAGGCGGCGGTCGCCTCTCGCACGGCGGATTCGTAGAGCTCGGGGATGTCGGAGCGGTCGCGGACCACCTTGATGCCGCGCCCGCCGCCGCCGTAGGCGGCCTTGATGGCCAGGGGCAGGCCGTGGGCGTCGGCGAAGTCGAGGACCTCCTGGGTGGAGGTGACGGGGTCCTTGGTGCCCGGGACCAGGGGGGCGCCCACCTTCTCGGCGAGGTGGCGGGCCTTCACCTTGTCGCCCAGCTGGTCGATCGAGGCGGGGGAAGGGCCGATCCAGGTCAGCCCGGCGTCGATGACGGCCTGGGCGAAGTCCGCGTTCTCCGAGAGGAAACCGTAGCCCGGGTGGATGGCGTCCGCGCCGGACTTCTTCGCGGCGGCCAGCACCTTGGCCACGTCGAGGTAGGACTCCGCGGCGGTGTTGCCGCCCAGGGAGAAGGCCTCGTCGGCCAGGCGCACGTGCAGGGCGTCCCGGTCGGGGTCCGCGTAGACGGCGACGGAGGCGATGCCCTCGTCCTTGGCCGCGCGGATGACGCGGACGGCGATCTCGCCTCGGTTGGCGATGAGGACCTTGGTCAGTGACGGCATGGGGGTGCCTGCTCCTTTAGATCGGGACGAACGGGACTCTAGCCGATGTGTGGGGTTCCCACTGCGCGCGACGCCCTGCGCACGGGCCATCCCGAAAAAATTTGTGGGGAAGCTACAAAGATGAGTGCCGCGGCGGGCCTCAGCGGCGTGCCGTCGACCACAACTCCGTCACGGGCACGCCGAGGTGCGCGGACATGCCGCGCAGGGCCGCCACCGAGAGCCCGACGACGGCGTGGAAGTCCCCGTCAATCCGCGTCACGAACGCCGCGGCCAGCCCGTCGACCGTGAAGGCCCCCGCGCACGGGAGCGGCTCCCCGCTGGCGACGTAGGCGTCGATCTCCTCGTCGCTCACCTCGGCGAAGTGCACCTCGGTGGAGACCGTGGCCCCCACCGTGGCCGACACCGATGACCGGGTGTCCACGAGGCTGTGCCCGGTGTGCAAGACGCCGGCGCGTCCGCGCATGGCCCGCCAGCGGGCGGCGGCGTCAGCGGCGTCGGCCGGCTTGCCGTAGGCGACGCCCTCGAACTCGAAGACCGAGTCGCAGCCCAGGACCAGGCGCCCGGCGGCCTCGGGGGTGGAGGCCACGGCCAGCGCCTTGGCCTCGGCCAGCAGCTGCGCTTCGGCGCGCGGGTTCACGGGGCGTCCGGCGGCCCGCTCGGCCTCGACGACGGCGCGCTCGTCCACATCGGGTGAGGCCGTCGTGTACGCGAAGCCCGTGTCGGTGAGGATCTTGCGGCGGGAGGAGGAGGTGGAGGCCAGGAGCAGCAGCGGGGAACTCATGCCCCCACGTTAACGCCGGGGGCCGCCGACCGGTGCTATACCGGTCGGCGGCCCGTGGTGCCGCGACGCGCGCCAGGTGCGGGTGGGCTCAGCGGGCGCCGGCGGACTCCAGCACCTCGTCCTCGTCCCGCGTGGCGAAGACGTCACCCGTGCGCTTGGCGTTGTAGATGTCCAGATTGAGGATGCCCTCGCGCTTGGACACGATCGTGGGGACCAGTGCCTGGCCGGCCACGTTGAGGGCGGTGCGGCCCATGTCGATGATCGGGTCGATCGCCAGCAGCAGGCCCACGCCGTCCAGGGGCAGGCCGAGGGTGGACAGGGTCAGGGTCAGCATGACCGTGGCGCCCGTGGTGCCGGCCGTCGCGGCGGAACCCAGGACGGAGACGACGGCGATGAGGATGTACTGCGTGATCGAGAGGTCGATCCCGTAGAACTGAGCCACGAAGAGGGCGGCGACGGCCGGGTAGATCGCGGCGCAGCCGTCCATCTTGGTCGTGGAGCCCAGCGGAACGGCGAAGGTGGCATAGGCGGAGGGCACGCCCAGATTGCGCTCGGTCACGCGCTGCGTGAGGGGCATGGTGCCCATCGAGGAGCGGGACACGAAGCCCATCTGCACGGCCGGCCACACGCCGGAGAAGTACTGCTTGACGGACAGGCCGTGCGTCTTCACCAGGATGGGATAGACCACGAACATGATGATGGCCAGGCCCACGTAGATGACGGCCACGAACTTGGCGAGGGAACCCATCGTGGTCCAGCCGTAGGTGGCCACGGCGTTGCCGATGAGGCCGGCGGTGCCGATCGGAGCGAGGCGGATGATCCACCACAGGACCTTCTGCACGATCGCCAGGGCGGAGCGGGAGAAGGCCATGAAGCCGTCCGCCTTGGAACCGAGTTTGAGCGCGGCGATGCCGATCGCGATGGAGACCACGAGGATCTGCAGCACGTTGAAGGACACGGAGGTGGAGGCCACGCCGTCGGTCACGGAGGTGGAGGCCTGCAGGCCAAGCAGGTTGCCGGGGATGAGGCCCTGGAGGAAGGCGAGCCAGTCGCCCGTGTGGCCCGTGTACTGGCCCGGCGTCGCGAGGCCGGTGCCCTTGCCCGGGTGGAAGACGGTGCCGAGCGCGATGCCGACGAGCACCGCGATGAGAGCCGTGATGGCGAACCAGAGCAGGGTCTTCCAGGCCAGGCGGGCCGCGTTGGTCACCTTGGCGAGGTTGGCGATGGAGGCCACCACGGCGAAGAAGATGAGCGGCGGGACGGCGGCGACCAGGAGCTTGACGTAGCTGGAGCCGACGATCTGGACCAGCTGGCCCCAACCGTTGGGGTCCTCCTTGGTGGAGCCGGTGGAGGAGGCGATCAGGCCGAGGATGAGGCCGATCACCAGGCCGGCGATGATTTGGAAGCCGAAGTTCCCGGCCCAGGCGGGAAGCCGGCGTTTTCTGGGGGTGCTTGTCGTGGTCACCCGAAGACGGTAGGCGGGTCATGAAACACAACCCAAGTCTTCGTGTCCAAATGTGACACGTCAGTGAACTGCCTCTCCGCCCAGGCGGGCAGGGAATAAAACCCGGTGCCCGACGGCGGGTGGGAACCCGCCGTCGGGCACCGGGCTGGGGTGCCGGGCCGACCCCCCGAGGCTCAGGCGCCCAGCAGGGCCCGCCGCAGCGAGTCCAGGCCCATGGACCCCAGGCGCAGCGCGCGGGTGTGGAAGGCCTTCTCGTCGAAGGCCTTGCCCTCCGCCGCGCGGACACCCGCCCGGATCTCCTCCCAGAGTCGCTGGCCGATCTTGTAGGACGGGGCCTGGCCGGGCCAGCCCAGGTAGCGCAGGAACTCGAAGCGGATGCGGCCCTCGGACTCGAACATGTTGGCCTTGAGGAACTCCCAGCCCTTGTCCGCGTCCCAGGTGCCGGAACCCCAGCGCTCGGGGACCTCCAGTTCCAGGTGCACGCCGATGTCGAAGACCACGCGGGCGGCGCGCAGGCGCTGGCCGTCCAGCATGCCGAGGCGATCGCCCGGATCCGACAGGTAGCCCAGCTCTTCCATGAGGCGCTCGGCGTAGAGGGCCCAGCCCTCGCCGTGCCCCGAGACCCAGACGGCCTGGGCGCGGTAGTCGTTGAGTTCGTCGGAGGCCAGCAGCGCGGTGGCGCACTGCAGGTGATGGCCGGGGACGCCCTCGTGGTAGACCGTGCTCGTCTCCGACCAGGTGAAGAACTCGGTCTCGCCCTCGGGGACGGACCACCACATGCGGCCCGCGCGGGAGAAGTCCGGGCTCGGCGGCGTGTAGTAGATGCCGCCCTCGTGGGTCGGGGCGATCATGCACTCGAGGCGGTCCATGGGGGCGTCGATGTCGAAGTGGGTTCCCGCCAGGTCCCCGAGGGCGCGGTCGGAGGTCTCCTGCATCCAGGCCCGCAGCGCGTCGGTGCCGTGCAGGGCGCGCTCGGGATCCGAGTTGAGGATCTCCCGGGCGCGTTCGAGGCCCTGGCCCGGCGCGATCTCCTCCGCGACCGCCTCCTGCTCCGCGATGATGCGGTCTAGCTCGGCGACGCCCCAGGCGTACGTCTCCTCCAGGTCCACCTGTGCCCCCAGGAAGCTTCGGGACATGAGGGAGTAGTACTCGCGGCCCACGGCGTCCTTGGCGGGGGCGTGGGGCCGCAGCTGCTCGGCCAGGTAGGCGGCCATGGCCGAGTACGCGGCCTTGCACGCCTCGCTCGCCTCGTTTAGGCGTTCGCCCAGGGCGGCGTCGTCGCCCGCGGCGGCCGCGCCCTGGGCGGCAAGCTCGTCGAAATAGCCGCCGGCCCGGGCGTATGCGCGGCACTGGCCTGCGACCTCGTCGACCTGGCGCACGGCGGGGACGTGCCCGGCCCCGCGGGAGGCCTCGAGCGAGGCGGTGTAGCCGGTGAGTGCAGCGGGGAGGTGCTCGAGGCGGGCCGCGATCTTGGCGAAGTCCTCCGCGCTCTCCTGGGGCATGAGGTCGATGAGGTTGCGTACGCTCTGCGGGACCGACTCGAGGTTGTTGAGCTGGGTGCGCCCGGAGTCGATGATCTCGATGTCCAGGCCAAGGCGCTCGCGCAGGATGTCGATCGTGACGACGTCCACGTCGTCGGACGGCTCCACGGCGTCCAAGCGGGTGAGTGTGTCCACCAGGAGGGCCCTCTGCGCGGCCGTTCCCGCTGGCGAGTAGTCCGAGTACGTGTCGGGGACGTCCTTGCGTCCCAGCATCACGCCGAGCTCGGGAGAGAGACGAAGCTGCGCCTCGAGGTAGTCGTTGGCGATGGCGTCCACCGCGCTGGGGGTGCGCGGGGCGGGGGACGCGGCGGGCGAGGGGCTGGGCGACGTGGTCTGGCTCACGCGTGACAGCCTAGCGGCGATGTGAAGGAAATGATGCACATTTTTTCGCGGGCGACCTCAGGGGCGGGATGCTCTCATTCTGGCGGGCTGAACACGCTGACGGTGGACGAGCTGGGGTCGGTGTTGAAGCCCCAGCGCACCACGGCGCCACCCGTGCATTCCGGCACTCCGTAGCCGCGGACGCCGTCGATCCAGGACAGCCTGCCCGTCGTCGCCGACCACCACCAGGTCAGGGGTTCCTGCTCCGGGCTCGCCTGGGCCACGAAAGCCACGCCGCCGGGGCAAGCGGCGGCGGGTTCGTAGCCGGCCATGCCCATGGAGCCCTGGCCGGGCCTGACCAGCGGCAGAACGCGTGCGCCGGTCGAGGACCCCGGGCGGAGGAAGATGAGCTGGCCCCGCTGGCGCAGCACGATCGTGTCGGCATCGGCCGAGGCGAGCATGGGTGGCGTGGGGCGGGGCCGGTCCTCGCTCGTGCCTGTGTTCTCGTCCCAGGCCTGGATGTCGCTCAGCAACCGGGTGGTCTCGCTCGCCGCGATATGCAGGAGGGCGCGGGGCTTGCCTCCGTGGTCCACGTGCATGACCTCGGTGAAGGCGGCTCCGCCGAGCACCTCGGCGTCAGGGACGTCGGACCAGCCCTCATAGACCACGCCGGTTCCGGCGGCGCGGGGGCGCATTCCCCACGCGGCCTCCTGCACGGCGTCGCCGCCGGCTAGGTTCGCGGAAAAGACGGCGACGGGCTGCCCCTTCCGGGTGGCGTCCCACCATACGCGCCTGCCCGAGACGGCGATGCCCTGCGGGGCGTTGTTGAGGTCGGTCCCCGCCGGCAGGCGAACCGTGGTGACCTTGGGGCTGCCGACCTTCCACAGGAAGAGCTCCCACTTCCCGTTCTTGCCGTTGGAGTCGGGAAGGATCGGTTGTTCCACCCAGGCCGCGGTGTCGCCGCCCAGCGTGAAGGCGCCGACCCCGCCCTCCCCGAGGTGCTGGGCGACCCGCGGCCCCCGGTGCCACCGGTCACCTTCCTGGTAGCCGATGTATGAGGGGCCCGCATCCGGGTTGATGGTGCCGTCGTCTTGGTAGGCCATGGCGGGCGACACGATGCCGACGAGCCGTCCGGCACTCCAGCCTGCGGTGGCGAAATTGTCCACCCCCGGATCCGGCGTGTAGTCCTCCAGCTCGACGGGCGTGACTTGCCTGGCCCCGGCCAGCGCGAGCACATCCAGCAGGACCGGCGAGCCGTCCGCCCACGTGAGGCCGGGGGCCTTCTGCCCGGTGGCGAGCGGCGCGCCCGTGCCGCGGCCCAGCAGCAAGGCCGGGCCCGGGACGGTCTCGCCCGTGACCGGGTCGATCGTCTCGTCTGCCGGGGCCTCGGCGGTGATGACGTTCCCCGGGCCGGAGCCGACCCCCTCGCAGGCCGAGGGGTCGATGGCTTCGCCCGTGGCGGGATCGAGGCACGTGATCATGGTCGTGCCGTTGCCGTCGCCCTCGCTGTGCAGCACCGGCCCCGTGGGCGGGGCGGACACCGCCTCCGGAGGGCCGTCCGTCGCGGAGGCGACGGGCGCACTCGACGCGGCCGACGCGGCGTCGGGCGCCGACGCTTCCCCGCCGCCCGTGCAGGCCGCCAGCCCCGCGCTCAGGACCAGGGACAGCGCGAGGGCGAGCACCCGACGTCGCGCGTTCGTGGTGCTCGCCCTCATCGCGGTTCCCGTGCGCTCAGCGTCCGCGCATGCGCCAGGCGCCGGGCACCGCCATGAGGCGGTTGCGCAGGCGGGCGCCGCGGCGCAGGACCTCGGTGCGGGTCATCTCCTGCGGTTCCTCCTCGGCTTCCGGCGCGGAGGACGCGGCGGCGACGAGCACGGCCGTGACCGCCGCGAGCTCCTCCTCGGTGGGCTCGCCGCGCACCACGCGCAGGAACGGCTCCGCGGGGGCCTGAAGCGTCCCTTCCTCCTCGTCCCAGGGACGGCGCGCCGCACTCACAGCGGGATGTTCCCGTGCTTCTTGGCGGGCAGGGTGGAGTGCTTGTCGCGCAGGGCGCGCAGGCCCTTGACGATCTGCAGGCGCGTCTCGCTGGGGGCGATGACGGCGTCGAGGTAGCCCAGCTCGGCGGCCTGGTAGGGGTTGAGCAGGCCAGCCTCGTAGTCGGCGACGATCTGCGCGCGGCGGGCCTCGACGTCGCCGCCCTCGGCCTCGACGGCGGCCAGATCACGGCGGTAGAGGATGTTCACGGCGCCCTGGGCGCCCATGACGCCGATCTGGGCCGTGGGCCAGGCCAGGTTGAGGTCGGCACCGAGCTTCTTGGAGCCCATGACGATGTAGGCGCCGCCGAAGGCCTTGCGCGTGATGACGGTTAGCTTCGGCACGGTGGCCTCGGCGTACGCGTAGAGCAGCTTGGCTCCGCGACGAATGATGCCCAGGTCCTCCTGGTCCTTGCCCGGAAGGAAGCCGGGCACGTCCACGAGGGTGAGGATCGGGATGTTGAACGCATCGCAGTGGCGCACGAAGCGGGCGGCCTTCTCCGAGGCGTTGATGTCTAGCGTGCCGGCGAACTGCATGGGCTGGTTGGCCACGATGCCCACCGTTGCGCCCTCGACGCGGCCGTAGCCGATGATGACGTTGGGGGCGTAGAGCGCCTGGACCTCGAAGAACGCGGCGTCGTCCACGATGCCCTCGATCACGGTGCGCATGTCGTAGGGCTGCGAGGCCGAGTCCGGGATGAGGGTGTCCAGCGCCTCGTCCTCGGGCGTGACGTAGGGCTCCTGCTCGGCGGGCTCCAGGGCCGGCTCGGCGAGGTTGTTGGAGGGCAGGTAGGAGAGGAGCTCGCGGACGAACTCGAGCGCGTCCTCCTCGTCCGGGGCCAGGTAGGTGGCCGTGCCCGTGTCCTGGTTGTGGTGGCGGGCGCCGCCCAGCGTCTCCATGTCCACGTCCTCGCCCGTGACGGTCTTGATGACGTCGGGGCCGGTGATGAACATGTGGCTCGTCTTGTCCACCATGACGATGTAGTCGGTCAGGGCGGGGGAGTAGGCCGCGCCGCCGGCGCAGGGGCCCATGATCACGGAGATCTGGGGGACCACGCCGGAGGAGTGCACGTTGTTGCGGAAGATGTCCGCGAACATCGCCAGGGAGGCCACGCCCTCCTGGATGCGGGCGCCGCCGCCGTCGTTGATGCCGACGACGGGGCAGCCGTTGCGCAGCGCGAACTCCTGGACCTTGACGATCTTCTGGCCGTTGATCTCGGAGAGTGAGCCGCCGTAGACGGTGAAGTCCTGGGAGTAGACGGCCACGAGGCGGCCGTCGATGGTGCCGTAGCCGGAGACCAGGCCGTCGCCGAGCGGGCGCTTCTTCTCCATGCCGAAGGCCGTGGTGCGGTGCACGCGCAGCGCGTCGAACTCCACGAAGGACTCGGGATCCAGGAGCATGTCGATGCGTTCGCGGGCGGTGTGCTTGCCGCGATCGTGCTGCTTGTCGATGGCGGCCTGCCCGCTGGGTGCCAGGCTGCCCTCCCGCCGGGCGCGGAAGTCGGCGAGCTTGCCAGCGGTGGTGGTCAGGTCGAACGCGACGTCCTGGCTCTCGGTCATGACGAGGTGAGGCTCCTGTGTTGGTCGACGTCGGCCGTGCGCGGCCGACGGGGGCGCAGGCCGGGTGCCGTCTCCTCGTGGGAAACGCACAAGGCATCCGCCGCCGCTGGACAGTCTAGGCCGCGCTTCGCGGCGTGCCTTTGGAGGAATCGCACAAAAGGCGTGCGTGTCGCTCTGGCCCGTGCGCACCGCCACTCCATGGTTACCCGACGGTAACGAGGGGCTCGGATTCGGGATACGCTTGGCGGCATGAGCGACGTGACCCAGCCCACCCCTGTGCCCGGCGCGGCCCGGAGCCTCTCCGGCCGCACCCTCCTCATGAGCGGCGGCAGCCGCGGCATCGGCCTGGCCATCGCCCTGCGTGCCGCGGCGGACGGAGCCAACGTGGTCATGCTGGCCAAGACCGACAAGCCCCACCCCGCGCTGGAGGGCACCGTGCACACCGCGGCGGCCGCGGTGCAGGCCGCCGGCGGCCGCGCGCTCGCCGTGGTCGGCGACGTCCGCTCCGACGAGGATGTGCGCCGCGCCGTCGGGGCCGCGGCCGAGGCCTTCGGGGGCATCGACATCGTGGTGAACAACGCCTCGGCGATCGACCTCTCGCCCACGGATGCCGTGGACATGAAGCGCTACGACCTCATGCAGGACATCAACGCGCGCGGCACCTTCCTGCTCTCCAAGACGGCGCTGCCCCAGCTCACGGCGGCCGCGGCGGTCACGGGGGCGGCGCACATCCTCACGCTCTCGCCCCCGCTCAACCTCGACCCGCGCTGGGCCGGGGACCACCTGGCCTACACCATGGCCAAGTACGGGATGAGCCTGACGACCCTGGGGCTGGCGCGCGAACTCGCGGGACGCGGCGTCTGCGTGAACTCGTTGTGGCCGGCCACGATCATCGAGACGGCCGCCATCCGCAACCTGCCCGGCGGCGCGCCCCTGCTCTCCGGCGCGCGCACGCCCCAGATCGTGGCCGACGCCGCCCACGCCATCCTCACGCGCGGCCCGGGGTACACGGGGAACTTCGCCATCGACGAGGAGGTGCTCGCCGAGGAGGGCGTCACCGACCTGTCCGGCTACGCCGTCGGCGACCCCGCCGCGCCGCGCACGCCGGACATCTTCCTTGACGGCGCGCCGTCCGCCGCAGAGGGCATGGCGTGACTCCCCGCGTCACGGTGCTCGACGCCGCCCGGGTCGCCTCCGCGCGCGACGCCGCCTCCGCGACGGAGCGGGCGTGGCCGGAGCCGCTCCTGCTGGAGCACACCGGTTCCACGAACGAGGACCTGGCCGGGCTGGGTCCGCGCGCTCCCCATCTCAGCGTCGCGGCGACGCTGGACCAGCGTTCCGGCCGCGCCCGGCTGGATCGCCAGTGGGTGGCGCCCCCTGGTGCGTGCCTGGCCTCCTCCTACCTCCTGCGCGCCCCGGCCGGGGTGCCGCCGGAGGCCCTGGGCTGGGCCACCGTCCTCGTCGCCCTCGTGGCCGCCCGGGTGGTGACGGAGCTGCCGGCCGCCCCGGGCGCCGTTGGGCCACGGCCCGTCGCCGCCGTCAAGTGGCCCAACGATCTCTTGGTGGGCGGCTCCAAGGCCGCCGGGATCCTGGCACGCCTGCAGCCGGGCGCGCCGGGGGAGGGCCATGCGGTTGTCGCAGGGATCGGCCTGAACCTGGACCAGACGCGTCAGGAGCTGCCGGTCGGCACCGCGACGTCGCTCGCGTTGTCGGGGATCGGGGCCGAGCCGAACGCGGTGCTGGGGACGCTCTGGGCGCGGCTCGCGGACGTCACCGATGAATGGTTCGCCGCCGCGGGGTCCGTCACCGAGTCGCTCGCCGCGCTGGGCGGTCTCAGTGTGCTGGACGCCGCCCGCGAGTCCAGCGCCACGCTCGGCAAGGAGGTGCGCGTGCACCTGCCCGGCGGCAAGGAACTCGTGGGCACGGCCGTGGAGCTGGACGCGGACGGCTGTCTTGTGGTGGACGCCGCGGGGGAGCGGCACCACGTCCACGCCGGGGACGTGGTGCACCTGCGGCGCTCCGACGGAGGATATTCCTGAGGTCACCACCATGGGTGAGATGCGCCACGAGTGGTTTCCTTGAGGAGTCAATCAGATTATGTTCCCTAGTGATCGCCCATTCTCTGGAACTATGAAAGATGAACAAAAAATGAACTAATCGGGGCGATCTGCGGAAGAACTCCGCTTAGAAGGGAAATCAGAAGTGAAATCATTCATCCTTCGCGGCCTCAACGCACCGCTGCGAATCCTCCTGGCCCTCACCCTCGCGGTGACGGGCATGATCGCCCTGAATGTGGCGCCGGCCTCGGCCGACACGGGAGGGGGCGTCAGTCACGTCTACCTGAACGTCGGCGACTCCGGTAGTGCCGGTCAGGCGAGCCAATACTCGAGCTTCATCGGCAGCCTGCGTAACACGGTGGGTCACGGCTACCGCGGCAACACGGGCCAGACGCAGAGCTACAGCGGCGGTCTTGCGCGGGTCACGCTGACCCTGCCCTCCAGCAATGTCACCGCGACGCTGTGGATCACCCCCCAGGATCTGTACGTTCAGGGCTACTCCGACAACAACGGGCACAACTTCGTCTTCTCCGACACGCCAGAAGCAGTTCGCCTGCAGATCTACGCGGCCACGGGTTACCAGTCCGTCGGCCGTCTCTCCTTCTCAAGCGACTACAACCACATGAACCAGGCGGCGGGGCGCGGGCGCGAGTCCATGCCCATCTCCTTCGCGGACGTGCGAGGTTCCATCTACAACCTGGCCACGGAGAGCAACCCCTACGGGGGCAACCAGCGCAACGTCGCCCGCTCGCTCATGCTGATGACCCAGTTCACGTCGGAGTCGGCCAGGCTCTGGGATGTCTTCGGTGTCTTCGCCGACGTCATGGGCAATTCGGGCTCAAGATATTCGGGGCTGCCCACGCTGCAGCAGTACCTCGAGAACGATTGGGCCGCGCTCTCCCGCTACGGCTACGACATCTCCAACAACCCCACCATCGGTGGGCGCCACTTCAACGGCGTCGGCGACATCTACACCTGGGACGGCGTGGCTCGCTACCTCGCGCTGATGCTCGGGACGTTCACCCTTCCCCAGGAGGGGCCGAGCGGGGACTGGTGGCATACGGAACTGTGAGGCGCAGGGAAGCGGTCCTGACCCGCATTCCCGGTGGACGGCCCGGCGTCAGCCCCACCCGCTAGGCTCATGGTGAGTGGGGAATCCTCCCCACTCACCATGAGGCGGAGTGGAAAGGGACACGGTGCGGGTCGATCTGGACGGCGACGAGCGCGTCCTGGTGCGCACCCGCCAGCATCCCCGTCGGCTCGCGGGTGCCGCTTGGATGTTCCTGTTCCTCATGGCCGTGACCGGTTTTGTCCAGGGACTGCTCACCAGGATCCCCGAACTCGGGGCCAGCTGGAGCCGGGTGGCCGGCTACCTGGTGCCCGTGGCGTGGGTGTTGCTCGGCATCGCCGCGATCGCGTGGGTCTTGCGGCCCGTGGCGTCCTGGCTACGCACCAGGTACGTCATCACCTCGCGCCGCGTCCTCTCCTACCAGGGGCGCCATCGGCGAGAGCTTCCGCTCGCCTTCCTGACGAGCGTGGAGGCGCGCGGCCGCTCCAAGGGCGCGGAGGACCAGCCTGGGACTCTGCTCCTGTACACCGCCAGGGGCGAGGCCAGGCTGAAACACGTTCCCTCCGTCCGGCGGGCGGCGAGCGTCATCAGGCAGGCCAGGGAGCGCCTGCCCTGGGACGTGCTCGCGCAATCGGCGGGGTTCGGCGCGCCGGGCGGCGCCCCGGGAGGGGCGGTCGGCGGCGCGGAGGGGCGCCCGGGTGACCGGGCGGCGTCGGGCACACGGAACGAGACGAGCTGGAGACGAACATGAGCGAAACCGACATCCTGCGCATGGAATCCGTGGACTTCATCCGCGGCGACCGACAGATCCTGAACGACGTGAACCTCGTCGTCCGGCCCGGGGAACACTGGGCGCTGATCGGCCCCAACGGTGCGGGCAAGAGCACCATCCTGAGCATGTGCGGGGCGGTGAAGCATCCCAGCCGCGGCACGGTCTCCGTCCTGGGGCACCGGCTCGGACGGGTGGACATCCGGGTGCTGCGTCAGTCGATCGGCCACGTGAATCCGCGCCACCCCGTGCAGGGGCGGCTCACGGCCAGGGACGTCATCCTCACCGGAGCCACCGGCACCGTGGAGCGCATGATGCGCTGGGAGCCGGACGCCGCGACGTCCGCGCGGGCCGACGAGCTCGTCGCGTCGCTGGGGCTGTGGCGCTTTGAACACTCCCTGTGGGAGACCATGTCGCAGGGGGAACGCGGGCGTACCCTCATCGCCCGCTCGCTCCTGGCGCGGCCCGCGCTGTTGCTCTTGGACGAGCCGTCCACGGGGCTGGACGTCGCCGCGCGCGAGCAGCTGTTGGGCACCGTGGACGAGCTGCACCGCACGCAGTCCGAGCTCGCGACCGTGCTCGTCACGCACCACCTCGAGGAGCTGCCGGAGAGCACCACGCACGTGGCGCTCGTCAAGGACGGCCGCGTGGCCGTCTCAGGGGACGCCGTGAAGGTCCTGACGACGGAGAACGTGTCGGAGTGTTTCGAGCACCCCATCGACGTGGAGTACCGAGGGGGCCGCTGGCAGGCGCGGGCTCGCCGGCTGGAGTCGGCCGGGGTTTGAGGCCGCGGGGAATGCAAGAATGGACACGGCCCAGACGGGAGCCGCGACGCGAAAGGGATGGTGGATGAGCGAATACGCCGTACCGGGAGACGAGTTCCCCGGTGCCGAGTCGCTTCCGCCCGTACCCCCGCCCCCCGTGCGGGATCCGAGTCGATCCCAGGATGCGCCCGCGCAGGGTGAGTCGGCGTCGTCGGGCACCGCGACCGGAACGATCGCCAAGACGGCCCAGCTGCCCGTCGTGAACCTGGCACCGGGGCAGGACGCCCGGCCCGTCGCCGCATCCGAGGCGGCGACCGGGGCGATGTCCCGCGTGGGCGCGTTCGCGGAGGTCCCGGAGAACGCGCCGATCACCACGTCCATGCCGGTGCTGCGCCTGGCCGAGCAGAACGACGACGACGTGCGTGAGGCTGCACGGCGCCTGGAGCGCAGGCTCCTGGGCTCCGAACGCACGCTGCGGCGCCGCGAAGTCGCCGCCAACGTGGGCGTTTCGCTTCTGTCCGCGCGAAAGATCTGGCGCGCGCTCGGCCTGCCGCGCGTGGGCGACGACGAGGTGGCGTACACCGAGGCGGACAGCGCCGCACTGGAGAGCATCATCGATCAGGTCCGTGAGCACCGGCTCTCCGAGGAGGCCGCGCTGTCCATCACGCGATCCCTTGGCCAGCTGACCGATCGCATGGTGATCTGGCAGATCGAGGCCATCGTGGAGGACCTGGTCCAGAACCAGGGCATGAGCGACGCCGAGGCGCGGCGCCAGGTGATCCTGCAGCTGGACGGGCTGATCGAGCCCATCAGCGAGGTCATGGCGTACGCGTACCAGCGGAATCTGGCCGCGGCGATCCAGCGCCAGGTGGTGCGCGCGGAATCCGGGCTGAAGGCCTCCGACGAGCACCGCACCGGTTCCGAGGACGACGCCGCCCTGCCGCTGGCCCGCGCCGTGGGTTTCGCCGACATGGTCTCCTTCACCAAGCTCTCGCGCGGGATGGACGAGCGGACCCTGGCCAAGCTGGTGCAGGGCTTCGAAGCGCGGTGTTCCGAGATCATCACGGCGGGTGGCGGGCGCCTGGTCAAGACGATCGGTGACGAGGTGCTCTTCGTCGCGGAGACGCCGCAGGCCGGGGCGCGGATCGCGCTCACGCTGGCGGGGGAGTTCGGCGTCGAGGACGTTTCGGGGGCGGACACGCCGCGTGTCCGCGTGGGCCTCGTGTGGGGTCGCATCCTCTCGCGCTTGGGCGACATCTACGGTGCCACCGTCAACATGGCGGCGCGGCTGACGGCGATCGGCGAGCCGCAGCAGGTGCTGATCGACCATCTCACGGCGCAGGTTCTCGCAGGTGACGAGCGCTTCGTCATTTCCGAGCTGGAGCCCGTGCACCTGCACGGCTTCGGCGACGTCACACCGTACGAGCTCTCGGCCGGGGCCGGGGCGGCGGTCCGGCTGGACTGAGCTTTCCGCCCCGACGGGGGGCGGTGGGGCGCGACGGAGGGCGCGCCCCCTTTTTTGTGTCCGGCTCCCCGTGCGCGGGGCGTCCTTTTGTTGTGCCCGACGGCGCGCGGCCGGGTAGCAGGGCGGGGCCGGGGCGGCCCCCACAGCCATTTTTTATCCACAGTCTTTCGGTGTATGGGTGCGATTTCTAGATCAAGTGTCAGAGGTTGGTGACTTCATGAAAGAAGCGGGCGAAGAAAGGAGTGGAAGGGTTGCCTGGGTGATGGATACTGCGCATTTTCCAACGGGTTGTGACCGTGATTTCGTTGCGCCCGCAGAGCGATGCGAAAAGAGCGCCTCTTTCATGACCCGGGCACAGTGGCGAGCCTGGTCGGCGCCGGCCTCGACCGGCGCCTCATTCGGTGCCGCGTCCGTCTCTGCGCGTGGACCGGAGGGCTCTGGGGCCGGCTGTTGTGTAGGCGCATGCCCACACAAGGCAACACCAAGAAAACTTGATTGTGGGGACTTGCACCTCTTGTTTGAATGATCGAACAGGTCTACGATTGAGAGATCAGCAACACCACCACGAGAGCCTCCCTCTGGAGGTATTCCCGGGAGGTTTTCACTGGGTTTCTCACGAAGGGGGTGAGGGATGTGACCACGACGATTCCACCGCGGCCGGGTATCACCGGCGACGACGAGCCTCGCCCAGGCATGGGCCCGGGTGCGGCACAGCCCAGCACCTCTCCTTCTCCCTTACCCGTGCCGGTGTCAGATGATCCGGTGGTGGGGGTGTTGCTGGGTTTGCTTACGGCGTCGGAGGAGGCCACGGCGGCGTTGCGTCGCTTGCGGGGTGTGGACCCGGGTACGGATGTGGCCGGTATGGACCCGGAGGTGCTCGCGTCGGTGGTGGCGTTGACGGCGTCCATGAGCGCGAAGGACATCGCGCACGTGGCCAGTGTTGTCGGGCGCCTGGGACGGACGGTGGTCGGGGTGCAGACGGTCTTGTTGCGGGAGGTCGCCACCCGTGGGCCTCGGGGTGAGCGCCCCGCCCTGGTGAAGGAGCTCGGGTATTCCAGTGCGGGGTTGTTCGCGGAGCAGGTGTTCGGACTCCGCTTCGGGCAGGCCAAGGACGCGGTGCGTTTGGCGGAGGCCACGGCCCCCAGGGACGGTTACTCTCAGGGCGTGTTGCCTCCGAAGTTCATGGTCCTAGCTCAAGCCACCGATGCGGGGGAGATCAGTGTGGACCAAGCCACCCCCGTCCTCACGGGGCTCCCAGCGCATACCAGTGCCGATGTGAACCCCGAGGTCCTGGCTGTGGCCGAGGCTTCCCTGGTGGGGGCCGCGTCCAACGGGGCCGTGGGCATCGCCCCCGAAGAACACACCGAACCACGCAACACCCCGAACATCCCCGGCACCCCGGACAACACCGACGGGCCCGACGCGGGCGTCGGCTCGAACCCTGGGACGGGTGTGGGGGCGGGGGTATTGATCCCGCAGGACGCGGCCACGGCCCGGGAGGCGATCTTGGCGTCCCTCGGCCGTGACGGGTCCGGTTTGCGGGATGACCCGAGGGTGGTGTGGCCGGTGGGGTCCGGTCTCGGCGCACCGGAAGCGACCCGGTACCGGCCCCAGTTGTTGGATGTGATGGCCAAGACCTGGGCGAAGATCGCCGACCAGGACGGTGCCGAACCGCGTGAGCGTGAACACCACCGCAAGCGCTCTCTGGTCATCACGCATCAGCGTGACGGGATGTGGAAGGTCGTGATCCTCGCTCCCGAGGTCGAAGGCGCACAACTCAAAACCGTGCTGGAGGCCATCACCCCACCACCCTCCCAATACGCTTTCGCCCCCAACACCACCACCGGCGTTAGCGGAAGTGGCGGGAACGGTCGGTCCGCCAACAACACCGACGACCCCGCCCACCACGACAACGCT